>Ga0208283_10313_pt1 | contig 16400 bp, 18 predicted proteins | sample AntRauMetaRauer1_FD_184785 | JGI IMG/M metagenome (GOLD analysis project Ga0208283, IMG submission 184785) | Saline lake microbial communities from Rauer Lake, Antarctica, in enrichment culture - Antartic Rauer Lake 1 Metagenome Rauer1 (SPAdes)... ...
GTTCGTGAAGCCCTCACAATCCCTGACATAGACGACGAAACAGCAGCAGTTATCGATGAGGCGCTCACTACCCGAGAACATGGTGGAGGCCGTCTCTTCGATGCACCACCTATTGAGCCGGATGAAGACGTCGAAACTGAACCCGGTGGAGATCGTCCTCTCGACGAACTCTTCTAGCGTTCTGGCTACTCCTGGAAAAGTCTTCCCCGACAAGGTCTAGCTGAACTGCGGTATCGACCTCTGTACTGACACAAAACGTACTTTCTTTGTTCGATACAGTGTCGAGTCACTCTCGAGGAGATGGATCAGAAAACACACGAAATCTACTCTCAATACGCATTAGGTTGATCTCCGGAGTAGACGAATTGGTAGTGCCGTCTGGTGGGTCGTCGTCGATCTGGTGTTGTTCGTGGACGCTACTGGGGTTGGGTATCCATCCTCTTCGTCGAGGAGCTGTTGGTGGGATCGTCTGTAAATCGTTGGCTGCGCGTAGACCGATAGCCACGTTGTGTGTCGCAGTGTGCTGTATCCTCGTGGCCATGACTGAGCGTGGCAGACGTTGGCTAGAGCGGGTGTGGTCAGCATAATTCGAGGTGGAGCCTCTGACCTCAAGGAGCGAGTGTAGCGAGCGAGTAGGTCGGAGAGGAAACCGACAAAAGACGACACAACCGCACGACTGTAGCTACCCGATCTCCCAAGTGATAAAAACCGTCAAGTAGTAATCTGAAGTATGGGGGTGCATCGAACTGCGCCGGTCAAACTCATCGTTCCCGATGAGCGACGCGAAGACCTCCACGAATCTGCGCGACAGTTCCTCTACTGTGCGAATCGTGCTGCCGAGTTCTGTTGGGACAACGACTCCTATACGAACTGCATCACTGCGAACTCAACTGCGCGGGACGCGCTCTATGAGGAACTACGGGACGAAACTGATCTCACTGCCAACCTCGTTCAAGAGGCTATCCGACGCGCCGTCCAAGCGACGAAAGGGTGCGTCGAACGGTGGAAACAGGGCAAGCGTGTGAGCCAACCGGAGTTCACCTCGTGGAGCATGGTCTACGATAAGCGAAGCGCCACATTCTACCGGAACAAAGTCTCGCTCTCAACCGTCAACGGGCGTGTTGAGTGTGAGTTTGAACTCCCGGCAGACAGCCCGACACCCTACGAACAGTACGTTCTTTCGGACGAGTACGAGTTCCGGGCGAGTACACTCCAATACGACAGGGCAACCGACGAGTTCTACTTCCACATTGCGACTCGGAAGTACGATGACGACGAATCCGAGGTTTCGGCAGATACCGGGCACCAAACAGTCCTCGGTATCGACCTCGGTGTCAACAGCCTCGCAGTAGCTTCGACCGGCACGTTCTGGCAGGGAGACGAGTACGACCATTGGTGCCGCGAGTTTGAGAATCGACGTGGTGAGATGCAACAGCGCGGCACGCAGGCCGCACACAACACCCTGCTTCGCCTCGGGAAGCGCGAAGAAGCGTGGCGCAAACAGTACATCCACACGGTTGCCAACGAGATCGTCGCGGAAGCCGTCGAACACGACTGCGACGTGATCGTGTTTGAGGACCTAACGGACATCCGTGAGCGGCTTCCGGACGCGAAGTGGCACCACGTGTGGGCGTTCCGACGCCTGTCCGAGTACGTCGAGTACAAAGCCCCTGAACAGGGCGTCTCCGTGGGGCAAGTCGAGCCGAACCACACGTCCCAACGGTGCTCTCGGACGGACTGTGGGTTCACGCACGAAGCGAACCGCGACGGAGAACACTTCGTGTGCCAGAAGTGCGGGTACGAAGTCAACGCGGATTATAACGCTGCGAAGAACATTGGCATGCGGTACGCTCGAAAGCGCAAACACAGCCTCCGTTCCTCGCCCAAGTCGGGGAGCGGAGACGCACCAGTAGACGTGCGTGTGAATGGTGGGACGTTGAACGGTGAGAGTCACCAGCCTATTGCTGGCGACTAATTGCCGGGAGTCCACATCAAAGCCCTACCCTCAACGAGCGAACCCTGTATGGGGTGAGCGAAGTAGGGTAGTTTACACGAACCCTTGTGGGGTTGAAGTGGCAGCCACCCGATCCGAGTGGCCTTTCGGAGCACATTTTCAGAGAACCCCTGTAGGGTTGAAGCAGCGCATGACGGACGCGCTCGACATCGACGGCGCTCACCCGGTACTCAACTTTGGGTCGTACGTGGAACTCAACCGCTTCCTCAGTCGGAAAAATCTGGACTCACTGGTAACAACCTTCGAGCACGATCCTGAAAGCATCCGTGGCCACCGCTTGTCGTCGAGGGTGAGAATTTTCGGCCCGCTGGGTGTGGTTGACTGCTGGTACGCCATCGGCGGTGTCGCGGTGTGGCCACCCCTGTTCGCCGGGAGCCACGCTGTCACGGGTGGTGTCTTCGGGTGAGCTGTGTCCTCGATCGTCCACCGCCGGTGACCATCTTCCTGTACGGCCGTCACGCGCTCAAGAGCCCGCACATCGCTCAATCGGCGGTCGTAGCTACTCGCAGAGATGCCGGTCTGTTCGATCAATTCGGTACGACCGAGCGGTTCATCGGCCTGAAGCAATGTCGCGTACAGCTTGGTTGCTGTCGGCACGAGATCGTACATATTGGTAATGTGATTTCTTTATCAGTCTCACCGCGGATGTTTGATAGGCGATTCATCGTCGCTCATGGATTCACTCACGGACGCAATCTGATTCTTGACACTGTTCGCTGAGGGGCTTCACCCGCAGTTCGCCGAAGCCATATCGGGAGTGCGACCCGACCCGCTGAAGGCCATTCTTCGCGGTCTCCACCGGGCGATCGCCGAGGTACTCAACGACCTGACCGTGATCAACCGTCTCCAGTCTGAATACCTCGCGTTGCTCTAGAATTTTCTCCTCACGGAGTCGGAGTTCATCCCGGCTCTCCGCCCACCACCACGGAATCGTGCAGTCGTTTGCCTCTGGATACTCTGACTCCAGGACGAACGGCGTCAGCAACTCGATCAGGTACGTCTCCGCGCCTTCGAGCCGTGAGTAGTCCAGTTCGTCGAGGTCAACCATTTGCGTGTCTTTCAGCTGGACCTCGCCGTAACCATAGTTGCGCTTACCACCGAACTGGAGACCCCCCAGTATGCTCTCGCCCAGCGGAAGCATGTCGGGGTCATCAGCGTGGAGATAGGCGTGAACGTACCACTTCGTCGTCTGCCGCTGTTTCCGCTGGTCTTCCCGGCGACCCATGATGGTCTCGTGAGCGAGTGCCGGATGGCCGCCCTGAATTCGGAGATCGTGCGTGTTCAGCGCGTCCCGAGCGCGGGTATCTAACAGCCACGGATGCATCGCCTCCCGTTGGAGGAAGAGGTCGTCGTAGGCGTCCACGTCCGGCAGGCCGCTTCCGAGATACGGGCGGGTACCCGACTGCGTGTGTTCCTCAGGGAACGTCCCGAACTGGCCGGGGACGAACACCCCGTGACTGGCTGATAGCGCCGCGTGCGTCTCGGGATCGAGGCGCTGGCCGAGCGCGTGTAGGATGGCGTTCCCGCTCACGTAGTACGGGTGGCCGATGTAGTCCATCCGCAGCTCCCACAGGATCTGCTGAATCACTGTCATCGGTCGGGCCTCCATTTAGCGTAGTCCTCGATATATTGGAGTGCGGTACTCCACGACTGTATCCGTCGAAGATTTGCATCGAGCGTCATGTCGTACTTGTCCCGGTCGGTATCGAGCGGATGCGCAGTCAGGCGATTCCACGTTGACGCCCACGACCGCCACGGGCGACTCCCAAGGCGGGCAGACGGTCGGCCATCGGCCTCGGTGTCGATACGGAACGCGAACCGCTCGCCGTCGAAGACGGTGCAGAACGGGACGACATCGTTTGCCTGATCGACGATAAGCCGAAGGTCGGCGAACTCGTGGCCGTCGCGATAGTTGTCTAGCAACGCTGCTACGAGCAGGGTATGGTACTTGAGGCTCGTATACGGATGATACACTGACTCATTGAACGCGGCGGCTACGCCAGAGGTCAGCCACTGCTCATGTGCAGTCTCGGGGTTGTCGACGGTGAGGAGATTCGATATCTCGCTGTCGATAGTGCCTCGCAAGAACTCGGCATTCTTGTTGGGTGTGTGATTTCTTGATTTTCTGTCGTAGGCACTCTCACCGGTCAGCAGCGAGAGCCGGTAGTGATCGTGGTGTGTCGGGACAGTTTGTTCTTGTTTCTGTTGCGGCCGGGAGAGCGCCGCAGCATCGCTGTCTGCACCCTGCGATACCGTCTGGTTTACAACAACACCAGCGAACTCCTCACGAGCATTGTCGTGGCTCTCGCCGGTGAACTTGTGGGCGTCATGGCGGAACGCCGCGAGCATCATATCGTTCATACCCCCTCCACGCGCTCTGTGAGCACCGCCTGAAATTCCGGTAGGTACTCGTTCTCCCACTTTTCATCCTTCTCGTCCATCTTGTTCGTGCTGCGCTTGCTCCGGTCGAAGACGCGACGGAGTTCGTGTTCCTCGTAGAGCGGATTCACCAGCTCGCAATCGACGATTCCGCCGCCGAAGTTCCGTGCGCCGCCAAGTTGGTGCATGAAGTCAGTCTGGTGATCATCGAGGAAGTCGATGGCCTCGGCGAGTAAAGCGACAAACTCGGGGTTAGTCTCCCGGAAAGAGAGATGCCAGCAGCCGTCGAGATTCGCCACAGCGTCGATTTCGACGTTCCGAAGCGGTTCTCGGTTGTCTGTCTCGTTCCGTGAGACGACGTTCCGGTTGAGCCGTCGGTAGTGGCCTTCGGCCTGTCCGCGCGTGTAGTCCACACTGGAACGGACTGGCGAGAACTTGATTGGTCGACGCATCATCTTCCCGGGACGATTCGCGAACCCACCGAAGAGATCGAGAATCACACAGCCGTTGCCGTCGTCGGCTTCGAGGCACTCGCCTTTCGGGTGATACCCGGAATCGAGGTCGCGGTTGTAGACACCGTCCTTCCGAAAGTTCGCGTTGGCCTCACCAGGGTGACAGGCAGTGCCGCCACGCTCCTGAATGGCCTTTTCCATCCCGTGACGAAGCCAGCCCGACAGCGAGAATGCCGGGATGATGCCACCAATCTGATTCTGTGGGTCGTTATCCTCGTAGTTGCCGTTCGAGGCATGGTGACGGTCGGTCATGATGCTGTCACCGACCACTAGAAGATCGGTGCGAATTCGCACGAATACGTCGGAGCCGATCGTCTCAATCATTGGTTTGTGGCGTCGTCGGTTGGGTGTCGCGACTAGCGATACTGTCATCTCTCTCAGTGCGTGGAGCGGTGGTGGCCCGCATTACTTTGCGCCCCCATTAGCGTGTGGCTGGTCGCGAGCCGCAGTGAGCAGTGGCGTTGGTTGCTGGTGGTGTGTCTCAGTTGGTGAGCGTGAGGTTGGGGTGTCTGGGTGGACGTGTACCGCTGTAGTTGTCGTGGGACTGGTGACGATGATGATCGGCTCTGCAAGGACGTTCGTCATCGATTGCGTCTGAGTATTACTACAGGTTCCAATGTGGCCCGCGACGACGTGTTCGCGAACCCCTCGTGTGAAGACAGTCGGATGTTCGTGGCAGTCTGTGCCGCACATGAGATACCCAATCTCATAGGTGGGTTTGCCAGCTGCGCGGTAGGTGTAGACGGTGGTGTCATCGCCCTCATGGAAGGACCGGCCGCAGACTTGACAGCGCGGAGATCGAGTATCGAGTGAGATGCGGGTGAGTTGCTGCCGATCAGCTTCAGGGGTAGGCACCGTCATTAGATGTACCCTCTGTCGCTGGAGGTGGACTGCCACGCCTGCCGGGCTTGGAATGCGCGACGCGCTGATTCGATGAGGTGGTATTTGGTGGTGAAATCATCGTGAGAGCGTTTTACGATGAGGTTTCCCACCGTGAGATCGTCGAGTGCAGTGATAAATTCGTGGTCGGTGATCTCTTTATTGGAGTAGCTCTCTAGCGTTTGTTTCAGAGTGTGGCTCTCGCTAGGATCGGATTGTGAGAGAATCCAGAGCAGATCGCGATGGCGAGCTGTGAAATCGGCAAGTGGGGGGGTCTCTCCGGCATCCATTAGCCACCCTCCACAATGGTTTCGTAGAAGCCGCTGTAATGCTTCAGCACACGCGCGACAGAGCGGGCCGTCGAAAGTAGCGTCGTAACCGTCGGCTGCGCGTTCACAGAGGCGACAGCCGTGTTTGTGTGTGGGCGATACGTCGATCGTCTCGCAGGGCTTAAGCCCCGCAGTTGCCAGCATTAGCATGGTTCTGTGTTATGGCACAGAACCCGTCCCGGCCGGGTGCTCTAACACCGCGGCCGGGATTTCTACACTTTCTCGCTAGCCGAGAGTTCGTCACTTGGGCTCTGTACCTACTAGTCAACGCTTCTGTTACATCAATGTACCGATAGTGTTCTGAGACACTATTCGGTCATCTATTAAATTAGGATTCTCCAAAGTAACGTATGAGATATGCTGGAGAATGGATGTCAGCAGCTGACGATCGAATCTTAGAGTACTTATCAGAACATGAATCAGGATCTCCAACAAAAATGAAAAAGGAGGGCCCAATTCGATATTCCCGAGTACAGGTTCATCGTCGCTGTAAGAAATTAGCCAAAGAGGGTCTGGTTAATGATCTCGGAAATGGAGTCTATATGATAACGGAAGACGGCGAAGCCTATCTCGACGGTCGTTTAGATACTGAAGACTGGCGTTATATTGATCAGGGGAAGACGGCTGGCTCAACGGCTCCGAGCGAAGATTCAGACAACAGCCACTCGTGAACCAGAAACCTCACCGCTTGGTATTCCACACCGAGTAGAGCGTGGAGGGCCTCGACTGTTTGTCTGAACACCGCAGTTCGATAGTGTACGTTTCGTATGCTTTCACTCGGTACTAAGGTCTCTCAGATCGCGTAGAGAGTAGATTACGTCTGCTTTTTGTCGATCTACAACAATATTATGTCGACTTGAATAGTGGTTTCCGAACCGACCTAATTATCTCTGTTGGGGATCCCCCAATCACGACGGAGAGGGTGTCACCTCAGGAGGCTGTCGCCGTCGAAGTCGCCGTCGGTCTCGACGTCCATCAGATCGAGGATCGTCGGAGTCACGTCGAAGAGGTTCGACCCCTCGACGTCGAGGTCGGCGTCGGTCGAGTACAAAAGCGAGTTCTCGAACTTATGCATCCCGTTGCGGGGACCCTCGGTGAAGACAGCCTCCTTGCCGCTGAAGCCGGACTTCAGGTCGAAGCCGTCCGCGGGGATGACGGCAAGGTCGGGCGCGATCTCGTCGTGGTCGCCGTCGAAGACGGTCTCGCCGTCCACGATCCGCTTGCACACCTGCCGGCCGTCGGGGCCGGTGAGCGATTCGAGGTCGGCGCGGAGCTCCTCGCGGACCGCCTCGTACTCCGATTCGGGGACGACACCCTCCGGCTCGCGACCCTCCAGATTGAGGTAAAAGCGGCCAGGAATGAGCGAGTACGCTCGGGTCTCCTCGTCGATGTCGGACAGCGAGTCGTGGTCGTCGCCGTCGTACGAGAGCCACCCCTCGTCGGCGAGGAACTGGTTACAGTTCACCTCTCACGTCAGTTCGGTAAACCCGTGATCGGAGGCGACAATCAGGGTGGTGTCGTCGTCGAGCGAGTCGCGGATCTCGCCGATGTACTCGTCGAGCGTGCGGTAGAAGTCGAGGAAATCGTCCTTGTACTCGCCGTCGTTCGCGTAGTCGCCGAACAGGAAGTGGTTGACTCGGTCGGTGCTCATGAAGACGCCGAAGAAGAGGTCCCAGTCGTCCTGGTCCAGGTAGTGGGTGAACACGTCCTGACGGGCGTCGAGCGTCGCGTGCGCGTTCTCGATGAACTCGGTCTTGTCGTCGTCGTGGCCGAGCTTCGCGTTCACGTCGATCTGGTAGTTGTGATCCTCAAGCACCTGCCTGACCGCGTCGTCGCTCGAGGCCGCGTCGATCGAGGGCGAGAGGAACCCGGAGACCTGTCGCTGGATCCGGCTCGACGGCGGGAACGTGACGGGGACGTTGAGCACGGTCGCGTCGCGGCCGTCGTCGGTGACGCGGTCCCACAGCCGCGTCGCCTTCACGTGGTTCCCCATCGGGACGTACGTCTCGTAGGAGTCGACCTCGCGGTCCTGAAACCCGTACACGCCGGTCGCACCGGGGTTCTTCCCCGTCATGAGGCTCGGCCAGCACGCGCTCGACTCGGGCGGCACGATGCTTTCCAGTCGACCGGAAGATCCGGTCTCGGCGACTCGGAAGCGACCCGGTCGGGATGAAGTGGATTCTTCGATCCCCACGAGTTCGTTGTCGGCGAAGTTGATGACGCCGGACTTGTCCGGGTGGTCGGCGCAGGTGATTGCGACGGTCGGATCACCGGTTTGGCGGTGGCGCTCCCAAACGGCGTCGGTCGTGGCGGGGTCGACGATGTGGTCGCCGTTGAGGGCGACGATCGAGTTCCCGACGTGCGATTAAATTTTGAGAAGGGCGTGGCCGGTCCTGGGCTGCGGCCCCTAGGTGACGTAGGTGATATCGAGTGCTCCGTCGCGACCGTCCTCGAAATAGGTCTGGGCGCGTTCGCGGTTCGAGCCGACGACGAGTATCACCTCAGTCACGGGCGTCGCCTCGAGTTCCGTCACGATGTGATCTCGGTCGATTTCCGACTGGTAACATCGGCTTTGGTCGGTTCTCGGTGAGGGGCCACAGGCGACGCCCCTTGCCGGCAGCGAGGACGACGACATTCATAACTTGGACGTATATGGAGGCGGGCTTAGCAGTTTGGTGACTGAGGAAGACTCGTGAGACGGTGGTGATCTCGGACCTTGTATTCATAGAGATATGGACCGTGATTTCAGCGGTACCGCCTAGCTTCGGCTGTGGGACCAACCTTGGCGAAGCTAGTCTCTAATGGCCTCCCGATGATGTTATTGAACCGCATCAAGTTACCATATTCGATATCTAGGCCCTAGGGTATATTATATCGCCTTTGAGAAGTGTTCCTCTCACTTTCTTTTTGAACTCGGTAGCTTGATGACCACGCTGTTTGTGCTCCTCTTCGTCGTCTCAGCGGTTGCGATTGGAATCAGTCTCTGGAATGGATCTATGTCGCAATTGGGTCTCTTCGCAGCCGGTATGTCCGGGTTACTAGCGTCATTCGATGTAGGTGTCCTGTACTTCTGTGCGAACGTTGAGCAGTAGGTATCAGAGGGGTTCAACACCGCAAACAGATCAGAAACCACTCCATCCGGGCCACAGTCCCGGCCAGATTAGGTGACGGTTAGGCCGATACTCAAACGGGTAAAAAACCGTTGGTGCTGGCAGCTCGTGACTCATTACACGAGACTCCGAAATCCGATTCTGAAGGCGCTGTCTAGCGGATTATGAGCAGATTTATTGTCGGATCGGACTGGTAAGAATAGCGTAACACTTATTATAACATAGATTTATTCTCGTTCAAATACCTCATGTCACGGAGAAGAACGGTGAGACCGGAATTCGATATACTCCGTACGAGGGGCGAATAATGGCGACCCACGCACCACGGGGTGTGGATGACGAGGGGCAGGTCGCGTCCGAACAAGAACATCTCGATGCCGTGTCCGACACGGTAGTCGCCGGGATTCCGACGTACAACGAGGAGATCGCGATCGGCAGTGTCATTTCGGGAGCACAGCAGTACGCAGATGAGGTCGTAGTCGTTGACGACGGAAGCACCGACAATACGGTCCAGATCGCCCGATCTGTCGGAGCGACCGTGATCGAACACGAGGAAAATAAGGGCAAAGGTGGCGCTATCCGGACGCTGCTACAGTATACTACCAATACCGATGTTGACAGTCTCGTCGTCCTCGACGGTGACGGACAGCACCTCCCGGAGGATATTCCGGACGTTACAGAACCCGTCCTGGAAGGGGACTGCGACATCTCGATCGGCAGCCGGTACGTCGATCAAGAAGAGACTGAGACGCCACTACACCGACGATTCGGGCAGCGCGTGCTTGACTACCTAACACTAGGATCGTCCGGGGAGAATCTGAGTGACACGCAAAGCGGATTCCGAGCGTTCTCGTCCGAGGCAGCCTCGCGGTTAACCCTCCGGACAGATGGGATGGGAGTCGAAAGCGAAATGATCAGCGAGGCGGTAGACCGGGAACTCGATATTGAGGAGGTACCGATCGACGTACGGTATGAGGGCGTTGACGGCCAGACGCATAACCCGCTCAAGCATGGGCTGAGTGTGGCAACGTTTGTGACGAAATTGATCCGAGATCGGCACCCATTGTTATTCTTTGGGGTACCCGCGGTGGTCCTCCTTGGGCTCGGAGGCGGGCTGTTACTCCACACAGCATACCTCTACCAGACAACTGCGGCATTCCATCAGTGGCGTGCGCTGATCAGTGGCTTTTCGGTTTTGACAGGCGTCCTCTGTATATTCAGTGGGCTCGTGTTAAGTCAGGTGAGAAATATGGTCACCCATATCGACTGATACTGAATCGTATTTCGAATACTCTCACACAGAATCACGAATGACAGAAATAGCAATCGTACTCGGTACTCGTCCAGAAATAATCAAACTCTCGCCCGTTATCCGGGAGTGTGAACGACGTAACATTGATTACACGCTCCTTCATACAGGGCAGCATTATTCGGACAGCCTTGATACGGTGTTTTTCAAACAACTGGAGTTGCCAGTTCCAGACTACAACTTGGAGGTCGGTTCGAACTCCCAAGGTAAGCAGACGGGTGAGATGATATCGAGAATTGAAGAAAAACTCCTTGAAGAAAAACCGAATGTACTCGTTGTACAAGGAGATACGAACTCCGTACTTGCGGGGGCGATTGCGGCCTCGAAATTGGACACGGAGATCGCACATGTTGAAGCAGGTCTTCGGAGCTTCGACAGAGAAATGCCTGAGGAGACCAACCGAGTTCTGACAGATCACGTTGGAGATTATCTGTTTGCTCCAACCGAACAATCGGCGGATCACCTGCTCAGTGAAGGAATCCCTGAAGACAGGGTCCATGTTGTCGGAAACACGATTGTCGATGCGGTACAGCAAAACTCCAATTTAGCAAGGCAGAAGTCCGATATACTCAATAAAATCGATCTTAAGCCGGGCGAGTATTTCCTTCTCACTGCACACCGCGCGAGCAATGTTGATAATACCTCTCGGTTCAGTAGTCTACTCTCTGGGGTGAGTGATGCTGCTAAGTTGTTTGAACAACAAGTAATTTATCCGATCCACCCCCGAGCTCGGAACACGCTAGACGAAGCTGGAATTGAAGTTCCTGAAAACATCCGAATAATCGAACCACAGGATTATTTGGATTTTCTCACACTTCAATCAGAAACAGAATTAATTTTCACGGATTCAGGGGGAGTTCAGGAAGAGGCGTGTATTCTTGGAATACCATGCGTGACACTTCGTGATTCTACTGAACGTCCGGAAACCGTTGAGGTAGGAGGAAACGTGCTTTCTGACATTAATTCAGAGTCAATCACTGAGAAGGCAGACAAAATGTATGGTAAAGAAGGTGATTGGGAGAATCCATTTGGGAACGGGAAAGCATCAATAAAGATCATTGAGCATATCCCCTCAGAATCATAGCTGGATTGAGTAACAAATGATAAGTAGTCAAACTCTCTGAATATCACTATGGCAAAAATTCTAATTACTGGTGGACTTGGTGCAGTAGGAGCTCCCCTTACAGAGGAACTTGAGTCTAGAGGTCATGATGTCTGGGTTGCGGATCTTCCATGGAGTGAACGAGAAAAGTACTTCAAATGCGACGTAAGTCAGTATCGGCAGCTGGCAAACATTTTTGAGGAACATGATTTCGAGTACGTCTACCATCTTGCAGCGGAGTTTGGACGTAAGAATGGTGAAGATTTCTACGAGACGATGTGGGAGTCAAACGCTATTGGGACGAAGAACATGCTCCGCCTCCAGAACGAGCATGGGTTCCGGATGATATTCTCGTCGTCAAGTGAGGTATATGGAGACTATGACGACCTGATGAAAGAGTCGGTGCCGCTTGAAGAGGGACCCCGACAACTCAACGACTACGCGATCTCGAAGTGGGTCAACGAACAGCAAATCCTCAATGCTGCTGACCGCCATGGAAACGAAACCGTTCGTGTCCGGTTTTTCAATACGTATGGCCCTGGTGAGAAGTTCAGTGAGTACCGGAGTGTTGTGTGTAAATTCTGTTATCATGCTCTCCACGATAACCCATATCATGTCTACGAGAACCATCACCGTTCGTTCACCTACATAGGGGATACGGTTCGGACGCTCGCGAACATTGTAGACACGTTCAAGCCAGGAGAAGTCTACAACATTGCCGGTGAGGAGTACTACGACATCAAGGAACTCTCTGATATGATCCTTGGCTATCTAGACAAAGACGATGACAAGGTGGAGTACCGCGGACGCGAGGAATATAACACCTTAAACAAGCGAGCTAGTGTTGAGAAGGCGAAGCGTGACCTTGACCACGAGGCACGTGTGTCACTTGAAGAAGGCCTTTCGAAAACAATCGAATGGATGCGGGACTACTACGACCTTGACTGAGAGTACACCCAACATCGAGAAAGTCGTCATTATTGGGACTGGCTTCATCGGCCTACCCCTCGCACTCCGACTGGCCAAATCGGGGAAGAGCGTCGTCGGCGTCGACATAGATGAGAACCTGGTTGAGGCTATCAACGATCAGTCACTCAACCTCGACGAGGCCGAACTCCAGGCCATGCTCGAAAGCAACGAGGTGGCCGAGAACCTCGTCGGTCAAACGTCGCCGGAGAGCGGCGATGCGTTCGTCATCTCGGTTCCAACGCCCATGCGCGAGCCGCAGAAGAGCCCAGACCTGAGTGCGGTTGAGGCGGCAGTCGAATCCATCATCCCGCACTTGAGCCAGAACAGCATCGTCAACGTTGAGTCGACGATCCCGCCGCTGACGTGTAAGGAGGTAATCGCTCCAAAGCTGGCCGACGCCGGCTTCGAGCCGGGTACCGACGTTCACCTCGCCCACTCGCCGGAGCGGATCCTCCCGGGAAACATCTTCAAGGAACTCGTACACAATGACAGGGTGATCGGTGGGTACACCGATGCGTGTGCGGACGCCGCCGCCCAGATTTACGAGCCGTTCCTTGAGGGCGACGTCTACATGACAGACCTGATATCGGCCGAGCTCTGTAAGCTGATGGAAAACACCTACCGCGACGTCAACATCGCCCTAGCGAACGAGTTCGCCCTGATCGGCGACAGCCTAGATCTGGACATGACCGACGTCATCAATCTCGCGAACAACCACCCTCGCGTCGACATCTTAAAGCCAGGCATCGGTGTAGGTGGCCATTGCCTCCCGATCGACCCGTGGTTCCTCAATGAGGTCGATCCGGAGCATACGAACCTCATCACGACGGCGCGACGCATCAACGACATGATGCCGGAAGCGACGGCACGGCGCATTCGGCACGCACTCAGTGGACTAGATTCGCCACGTGTCCTTGTCCTCGGTGCCGCGTACAAGCCGAACACGCAGGATCCGCGAGAGAGTCCGGCCCAAGACATCGTCGAGGAGTTACGTCTAGACGGCTTCGACATCATCCACCGTGATCGCTTCGTCAATGACAAGACCTACGATAATATTGAGTCTCTTGTCAACGAAATTAATCCGGACGCCGTCGTCCAGTTGGTCGCCCATGACGAAACGAACCACGAGCTGGCAGCCTTTGTCGGAGAGCTCTCCAAACGCGGCGTGAGCGTACTGCGACCCGGGATCGGAAACCCGCTACAGCCACATACTAATGAGTGAACAAGATTCGACAAAAGTCCTGATTGTCTCGCAGTTCTATCCGCCGGAGTCGATGGGGGGAGCCCACCGCTGGGAGAAGATATCTCGTCACCTTGATGACTCGATCGAACCTCATGTTCTGACGACGTTTCCAACCTTCCCCTTCGGTGAGTTCGAGCGTCGGTGGCGGCCAGTCAGTCGAGAGACCAGGGAGGGTGTTCCGGTCACGCGGCTATTCACGTACCAACCGGAAAGTGACTCTACGATTGGACGTATATTCAATTATGGGATATTCTCCGTGTTAAGCACGATTTACGTCCTCCTGACATTTTGGCGGTACGACTGTGTCGTCACCATGTCGGCACCGCATACGACCTTCCTACCAGGGCTGGTCGGGAAACTGACCGGACGGGTGTGGGTAATCGATATCTTCGATTTGTGGCTCGACAACGCCGCCGATTTGGGGTACGTCGACGAAGACTCGTTCCTCTTCCGTGCCGTCGGTTACTTGGAGCGAGTTTCGTTCGCGAAGACCGACGAGGTCTTCGTCATCACCGAGACGATGGCCGCGTATTACGAGGCCAAACACCCAAGCACCTCATTGAATATCTCCGTTATTCCCTTCGGCGTCAACGTCGAGATGTTCTCGCCGGATATTGAGAGCGAGTACACCACCGACGTCATATATGCCGGAAACCTTGGAACGGGACAGTCGTTCATCCCGTTCCTCGAGGGCTTTGTAGAACTCTCCGAGGACGTAGAGTTGACGATTGTCGGTGACGGCGAGCGACGGGAGGAGCTTCAGAAGTTCGTCCGGAATCGGGATATTGATGACAGCGTCCACTTCACCGGATACGTGGACCGCTCTGAAATCCCGGGGCGAGTCGCCGGAGCGACTGTCAGCCTCGTGCCGTTGAAGACGGATTACGAACTCGACTACGCATGCCCAACAAAGCTCCTCGAATCGATGTCAGTTGGTACTCCCTTCGTGGCGAGTGCCGTCGCTGAGATCGAAAAGGCGAGCGAGGAATCTGACGCTGGAATAGCGGTCGAAAATGAGGCCACACACGTCAAGGAAGCGCTTGAGGAACTTCTTACAAATCGGGAGATGAGAAAGACAATGGGCTGGAACGGCGTAGAGCACATTGAAAATAATCATGATTGGAAGACGATCAGTCAAGACGTAGCAATGGTGCTTTCCAAATAATGACTGGAATACATGGGAAACATCCCACGCCTTACGTGGTGAAAGACCCACCAAGTGAGAAATTGACAGCCAATGTTATAGACAGCGACTCACCGCCATTGGTCTCATTCGTTATCCCTTGTTACAACGATGATGACGTCCTCAGAGAGCGTCTCCAAAGTATTCAGCAGCAAGAGTACCCAAATATAGAGACAATAGTTGTAGATAACGGATCGGAGGATCAATCACTGAGAATCGCTGAAGAGTTCGCTGACAAAATACTGAAAGTGGATGGCCCTCTTGGACGCGTTCGGCAGAAGGGGATTGAATCCTCTATGGGGGAAATCATCGGCATCTTCGATAGCGATAATTATCTTCCTGATAGCGGCTGGCTCGGCCGAGCTGTTCAATATTTCAATTATGACGAATCCGTTGCTAATGTTTGGCCACAAAATGTCGGTCCGAAAAATTCTCCGCCCCTATCACGAGTATATTGGGGCCTCTGGGAGGCCATCATAGAAGACCGAATCGAGAACTCTCGCGGGGTTTGTGGTGGAGGAACATCATTATTTCGACGCTCTGCTCTAGAAGAAGTCGGTGGAATTGACCAAGGAGTCCACTGGGGAGAAGATTTTAATCTCGCAGTCAAACTTAAGCAAGCAGGTTTCTCTGTAGTCTACATCACTGATTCAGTATACCATGATACTGATATGGGGGATTCAATTTTACAATTCGCCAAAAAACAATTTTTAGGAGCAGAGGCTTTCGCAGACAATTCCTTTGGAGCTATGAATCTCTCCTTGTCGGAGGTTGTTTATGAACAGTTTGTTGTCGGTGGGCGGAGGATGGTAACGGGGCTAACCCGAGATCGAGACCCTGCTTGGATATTATTCCCATTCTTCATTCTTATCCGAGCCGGTGTTTATAGCTATGTAATGCTCAAAAACAAGGTGGTGAAATAAATGAATATATTACACGTAATATCCAGTTTTCCGCCGGCGTATGCCTATGGCGGTCCCGTTGAGTCATCGTATCAAATTACCCGAAACCTCGTTGAGCAAGGGCATCAGGTGAGCGTGTTTACTACTGATGTCTTAGATGCCGACTCCAGAAACGCCGACTATAGTGATCCTGATTATCTCGATGGAATCAGAGTGCGTAGGTTCCGAAACCTAAGCAACAATCTCGCTTGGAAAGCAAATATATCAACAGCATTCGGAATATGGCCTGCTCTGAGGGATGAAATTGCTAATTTTGATGTAGTCCATCTTCATGAGTTTCGTTCCTTTGAAGCAGCAATAGCAAGTTACGAAGCGTCCCGCGCTGGCATCCCACTGGTCCTCCAGCCCAGGGGAGCTATACCTAGAAAATCGAAGAGAACGCAGAAGGCGGTATTTGATCAAATCTTAG
>Ga0208283_10315_pt1 | contig 16266 bp, 14 predicted proteins | sample AntRauMetaRauer1_FD_184785 | JGI IMG/M metagenome (GOLD analysis project Ga0208283, IMG submission 184785) | Saline lake microbial communities from Rauer Lake, Antarctica, in enrichment culture - Antartic Rauer Lake 1 Metagenome Rauer1 (SPAdes)... ...
TGACCGGATTCCAGCGGATCTACTACGACCAGATCATGGTGGCGGCGACGCTCGCCATCGTGCCGATGGTCGTGCTGTTCTTAGTGCTACAGAAACAGTTCGTCAGCGGCATCCTCGCGGGGTCGCTTAAAGAGTAACAATGTCAGGAATCAATATCACTGAACTAGACAAGGTGTACGACTCTGGAACCGAGAACGTGGTCGCGGTGGAGGATCTCTCCGTCGAGATCAACCACGGCGAGTTCCTCGTGTTAGTCGGACCGTCCGGCTGCGGGAAATCGACAACCCTTCGCTGTCTCGCCGGTCTCGAGGACGTGACGGACGGCTCGATACGGTTTGGCGACAACGATGTCACGGATCATCGTGCCAGCGAGCGGGACGTGGCGATGGTGTTCCAGAACTACGCGCTGTACCCGCACATGACCGTCCGGGGAAACATCGGCTTCGGGCTAAAGCTCTCGACGAAGCTGACCGGCGACGAGATTGAACAGAAAGTTGAGAGCGTCGCCGAGATGCTCGGCATCAGCAAGCTACTCGACGAGAAGCCGAAGGCGCTCTCGGGCGGGCAACAGCAGCGCGTGGCGCTCGGCCGCGCTATCGTGCGCGAGCCGTCCGTGTTTCTGATGGACGAGCCGCTCAGTAACCTCGACGCGAAGCTTCGATCGGACATGCGGACCGAGCTGCAGGAGCTGCAGGCCGACCTCGACGTCACGACGGTCTACGTCACCCACGACCAGACCGAGGCGATGGCGATGGGCGACCGGATCGCTGTGATGGACGGCGGGGTGCTCCAGCAGGTCGGGCCCCCGGAAGAGGTGTACCGTTCGCCGGTGAACCAGTTCGTCGCGGACTTCATCGGTTCGCCGAGCATCAACCTCCTCTCGGCCGACGTCGAGGGCGAGACCCTCCGGGGCCCCGGCGGGTTTACGTACGAACTCGACGATCCGGAACCAATCGCAGGCCACGACCGCGTCCGCGTTGGCGTCCGCCCGGAGGACATCACTGTCGTCGATTCGGGCCAGAACACGGCCGATGTGACGGTCGTAGAGCCGATGGGGAACGAGAACTTCCTCTACATGGAGATGGACGGCCACGAACTCACCGCCCGCGTCGATCCCTCGATCCGGCCGGCAGAGGAGACACAGGTCTCCTTCGACTTCCACGAAGCGGCCCTCTACTTGTTTGACGCTCAAACTGGAGACGCACTCAAGACCAAGACGGACAACGTTGACCCCGCGGTCGTCGGGGCGACTGAAGACTAACCTATCATGTACATTACTGACTACGAGCTGTTCGAAGTACCGCCCCGCTGGCTATTCTTGAAGTTGACGACGAGCGACGGCACCGTTGGTTGGGGAGAGCCAGTCGTGGAGGGGCGGTCTCACACGGTCGTTGCCGCCGTCGAGGAGTTGCTCGACAACTACCTACTCGGTGAGGATCCGGCACGGATCGAGGATCACTGGCAGGCGATGTACCGCGGCGGCTTCTACCGCGGCGGCCCGGTGCTGATGAGCGCCATCGCCGGCGTTGACCAAGCGCTGTGGGACATCAAGGGAAAGCAATTCGGCGCTCCCGTCCACGAACTTCTCGGCGGCCGTGCGCGCGACCGAATCCGCGTGTACCAGTGGATCGGCGGAGACCGACCAGCAGATGTCGGCGACGCCGCTCGTGAGAAGGTCGACGCAGGCTTCACAGCGCTGAAAATGAACGCCACCGCAGAGATGCGGCCGATCGACACTCCGGCCACCGTGGCTGACGCGGTGGACCGGATCGCGGCCGTTCGGGAGTCGGTCGGCGACGAGGTCGATATTGGGGTTGACTTTCACGGGCGCGTGTCGAAGCCGATGGTGCGGCGGCTCGCGGCCGCACTGGAGCCGTACGACCCGATGTTCATCGAGGAGCCGGTGTTACCGGAACATAACGACGCGCTCCCGGCGATCCGTCAGTCGACGACGACCCCGATCGCGACGGGCGAGCGGATGTACTCGCGGTGGGACTTCAAGGAGGTGTTCGAGACGGACGCAGTGGACCTGATCCAGCCGGATGTCTCGCACGCAGGCGGGATCACCGAGCTGAAGAAGATCGCGTCCATGGCAGAGGCGTACGACGTATCGGTCGCGCCGCACTGCCCGCTCGGGCCGATCGCACTCGCGTCTTGTATCCAGGTCGATGCCTGCACGCCGAACGTGCTGATCCAAGAGCAGTCTCTCGATATTCACTACAACGAAACGAGTGACGTGCTGGACTACCTCGCAGACCCGACGGTGTTCGAGTACCGCGACGGCTTCGTCGATATCCCCGACGGCGACGGACTCGGGATCAAGATCGACGAAGAGCACGTCCGCGAACAGCGCGGCAACGTTGATTGGCACAACCCCGTCTGGCGGCACGACGACGGCTCTGTCGCGGAGTGGTGATCCGGGTGTCAACGCGAACGCGGCGACACGGAGAAAGGAAATGACCCGCCGGCACGAGTCGCCGACTGAGCACGCGGTGTCCGGACGGTTCACCGGCGAGACCGTGATCGTCACGGGGTCGACGCGCGGGATCGGTGCCGGCGTCGCAGAACGGTTCGCCGCCGAGGGAGCGAACGTCGTGGTCAGCGGCCGCACTGCGGAGGCCGGCGAGGCCGTCGCCAGGCGGATCTCGGAGTGGACCGCGGACGAGACGACCGACGATCCACAGACCGGCGACGCGACGTTCGTTCGCGCCGATATGCGCGATCCGGACGACGTGGCCGCGTTAGCAGAGGCGGCCGCCGAACGCTACGGATCTGTCGACGTGCTCGTGAACAACGCCGGCGTACAGACGGAAACGGCTGCCGACGAGGCGACGCTCGACGACTGGGCGTTCGTCGTCGAGACGGACTTCCGGGCGTACTGGCTCGCCGCACGAGCCGCCCTCGAGCATATGGATCGCGGAGCGATCGTGAACATCTCCTCAAACCATGCGTACGCCACGATGCCTGCACATTTCCCGTATAACGCGGTGAAGGCGGGCATCAACGGCATGACGCGATCGCTCGCTGTCGACTTCGGCCCCCGCGTCCGGGTGAACACGGTCGTCCCCGGCTGGGTGGAAATTGAGCGGACGCGCGAGGAACTTCCGGAGGGACGATTTGAGGAAGTCGAATCGATCCACCCGACTGGTCGGATCGGCACGCCGGCCGACGTCGCCGGAGCCGTGTCGTTCCTCGCAAGCGAGGACGCTGCCTTCGTCACAGGGGGTGCGCTGCTCGTCGACGGCGGTCGCGGAGCAGTGATGCAGGATGACACCCTCCCAGACTACCGGGCGCGAGAGCGCTCGGAGTAGCCGGCGGACGCAAATTCCGAGATTTTTGACGGACGTGACCGACTACGCCTGAGCGACTCGCAGCCCGTCCACGCAGTCACCCTCGATGACGACGACCCCGTACGGCCCCACAACAATACCGTCTGCAGACGAGTCCTTGTCGTCGTCCGCCATCGGGCCGAAACCGTCCCGATCAGCGTCGTCAACCGCCAGCGACTCGGGACCGATTCCGGGCAACCGGAGCCGGTCGCTCGTGAAGTTCGTCACCCACGTGTGGCCGCCGCGGTACCCGATCCGGACGCCGTCTGGGAGCCGCTCGGCGTGTCGGACGCCCGCGCGGTCGAGCAGGTCTGACGCAAGCGCGTCCGCCAGGTCAGACTCGGGCCAGACCCCACAGTAAGTGACTCGCCCGTCACCGACTGCGTTGGTAACGACTGCCGGCCGACCGTCCGCCGGCCCGTCGACATCGTACGCGTACTGAGGCTCGGCTGCATCGGGGTCCAGCCACTCTGCCCAGGTTCGGAACGAGACGGGTGGCGCCGCGATCTCCTCGGAGTCGTCGGTGGGGTCACCAAGTTGTCGGACCGTCGTTTCGAGGCGCCGCGGCAGCGACTCGTGCTGATCGACGGTCGCGCCGACGAGGTCGGTCAGCGGGCCGGGCTGGGACATCGGCCGGAGCTTGTTTTCTGCGTCCTTCACGCCGGTCCGGGGACCGAAGAGAACCTCCCCGCCGCCGGCGACGTAGTCGGTCAGTCGGTCGGCGAGATCCTCGGTAACGAGGTGGAGCGCGGGCGCGACGACGGCCGCGTATCCGGAGAGATCGGCACTTGGCGGAACCACATCGACCTGAACGCCACGGCCGCGTACAGCGCCGTAGAATGCCTCTTGGAGCGCCCAGTAGTCGAAGTCCGGAGCGTGCGGCTGCGCGTTGAGCGCCCAGAGCGAGTCATAGTCGAACACAACCGCCACCGGGGCGTCCACGTGACTGGCCCCGTCGAGAGTCGCGAACTCCTCGGACGTGTGTGCGGCGTCGGCGTATCCGCGGTCGGGCGACCCATCGGCCTTCCGGAGTCCGGCGTGATACTGTTCTTGACCCTCGAGACAGCGCCGCCACCTGAAGTAGAGGACTGCGTCGGCCCCGTGGGCGGCGGCGTGGTGGGCCCACAGACGCATAGCACCCTCACCCGGCTGCGGACAGTGCGGCGGCCAGTTGACATCGCCCGGCTGTTGTTCCATCACCCAGAACGGCCGATCGAGCGCGCTCCGGTAGATGTCGTGATCCATCCCGACTTGATCGGGGTCGCCGGCTCGCAGCTGGTCCGGCGATGCCTCCCCGTCGTATCGGTCCTGGACGAACCCCGTCGGGTATGAGTCCCAGGCGACGCGGTCGAGGTCCTCGCTCACGTCGTAGGCGTTCAGCGTCGAGAACCGCCCCATGAAATTGTGGGTGACGAACCAGTCGGGGTCGGCTTCGCGTATCAGGTCGGCGTGGAGGCGATTGTACTCGACGACGGAGTCGCTGGAAAAGCGCGCGTACGCCAGCAGCCGCGAGGGGTGATGCTCTGCAGGGGTCGGCCCCGGCGGATCGATTTCGTCGAAGGAGCCGTACTGCTGGCTCCAGAACGCGTTCCCCCACGCCTCGTTGAGTCGGTCGATATCACCGTACCGGTCCGCGAGCCACGTTCGGAACGCGCCGGCGCAGTCGTCGCAGTAACACCGGACGGTCTCGTGACAGCCGAACTCGTTGTCCGTCTGCCAGCCGGCGACGTGCGGCGAGTCGGCGTATCGCTCGGTGACCCGCTCGACGATCCGGATCGTCTCCTCGCGGTAGGCGTCGGAGTTGAAACAGTAGTGCCGGCGGCTGCCGTGTTCGCGGACGGTTCCGTCGGGGTCTTCTTGCTGGATCGACGGTCGCTCGTCGACCAGCCACTTCGGCGGCGTCGCCGTCGGCGTGCACAACACCGCCTGCATGCCGTGGTCGCCGATGAGCTCGATGGCCTCATCAAGCCACTCGAAATCGAATGTACCCCGCTCGGGCTCGAGGACTCCCCACGAGAACTCCGCCATCCGTACGTATTCGAGGCCGGCGTCGGCCATCGCAGCGACATCGCGTTCCCACTCTTCGCTCGGCCAATGTTCGGGAAAGTAACAGACTCCGAGACGCATAGCGCATCCTCTCAACCGCGGCACCTAAGCGTTCGGATGAGTTGACGCCACCGCCGCTGATCGTCGAGTTGTACCTTGCCGTACAAGCGTCGTAGCAGGATATTTGTAGGGGCGAAAAAAGGGTGTGATATGAACGAACACAGGGTGGGCGCTACTGCAGTCACCCACGATCCGGATGGCCATGCGGTCACGGTCGGAGACGACGCCGGTGACCTACTTGTCGGGACGGTCCACGCGGCGACGGCCGACGGAGACGACGGGCGGCTACAGGTCGCTGACGTGTCGCTGTCGACCGAGGCGAGAGGTGTCGTCGCGACCTACACCGTGGAAAACGTCGGCGACGAGCCGGTCCGGGCAGGCGACGTGACACTCGCGTTCGAGACCGCGTTCGGCGCCGATGCCCGCGTCTACCGGCACGGGTATCAATCGTGGTCGTCGACGGGAACGCTCCCCGTCGGAGAGCGATTCTCACCCGAGAACTCGGATAACGCTCCGATGATGAATGACCTCGCGGCGTCGACGGACGACCGGGTCAGCAGCTATCTGACCGGGCTCGTCGAGGGCGACCGGCGCGTCACTGCGGGCTTTCTCGAACATGACCGCTACTGTTCCCGATTCGAGATCGATGACGATGATAGCGGCGTCGCGACGCTGCACGCAGTGTGTCCACTGGAAGGGACGCGGCTGACGCCCGGTGAGCGGCTGACTCTGCCACCACTGTGGGTCGACGCTGACCGCGAACTCCGGAAGGGGCTGACCGCGCTGGCCGACTGCGTCGGCGAGCGGATGGATGCTCGGGTGCCTGAAGCCTCACCGACCGGATGGTGCTCGTGGTATCACTATTTCACCGATGTCACCGAGGCGGATGTGCGGGAGAACCTCTCGGAGCTTCGGGAGTGGGGAATTCCGGTCGATGTCGTCCAGATCGACGACGGATACATGGAGGCGTTCGGCGACTGGCGGTCGATCGCCGACGGGTTCGAGGATATGAGCGCCGTCGCGGACGACATCGCGGCTTCGGGGTACCGACCCGGTCTGTGGCTCGCACCGTTTTACGTCGAGGCCGGTGCCGACCTGTACGCCGACCACCCGGAGTGGTTCATCACGGAGCCGACGGACGCGAACACCGATGGCCCGGGAACACCCGTCGACGGTGGCTTCCGAGCCGGGTCAGCACTATACGGACTCGACACGACGCACCCGGCGGTGCTTGAGTGGCTCCGGGAGACCGTGTCGACGGTCGTCGACGACTGGGGGTTCACGTATCTGAAGCTTGACTTCCTCTTTGCGGCGGCGCTGCCCGGCGAACGGTACGACGCCGAGGCGACCCGGATCGAGGCGTATCGCCGGGGGGTCGAGGCGATAGCGGAGGCGGCCGGCGACGATGTGTTCCTTCTCGGCTGCGGCGCGCCGATGGCTCCGAGCGTCGGGCTCTTCGATGCGATGCGGGTCGGCCCGGACACCGATCCGGTCTGGGAGACTCCGGGAGAGTCGGGGAGCCAGCCGGGATTAAAAAACGCCGTCCGTAACACGCTCACGCGGAACTACCTGCATCGACGGTGGTGGCTCAACGATCCCGACTGCCAACTTGTTCGAGACACGAGTGATCTCACCGCGGCCGAGCGCGAGACCTTCGCGGCGCTCGTCGCCGCGACAGGTGGCGTGAACATATTTTCGGACCGGCTCGCGGAGATCGGTTCGGCCGGCCGGCGGCTGCTAGAGCGATCCATCCCTCCTGCGAGCGGCGGCGAGGTCTCCGGGCTCAGCGTGGAGCGGTTCCCCTCGCACGTCGTTTGTGACCGGCCGGGCGACAGGGCCACGACCGTCGTGCTGTTTAATTGGGCGGACGAGCCGTCGACGGTTCGGTTCGACGCGCGCGAGCACGTGGAGGGCGACTCAGATACCGATCACGTCGTCTGGGACGGGCTGTCCGGTGCGGTCGTCGACGGGCCGATCGTCGAGCGAGAGCTACCTTCTCACGGTGCGGCGGTGTTTGCTGTCGTTCCCGCCACCACCGGCAACCTCCTGGGCGACGCCGCGACGCTCACGGGTGGGTCCGACCGCGCGTCGACGGCGACGCTTCGGGACGGAGCGCTCGAAGCAGCCGTCGACGGGGAGGCGGTGACGTTCTCGCTCGAGCAGGACGGTCCCACGTCCGCTCAGAAGTAGCCCGAGCCCGTCCGAGATGGACCGCCGTGCCGGGACGGCGACGGTCGACGATGATCACCGTCACTTATAAGCGATCGATGACAGCAACGAGTATGAATTCGTTTGAAGCGCACGCCGCGGAGTGGTTTCGATGACTGAGCTAGTCACGTTCGGCGAGACGATGCTTCGGCTGTCGCCACCGCGCGGCGAGCGGCTGGAGACGACCGGCGACCTGGCCGTACAGGCCGGGGGAGCGGAGAGCAACGTCGCAGTCGGGGCTGCGCGGCTCGGCACCGATGTCTGCTGGCTCTCGAAACTCCCCGACTCGCCGCTCGGTCGGCGGATCGTGAACGAGCTGCGGAGCCACGGGGTTCAACCGGGGATTGCGTGGACGGATCCGGACGTGAGTCGGTTGGGGACCTACTACCTCGAACACGGCGGTTCCCCACGGGGGACGAACGTGATCTACGATCGGGCCGACGCGGCGATCACGACGGTCAAGCCGGATGAACTCCCGACGAATGCGGTCGAGGAAGCGGAGTGGTTCCACACGACGGGGATCACACCCGCTCTTTCTGAGGCCGCCGCGGAGACGACGACGGCGCTGCTGCAAAGGGCCGGCGACGCGGGGACAACGCGCTCGTTCGACCTGAACTACCGGTCGAAGCTCTGGGATCCGCAGACGGCGCGGGCGGCCTACGAGGACCTGTTCGAGCACGTCGATACCCTGTTCGTTCCTCGACGTGATGCCCGCAAGGTGCTCGACCGCGAGGGCGACGCCGTCGAAATCGCGCACGGTCTCGCCACGGAGTTCGCGTTCAACACGGTGATCGTCACCCGTGGGCTTGAGGGGGCAGTCACGCTGCACGACGGATCGATGCACGAGCAGGACGTGTTCGAGGCGGAAACGTTCGACGCGATCGGTACCGGCGACGCGTTCGTCGGCGGCTTCATTGCAGAGCGCCTGCGCGGTGGTGACCTCCCCGCAGCCCTCCGGTGGGGGTCAGCGACGGCGGCGCTGAAACGCACCACCGATGGTGACCTTGCGGTGACAACCCGAGCGGAAGTTCGAAGCGTCATCGATGGCGAGAGCGGGATCAATCGTTGAACTGGCGTCGAACAGCGGACGACTCGTCCGGCCGCCGTGTTCCCACCCGAACGCCATGTCGGCGTCTTGATCGCGAGCTCACTGGAGCCGGGCCTTGAACATACAGTGCCCGCGTCCGGGCCCGCACCACGCTTCGTCGACGACGCCGAACCAGAGCCACGCGTTCTGGTCGTCACGGGGGCGTCGGCGTCGAACCGGCCGTCGGGCAACTCTTCGACAGTATCGGCGTGCGACGTAGTACTCTCTCACGGGCAAGCGAACCTTACCAGACGGTGAGTGAAGACGACAGCAGTTGTCGAGACAAAGTCGCAGCTGTCCTCGACGTTCACTGTACGACTGAGAAACGACACGCAAATCGGCTGGCAGCGCTTGTGCGGGCAGGACGGGGTGTTGTCACCACTGGTCTCCGATAGTCACACTGACAGGTTATCGGAGTCGTCCTGCTTCCTCGAGCGGGGACAAACGGGGTACAGACCTGCGAGTTATCTTTGTCGATCGATAACTGAATCCAGGACGGAGGATCCCTCGCACTTTGGTGCGGGGAGTCTGTCAAAATCGTTCTTCACAAGATCTGAGTCAATCCACACACCATCCTGCAAGTGTTCTTCACACGTGTTCAAGACGGAAGCCCACGACTTCAGTCGTGGGTCGATGACTGGACAACTTTTCCTTGATCGGATTGTGTGTCCTCTGCACACGATTGTCAATGTCCTCTTAACAATAATAACCAGACTGCAAACACGGATCTGTCTTAACCAACGTTTTGTGCGGTTCGCTCGCTGCTGTTGGTTAATCTCTGTAATCTACTATCTGGGGGACATATGGGTGTCCGTCATCGGGATTTCGAATGACTTCGAGTCCCGGGACAATCTGAGCTCGGAAGTCAAGGACATTCTCTATGACAAGGAACCCCACTTTGCTCCCTACGATGGGTAGTGTTCAGATAAGCTGGTTCCATGCGAGGGCGAACGATCTGAGCCACTCGTTAGCTGTTTCTTCTTCGGCGTTGCTGAAACAGTTTGGTAATCTGGCAGTTCTGCGTTTTACCTCACGAAAGACATGTTCGACACTGTTCCGATTTCCATGTCGTTCGTATCTGAAATCGAGGCCGTGTTTGCGACAGGCTCGCTGAAGTGGAGCCGCACCATCGACGAGAACGATCGCGTCATCAACATCGTGTTTGTCGCGGAGTTCTGCGGAAAACCGATCTGCGATCGCGTTATTTCTCGTTGGTTCAAGCCGTGTGTGTAGCAGATCGTTTAATTCAGGATCGACAGTAGCATACAGCCAATACTGTTCATCGTCGAGCTGAATCACCGTCTCGTCAACTGCGACGTGATTCGGACTGCGACCAGTTTCTGGCTGTAGATCGGCTTTATGAACCCAGTTATGAACGGTGGATCGAACCCGATCAACACCGAATACCTCAAGAAACGAAACAGTATTCGAAAGCGATAATCCAGCGAGATGGAGCTGAATACTGAGCTTCATCGACAGCCGCGATGTTGCTTCTCGCTCCACAAACTCTACGTTGATATCGTCCAAACTGCCGCTGAGGCGGTCGTTTTCGGGCATAGATCACTTTGAAAACGCACCGCCTTACCTTTCAAACCTTATCTGAACACCGCCACGATGTGACTAAGCCGTTAAAAAGGTGGAGCGTGGCAACGGGCGCGCGATTCCCGACGTGCTACATCTCTCGCATGACCGACTCCTTGACGACGGCCGGGTCTTTCAAAAGCCGATGCTGCTTGTAGGTCCTGCCGGCTCGGCCGCCGCTTTCCAGCGTCGATTCGACGGTGTCGTTGAAGGCGTGTTCGCGAAGCAAGTCGCGAACACGGTCGATCTTGAGGTGGTCGGCAGCCTCCTGCTCGCACACCTCGGCGTAGGCGTCGTAGATACGGGTGGTCCGAAACTTCGTCTCGTTGGTGTTCTGCAAGCCAGCGAGGAAAAGGATCATATTCGATCCGATCCCGCCCCATACTGACATCAGCATGACCGCGCCAAGTGCAGTTGCGGGGTCACCCGCCCAGTTATGCGCAATCCCGAGTGGTTCGAGAAACGAGTTGATGACGCCGTCTACGGCGAGGAACCACCGCCACATGACGGCGGCGGCACCTGACAGCATCACCGGCATAAAGTACGCGGCACGATACGCTTTCTTGGCGCGAACGCGCTTATCCAGCATCAACGCGACTGCGAGCCCGCCGAAGATCTGCAACGGAACGGTCCCGATCGCGTAGATGAACGTGTTTTGAAGTGCGAACCACCACAGGTTCTCCGTCGGATCGGTGAGGGTGCTGGCGTTGATGACGAGATTCCCGTCAACAATCACGATCGGGGCTGGTCGCAGGACTTCGACGTAGTTGTCGAGTCCGACGAACGTGCCGCTGTTTGCGAGGATGCTCCATTCTTGGAACGAAATGTAGAATGCGAAGAGGACTGGGCCGAGCAGGAAGATCGAGAAGACGACGACATTCGGGAGGATGAACGCCAGTCCCATGAGGTTGTTCTGGTCTTCTGAGAACCCGAGTCGGGACTTCGCACCGCCTGTAATGTCGTCGACGCCGCTCTGGGCGTGCTCGATTTCCGGTGTGTCCGTCTCCTCTGTCGCCATACGGTTAGAGTACCTCGTCGTTCACCTGCTGGGTGGCGCGTTCGAGCGCTTCACCCGGTTCCTGTTCGCCGAGCATTGCTCCTTCGAGCAGCGGGTTGACGCGGTTGAGGATGGCGTTACTTTCCGGGCCGAACGCAACTGGGTGTGACCATTCCCCAGCTTCGAGATGTGTGCGTCGTCGCTCGTGGTTCGCGTAGTAGTCGAGGTCCGCGTGTGATTCGCGGGCGGAGAGCGCAAGCCCCTGTCGGGCCCACTCTGCCATGCCTTCGTCATCCGTGAGCTCGGCGTTCACGGATCCGCTGGATGAGCGGGTAGGCTACCGACACCAGGCTCAGGACGAAGATCGTTATCGTGAGCGGGTTTTCGACGAAGACGCCCAGATCTCCACCGGAGATCTGCAGCGATCGGCGAAGATTCACCTCGGCGATCGGACCGAGTATGAGCCCGAGCACCATCGGTGCTAGTGGGTAGTCCTCGACACGCATGACATACCCGAGCATTCCTGCGCCGATCGCGGTCCAGATGTCGAGCGGATTTCCTCTCAGCGCGTACGCGCCGACCAGCGAGAGCACGAAGATGACCGGCCACAGGTACTTCGGCGGGAAGGAGATAATTCGGGCCCAATAGCGCGCACCGAGGAGGCCAACAACCAGAATGACGACGTATACCAAAAAGAACCCGACGAAGATCGAGTAGACGAGTTCGGGCTCGTCTTGGAAGAGGGCGGGTCCAGGGCGGATCCCGTGGACCATGAGTGCCCCGATGAGAATCGCCGTTACCGAGTCCCCGGGGATGCCGAGCGTGAGAGTCGGGATCAGTGCCCCGCCGGTCGAGGAGTTGTTCCCCGATTCTGCGGCTGCCACACCACGGATATCGCCGTGGCCGAACGTGCCGTCGTCGAGCCACCGCTTCGCCTCGTTGTAGGTAACAAAGGAAGCGATATCTCCGCCCGCGCCGGGAATCGCCCCGATGATGGTCCCGGCGACGCCCGAGACGGTCGAAAGCGGGAGGATACGATTGAGCGTGTCTCGGTCCGGGATCAGATCGGTGATGACCTGATCGGTACCGGTATCGTCCAAGCCCACTTGGTATCGATACAGTCCTTCGGCGATACCGAACAGGCCGATCATTACGGCAATAAACTGGATACCGGAGGTGAGTGGTTCATACCCGAACGTGAACCGAGACGAGGACATCACTGGATCCAGCCCGACCGTCGCCAGGAACATGCCAAGTAGACCCGAGATGAGGCCCTTGATCAACGAGTCCCCGCTCACGCTAGCAATGATCGAGAGACCGAACACTGCCAATGCGAAGTACTCAGGCGAGCCGAATTCGAGTGCAAACGTGGCGATCTGTGGCGATACGAACGTCAACAGCACGACGCTCACGACGCCGCCGATGAAGGACGCGATCGTCGCGACAGAGATGGCTCGCCCGGCCTTGCCCTGCTCCGCCAGTGGGAACCCGTCGAAGACGGTGGCGGCGGCGCTCGGTGTCCCCGGAGTCCGGATGAGGATTGCCGGGATCGAGCCCGCATACAGTGCCCCGCCGTAGATACCCAGCAGCAGCATCATTCCGGGAACGGGGTCCATACCGAACGTGAACGACACCAGTACCGCGACGGTCATCGTTGCGGTCATCCCGGGCAGTGAACCCATGATGATCCCGATGAGGACGCCTGTGACCAGTAAGAGGAACGTGATTGGTTCCGTGACGGCGCCGATCGCTCCCATCAGGTTAGCGCCGACGCTCATTAGAGGATCCCCCCCGTTACCGTCAGAGAGACGGCGCGACCGAGGTCGAGTGGCCCTCCGGGCAGGGGCACGTGAAGGAAGCCCACGAAGACGTTCTGGAGGACGACACTGATCGCGAACGCGAGCGGTACAGTCATCCGAAGGTCACGCGCTCCCGAGTAGTACATAACCGCGACGAGGAAGCCCACGGTTGTGAACAGAAAGCCCGCTAGCGGGAGCACCAACGCGTACCCAAGGAGGAGCGCTACCGGGATGCCGAACCGGATGAGGTCGCCCCTCGCTACGGTCTGTTCGGTTGACTCCCGTAACACGACCGCGTCGATGAACTGAATCACCGCAAGTACCGCAATCCCCCCGGCGATGAACCGCGGGTACAGTGCCGGTCCGGGCGTCCCGCCCACGCCGCTGGGAAAGCTGTCGCTGACCAGGAACACGCTCACGGCGAACGCCACGAGCAGGACGGAGGTGAGTTCGTCAGTCCGGGCGAGTTGTAGCGGCATCTATCTCTTCGACTATTCTTCGAGGTCCAGGTTCGCGATGAGTTCCTCGAACTCGCCATTCTGCTGATCCATGAACTCACTGAAGTCCTCGGAGCCGCGGTAGACGAGTCCGAACCCGTTGTTGTTCATGAACTCCTTGAAATCGTCGGAATCATAGACCGTCTTATACACGTCGTGGAGCGCAGAAACCGTCTCGTCTGGCGTCTCAGCCGGGACACCGAGTCCGCGCCAGGCACCGACGATGATATCGTAGTCCGCATCTTGGAAGATCGGTGTGTCGGGGAAAATATTGACCGGTTCCTCGCCCATAACACCGAGAATCTTGAGAGGCCCGTCTTGGACCTGTGTGGCGACCTCGGCGGCGCTGGCCGTGGTGGCCTCGACCTCGCCGTTGACGACGGCCGTAGTGGCGGGCGCACCTCCGTCATACCCGACGTGATTGACCTGGTCTTGGATCCCCGCCGCCTGTGCGAACCGCGCCCCTGCGAGGTGCCAGATGGCGCCGATACCGGAGTTGGAGATCTGGATCTGTTCGTCGGCATCCTGCGCGTATTCGACGAACCCCTCGATCGTGTCGTAGGGGGCGTCCTCGTGAACCGTCAGCGAGGCCGGGTCGAAGTTGTACTGCATAACGGCCTTGTAGTCGTCGGGCGTGATGTCTGAGATACCCAGGTGCGAGATGGTACACACCTCGACGGTGAGCACGCCGACTGTGGACCCGTCCGGATCGGCGGCGGCGATCCGCCGGAAACCCGCGCTTCCGCTGCCACCGGTCACGTTGCTCACGAAGAAAGAGCCGGCAGATTGCTCGCCGGCCAACGACGCTAACTGCCGGGCAGTCCGGTCCGTTCCACCGCCGGACGACCACGGACAGATCATCTCGATCTCGTTGGGGAGGCCGCTGTCCCCGGAGCCCTCCGTATCGTCTCCGTCTGAACCGTCAGTCGATCCGTCGTCACCGCTGCCGCCCTCGCCCTCGCCGTCGCTGCCGTCGCTGCCGTTGCCACCCTGACATCCAGCTAGCGCGACAACTGATGCGGTTCCGCCAACGCTCTTGAGGAACGTTCTCCTCCTTGGAGATGTATCGGACATAGCAAACAGACAGAAACAATCATTGGTTATAATATTTGGGCTCTGTAGTTTCGGTACACGGCGGTCGATTACTGTCTCGAAACTCTCGACGACGTGCCGCCAATACAGGTCGCCGAACTCACCCGTATTGGAGTCTGGAGCGTACTTTTTCGAGAGGAACACGTAGTGGTGTCCGCCGTCGGAGTACGTCGCTTTTTCTTCGCTTCCGATATGAATGTCTTCGACATATCGGGTCGTCTGTTGGTTCCCTTCCGTCGAATCTACCTTTGATTCGATACAGAGGAACCAATCTCCCGGAACGCGGAGTACTACGTCGGGACGATTATTATCCGGTGACGTAACTTCAGTTTCAACCTCGATATTCTCGAGATGGCGATGGTAGTACTCGAATGAGGGATCGGCCTCCTGTTGTACCCTATCGAAAAAGCTCGTTAGGAGATCGATCTCGAAGCCATGTGGCTGATCGGGGTCGAGGAAATACGCCAAGAAAGTATTCCACGGCTGCTCCGATCTCGCCGATCCGAGAATGCGGAGCGTCGATTTCGGTGGCTCAGCTACGTCTGGCAGGGCGTCTAGCGAGGTTCGGAGCTCACGAAGCTGCTCCTCTAGTTCTCCGCTTGTCGCCATTGCTCTACAATTGAAACTAACTGACATAAATCTACGGCAGGTAGGTCACCAGCTGAGACCGGGTTCCGGCTAGAGATCGACTCCGTTTAGCATATATGTCGAATTAGTAGATAGTATATGAAACTGATAATTCAGACATCTGAATCTGATGGCCCACTGCAGAATCATAATACGACGGGCTGACGGCGAACCGGAACCGGTTGCACAGTACGTGGAGTTTCGTTCGATGGGGCGACCCCGGACATGACCGATCAGTAGTTCATATACACTGTCTTCGAGATGGTGTAGAAGTCGAGTCCAGCGTCGCCCTGTTCGCGGTAGGTCTCACTGGAAGAGTCCTTCATCCCGCCGAAGGGGACGTGTAATTCCAGCCCGGTGGTTTTCTCGTTGACTTTCACGACGCCGGACTCAGAGTCCTCGACGAACCGGTTCGCCTCGGAGAGGTCCTGTGTGACGATGCTGGCCGAGAGACCGTAGCGAACGCCGTTGGCGACCTCGACTGCCTCCTCATAGCTTCCGACCGGGATGACGGCCAGCACCGGTCCGAAGATCTCCTCCTGCGCGATCCGCATATCGGGCTCGACGTCGGAGAACACCGCCGGTTCGACGAAGAAGCCGTCGCCGGCATCGACCTCGTCGCCGCCGGTTTCGAGTGTGGCTCCCTCGCCGACGCCGATGTCGACGTACTCCATGGTACTGTCGAGTTCGCTCTCGCTGACCTGCGGCCCCATCTCGGCCCCGTCGAGGCCCGGGCCGACCTCAATGGCCTCGGCAGCCGCGACGGCACCCTCGACGAACTCGTCGTAGATGTCCTCGTGTACGATGGCCCGTGAGGTAGCCGTACAGGAGGGTGTCATAGAAAGCGTCACACACGAAGACGCAGGATGTTGGAACTGTGTCTACGAGCGCCAGCATCCTGCAAGAGGAGACTTCTATCGACGAGTTCTTCAATGTAATGGCG
>Ga0208283_10324_pt1 | contig 15996 bp, 16 predicted proteins | sample AntRauMetaRauer1_FD_184785 | JGI IMG/M metagenome (GOLD analysis project Ga0208283, IMG submission 184785) | Saline lake microbial communities from Rauer Lake, Antarctica, in enrichment culture - Antartic Rauer Lake 1 Metagenome Rauer1 (SPAdes)... ...
TCAAGAGCGAGCATCTCTTTCGTAGGCACAACACGTCTGGCTTGTTAATGCTTCTTAGAGTTCAGGTCGAATAGGAACTGTGGGCAAAATTGTGCGGTGAAAATCGAACGACAATATAGAAAAATTGATATATCCCCGCCGTACGTTGGTGCGTTCGATGTCAAAGAAACAGTACTGGAAGAACACAGCACGCCCGCTCTATTGGAATTGTCCGCACTGCAACGAACAACTCATTCAAGCACGTCATGTAACGTGGCGTGTGCGGGCTGTCTGCCCTGAGTGCCACTCGACATTTACACCGACTTGGGAAGAGACAGAAGACGAACTCCCGCCAGAGATCGACGACTGCTGAACACATTCAGCGAAACCGCCGGAAAATACAGGAATGTAAAGGCGGTTATTCACCTCGGGGAGAACACAGAGAAACATGACATACGTGTGTACGTATGTACGTACGTGGTGTTGTAGGTACTTGCGTAGCTATTTCGGCAGTACTACTCCTCGTTGTTGCTCCACCCAAGTTCAATTGCTAATGGGCCTACGACGTAATGGTCTCCTTCTTTTTTGAGAAGGTCTAGCTCACACATTTCTTTGAGTACAGCTTCATAATCCTTCGTCGGCACGTCGTCCTCGGTAATGTACCCCCTTTGGGAGAGAGTTGCCAGCATCTTATCGTATCTATCGTTGCTCATACTCCAGATCCATTAGGGAATCGCAAAGGTGCTCCCTCGTTCGTAATTCGACCGTTTCGGGCTTCTCGAAAGCTGAATTTAATTCAAAAGGGTAGATGTTTTCTGAAGAGAGGATATTTTTGTCAGGGGATAGTTGTGGACACCTGAATGTCGGTCAGAGGACTGTTTAAGTCCGAGATAGAGAAAGCCCAAACCCGTCTGAACTCCCTGTTTGGGGAGGAGACGTTTCTAACGTTTCGTGAGGATTTGCGTGCGATATATATCGAACACCGCGACGTGGAAGACGCGACCGAGTGGCAGAAGCGTGCATGGATGCACATGGGTAGACAAGGTCTCGACGAGACACGGAGACGATACATCTCGTTTGGCACCCATCTGGACTTGCTCAATCTCTCCGACGCCGCACTCTCAGCGGCAATTGGATTCGGCATCAATTGGGGGGCCAAGGCACTGGGGGTCCCGTCAGTACCATCGGTTATTATCGCGTTTTTCGTCTCTCTGTTTCTGTATTCGATGAACACCGGGCTTGTGTTCGCGAAAGCACTCGTTACGGAGATTGCCTACCCACGCGAACAGATACACGTCCGACTGGAACCCGCAGACCTTCGTTTTCGGGCCGGATGGAACAAAGGAGTTATACAGTCAAGTGGTTCGGTGGTGGGAATCATAATTTATGGAACCATCACCCATCCCGGCTCGCGAGGCTATGACCTCGGCCTGCGGTTGGTTAAGTGGTGGGTCAAGCGCGGGTGAGCGCCGCCGACCGCAATTTCACACACTCAGTAAGACTGCGGATCCGCTACTTTCCGTAGTACTCGTCAAGTGCTTCCTGCACGAGGGTCCGCCGCCGCCGATCGTCATCGTCGTCGCCTTGTTTGATGTGTGCGTCACCTTTGACGTAGCGGTCACGATGCTGGTCCATCAGTGAGGAGAGAGTCTGCCGGGAGACTGGAATGTCTGATTCGACTGAGCGGAGAGATTCACCGTCCTCAACACGAAGCATCGCCGCACGGATCGCCGCATACTCATCGTAGTCCTCGTCTTCTCCCACGTCCGTAGTGTTCACGACCAGATAGCCATTCTTGTCGGTCGTGAATCCGGTGGGCGTCTTCCCCGTCCACTTGCCCTCGCGCTGGGTTTGAGCAATTCCTCGGTTGATGCGGCGGCGCGTCTGCTTGGCCTCTTCTTCGTACCACAACGCCAACTGTTTCGCAAAGAAGTGACTCATCGGATCCTCGGGGTCGATGCAGTCAATCATCTCGTCGCGGAGGTAGATGGGAGTCTCTGTCTGAACTGCCGCATCGATGAAGTCTGCGCTCGCAGATAGATTTCTCGCGATGCGCGAGATCTCTGTCATCACGACAAGTTCGTACTTATTCGCGCGCACATTCTCCATCAATTCTAGGAACTGCTCCCGGGAGAGGTCAGAGCCACTCCGGTCACGGTCAACGAACTGCTCAACTTCATTCATCGGGATCTCGCGCTCGTCGAACCACTTGCGGATGCTCCCGTGCTGACTGACCTCCCCTGACTCTTGGTTGCCGGTTGAGACGCGCTGATAGGATGCGTATCGTTTGCTACTATATGGCATAATATTGACTAATTCTGACTACTCTTTCCTACCACCTCTACCCGTATATAAACGCAGGTCGTTTCTGACCTCCCGTAATCATTCACTTGAATTCTTACCACCCACACCCCTCATTCAAAGCTAGCAACCGACAAAATAGTGCGTCTATATAGGCGCGACGCTTATCACTCGCGCTCGGCGCGGCGCAGTTCGCGGAGGCGTCGTTGGATGCGGAGGATGCTCTCGATACTTTCGGCGGTCATATCGGGTGTCACGTGAGCTGATACATCCCCTTCGTAGTGGTCATCAAGCGTAAGGGTCGGGTTCCCGCTCTCGGCGTGGCAGAGTAACTTCAAATGGGCTATCGGCGTCTTGGTGTCCTCAACTGTCACCCAATCCCCGTATCGCGTGTTGGTCGTCCGCTCGGCCCAATCCGTCCGCTGGTCGCGGTCCCAGTGTTCAAGGATGCTGGCGATGCGTCGGAGGGCGTCGCGTTCGCGGAAGAGGTACACCACATCGGGATGAAGGATAGAGCATTCTGAATGAGGTGTGTCCCGGTGCATCGTAGGCAACCCGAGAGATCATCCACGTTAGGAACATGATGCAGGTGGCTGTGGAGAACCCTGCCCTCAGTCATCTTCGAGAAGAGGACGTACAGATGTTCACGTCGAGGATAGGCCACGCCACTACCAGCGCCACCTGCTCACCACTAGGCGCTCGACCAGTACAATACCACTCCTCCATTCAGGGGTACTGGTTCGACTAAGGGTTCGTGCGTCCCGAAAAAAGCCAAATAAAGCATAGAAGAAGGCGAAGTGATTCTAACTTATTCATAGCATTCTCGAACTAACACCAATAGGCTTCGACATCGTAGCTAATTGTATGATTGTTGAAGTGGACGGTCAGCGTGTAGACATCAAGCACTATGCGGCCATCTTCGTCCAGAATCTCCACGAGCTAGGAGGCACGGCGAACACTCGGGACATCGCGACGCGGAGTGGCCTCGCCACGTGGCAAGTAAACGAGGCGTACAAACAAACCGAAGAAATGGGATTGGTCGAATGGTACGGAGAATACGACTCCACGTCGCGCGGCCCCGGTTCCGACCCGAAGCTCTACGAGTTGACTGGCTCAGGCCGACAAGTGGTTGAACGAGGGGTGCCCGGCAAGGTCATCGCACTCAACAAGACTGAGGCAAAACTCCCCGAGCAGGAACTCCAAGACCTGCGTAAGTGGGTGAGCCGAGTAGAGGGAAAGGCGATAGCGTCGAGCCAGCAAGAAGTATCCAAGCGATTTGATGAATTACACCACAAGCTTGACGACGTTGAGAGAGCCGAAGACGTGCAGGAAGTAACAGGTGACCTCGCGGACCTCGAAGCTTATATTTATGAGTGGAATGAGGCGGCGGAGATATATTTGAAGGCCATTCGCCGGGCTCTCGAAGACCAAGGAGTGGAGTTGGGAACGTACTTTCGGGCCGTCGAACAGGACGACCAGTCGGCTACGGTCTGAACGAACCCACACCTCTTGTACTCACGCTTGATGCAACTCTCGAGGATCGCCTATCCCACGGTCGCCAGAACGATTCAGCGACCCTCTTTGGAGCGTAAAGTTTCAAGAGCAGAATTGACTGTCTTCCAGCGACTTCACTGCCAAACCGAAACTAACAAAGTTGTTAGGTGCGGGAAGGGTGTTTTTGTTAGGTGCCGGGAGAATGTGGGGACAGAGTTATATAGTAGTTCTTCTAATTCAATAATAGTAACATATCGGTCCCCCTCCGAACCCCTTGTTTGACCCTTCCATTAGCTGACAGTATATTGTCGCAAACCGTAATTCGTACCTCCACACCGACAATCGGACCCATTCTGCACCTAACAACTTTGTTAGTTTTGGGAACTATCGGGAGCATATCCCAAAAAGTGTGAAATCTGCGGTTAGGGGCCCTGAGTCGTCGTTATCTCTCCCATAGCCATCTGGCCGCCCTAACAACAATCTGTTAGGTCTGGATAGAAGATTCTCGGACAGTATCTCCATTTGCTCGTAATAATTGGTATCGAGAATGGCCGGCAAAAAGAGCGGTCTAAACAAGTTGTATTCGTCCGTATGGCTCCGATTTCCCCCACCGAGCAACCAGAATAGGCTAATCATGCCGACAGCGGTCTTGACCAGCACGAAAGAATTGACCACTTCGGAACAAACTCCGGCGAGGATAGTGACGAATCCTTCGAGGATCGTTCCAATTTCTTCGCTCACCGTGCTAAGACGGGACATCAGAGGTCGTCAGTTTCCAGAATCTCGCCAAAGATACGTCCATATCGGGTATCTCGACACATTTGCCCCGCCTGTCTAAGAGCGCCCCCTATGTTTCTCATCTTAGTGACAGAAATGTCCGTTGGTCCGGAGTTACGCTTATCCACCATCACGTTGACAGCCGAGTATGGCCGTGGAGAACCCCGATCCACCGGATGGAATCCGCGACCTGAATAGCCAGCCCGCGATAGCAACCGACCGGAAACTTCTCGAACTTCGCGAAACCCTCGAATCTGAGCTACCAAGCTACGTCTTTGATGACCTCTCGCGCTGGCGGCCTGCCGAGGAGCCGGAGCCCGATCCAGATGAGGATTACCGTGAGCGAGCGTTGTTGTACGTCTCCAAATCTATCGACTACCGCGAGGCCATAAGGCCGGAGTCGCTCCGTGCATCCACCGATCTTCCCGAGAAAGTGGGTCGGACGACCGTCGGGCCGTGGGTGTGGTATCACAACGGCTACAAGGTCGAACATGAGCGCCCGGCGCGCGACGCAAAGGAAGACGAGAGCGGGAAGTTCCTGCTGTTCGCTCCCGAAGAGGCGCGGGCGCTTGAAGATGTGGTGCTCGACGAGTTCTCACGTCGTCCGTACTCAGACGCAAAGCTTCCGACAATACCCGGGAAGCGTGAGGACTGGGTGCTGTGCCTGTATCAGCCCGACAACCGCTACTGGTATGACGTGCGAGATGCGTATCACGACCCACCGAGGGTGCGCTTCCGAGGCTATAAGACGAACGCGGCGACCCATCGCGGGGAGTACTCCGATCGCTTCAAGAACGCTCAGTAAGCCTGAACCCGTATCTTCTCCCACTGGATCAGTATCTACTACTTTTCAACGGAATACGTTCAAGAGTCCATTTCTGAGGTGTTCTTGGCCCGCCTGACGTGAGGCCTCAGCCTTGAACAATTATCAACAGAGCGGCCTGAACGAGGGCTTCCGACATGGGTCGCGGTGACGTAGTACGTAGCTTAGATCTTCTGTGAAGCGAGGTCGAAGAGGGGTATGATGTCTGACTCCGTATAATGCCGAATGAGTTCGTGGAGCGCCCGAAACTCGCGGTTGGTTCTCTCTTCGTCCCGAAGTTCCAGATAACGGGCTCCGAAATACGGAATATCTTTATTTGTCACTTCAGGGTCATCCAATTCACCGGTATATCGAGGGTGATCTTGTCTCCACTCCGCTGGATCGAGAGAGTGATTGTATATATCCCAATACGTCGGAATGACATCTGCATTATCCTCCAAGCTCCCCGGTGGGGTGAGATTCACGACTCGGTGATTTTCGAAAGTTGCGTTGACTCGGCTGTTGAGGTCATCATCTTCGGCCACGAGAGTCGCACGGCCTCGCAGATGCGTACGGTCGAAATCCCCCCTAAACAGTACCAACTGATCCGGGTTCCGGTCTTCCACATACTCACAGAATCGTTCGAGTAGATTCTCTTCATCCTGCCTCTGGCTCCCCTCGCGAAATAGTACTGCCGACCGCCCCGGCATCCCAAGTTCCGGTGTGTAGCCGACACCGATGCAAAGTAGGCTCACGTGATTGGAATTGCTGAGATCGATTTCGGACTCTGGTACGAGTGAAATCGTCTCAATATCAACTGCCAGAACGCCACCCTCGATCACGTCTTCAGAAGCCTCGTTGAGGGACTCCTCAACGGATTCGGGCGGTTCTTCTAGGACAACTGTCTGCATGTCTCCCCTGTTTGATCCGAGCATCGGGTCACCGTAGGTATCTCCCTCGGCGTTTTCAAAGAGATACCATCGTCCGACTTCGATCTCGTAGAGGTCTACCTCTTCGTCCCATATCTTGAGTTTAGTATTTGACCCCTCAATATCTGTGAGATAGTACATTTCATTCCCATCGTCGAATCTCTTAAAATTGGTAACTTTAGCGACGATGGAGAGTGTCTTGCCGTCCTCGATGTCTGATTTCGTATTTTCAGGATACTCCATAGACAGTTCGTTTGCTTCATCTCTCTTTGTCACTATATCAATTCACCGAGATCTATGCCAAATATATTTTATTGGATAGTAATCCAGATCCACTTTCACTCTATGGCGACCAGTCTTTTGTAACAGGCTTTGAGTACGGTATATGCCTCCGACGGAGGACCTACCGACGTGGAAAAAGCTGATGCGTTCTAGGGGGTATCACGATGAAGTCAACAGCTGGCCAGAGGGAGACCCCCGCTTGCTTGCTGTCTATTACATCGCAGAACAGGACTACTGTGAGTGGAAGGCTACGTTCGAGAAGGACGAAGGACGGCTCCCTGATTCAGAGATCGACCAACGCTCACGGCAAGAGGGACGAGAGGGTCATCGGGCGTTGGTTGAGTCTGGATCTGACGAACTCCTCCACGAGGGGGTGTCCGGGCCCGGACCGACGCCGCTAGGAGAATCAATCGACGCCGGCGAGGAGATGATAACCGATAGTCAAACTCTCGTCGCGCCGCTTGAGGAGTTTAACGGGCCACCCGAGGCAGACGGGGATCCGTTCTATCTCATCGGCGAGGCTGACAATATCATATTCAGAGAGGGGATCCCCAAAGCCGTCGTAGAGAAGAAGTTCGTCCGTGACCGTCGAGGAGAAGAATACTCGAACCTTGAGATCGCCTACAGAAACGAGCGCATACAGGGATGGCTCTACGCTCGGATACTGGACAATCTCGGGTTCGATACGAGTGAGTTGAGCGTGGTTCTGCTGAAGCATCACAAGAGTCTGAGGAATGACGCCGACCATCAGTTCGAAGCCCTCAATAAATCGGTCGGAGGCGTGGAGGGGGAGAGCGTGGTGACAAACTATGGACCGAACGGTACGGCAGTGATGGGTCACGGTGCCGAAACAGTCGCATATGTTGATCCCTACAGCCGAGGGACTCACGAAGGGTTCCTAGCAGACGCACTCTCGTATTGGCGTGGTGAACGTGAGGCAGAGGAGCCGGACACCGCTGGAAAATGTCGTGGCTGTGGATTTCAGGAAAGTTGTCCGCACTCGCTAGTGTAGATGGGGAAAACAAACAGAGCTTGAGTCGAGGGTGGGTTCAATCCGTATATGATAGTCTCGAGATTGGTTGGTGAAAGAGTAGAAAGCTCAAGCTGAGCTACTCGTGTAGCTCGATTCGTATTCGTCGTGAACGTCGAGGATTCGACGAACGCTCTCTTGAATTCCACTCGTGCGAGGTTCTCCGTGCTGTCGGAGTGACTCTCGGACCGACTCGCGGGTTACCTCCCTCCCGGCCATCAACAGTTCTACCCACGCACGGGTTTCATCAACCCTGAGTGGATGTCCTGTCGCTACGATACAGTCGTATGCAGAACGAGCATCATCTGTTTGTGGGAAGATACGTTGTAGTTCCGCAATTGCGGAGTAGGAGAGTCCACCGTCCTCGTAATCTCCGTCAGAGAACATATCGTAAATTCGCTCCGAGCGTTGGATTTGTAAAGTACTAGCCCCGGAAACACCGATTTCTTCGGCGATCTCCTCGTGGGAATAGCCGTACATAGTCCGTGCTCTACGGAAGAGTCGCCCCCATTCCCACTTCTGCTCAACCCCAGTGTAATCCTCCTTGATCTCTCGGATGTAGCGTTCCAGTTGTTCGAAAGAAAAGTCTGTGGACGTTAGGTTGAACGGTGAGTCGGGACCCTCCGGTGTAGGTGTGGACCGACGTTCGAGCGTTCGTTGATGACTACATCTGACCCGTTCGGGGCCGACATCCGTGACGCTACAGTTGACGAGTAGGGCGTCGTCTTCGCTTCCTTCGACGACGATTCGCCGTCCATCTATTAGTCGTGTCTCTTTGTCTCGTAGACCCCCGATCGTCATGCGATCCCCCGCGTTGATAGGATCGAAGCCGAACAACTTCCGGTGGACCTGCAGGAAGCGCACCTCTGGTTCAAGATCACCGGCGCTGGGCTGAACGAGGGATCGATTACTGAACTGGTGGAAGGATTCGTAGCCGTGAGTTGAGTCGGCGTCTGCCACGATGATGCTATAATCATCTCGTAGGCTCAGCCAGCCCGAATCGAATCCCCAGTGACAGCGAAGACAGAGCAGTAGACCGTTTGTCTCTCGATCGGGCCCGCCGTGCTGTGCTGGGTGGATATGTGCGGCCTCAGCCTCAGGCCTTCCGAATGGAGATTCGCGCTTCTGACCGCATATCGCACAGCGATCCGAGTACAGGTCGTGGAGGTTCTGCTTCGTCTCTGGGGAGAATCCGTTCGAATAGCTACTCACTGCCCAGTCCTCAGCCATATTTTCCCTTCGAAGGGGAGCGTTTAGTTGTTGGTGTCGAACGTCGCGATGGAGTTAGCGTATGACCGTAGTTGGAAATACGGTTTCTTTATTCAGACTTCGTACTGTAACTGACCCGGCCACTTGCTAAGTAGGTCTGCTTACTTATCGGCTGGTCCATTATAGATTGCACCGAGCTAATAGAACTTCAACAGAGCAAATAAGTATAATAGACAAAGAGTCATACCTTATCGAAGTAAGGTCTACATACGATGGCATCAAATGTGGATACTAGCGCGGTTCTTAGTGATGAACGCGAGTATCGCTATCAACTTCGACGCAAGTGGGATTCCGAGAAGCCGACTCTTGCCTTTATCATGCTGAACCCGAGTACTGCCGATGAGGTCGAGGATGATCCCACTATTCGTCGTTGTGTCGGATACGCTGAAGACTGGGGTTACGGGGAACTTATCGTCGGGAATCTCTACGCATATCGCACCTCCGACCCGGAAGAACTCAATAAGGTTGAGAATCCGATCGGCCCAAAGAATGACCAGCATCTAGAGAATATTTACGACGAAGCAGACAAGGTGGTGGTTGCATGGGGGGCAAACAAGGCTGTCGGGGATCGCGAGACAGAGGTCGCAGAGTCTCTTGGTTCTGACCTGTATGCACTGGATACAACAAAGCATGGGCATCCGAATCACCCACTGTATCAGCCTAAGGACGTAGAGCCCGACATCTGGGAACCCTGCGGGGGCGACGAGTAGAGTATGGGATTCAACTTCCCGTTCCGAACCAATAGATAAACAAGGTGAGTGTCTTGGGGGCTGGGCCCAAGGTGATTCACGACCAAAAGCTCTCTCGGTGTGTAGTTCACCTGTATTGACCGATAGTTACACGCCAACTCTGAATAAAGAAACTGTGTTCCCAACTACTGATAAGTGAACGTTGGGTACGGAGAGTAGTTGCGCTAGAGAGTTTCTTTGAGCGGGAGCTTCGTCTCCAATCGTTCCCTCACGCGATCTAACCGACGTTGCACGAACTCTGGGTAATTCTGATACTCGTGGAGATCCGAGTCCGCAGGTACTCGGTGTTGTTCGAAATACTCACACTTGCCAGAGAGTGACTCAACATCCCCGCTGTCAATCCGTTTCAGCCAGTCGGTGAGATTTCGGTCGCTCTTCGATTTATTCTCCTTCGGAGTCAGGAGTTGGAGGTTAGCGATGTGGTCTCGGTTGTCTTTGAACCAGTCAATACGTTCCGGTTCCACCCCCATCTCACGCAGGAACTTTTCGTCACCCAGTTTCCCCCTCGGGAAGATGTGATCCACTTCGTACTCTTTGTTGCCTGCTTTACGGTTCTGGTACAGGTGGGTGAGGAACGCGTTTCTGCGTGCTCCCGAGCGATAGTTTACGTCCTCAAGCAATTCATCAAGTACCTCACTGTTCAGCTGAACGACCGCGCCGCTCCCGCGAAGGTCGTCCAGAATCTCTGTCGCAGGGAAGCGGTTGCCATCGCTCTCTTTGATGTGTCCTCTGGCCGTTTTCAGGACTCGCTCTGTCCCGATGTTCCCGAACACGCCGTTCAGAACTGTTGTCGCGAGCCAGTATCGGATTCCAGAATCACTCGCGCTCGTGGAGGTGTCTGTCTCGTATAGATACTGGCTGATGGGAGCGACGACGTTCTTGCTGGAGAGTGCCCCGTTGTGGAAGCCGAACTCTGAAGAGAGTTCGAACGCCTCCCGTATCGCCTGCTCAAACTGGTCGTCGTAGAAGATCTTCTCTGCTTCACGAAGGTCGTCACCATCGTATCGTCCGTTCGCCCGGAATGCTGGTCGCTCACCTGAGAACAGGAGGAGGGTACGGAGTACGAAGTTCTTGCCGAAGGTAAACCCCGATTCGGTGAGGTCGTCGTCCCTTGATAGAGATTCGGTGAACTGCTCGATCTGCTTCTTCGCGTCGGTCGGTCCTCCGCCTTCATCGATTTTCTTCCAGTAGCCGGTGAGGAGAGCCAGTAGGATGTCTACGCCACTTAACGTCTTACCCGCTTTGTTGCGCCGAATGAATAGCTCCCTCGCGGTCTTTTCGTCCGTGAGTGTTCGTTCACAGAGGATCGCTTCTCGGTGATTCACGCACCACCAGAGTCGTTCTAGATTCGATTCGATACGCTCGTGTTCGTCTTTATCGACGTTCTTCTGTATCGCGGGGAGTGTCTCGTCGAGGAATACTTCCTTTTCGAGGAACGAGTCTGCTGTGAGTTCGTTGGCGCCGTCTACCAACCGGCTAATCGCAAACCAGTAACGGTCGCCTGATTCGCTCAGTCCACCAGACTTCCTGAATCTGAACTCGTAAACGAGGTCGCGGTCGTGTTCGCCGGTCTGGTCTCCTGATAACAGGTCGAAGTATAGCTCCCGCTGATTCCACGCACCTCGGTTATTGACCCATCCCCCATGCTTCCGTGTCGTGAAGCTCCCGGTTAGGCTGAGATAGAACGAGGTCAAACGCTGTTGGCCGTCGAGTACGAGTGAATAGGAATCGGGGATTTCTTCGAAGTCAAACCGCTGGCTGTAACGCCGGATGTAACCTTCATCCTCGAACGAGAATGCGCGAGAATCTACGTAGTGCTGGATAAACGAGTAGGCGGGATCTCTTCGCGGCCCATCGCCTTCGTCGTCCCAGATCAATAGCGATCCAAGAGGCAGTCCCCGGAGAAGGGAGTCCCACAGCATCTTGATCTGGTCCTGATTCCAGCAGTAATCGCGTTGGAGACACGGAATAAACAGCGATTCATTCAACCGGGGGAGTATCTCACTAATCTGTTCCGTCTCCGGGAGATGCTCGTCCATCGCAGTATTGGATAGTTGTAAAGAGATTACAAAATGATTAGGGAGGGTGGCTCTGTTGAAATCCCATTCTTCGGTTAGAACATAGCGTGCAACAGCCGCTCAGTAAGTATTAGTATTGACAATAATCAGAATATATCGAGTTATTCAATTATATCCCCAGAGTTCGGATTTATGTTCGTCCCACGCCTCTTCAGGGTCTACTGCTCCCGATTCAATCGCCTCGCATACCTTCGGTATCACGTCCTTGTGGTAGCCATCTCGGGAACCACCTTCTCCCAGTGAAATGTCTTCTCGATAGTATTCCCTATCATCAAGCAGTCCTACCTCTTTGACGACTGCTTTCGTTTTTTGCCATGAAATATCAGTCCCCAGTTCCTCCCGCACAGCATCTCGGACTGGATAGGGATCCAAGGGGAACCTGTCGTGGAGGTTTTTCTCGGTGAATAGATGGACATCTGAATCGTCGTCGATCTCCTCGTATGGCACGTAACTAGCGGGGATACCATCGTCGTTCCCTAATTGGATTCGTCTTCCTTCCCCAGCCTTCACATCACCTGTGAGGGAGGCGAACACATTCGGGAAGACAGCTTCAAGTTTTTCTCCCTCTTCCAGCGACTCCAGAATTTCGTTTAGCTGTGCCTTTGAAGGTGTGCTTCCTTCATCACTTAATCCACGTTCAAGCGAATCGAGTGACTTCACTCGCCTTCTTGCTTCATCAACTTCTCCATCCTCCATTAACTGCCGAACATCTGAAATCTCTGTTTGAATGAGGTTCACCATATCGACTGGCATCATCGTAGCGAGTGGAAGAATACGCTCAGGGAGATGGTCGGCTAGGTTCTCGTGGAAAACCTTCTCCAGTAATTCTTCGAATATCTCAACAGCCTGCCGAGATTGGAGGTACAACTGTTCTTCCTGTATCTGCACCTGTTCGTGTTCAGCGTAGTCCCGCTGATTATTGATGGCAAGGAGAGCGGCGGCTTGTGACCCAGAAAGGACCTTCAGGTTATGATTTCCCCTATCACCATCCCTACAGTAGTTGACGCACTTTTCAAACGAGATTGTGTTCCCTTCGCCCTCCTCACCTCTGATGTCGCCCCCATTCTTCAGAATCGAGGCTTTCAACAGCATCTCGAAGGAATGGTTCAGGAACTTCAGAACACCCACAATACGACCCCGCTCGGTCGGTCGGTTAAACAATTCGACCGCCAGACGGAACGAGTTGATTGCCGTGGTTTTGTAGTCCTCTGTGTCCGTCATCTTCGGAGTTATATGTGTGCTTGATTGGGTGTGTGAAATTTGTTTGCAAAGACAGAGCCAAAATTACCCTAGAAAGGGAGCGAGATGCCCAGTTCGAATCCCACGTGGGCGAAGTATAGGGCATAGAGAATCAACGAAAAGTAGGTGTAGCGTTTCGGCCGTGCAATTTCGGTATATGGTGTTTGCCCATATCGACCATACAGAAACCGTAATGAGACGATGAGAAAGTTCACGGCGATCGCAAGGAGCGCTCCGTCGATGATGACCGATAGCAGGCTTTGACTGGCCACCATCGCCGCCAAGAAATAGAATCCAGCAAAGGCTAATGCAAAAATAAGAATTATCACCGCCGCTCCAAGGAATGTTCCAATCACGTTGACAACACGATCTCGTAGGCTAACATCTGATGGAGAGGGACGGTTCACGGACGGTATTTCCTGTACTTCTTCCGGCCATTCAGATTCAGGTAGCAAAGACGTGGCAAGGGACTTCTGTGACAACTGGAGAGCGATGCGACCCAGTAGCGTCCCCCGATGGTCAAGGTGATTGTTATATGCAAACGCCGCAATCAGAAGGAAAAAATCTCGAAACACCGCTTCGTACAAGAGAACCGAGCCGAGAACGAATACGACCGTGTAGAGCAATCCGAGTGTGGATGACCGAGGTTCGATAATTGGGATATACGATTGAGTGAAGGTTCCGAAGACGAGGCCGATATACAGGAGTCCGAATGCTGTCGAAATCACAAGTGGTGGTGTCGTCCTTCCGAGTAGGTCTTTGGAATATGGATTGAGAAATGCCATACGTCGAATCAAAGTAACCACCAAAAGGAGAAATGCGGAGCCCACTACGATAGGGTGCAGAATGGGGCTTACATTCGGTATGGTGAGTAGAGCTGTCGCAAGCAGGGCGGCGAACGTGATTTCGTAGTCGATGGCGGCATCCTTCTCGATGTTGAGAAGCTCCTCTAACGTGATGTGAGTCATCAGAGATGACATCACATCTTTATCGTATAAATTTGGTCGAGGGGCTCTCGGTTACCACGTGGTTCTAAGATAGATGAGGAGAATAAAGGATTAGTAATCATAACGACCTATCATGATTTTCGAGGTCTCATCTTTGTCACTGCAATCTTTTTATCAGGTACTTGCCATAATTCAGACCACCGTTCTCAGTATCATTATCGCAATTTACGCACTCAGTACCCAAATTGCCGCAGATAGATTTACAACTCGTATCATCTCTTCAGTCACTGAGAATTCATCTTATACGAGGACGATCTGGTTGTTTACTGGCTCGATCTTTCTGGACGTTTTCGCACTTCTAATCCATCCAGTTTCACCCGTCTGGCTGAATTGGACCCTCCTGTCACTGGCCGTGCTGGGAATAACCCTGACCTTTGGGTCGCTATTCTATCTCAGAGACGAGTTATTGTCTACTACTGAAGCGCCGTCGGTCGCTGAAGCCATCCGTAGTGGGATTAGCAAAAATGCTTTTGAAAGCGCAGTCGGGGATGATGAAACGACTATTCCGTTCTACAGCTTCTTCGAAGCGGGGCGTTCGGCCATCCAAGAGGAGGACAAGGATGCGGCCAATCAATTAGTAACTGCCCTGTGTGAATCCACTTCGAAATTGTTCAACGAAGTGTACGATTCGGAGGAGACGTTACCCGATGAACAGGCGACCGGCCTCATCCAACTTCTCAGGGAGGAGAAATTGTTAGCGACTGAAACAATTGAACAGGGGTACGACGGACTAACTGGCTATCTCATCCAAAATCTGGCCTCGACAATTGAAGCATCAATTGAGGATGGACAAGACACAATTGCCGCACGTGGGATTCAGTTGTGTGCCGAGATTAGTGAGGAGGTTATCGAGAGAGACCGCTTAGTGAAACCAGCGTGGCTAATTTGGGAAGATCTTCTGGAATCAGCCGCAAGAGATGGGCTCGAAGAGACTCTGCATGTAGGCACAACGTCTGTAAGTAACCTAATCGATATTACAGTTAAGAATAGTGACGAACTCGGTGGGCGAAAGTTGACAATATCACGTATTTTGCTATCCGGCTTTTTGAAAGGGTGGAGTACCTTAGTCGCAAACCACGGGGAACACATCACGGAGGGAGACCGAGTAGATTCGGTTCCTGAATTCCTGTGGTACAGGTTCTTCGAGCGGAACTTTGAGATTACGTCGAGAATCATCGTCTCCCATAATGCTGACCTACAGATTCCTGCCGCAGGGATGTTCAGACTCCAACAAGAGTTGTTACAGGAACTCTCGAATGTAGCGGTATCTGCGGCTGAAGTCCAGAATGACTATCTAGCACAAAGACTCAGTAAGATGGTGATTGAGGCGGGTTTCGGATTTGAGGATAACCAACGGACCAGAATGCAAATCACCTCTGGACTTAGCGAAATCAGGTCCACGAATGATTGCGGCGAGTCAGCAGTTCAGCATGCTATCTCCGAACTTCAAACCCCTGCCGAAGTGAATGATGATGATGACGACTTAATGCCGATGACTACACCGTGGGAACTCAATTTTATCGGATACACTTTTGAGGGGCAGGAAGAGTTCATCGAGGCAGTTGGTCAAATTGAAAATGAGATGACTTCTATCGAGATGGAATAGACCATACTGGAGACAATCATTTGGGGATATTACCTATCTGAACAAGATGGAGCAACGGTAGTTGAGAGTACATTTCGTGAGCTTTTCTGAGTGACTCACACCCCTCATTCAGACCGCCCGAGGGCGAGATCTTCTTAGAAAACCTCGGGGTGTCTCTTCCAGTCACAAGTGGAGAACCACCAAGTCAGAGATTATCGAAGAAGTCCCTCCGTTGCTCCATCTTCTCTTTTTTCGTCATCTGGTCATAGTGTTTATCCAGCACGTCAGGGGACACGTCGGCTCTGTCACTAACCTCTGACACAGTGGCATCTTGCCGAAGTGCGTGAGTGATACTCAGTACTTCACAAAGCCGCTTAGTTAGAACGTCTGCTTGCTGAAGGTGTGTCTAAAACCAAACAAGCAGACGGTGAGATCCACGAGGACCAGCTTCTTAACTTTCTCGTCAACCGCCTTG
>Ga0208283_10325_pt1 | contig 15990 bp, 24 predicted proteins | sample AntRauMetaRauer1_FD_184785 | JGI IMG/M metagenome (GOLD analysis project Ga0208283, IMG submission 184785) | Saline lake microbial communities from Rauer Lake, Antarctica, in enrichment culture - Antartic Rauer Lake 1 Metagenome Rauer1 (SPAdes)... ...
TGAACGCGGCTTCAAGCGCGTCTTGGTACGCCCGTTTCGTCTCACAGAGTTTCCGATGCTTGTGGGCGTTTGGTTCCACAAGCTTGAGTTCCAGCGTCTCGGTGAGTTCTGTCACTGTTCGTCCTCCATACTACACACTACGCCTGCCACCCAGTTAAAACTATCGCACACGGTGGGAAATCCAGCCGTGCCATCGGGTGTGTACGCTATTGTCCGCTTGACCCGCGCCTGAAGACGCGGGTATGCGCTCGCACTATGTATCACACTCAACAATAAGTTGTATTTTAAGTTCAAATGAACCTCCACTTTCATCATATTGTTCTATAATACTATTTTTGAAATCCGAATCTGCTGTTATATCTAATGGGTTTTCATTCAAATTTGTTTCAATATTGTGTGTATACTCATCTAGGTTTAAAATATTACTATATTCTTTCGAATCTCTAATTTCTACATCACCATCATTAAGACCAGATTTTAACTTTATATTAACAGGTTTACTAGTATCAATACGTGTCGTATCTAATTTAAAATAAGAAAATTTAGCGACGATTTGAGGGTTTTCTACGTAATCAAATGATAAATTCGTATCTAAATTATATGTTATAGCCATAGCTTTTCTGGATAATAGATTCGACCCGACAGCAGAACTACCGACCAAAACTCCTGTCAAAGACAAATAATCCCTACGATTCATTTATTAAATAATGTTATTTGAATGGTATAAGTTTAATCTATATACAGGATAATTCACGTTCTAATCTTTTTTTCCAATCTGAATCTGTAAATTCCGTACCATCATCTTCCTTATACATTATAATCCCATAATCATAATTTAGATATTGTGTGTGTATATTCCCTACCTCTGACTTTATCACTTGGTCTGCGATTATATCATCTTGAGCATCTACTGTCCCTGATTGAATACGTTTGTAGTTATTTGGGTTTGTTGGGTCAGGATTTTCTGGGTCATAAGAATGATTTCTTGGTTGTCTGTATTCATAGTAGTACGTAGTCATAATAGAATAGATAAACTATAACACTATATAATTTTATATTATATGGATGTTACGATATTAAAATAATGTTAAAATAAATCTAATTATTCGTTTATATCTACAGATGTTTCGTTATTTCTCATCCAATTCGTTGCAAACGCGCTCGCATCTTTTAATGTATTATTATGAGACAGTATGTAGCTCTTTGCGACATCATCATTTACTAATCTATCGTTATCAGTATATAGAACTACGTACCCATGTTTAGTGGGTCCTTGGTGATTGGATGCGTGTTTTTCAGACCAATCGCCGTCTTCTGTTGATAAAAATACATTTAATTTGTTATTTATTCCGAAGTTATCGTGTCTCCATTGATAGTTTTTCATTTTTGTCCAGCCTTTAATTGACATATATACAGATTTACAAGCATGGGTTATATATATTTTGATTGAAATAGCTATATTGTCTGTTATTTATTCATAAAAAATATTTGTGGATTGGATTCATTTTGATATTCTTTAACGATTGGTTTTTTTATATCTAATATGGAACACTGTTTATCCACAGGTTTTGACTCTAAATAACCATGACAACTATGACAAAGAGGAATTAAATTAGATATATGATTTCCAATTAATCGAGATTCAAAATTCTGATATGGTATAATATGATGAACGGGCATATCGTGTCCAAATCTATTTATATTTTCTTTACGACTTAGACCACACGATTTACACTTATTACACTTAACTTCAAAAACAGACTGTCTTATACTGTACCAATTAGAACCATAATCATTTTGATTATTTTTAGAACATTTTTCATTATAACATTTTAATCCTGCTTTCTTTTTTGCTTTATTGAAAGAATCGAGAATATCTATAATAGCATAATAAGAAGGTTTTAATCCTATATCATCATATTCTTCACGCGTAGGAGACCGACCGATAATATTTGAAGCTTTATTTAATGATTCAATACAATCTTCTTTCGTATACATTCGCGTACTAGTCGCATTTCCAGATGTATTAGGATTAAAACCAGCCGATTTAATCGCTATATTCCACTTCCCGAATAAACGTTTTATAACTTTTCTTGACGGCGATAAACCAAGGTCATCATATTCTCTGATACTTGGTGAATGACCAAGAATGCTTTCAGCGTTAATAATAGAATTGATACAATCTTCTTCATCATACTGTCCACGAGATGTTTTTGTTGGTAATTTTGCAGCCTTTTTAGCATTAGACCAACCATCAAATATTTTAATAATAGTATCAGAACAGGGTAAAATATCCATCTTTTCATAATCATTTTTTGATAAATATTTATGATGTCTTGATTTAGCTTCTTGTAGTGCATTAATACATTTTTGTTCTCTCGATAAATCGACTATTGTATTATTATTAGTACATGCATTTTGATTCATTGCAGACACTGTATGTAGTATATACCTGACTAGATATATTTAAATATACCGATGTATACAATAAATGTATTATAAATCATACGGCTGTTTGTATAGTACAATTTATTACAATCAAAGAAAATACGATATTTTTGTAGTTATATGTAAGAAGATATATATGTAATAGAAAACAATAATTATATGAAATGAGTGTAAAACATCGTCTTGATTTACATTTCTCAAAAAGAAAAGGTACGGCAATACTCATAGCGAGCATTTTTATTATATTAATAGGTTTGTTTATTATGCTTAATCCACCAACATACGTAACAACAGAAACTATAGACCAAAGAGTTTATTCTATTGATGTAAATCATCAATCAACAACGGTAAAAAATTCTAGATTATACAATGAAGGATATATAGTTTCAAACGGACCACAATACTTTATGGATATTCATCCAGAATTAATTATGCGTTTTTCAGAAGACTACGAAGGTAATTATACAGCAAATATATTACATACAAATTCAACAATAAAAGCTATATATACTAGAGGTAAAAAAGTTATTTGGTCAGAACAAAAAAGAATTCAAGATACAACGTGGGCTGAAAATATAGATGAATCAACCGTAAAAATAAACACAATAAAACTATCAAATGAAATAAATGAAATAAACAATGAAATACCAAATAGTGCAGATATAACTGTGGAATTTGAATATACATATGAATTTACAACAGAAAAAGATGACTTAGTTACATTAACATCATCTCCAACATTACGGTTTAATTCTCGGAGTAGTTATGAAATAGATTCAGAACAGGTTACAACAACACGAAAAACTACCGAAGATATTACAAAACCACAACCATCACAATCAACAACTATATTAGGAAATACACTAGGTATATATGGTCTTGTAATAATATCTGTAGGGTTAGTAATATCATTAGTTGGTATTTATATTTTATACGGCGGGATTTATTCTACGCGTACATATAACGAACGATTATACACTTATCATCAAGCAAAATATGATGAATGGATTACGTACGGTAGGCCGATGGTAGACCCTGAGTATGAATCTGTCTGGGAAAAATTAAAAGTAGATACGCTAGAAGGATTAGTTGATGTAGCAATTGATACAGATAAACGTGTAATATATTCTAAAGGTATGTCTCGTTTTTACATATTTAGTGATGGAACCTTGTATACTTATTTACCGCCCAACACAGACGAAGATGCTTCACAATATGGATTTTTTTAATCGGGGAATAGATATATAACCTTTTAAGTTGATATAAAATATACAACATGAAAAAAATAACAATAGCATTAATATCATTAATATTAATTGGAGGTATGGTATTTACAGCAAGCGCATTTACAAGTTCTGAATTATCACGAGATGCAAACATACAAGTAACAGATGATACGAATGGTATTATATCATTAAATCCCGGTGATACAGATGCGGTTACATTAGTTAATGGTGCTTTAACGATAGATACAGCACATTCTGGTGCAGGATTAAATATTGAATCTGTATTTACATATGGTAACCCAACGGATGTTACAAACGACCATGCATTTAATGTCACAAATACAGATTCACAAGCTCGTGAACTCACATTTTCATATGAAAACGTTGTAGACAACGAAGGGCAAACAGAAGCCGTCCAGTTTATAGTATATGATTCTACAGGAGCACAAATAGCAACGGCAGATGCTGGTTCATCAGCAACATTTTCTGCTGCAACCGGTGATACATATTATGTTGTAATGGAAGTTGATACATCATCACTTTCACCATCTGCTGACCTATCTGGTGATTTCGTCATTAGAACATAAAAATAGTTATTAAAACTTTTTCGACTTTGTACCATTAAATACATATATCTTCAAGATAATTTATATATATGAATTCAAAAATAATAGCATCTATTACTTTTATTGCTGTTATTTTATTATTCATCGGGCCAATTTCATTAATTTCTATTAATGGTTCAAGTATGTACCCTACAGTTACAGACGGTTCATTACAGCCCATATACCAATCTCAATCTGCTGAAGTTGATGATATAATTGTATATTACTCAGAACATACAGACTCTGTTATTACACATAGGATTGTAGAATCAACCCCAGAAGGTTTTATAACTCAAGGAGATAATAATGCTGTGACAGACCAATCTGTTGGACATGAACCAGTTTCAAATGAAGACATAATTGGAAAATCGATTAATATAGGTGAACAACCAATATATATTCCATATCTTGGGACGATATTTTTGTTACTCAGAACAAACCCTGTTTGGTTTTTAGCTTTAGTTGGTGGTGGACTGTTACTTGTAAGTTCACTATTAGATAAAGCACGAACACGTTCTGATGTAGGTGTTTTAACGGCTTCAGATATATTCCAACCGATATTTATAACTGTGATTATTACAATAACGATAATTATTCTTATTAGTTCAACGACACTTGGTATTTCATTTATATTTACAGACTCAGATTCTGTTGCTAGTCAACAAAATATATTTTCTATAACAGATGAAAACCCATCTGAAGTGATTACAATTGAAAGAGAATCAACTTTTGGAACAACAGTATATTATTCTCCAGATTTTACTATCTTAGAAGTATCTGAAAAAGATAATATAACCGAATTGTCCGTTGAATTAGAATCACAACGAGAAACGGGAGCAAGAAATACACAATTATATGTTTATACTTACCCACCAGTTTTACCTACAAATATATTACTATCACTTACAATATTATCTCCTGTATTATCTGCTTTTATTAGTTCAATTCTTTTCACAGCTCCATTCTATCTTATATATAGAATTTTTATAACACCGCATAAACCAATCCAAAATCCTAAAAATAGATTTTTGAATCGATTATATAAAAAGTATATTGACTAACTCACTAAATACTTATGTAGTTAGAATTATATATTAATAAATATAATGGACAAAGAATTGGTTTTTATAGTTTTTCTTTTACTTATAATACCAGCTAGTCTTTTTGCCGCATTTGCTAGTCCATCAATCGAATTAACAAGGCAAAGTCAAATCGATGTTGCAACAGATACAGAAGGTATAATTGAACTTAAACCAAATAATCAATATGATATAGTTCAAATAGAAAATAGTGGATTATTATCTATATCTCCTGATAATATGGGTTTGAATAGTATAAATGCGAATATGGAATTGTTTATTGGTGATATAAATAATCCACAATCAGACTACGCATTTACAATCACCAATCTTGCATCAGAACCAATTTCAACAGAAATAAGTATTGAACCAGATAGTTCGTATACTGGACAGAATAATAATATTAAATATTATATTGAAACGAATACAGGGGTAGAACAAATTAATACTGGAGAATCTGTAGTTATACCAATTCAATCTGGTGAACGAATTTATGTTTCCGTATCTATTAATTCTACAGATTTATATTCAGGTAATCTTGATACTACAATGAAAATAATAGGTGAAAGATTATGAGTAGAAAAATAGTATTTATTATATCTGTATTAATTTTAATCATATCAACATCCTCTGTAATTGCATATCCTGATACACTACTTGAAAGACCGCAATTTGGATATGATATAAACGACGCAACCACAGGAGATACATTATTTACAATTGATGAACAAGGGCCATATCCTAGTGGAACAGAAAATATTAATTTTCTTTCATTAAAAAACCAATACGATGAACCGATATCTGTTACAATAACATTAAGTAATGACAACTGGGAGTATAATGATGGGTCACAGACAAAAACAATTCCAATATCTACATACGCAGAAGAAAATATAATGATAGATACGACAGGTCCAACACGTACATGTTCTGAAACAGATAATAGGAGAACATATTCTTATACCTACAGTGTAACGAGTAATTCACTTACAATATATGAAACGACAAATGATGTTCAGATATGTGCCCCCGGTGGTGGAAATGGAAATGGAAATGGAAATTCGAATCCAAATTAACCACCCTCTAACAATGTCTACACTATCACAGATAATGCTAACTTAGAAAAAACATTCCAGATTGACCAAGGATATAATCCACAATGGGATTTTGGAGATGGAACAACATCAAATAGTTATTATATTACACACCAATATCCATCTAGCGGTCAGTATACGGTAACTCTTCGTATTACTATAGATGAAACGGATTACCAGTATACCGAAGTTGTTGAGGCTCAACAGTTCTCTAACGATTCTAACAAACCACCCATAGATGATGTTCTACAAGTAAGTAATCCAAATTATATTGGTCCACAAGAACGTATATTTGAAGTTGGGCAAAGATATAATCCGCAATGGGATTTCGGAGACGGTACGACATCAAATAATTATTACAACCGTAAACAATTCCCATCTGATGGAGATTATACAGTTACGCTAGACATAACGATTGACGGAACACGATATCAGTATACAACAACCACTACGATTAATTCTGGTAATTAAATTACATAATAATGAAATTACGCTATATTTGATGATTATTCAAATATGAAACCGCTTCTTTTGGTCTATTTGTAATTATAAAATTTGGACTTGTATCAATACCTAGCAAAACATCCATCTTTGTATCATTAATTGCCCAATAACCACACTCAATTCCTTTTTTATTAGAATATTTAGCATAATGTGATAAATTTTGACTCGTATAATGAGGTATGACTGCATCAATATTATGTTTAGAAGCTTTTTCAATTAATGTAGTAGATGGATAATAACTTACGAGAGCTTTTTTTATATTCTTATGTGATATTGGTTCAAAGTTTGACGTGTTCCACGATTGCAACATTACACGATTTGATAAGTTATAATCTTCAATCTTAGATACAATATCTGTTATTTTTTCAGGAGATTTTAAATCTACATGGATATCAAAATTTTCTTCATTAGATATTAAATCCAACGCATCTTCAAATAGTACGATTTGTTCTGAACTATTCTGCTGAATTTCATCTAATTCAGAATTTTCAAATATAAATAAGTCATTATCTGTTATTATATATGGGTCGTGACTAAGAATTAATTTATTGTCTTTTGTATTTCTTACATCTATTTCAACGCCATTAGCACCCGAATTTATTGCGCATTTTATACCTTCCATAGAATTATCTACCTCCGTAGCAGAACAACCTCTATGTCCAATTATACGTATCTGGTTCGAAACTGTGTTATTTGGTTCTTTAGAAATTAGATATGATAATGAAGATATAGATACAACAGAAGTTCCTACGCCAGATAGAAATTTACGGCGACACGGTTTCATATTATTTTATAAGTATTCTACCCATATATATCTTAATCCTATTTATTGAATTTCTTTTATTGACGTTCAAGAATAATACCTATTATTAAAATCAATATAATTCACTTATAATTGGTGTATAATATAGAAAATACACCGCCACAAAGTAAACTTATAGCATATATAATATTGATTGAGAATATAGCTATAGGAATTAATATAACACCGAGCCGGAACTCAATACCAGAATAGGTTAGCAATAGAATTCCGATTGCAACAGTATATATTCCTGATTCATCATATTTTATATTATACCCACTAATAAATATACTTGTTATAATCATAGATATAACATATGATGGATATCCAAAAAAGGAAGATAAAAAGTATATTTCATATGTTAATCCAGTCATTTTTATTGAAATAAAACATAGGTAGTATGATATAAATATAAATAAAGAAAATCGATGTATACTATTCATTATTGACATCTATATTTTATAGTCTAAAGATAATAAATTGTTTGGCGTTTTAACTATGTGTACACTAGTATCAAATAATCTAAGTTACAGTGTTGTTAGTGAGATTATTGGACCTGACGTAGGATTAAACGTTGTTTTACGTTGTTTTAGAAATAGACTCAAGTCTAACGAACCTAGTCAATACAATTAAACTTTACAAAAACGTAAAGTCAACTTGTATAACTTGGGTAATTTGGCTTGTTTTTGCCCTACTTTGGGGCTTCGGTAACAGAACCCCACTAACAACACTGTTAGTGAGAATATTCTAGATTATAATACGAAAGTAGAAAATATATGTTTTTTGTATTCATTTCACAGGCGTTCTCTTGCAATCCAAAATCTCACGATTTATGTCAAGAACCGACCATATACATAAATCATCTACCGATGTTGACGGTTGGGAAAATTCATTTAGATACATTGTTTCCTATGAAATTGCAAATCAATACTTAATATAAAATATAATTAAGATTTAAATTAACATAATAACATTAATAGGGTATCCTAGATGTTTATTAAATATGGTTAAAGCATCAGATATTAAAGCAGCATATATACAAACATCAGGGCGTGGAGATATAGCAGACGGTAAAGTAATACTAGCATATGACACAAATACTGGAGAAAAAGTATACAGAATTGAATATGATACCGTCCCCGGTCCAGATGGATTAAGAACGATGGTTACAGATAATGTTGGAGATTCTGTAAGCTTAGAAAGCGGAAAATACGAAAAAGCTCCAGAATTCGTAATCAAACAAGCAAGACAAACATTTTCAAATTACTACCATGAATCAAAACAAGGGAAAGGGGCGACTTCAGAAGGTAGAGTCACATTCACTGGGGCAGCTGGTCTTAATGATGGTTGGCTTCCTGATAAAGATATTTAATTAGTTTATAAGATAATACCATCTTTAATTAAGAATGTATAAAATTCATCAGATTCAAATAATTTAATTTTAACCTGCATCTTATCTACCGTATCATATGATTTAAAATCTCCGTAAATACGGATTTCAACTTCTGGTCGCTCGTATTCATACGTAACAAATTGATTTTCGCCCCTAACATATTCACCACCTCGATTAATTTTTTCCCATTTAATACCTGAAATAATAGAGAATTCAGTATCTGTTACATCTGATTCAGAAATATCGTATTCTGAAGCTAAGTTTTTAGGGATATTATTAATCAGATTCTTAACAGTATCGAATGAATAACTTTCACGGAAGTAGTGGAATCTATTTTTATCCATACATATTAATTCATACCTTGCAATAAAAATATTCCGAATACGATTCAGAAAGTACAAATTTATATATAACGACGTTTAATATAATTGTATGCTTAATAGTAAACCCCTTTCATTGAAATCTGATGATGAGATTTTATCATTCCTTGAGGAATATTGCTCATTCAGTAAAAATCGAGCGTATATTCTCACAGCATTGGCAAGGCCAAAAGAAAATAAATCCCTTACGCATAATAGCGCACCTATGTTCAGAGAAATTATCACAAACAAGGGTGCTATTAGAACGAAATATTCACAACTTAAAACACTATCTGAAAATTATATACCAAAAGAAGATACGGATAAATTGACTTTCCGATTCTATCTGACAGCCAATGCGAGAGATATAAATGAATCGTTTTATTTGTATAAAAAGAAATTGATTGAGCTTCAACATCATGCAGATAACGGTCATGAGGAATCATGGAATAAGATAAAACGATTAGACAAAGAATGGAAATCTATGCTTCAAAAGGAAGGAAATAAAGAAGACAGTTATTTCATTATTGATATTGATAAATCTTCCTTAGATACTTTTGAATCGATTTATATGGGTCTACAAGAAGAAACAGATATTATTACGAGTAAAGGGTTGTTTTACCTTCTCCCTATTCTCCCATCGCTTTTTCGACGTTTTCAAGCTCTCTCAGGAGCCGCTGACGACGCTCTGCGAGATACTTGTCCCGGTTCTCATCTAGGAGACGTTCGTGGTCATCTTCATCCAAGTACAGGCTAGGTCGCGCGAATTTTTCTTCTACCATGTTTTCTCACCGTGTCGGAGAGGCAACCCCTGCCACCTCCTTCACATATATACCTATGAGGGATACCCTATTAAAGATACCGAAAGAATGTCGTATCATAGATACGTCCGCTGCATACGACCCTATATTAAGACTCCGAATGGATATCATATAATTACAGAGCCATTCAACTATCCAAATTCAGATATTATTTATGAAGAATACATTGAAACAAAAACAGATGACTTAATGTTCATTTCTATGAAATAAATATATCTCACATATGATTATTTTTTAAGATAATTTTTTGTAATATTTGTAAAGTCATCTTTATTTATATCATCATTAGATTCACAATTTTTTGCATCTTCAATGGATTCTACAAGTACACCGACCCACATTAATGCTACAGATGAAAAGAATACACCTAGACTTATTTTAAGTGGTAATATATGTGATTATTCTGTAAGTGTAATTATGAGTCCTGACATACTCCCGACGATTCCAAAAATATAGATGTATGAACTTAACTTCATAAATAAATATTTGTGCTTCTAATTAAAAAGTGTTTTTATTAATTTAGGACTTTAAACAGTTAATTAATACAATTTATGAATTACGGTCTATTTCAAGTCCTTGAAACCGATAATATCGTTAATTATATTAATAAAAAGAATACACATATAAGTATGAAGACAGATGAGGAAATTAAATCTGAAATTAAGCGGGTTTGTGAGAATAAATATAGTGATATAGACGGAGTAAATCATGAAACAAACTTTGATTTTAATGCATATGTAGAAGGTCTTAAATATGCATTAGGTGAAGATATTACCCGTACCGAATTCCCGCCTAGAGATGTAGTTAATAATATTATTGAAAGAATTATAGATGAACCAGATATTAAAGATATAACTGTTAAAAGACATGGTGTGCCACCGAAGTATATTGAAGTTGATATTGAAGTTGATGCTGAAATTGATTCCGTTGAACACTACGAGGAATTAACAAACTACATTACTGAAGTTTCAATAGAAGAATGTTCTGATGACGAATTTGTTTATACAAGTGTAAATATGATTTAACAATATTAGTCGTGTGGTATTAGTGTGATTAAATATATATATAATATCAAACAATATAATATATATGAATAACGAAACATCATTACGGGAAGGACTTGTTGCTATAAAAAAGCCAACATATTCAATAAATAATTTACCAAAACAACACGAATGTTTATCTAATATAAAGGTGTATGTTGATATTTCTGGGCCAAATACGCTTCTTTTAGAATATAAAACCATAACCACACACAATATGATGTTTAGTATAAATAAAAAAGCTATGCGTAAAGAAAAATCGGATAAAATTATACTAGAACCGATACATAAAATCAGAGATAAGAATATTGAAGATAATATTATTGGATTATTTGAAAATTATGGTCCATTTGACGTAAGGGTATAGTTATCTATCTGCAAAAGCTGAATATCCGTAACCGTGACGCCAAATTTCTACTTTCGTTGGCGATTTTCCATTTACGCGCATTTGGTTTTTTTGTATGTCTGAATTCCCAGATACAAGCTTATTTTTTACGATATCTATTAATTCTTCATCATTAAATCTATCTCCAGATTTAGGCGTTGAAATACTTACAAATTCTTTCTGGTCTTTTTCACCTTTTCTCGTTGCAGATTTGTTTATAATTGAAAATCCTCTTACATGATTTGCAAAGAACTCTAGTGCCTCATTACTTACATTATCAAATTTATGTCCTGACATGATTTCATTTTCAAATTCTGAATGATTCATATTATAATATACCTAAGTACGGACTATAAGTGTTTTTATTATATACACATCCTAGGATAAATTTTTAAATAATTAATAATACATGAATTACCTCGACCTCAAGGGTCGGGTATTATCCTAGAACACTGATAAAATTAATTCTGAATATTTAATTTATTAAGTGTTGCAAGAGAAATTTCACATATATCTTCTTCATATAAACCAAATATATCACGATTAATCTCATCACTACTTAGGTATGACCATTTATCTAGTAGAAGATATACATGATTTAATTGTTTACTTGGTATATCTGTTTTATACCCATTTTTAATATCTTCCATATTAATTTGTTTATCATTTATATATTCATTAAATCGTATAGTTTTCATAAATATTTTTCTTTCTTTAGGCGTAAATAATCCAAAGTCTATCTTTCTCATTAATCTAGTTATGTAGCTCTGTTCTTAAATAATTATGTTATTTTAGACATACTGGTATGTAATAATTGTAAAGATTTATCTATGTAGAACATATATAATATATATGAGCGAGGTAGATTTCAATAATTTAGAATCCGATGATTTTGATTTCACTAATTCAAGTATAACAGAAAAAGAATATTATATGCAGTTAGATTCTTTTCTTGAATTACCATGGGTTAGTGAAGTAAAACATTCTCTTCCATTAAATTCTATCAGTATCGAATCAAAAGAATTGGATTACATTAATTTTGGACATGTAAATAATGATATACCCAAAGATATTCATATTAGAAAAATATTCGTCAAAGACAATATGTTTAAATTTCAATTAAGCTCAACAAAATGGCTATGTAACGTAGAACAAAAATCGAAATATTTCCCCGGTGAATATTCTCATGAAGCAATGGCATATCTCCTATGTGAACTAAGATTAATTATGAATCCAAATTCAATAGATATTACATCAAGAGATAATTCTAATGAATTAGAGATAAAAATTAATTTTAATTCTCAAAAATACCCTATAGAGAAACTAGATGATGTTTGTTCCTACATGGGTTTTTCTATATCTGAATTTGAAATTAAGGACGGTTCTGTATCCCAATTATATTTGAAATTTGATGAATCTAGGCCGTTCGATAGAGAACAGATTAAAAAATACCAACAAAGCAAATACGAAGATGTAATCCGAGATATTACATATAATTCATCACAAATTGAACTTCCATCTGGTGAATTTTCTACCCCTCAGGTTTGGATGATTCAAGAAATGAATGATGAAAATCTTGAAAAATTTCCAAAGACTAAAATAAATGCACCTGATGAATCAGAGCATAAATATCAATTAAGTCATAAAATAGATGTGAAGAATACGAACGATGCCATAATGAAAGTTTCTGAATGGCCAAATAACGTAGACCCTATCACAACAGAAGGTGACTCTACAGCCATGTTGATTAGATATGGATATGCTTGTCCAAAAACGAATACATTATATATATTACAAAGAGATTCTAAAATATTCTCAAGTTTAGTTAATTTTGAATCAAATATTAACACATACACAGTCACATATGATAATACAGAGTATAAATTTGAATTGTTTAATTAGTATTTGAAATATTTTGAAATTATAATACGACGAAACGTTTATACTATTTTTATCCTTATTTGTACTATATGTACACACTGAGTGATTATTATAAATTTTCAAAAGATATATATGAATCAAGAGGATTTTCAGGAATATATACGGACGGGAAATCCTATTTATATGAAAGTTTATTACGACAGTTTGGAACCATTATGGGAAACGAATCAGAATACGTTTTAGATAAAGAATGGGACGTGCTAATTATTCTTGATGCTTGTCGCGTAGATTTGCTTGAAGAAGTAGCAGAAGAATATGATTTTATAGAAACGCCACCACATAATACTATTTGGTCTGCAGACAGTTATTCTGAGGGATGGTTAAAAAATAATTTCACAGGATTAAAAGCTCAAGAACATAGTGAAAAAATGAATAATTTAGTTCATATATCAGGGAATCCATTCACAAATGATATATTTGATGGAGATGAATTTCAATTGTTAGATGAAGTATGGAAATATGGTTGGGATAATGATTCAGGATATCTCCCACCAGATATTATGACGGATAGAGCAATATCTAATTATAGAGATAAAAAACCAGACCAAATGATTGTACACTATATGCAACCACATGCCCCATTCATAAGTGATAAAAATCTAGGGTATCATATTGATATTGATAATTTTGCGAATACGCAAGATACTATCCATCAACAAACTCCGTGGGAATTACTTTCTCAAGGTAAAGTGTCTCGTGATGAATTATGGACCGCATATAAAGATACGCTTCATGTTGCATTAGACTCCGTTGAAAAGTTATTAGATAATATAGATGCTGAACGTGTTATAATTTCTGCAGACCATGGGAACGCCGTAGGTGAATGGGGTATATACGGACATCCAAGAAAATTACAAATACCGGTATTAAGAAATGTTCCATGGGTAAGTACCAGTGCTGAAAATAAAAATAATTATACACCAAAAGAATATGATATAGATAATAGAACTAATTTAGACCGAGACTCACAACTTGAAGCTTTAGGATATAAGTGAACTACCCTGCGCCCTACTCACTCACCGCTTGCACGGTTCGTTCCTTGAGGAAGGGGTCTTACCCTCAAATTTAGATAAATTAATATTACCATATTTTACACTGTATATTTTACTATCTATAAAATTTAAAATATACATACAAAGATATTATACTTAAACTTATACCGATAAGTGCATATTGAATTGGACCAGTTCCTCCTCCATCACCATGTCCACCATGATAAGCTAACGCTGTTCCGGTAGACATAATAAAACTTATTAGTAATATAATTACATTTTTAATATATATTTTTTACTTTTCATATATAATATAGGTAAAAAGTATTATATAATTGTTATGTAAAATCAATTATATATTTGATTTAGGATTTATTTTTACGATATCTTTGAATAAATTCAATACTATATACTAGTACGAAAGATGAAATTAGTGAAGGTATAAATATACAAAGTAAAAATCCGCCGATAATTTCTTGAAATATAGAGTTAAAATAATCTATAGAATCTAGATAAAACCAAATAGAACTACCAAATAAAAACCCAATAAGTATAATTCCAAATCCTCGATTATTTGATAAGGGTTTATGATGGTCATTTGGGTTGTTCCACGCTATTTTATATACATTATAAATATCAATTAGTGAAATAATTACAAAATAAGCAAAATAAAGTAATAAAAATACATAATTTATGAATAGACCGAGTAATAAGATAGATAATAATATTATAAATTCATAATTTACGTATGATTTTAATTTTTCAATCATATTTCTACACCATATACTTTTTCAAGATATCGCTCATACTTTCTTCTAACAATAATGGTATATAATTCACCATCATAATTACCATTTTCAAGTCTTTCAGACATTTCAGAATTAAGTTTATTTAGTAATATATGTAGTTCTTCTGCATCTTCTTTACGTAATTTTAAATCATCCATGGTATAATAATTTATTTTAATCTACTTAAATTTTCGGTATCGTTTGTACTATCTCTGTACAATAAAAGGTCCATTATTTTCTAAAAGTAATATATGATTATTACCAATCATTTGTTTAGGTCTTAATATAATATTTTCATCTTCAACAGTTCTTATTGCAAATTTTTTTATATGTGTTTCACCGTATTCACAGTTATAATCTACGCAAATTTCAATGCTGTCTAATTTATTAATACATAATTCAATATTATACATATGCTCAAAATCATCTGGAAAATCTAATATACTAGAATTAGAAATTATATCTTCTGTTTTTTGAGATAGTATGTTATTATTACGCATACAATAAATT
>Ga0208283_10328_pt1 | contig 15753 bp, 4 predicted proteins | sample AntRauMetaRauer1_FD_184785 | JGI IMG/M metagenome (GOLD analysis project Ga0208283, IMG submission 184785) | Saline lake microbial communities from Rauer Lake, Antarctica, in enrichment culture - Antartic Rauer Lake 1 Metagenome Rauer1 (SPAdes)... ...
TACAGTACGCCGATCCGCTTCCTTTAATCCGTCAAGTGGTTGCTTAGACATGTCTGTTACCTACCCGAAATGGGCATCGTCGCATACTCTTGTGTGGCTTCCACCGACCACGAAGTATGCAAGTGGATGTTTACCGGGGATTATTTATATCTTTTGGCACAATCTGGTTCCTTGACTTCGCACGTGAGACGAACATAGCTTCGATCTGATGCATTGGCTCGTCGATGCTGCGCCGAGGGCTGTTGATCGCCCAAGAGATGGAAATTCGAGGTGTAGTTCGGGCCGCCAGTGACCATGACGACGCGGACGCTGTCGCCACGTTGCACTTTTAACGTCCCGTATGATCAGGCGTAAACGGGTACTTCTCTCCATTGAACAACACGTATGTTGGTTCTTCAGCCTTCATCCCTTCGAGGCTGAAGTTGTGGTGCCCTTTCTCTCCGACGGCCTTGTCGGTGTACACCTCGTGCTGGCCGAGGTAGACCTCCTCGTCGACCCGGGGGAGTCCATCTTTGGGCTCAACGAGGATCATCCCAAACATGCCCGATGGGATGTGATAGTCGAGGTTCGCAACGGCGCAGTGGTAGATGAACGCCCCTGGGTACATCATTTTGAATCGCACGGCGTTCTGCTCCCCGAGAGCAACGGTTGTGGCGACGCTCCCGCCGCCGGTTCCATAGATCGCGCGAAAGTCCACGTTGTGGGGAAGCTTATTATCCGGAGGGCTTTCCAGCGTGAGCGATACCGTGTCTCCCTGTCGAACTCGGATCATCGGCCCGGGGACTTGCCCAGCGAACGTCATGAACGAAAAGGTGACCGGGATGTCGGAACAGTTCGCACTGAATCGAGAAACAGAGCTGCGTGGCGACACCGATTGAAACCTGGTCCTGATTGAGCTACAGACCCGATAGAAGAATGCCTGATTTCGTACGGTAACTGGGCCGGGATCGCCAGCGCAAGTCGTCGCTCCCTTCCACCATCTCGCGAACGCCTTCGCTCAATAGAACGAGCGGACTATGCTTCGTAGACCGTCGTGGCACTCTCATGCATCGTTGAAGAGACGGTGGCAGGCGTCCCAGCCGAGGCATGTCCGGCGAGCCAACGATGCATCGACCCTCGCTATTTTCTATTACTGAAGTTGTATGCGTGATCCTTCGCATCTCAATCGAAGGTTGTCCGCTGACTATTGGTTTTTACTTACCATGTCATAATTCGAGCGCCGGCTTATATCCACCCAAATGTTTAAGGTTGTTGGCATATATCTTGCCATTCATGGCTCAAAAGCCAGACGAACGGCACAGTAGTGAGACCGATAGCCTCGACGTGAACCGCCGACAAGTCCTCCAAGGGATTGGTGCGGCGGGTGCAGCCGCTACGATAACAACCGGCTCAGCCAGTGCACAAGGTAGCGACATCTGGAAAGCACAGGCGGCCGTCACAGACCAGGAGATGGACGACATACCCATCTCCACGCAGTTTTACTCGTACCGGAGCACGGACCTTTCGGTCCCGGAGCTGATACAGGCGGCCGCCGACGCCGGCTACGACGCTTTCGAACCGTATTCGGTCGGTGCCGGAACCAACGTAGATCCGATCCTCCAGGCTGCGAACGACACCGGTCTGGAGATGAGTAGCGCCCACATCAGTCTCAGCGAGGTCGAGAACAATACCCAGGCGATGATCGACACGTTCTCGCAGTTCGGGGATCCCATCCTTATCGACCCGGGCGTGGCTCCCAGTGGCGGGTGGGGCGACGAATCGGCGGTGATCGACCTGGCCGAGCGGTTCAACGCCGCGGCCGACCTGCTCTCTGACACCGACCTTACGCTCGGCCACCACAACCACGACGCCGAGTTCGCGCAAATCGGCGACACGACTGGGTACGACATCTTCGCCGAGAACCTCGACGATCAAGTCCACATCCAGCTCGATGTCGGCTGGGTGCTGGTCGGTGGGGCGGACCCCATCCGCTTCATCGCCGATCACCCGGAGAACGTCCAGATCACGCACATGAAGAACATGACCGTCAACCCCCAGGCGTTCACCGAGATCCACGAGGGGGACGTCAACATGCGGGCCGTCGCGAACGCCATCCGCAACGTCGGCGACCCCAAGTACCTCGTGTTCGAACACGACGAGCCGGAGGACCCCCTCCACTCTATGGAGCTCGGCGCCCATTGGCTGGAGAAAGTCAACCAGCCCTGGCAGCCCGGCGGCATCTGCGCCATCGGTGGTGCGGACACTCACCCCGCGAAGTTGTACAACCCAGCCTAATCGGCGATCCACTCCGGCAAATTTCTTCGATTCGATTTTTGAGCGCGTCTCTGTTTCACGGGAGCCACAGCAGTCGGTTCCGTTCGCGGTGCCGATACGAAGCACCCCTGCTAAGGCCGAAACACCGGCCCAGCACTCGACAGTTCGACGATAACCGAGTTCAGGACTGGCTCGCCACGTGTAGTGGGTCGAGGAACGATGAGGTATCGGACACGGCGAGGACCGTTCTCTCTGGAACGCTCGGAGCGAGTCCCGGAACTGGATGGTCGCTCGCACTCACGCCGCGCTGCCGGACACCCCCGTATCGACCGCTTGTCGGCCGGGATTGCTTTCTGTCACCGGTAGGTGGAGGTACAGAGTAAATGTGTTACTGTTGTGGTTTACCCACCGGTTGGGTGCGGGCCTATGATTCGACTTCGTCGGTATCGGTGGTCACCGACGCACCTGAGGAATTCTGGGCCCTAGGACGTACCGGAGAAGGGAGCACGAGAGCGAGCGTCGCATCGAATCATCCCAGGGAACGATGATCACCCGCTTATCGACGAAGAGGGCGAAACCTCGTTTGAAGAGGCGACATCGTCCGTGTCGGTAATGAGACCAGGACCGGGGGCTAGCGGAGAGTGATACGGTACGCTACGATCCAGACGTCCGGGTCACGGCCGACACCGACGTTGACGACAGCGGACAGAGACCAGATCCCGCAGATAGCCTGGCCGACGTGATCACATAACGAGTCGGGGCAAACCATCTCATAAATTACTCCCTTGCCCGGCCGGCGGGACTAGAACCCTCTGTCTCAGGAGTCAGCCGCCCTCGTAGACAGCGGGACGTTCGAAAGAGCGCGATCGAATTCAGTCGTGCCGATGTTAACCTCGCCGTGATTGAGACACGAACTTCGAGGCCGGTTCGGTAAGTTATCGGACCGGTCCTGAAAGAAAGTATCGGGGAATCCGGACCGTGTCACCGATGACGCGTCGGTCGTTTGTCCCCCCCGATTAGCGCTAGATCTCCGCTCTCGACAGCGGGGTCGAAACCGAAGTCATCTCCTCTTCACCGTCCGACGCACGAGCAGCGGGTTCGTCTGGCAGGCGATCGTGGCGGGGGGTTACCCGCCAGCCTGCGACGTTGCCATCGCACTCGTCGTGGTCGCTGGTTCCGAGCCCTACTGGGATGTGCCGTCGGACTCGCCGAGTACCAGCGTGCCGAGCCCACCGGGTGACTTGTCATCGCTGATCCCGGGGAGCGTCCAGCCGAGGACGGCGGCGCGGCCGTCTCCGTCGCTCTCGTTGATCAGGACGCTGAAGGGGAACGAGTCGCCGGGGCCCTTGCTCTCGGCGAAGTTCGCGTTCCAGGGGATCGTGGCCTCGTAGGTCGTCGTCGTCCCGTCACGCGACGTGGTGGCGTCGACGGCGTCGGTGCCGGCACCCTCGTTGGCGCTGATCCACTTGTGTTTGGACGTACCCCCGTCGACGCGGCTGAGGCCGTACTCGGGTCCGTACGTGCCGTCGCTGGCGACGGCCCACTGCAACGAGTCGGCCTGCCACATGTCCGCACCGCTCATTGCCGTGTGCGTGTCGTCGGTCACCTCGACGGTGAGGTAGAGGTTGTCGGCGTCGTAGCCCAGGTAGACGTCGGCCGAGAGGTCGTCCGCCCCGCTCGTCGTGCCGCCGCCGGACAAGTCGTTGAACGTGTCGCCCTCGGGGGCGAGCGAGAAGGCAGGTTCACTGGCAGTCCCGCCGCCTGTCTGGGGAACGATTGCCATTCCGTCTGGCAGGTCGGGCTCCGGAACGCTCGCGCCCCACTTCTCGCCGAGGTCGCTCTCGAGTTGCTCCAGTTCGAGGTCTGCCAGTTCGCGGTTGTAGACCCGCACTTCGCCGATATCGCCGGCGAAGTACGGTGGCCGCTCGTCGATGGCACCGTCGTCGTAACCGATGCCGAACTGTGTCGTTGGCGTTTCGGGGCCGCTTGGGTCCCCGAATTGCGAAGTGGTCGAGATCTCCTGGCCGTCGAGACGGAGCACCGGCTCGCTCGGATTATCCTCGGGGATGGTCCAAGTCACGACGTGGAAGTTGTCGGCACCGACGGCGGTGTTCGACCGCCACCAGTTCACGCCGCCGTACAGCCCGTGGACGGACCCATCAGACGGGAATGTTTCGTCGGCCTGCTCGTCGTTGACGTAGGCGCCGTAGCCGTTCAAGTCACCGTCGCTCCCGTTGAACATGATCGTCTGGCGCTCGAGCGACGGGTCGCTCGTCCGGAACGCCGCAGCCATCGTCACGCCGGAAGTGTCGCTGGTAACGACCTCGTCGGCGTTGATGAAGTCGCCATCACCCTCGAAGCGGACCGTCGGGTTGCCGTTGGCGACATCCGCCTGGAACGTCGGCTGCGCAGCCGAATCGGACTGCGTCAGGTCGGGGCCCGCGCCGCCGGCGTCCGACCACGTTGAGACCGCATCGCCGTCCGACAGCTCCAGCGTCGAGGCGTCGTAGTGAGCGACCTTGTTCACCTCGCGGATCTCGATACCGCTGATCTTCGGATTCTCGACCGACGACTGGAGTGCAACGACCAGTTCGTTGTCCGTCACCTCGGTGACGGTGGAGAACGTCACGGCAGTGTCCGGGCCGTGGTCGGTATAGAGGTTGAGATCCTCGAAGAGGGTTTCGCCCTCCACTGCACCGCTGAATATGCGCTCCTGATCCGAGGGGTGGAACCAGATCTCTGCGAAGTGCAGCGTCACCTCGTAGAGGCCGTTCTCGATGTCGAACGTGTAGTTCAGCTCGTCCGCCCCCCACTGCTCGGTCCAGTACAGCGAGTCGTACTCGGTACCCTCAATGTCCGGGTTCGTTCCCAGCGGCTCGTCAACGATGTCTGGGTTGTTCAGCGGCCGATCGGAACTCGTCGCACCCGGCGCCTCATTCGGTTCGGGTTCGATCGTGAGCTGTTCGGGCCAGTATTTCTCGTCGTCCGTGAGCGGTCGATTCTCCTCGTTTCCGATCTGCTCGGACTGCGTCGGCGTCGGCAGGAACTCGACACCGTCGATCGTGACGGTCTCGCTAGTGTGAGTGCCGCCGAGGTCGAGTCCGAGCGGCGCCGACAGCGGATCCGGCTCCGTCGGTTCCTCACTGACGAGGTCGGCGTCTGCTTCGCGGATCCAGGCGTTGCGGAAGTCGATCGCGGAGCCTTCCTCCTGGAGGCGAAGCGGCATCTCCCCGTGTTCGTTGTACGGGTTGACGGCGAAGCCGTCGTTCGAGCCGTCGACAACCAGCCGCGTCTGGACGGCGACACCGTTGAGCAGTGCCGTCACTTGCGCGGGCTTGTCGAGTTCGCCGTCGGAGAACCGCGGTGCCTGCCAGACCAGGTCGAGCTGTTGCCACTCGCCGGGCTGGCGGACCGAGTCGTGGTGCGGGCCGTTCTGGTGCGTGTAGGCGCCAGCCCACTCGTCCGCTTCGACCGGGTTCTCGTGAGTATCCAGGATCTGGATCTCGTAATTGCCCATCATCAGGACGCCGCTGTTACCGCGCAGCGGGCCCTCGCCCTCGACGTCCTCGGGAATGCGGTACTCGAGGTGGACCTGTGCGTCGCCGTAGGCTGAGTCGCTCACCCAGTCGCCGCCGTCCGGTCCGACGGTAATCGCGTCGTCGATCAGGACGCCGGCGTCACCCGGCGGCGTACCGGTGGTGCCCGGTCCACCGGGGTTGATCTGTTCGGGCTGGTACTGGTCGCCCGATGGGAGCGTCCAGGGACCGCCCGAGGTCGAGTACATGGGAATCTCGTCCGGGTGCTCGCTCTCCTCGACGGGCCGCTCTGGCAGGTCGCGATACCAGACGTTGCGGAACTGCACGATGTCGTTCTCGTTGCCGTGATTCTGCAGCGTGAACGGCACTTCGGTCAGGAAGTCGCCGTTCTCGTCGCGCGGATGGCCATACGTGTCGTGATCGAACGGGTACAGCGTCTGGAACCAGACCGGCCCCGGGATGTTGAGGTGCATCTGGGCGACCACGCCATTGAAGAGCAACGTCGCCTGCGGCAGCCGGACGACGTTGCCCTCGTCGTCGAAGCGCGGACCGCGCCAGATCAGGTCGTAGGAGTTCCACTCTCCCGGCGGATTGATCGGGAGTGCTAGCGGCGCGCTGCCGCCGCCTTCGCTCGCCTTGTAGTACGAGCCCGCGTGGCCGCTCGGGTAGGTCGGGTTGTCGTGGCTCTGGAGGACCTGGAACTCGTAGGTGTCCATCATGAAGACACCGCTGTTCCCTGGTCCCTGGCCGTTGGCGATGCCGTCGAGTTCCTCGGGGGCGCGCCACTCGAGGTGGAGATGGACATCACCCAGCGCGTCGTCGGGCTGGACGTTGCCGTTCACGTCGGAATTCACCTCGAAGTAGTCGGCGGTCTCGACCCAGTCTGGGTCGGAGCCATCCGGTTTTTGCCAGCCGTCGAGGGTGGCGTCGTCGCCGTTCCAGAGAACGGTCGCGTCACCCGGCGGCTCGCCGCTAAGCCCGCCGGCGGCGGGTTCGACACGTTCCGGCCATTCTTCTTCCGGCGGCGGCTCGTAGCCCGGCGCCGGGCCGTTGTACTCGACGACGTGAACGCCGGAGTACATCCCCATGATGACGAGCCGGCCGTCCGGCAGCGTCTTCATGTCGTACGCCGCAGCGACACCGTCACGAGCACCGAACTCGTTGATATCGAGACTGCCGTCGTCCTCGAAAGTGAGGTAGCGGACGACGTCGGCGTTGCTCGGGTTCATGAAGAACGGCTTCCCGTCGAAGTACGGCGGGAGCGCCGCGTCGCTGTACTCGTCCTTGTAGCGGTAGACCACACCGACGTCTGCCGACCCACCCTCGTCTAGTTCGGGGTAGGTAATTTCACCGGGCCGTGGCTGGTCGAGCCACGGGTGGATTTCCGTGGCGTTCTCGTAGTCATCGAAGCTCTGGGGGTGCCAGATGAGCGCCGGGTCCACGTTCGGGATGTTCTCGATCCCGGTGTTGTTGACCGACTCGTTCCGGAGGTTGTCGGGCCAGAACGGCTGGCCGACCTCTCCAGTTTCGAAGTCGTAGTCACGGTACGGGTAGTACGCGCGGAACCACGGATAGCCGGCGTTGCCCGGTTCACACCACAGGTGATAATCGCCGAAGCCAGTCATCCCCAGCTCGCCGAGGCTGCCGGCGTCGTTGCCGTAGTGAGCAGACCAGAGGTAGTCGGTGTGCTCGTCGTGAGTGATGGTGAACGGATTCCGCAGACCCATCACGTAGATTTCCGGCAGGAACTCGTCATCCGAGTAGGACTCGCCGGTCTCCTCTTGCCAGTGTTCCTTGAGGTTGCCGTCAGGGATGTTGTAGCTGCCGTCCTCGTTGAGGACGATCCGGTGAATCTTCCCGCGCTTGTCGGCAGTGTTGCCGGAGGAGCGCTGGGCGTCGGCAACCGGGCCGGGCCGACCGTGGATCATGCCCTGGCGCTCGTCGCCCATGAACGCGTTGACGAGGCTATCGGGGTTACCGACGTTGTTGGAGTTGTCACCCGTCGAGATGTAGAACTCGCGGTCTTTGCCGAAGGTGATGTACCCGCCGTGGTGACAACAGGTGTGGAGCTGTTCGGGAACCTCGAAGACGACCTCTTCGGAGTCGGGATCCAGCGTCCCGTCGTCCTGCATCGTGAACCGGGAGACGAGGGTGTTGCCGTAGACGATGTCGTCGTCGTACGGGTTGTCCACGAACTCCATGTTGTCGCTGGAGGGCATGTACATCACGTACACGTAACCGTTCTCCTCGAAATTGGGATCGATGGCGATCCCCTGCCCACCGAGTTCACGGGCGTCGGACACATCGCCGGAATCGGCGACCTGGCCGCCATGGAACATGACGGGAATCTCGAGGGCCAGTTGATGCTCGCCGGAGTCGGGGTCGACCCAGGCGATCTCGGCGTACCCATCGCCTTCGGTGACGAAGGAGGCGCCGCGGGTAACGACCCAGATGCGCCCCTGCGGATCGACATCCATCTGCATCCACTCGCCCTCTTCGCCGTCCTGGAGGTCGTACTCGCTGGCGATCGTCCCCGTGGAGAAGACGTTGGTGACCTCGTAGTTGTCCCAGTCAGTGGCCTCATCAGCATTGATCGGAACGTCAAGGTTACGATGCCAGTCGACCTCGCCGCCGTCGATGGTGAGTGTGCCCGAGACCTGCGAACCGCCGCTCGCGACGGTGTGCGTGTGGTCTCCCTCGGAAAGGCCGGACGTGTCGACGTCAGTGAAGGACACGCTTGTTTGCGCGCCCGCGTCAAGCGTGATGCTCTTGGATGCGACCTGATTGTCGTCGATCCACAGAGTGACTGCCTGAGTAGCGCTGCTGTCACTGTCGTTCGTCACGGTCGCGGAGACAGTAAGAGTGGCACCGGCCGATACCGACGCATCCATCGGATCGAGGTCGCTAACGGTGAAGGCGCCGGACGCGCCGCTGATTTCGATGGAGCCGCGCTGTGAGCCCGAGTGGGGTGCACAGTAATACTCGACCATCTCCTCACTGGCGGTGAATTCGACCGTCTGGGTTTCGCCTTCTTCGGAGACCTCGTCAGTCGACACGAGTTCGTTGCCGTCGGCATTGACGATGACGAAGTTGTGAGTTTCGCCGGACGTATTCGTCCATTCGATCGTGTAATCCTCGCCGGCGGTGAGTTTCAGCGTCGGATTCGTCAAGTCTGCAATGCTGTCGGGTGCGACACCCATCCAGACGTGGTTGCCGCCGACGTAGTTACAGACTTCCTCTGACGGACCGCGGACGACACCCTCTTCGCCGTCTTCCCAGGCATATTCGCTGCGGCCACGTCCACCGCCCGCCTGGATGTTCACGGCTTCCAGCTCGATGGTGGTTTCATCACTCTGGGCAAGTGCCAAGCCGCCCAGGCTGATCAGACCGGCCGCACCGACGCCCCCCTGCAGAAATCGCCGCCAGCTATCTGTCAATCCCGATCCATCTTCAGTATCGCTCCGTTGGTTTGTATTCTCGTTCGTCATGTCGTTAATCCCCTCCCTGGAGAATCATTACGTGGTTCTTCTCCGATGCGTTGGTCCGTTGCACGAAAGTCTATCCACAGGTGTTGTTTCATATTTCGCTACTCCGTTGAGCCGCTGTTCGAACTTTCGTCGGCGCTCGTCTCGTTGCCAGAGGGCGTGAGGGTGTCGACGTCCTCGTCGACACTGGCCCCAGCGCCCGAGTCGCCGGAGACGCCCGCCTCGGCGGCTTCGTTGTTCACCGTGACGTCGAAGTGGGTGTACGCACTCATAATCGCCGGGTGGTCCGTACTCTCCTGAAGCATATCGTACGGAACTGCCGTCGCAGCGACGAAATCACCGGCTTCGAGGTCGTCGTAGTCCTCGGCTTCGTCGGCCGTGACGGTCGTCCCGTATTCGTCGCCCGAGAGGTCCGGATACTGGTCTTGCTCGCCGTCGGCCATCACAATCGGCGAGTGGGGCCGGACGTCCTCAGCGTCGAGATCGTATCGGTCCTCGGTGATGAAGCTCGCGTCCGGCGAGTGAAGACTGATCGTATACCGGAGATACACCGTCGTCGTGGTCGTTCCCGTGTCAGTTTCCGCTTCGAACTCGTCGGTGGTGCCCGCAGCGCCGTAATAGCCGTTCTGGGCGTCAATCGGATCGCCCATCAGCGTGCCGTCGAGATACGTTTCCATCGTTGCGCCGCAGTTGTACGCGCCGGTTTCGTAATCGGGCGCGCCGTCGTTGTCGTACACCGATATCTGCTCGTCGCCGTCGAACCAGTCAATGTGGAACTCGCCGTTCGTTCCCGGTCCAGACTCCTCTTCCGACTCGTTCGACGTGCCGTTCGCGTAGCCCGTCGCACGGAAAACCGGCATGTACTCGAGCGATTCAATCTCCGGCGGATCGAGGTCGATCTCGCCCGTGGCGGCTTCTACAAAAACGCGAACTTTGCCGACGACGTCGTCCATCCCGTCCCAAGTGACGGACAACGACGGCTCGATGAACACTTCGTCGACCTCTCCAGCATCGCTTTCGAGTGTATCGGGGTTGGACGACGAAATGTCGACCGTGGCGGCGGCAGCAGAGCCGGTCAAGGCCGTGACGCCCAGGCCAGTGCCGGCAGCGACAGCACCGGTGCCCCCGATATATTTGAGTACAGTACGCCGATCTGCGTCTTTCAAACCGTCAAGTGGTTGCTTAGACATGCATGTTACCTACCCGAGATGGGCATTCTCGCATACTCTTGTGTGGCTTCCACCCCCACCAAGTATGCAAGTGGATGTCTATCGGATGATATTTATATCTATGGGGGATGATATTACGTCTCACACTCTTGGCGATCATATAACCGTCGAGTGAGTGACGAAGTCGTTGATACTACACGCGGGGCCGCTCCATCATGGATGGGATCCACAGGCGGCTACTGGAATCCTGTGATTTGGCTTCAAAAGGAAGGTGGGAGGGCGGTGGTGGAAGAGCGGGGATAGTGGGTAGGTAGTGACACTGGTGAGGTACCAGCGTTACTCGAAACGGCGCAGGGAGTAATAATTCCTCGCACCCAAGAATCAAAACAGATATGTGGGAAGGTAAGAACGCTCTCGTGTCGGAGGAGATGGCTCCACCTAAGTGGTAACGCTTGGGTCAGAACGGGCAAGAGCACTGCGTTATCGGTCTCCGACAGATGTAGTCCCGTGAGAGGCGTTCGGATCGGAATCGATCGCCGCAGATCCGTTGGCGCGGGGTCGCTGGCGTAACGGCGTCGAATGCCCGTGCTGCTGATCGCGCCGGCCGAACTTGACGAAGTGTACGCTTCCGCCGAGTTCGAAGGCCGCGAGCGCGACCAAGTGCTACATGCGAGCGATCGTGAACCGCGTCGTTGAGCGATCGCTCGGTCAACCGGTTGCTAGAGTCAGACCAAAATATTCGACAGGGGGGATAGTTCGCAGCGTCTGATTGCGGCGGTTTTGCCGGACTGTTCGTCGTTTGTTAGTTCACCTCGATGTCGCCGACCATAGTGCTCTGGTGAGGTTCGCAGACATACTCTGCCATCTCACTACTGGCTGTGAACGTCAGCCACTGACCGTCGCTGGGGTCGGTCGTCCGCTCAGTCGCGAGATCGTCGACGACGTTGCCATCCGCGTCACGGATGGCGATGTTGTGGCCGAACCCGTCACCTTCCGTCCAGCCGAGCTTGTACGTCTCGCCCTCCTGGAGAGTCAGTGTCGGGTTGGTGTCTCCCTCGATCGAGCTAGGTGCGATACCTTCCCACCCGCCGATCTGCCCGCGGAGATCGAATGTCGTCGGCGACTCGTTTCCACCGTCGCCACTGTCGCCACCGTCACCGTCCAGCCCCTGGAACGACTGGTTGTAGAGGCGGTCGACTTCGCTGTCGGAGAGCGCGCGGGAGTAGGCCCACACCTCGTCCATGAGGCCGGGCGTGTCCCGCCCGTCGCCCGCCATGAGGATGAGCTGCGCCAGCTCGGACTGCGTCCGGTCCCCACCCCCGGATCCCGAAGCGATCTGTCCTTCCTCGTCGAAGGTGTAGATTGTGGCGTCGCTGCCTTCGACGACGGTAACGACGAACACCCACTCGCCTGCAGGACAGGAAACGCTGGGTTGGCCCTCAGCGCCGATGTCTCCGCCGTTCCAGAACTGATGGGCGACCGTGTTGTCGGTGCCACCGAACTCGATGTTCCAGCCGTTCGTCGGGCTGTCGGGATTGCCTCCATCGTCGACGTGGTACACCCGGCTGTAGTCTTCCGTGATCGCGTCGTGGTTGATCCACGCACCGACGGTCGCACCCTCGCCGTTGAGCGGCAACGGCTCGGAGATGACCGTGGAGTCAGTGGAATCGATGGTCTCGTTCGTCCCGAACTCCCAGGCGGTGTTACGGAAGCCCGACTGGCCGCTCGTGGGGCTGCCGACGACGCTCGCTTCGGTGCCGGTAACCTGGTTGACCGGGGTGTCGCCGTCCAGCGAGAAGTACGCTTCCAGGCCATTCTGAAGCGGCTCGCTGTAACGGATCTCGATGGCCGAGAACTTCGACATGTCCGACTTGCTCGTCGTCGAGATGTTCAGCGTCCCGTCCGTCACCTCGACGTCTTCGACGGTCGTCGTCCACGCGGCGTCGTGGCCGACTTCCGCGATAAGGTCGAGGTCTTCGACGACCTTCTGCCCCTGTACCGAGATGTCGAACACGCGCGTGCCTTCACCGCCGCCGTTGCCGTTCCCGCCGTGGTAGATCTCCGCCTCGTGGAGCGTTACGTCGTAGGTCCCGTTGGGGATCGGTATCTCCATGCCGAGGTTGTAGCCGAAGATCTCGGTCTGGTAGAGCGCGTCGTGGTCGGTGTTCGCGATCTCGTCCGTAGTCGGACCCCCGATCGAGGGGCCGCCGTACCAGTCGGGGGCCTCGGACGCGTTCTCGTCGGAGACCGAGACCGGCGCGAGCCCCGGTATCGAGTCCGGGGCGATGAACTCCAGCCCGTCGATGACGGCAGGAGTCGTCGCGCTGGACTCAGCCGGCGGGGAACCACCGAGGTTCGCGCCGTAGGGAGCCTCCACGATTGTCTGTGGGACGGAGATGGCCGCGCTCCCGGACGAGGCCTCCTCCTCGCCCTCGTGGGTGAACGTGACCTCGGCGTCGAGCGCGTAGGTGCCCTCGGTAGCGTCCGCGCTGGCGGCGACGTCGAACTCGACCGACTGACTCGATCCGGCCGCCAGCGAGTCGAACGTCGTCGTCGAGGGTGATGTCACCTGAAGCACGTCGTCTCCGGTAGTAAGGGAGAACTCGAGGTCGGTGAGTTCGCTCCCGGAGATGTTGTTGATCTCGACGGTCGCCGTCGTCGACTCCTCGGGCATGACCTCGTCGCTCTCGACGCTCACGGAGACGGAGGCCGTCGTGGACGAGCCACCGCCCGTGATCTTGCTGATACTTCCGCCGTAGTCGATGAAGTACAGCGCGCCGTCGGGACCGACGTTCATGTCGAACGGCGACCCCCAGTTCTCGTCGGGCAGGAACGGGTCGACTTCCATCGCCTCGCCCTCATCGTCCAGCGAGATGTACTTGACCCAGCCGCTACCGTACTCCATGATGAAGATCTTCCCGTCCATGGCCTTCGTCAGCGACCCGTCACCGAACGCGGCGTCGTGGCGGTAGACGGTTCCCATCATGGCCGCACCGCCCGTAACCTCCGGGAACGGGACCTCATCCATGCTCGAGTAGGGGACGTACTCCTCCCACTCGGACGGGTAGTCGAGGTAGCCGCCCCAGTTGTACGGGCTCATAATGCTGGTGCCCTGGGCGGCCGGCAGCTCTTCGAGGCCGGTGTTGTTGACCGAATCGTTGATCGGGTTCTCCGGGTCGAAGATCTGACCGGACTCGCCGGTCTCGAAGTCGTAGTGCTTGTAGGGCACGCTGTGGCCGGTGAAGTACGGCCAGCCGTAGAAGCCGGCTTCTGCGACTTTTGCGTACTCTACAGTTCCCATCGGTCCCCGGTCGGCGCTCCACCCACCGGAGTCGGGGCCGTAATCGGCGACCCACGCCTCGTCGGTTTCGGGGTCGACCGCCGCAGTGAACGGGTTCCGGAAGCCCATACCGTAGATCTCCGGGCGCGCGAGGTTATTGGCAAGCGCGTCACCGTACCCGTTGGCTTCGGTGAACAGATTGTCGTCGGGGATCGTGTACGACCCGTCGTCCTGTGGTGTGATTCGTAGCACGCTCCCGCGTAGATCGTTCGTGTTTGCGGAGGTGCGCTGCGCGTCGAATGGTTCGCGACCGTCACGCTCGTCGATCGGCGTGTAACCGCTGGACTCGAACGGGTTCGTATCGTCGCCTGTCGTGAGATAGAGGTTACCTTGGGTATCGAACTCGAGGTCGCCGCCGGTGTGACAGCACGTCTCACGCTGCGTGTCGACATCGAGCATCTGCGTTTCCGTCGCAGGGTCGATCGAGTCGCCGTCGACGGTAAAGCGCGAGAGGCGGTTGACGCTCTCGTCACCTGCCGGCGAGTAATACAGGTAGAGCCAGCCGTTGTCCTCGAAGTCGGGGTCGAGCGCGACACCTTGCATCCCATCCTCCTGACCGGTGTAGACGTCGAGCGTCATCGCGGTCGTCGTCCCACCCGTGTCGGAATCGAGGATCTTGAGGTTGCCAGTGGTACGCTCGGTGAAGAAGATACGCCCGTCGGCGTCGATGTCCATCTTCATCGGCTCGCTCAAGCCATCGACGAGCACCTCACGGTCGTAACTGTCCCAGACGGTTCCGGAGGCAGCACCGTCCTCGAAGCCGCCGGCCCAGAGGATACCACCGAGGACGTGATCGATAAACGCGTCCTCATCGAATGATTCGTGAGTGTGGCCACGACCAGTGTACCAGACACGACCGCCCTGGAACTCCTGGCACCACGAGATGGGATGATCCTCACGACCGTTCTCCATCGCCGCGCCGTCGTAGCTGGTCTCGTCGAGCGTCGCGAGGACGTGCACTTCGCCGCGCGGGCTTTCAGAGTAATCGTACCACTCGTCGTAGACCTCCCAGCTGGCGGGCAGGTGGTCGGTCGACGGGTGGGCTTGATCCGTAACGTGGATCTCGGCGTCCTGATTCTCCGGGTGCCCGGTGAAGTAGGCGCCGCCGTGCATTCCGAGGTAGAAATCCCACTCGCCGTCGCCTGGGTGGTGGGTGTCCCCGGCCGCGTGGATACCCGCATAGCCGCCGCCGTTCCGCATGTACTCTTCGAACGCATCCCGCTGGGCGGGGTCGTCGAGAACATCCCCAGTAGTACTGAACCAGATGATGGCGTCGTACTTTTCGAGCTCGCTCGCGTCCGTCGGGAACGCAGACGAATCATCTGGCTTCGTCTCGGTAACATCGTCAGGGATCTCCTCGGGCACCGTATCGATGTTGACCGAATTCGCGCCTGTTTCCGCTGCGATCCGGTCGCTCAGCCCCTTGAGCTTGTCAACTCCATACGGGATGTTGCGATGAGAGTACCCCTTCGTGACCGACACGATCATCAGGTTCACTTCGTCCGGGCTAGGCATCGGGTCACCGCCGTCGCCGACGGTGACTTCACCACGCTGAGACCCTGAATGAGGCGCACAGTAGTACTCCGCCATCTCGTCGGTGGCCGTGAACTCGACGGACTGGGTCGCACCTTCCTCAGAGACGTCATCGGAGGCGATCAGTTCGTTGCCATCGGCGTCAACGATGACGAAGTTATGGGCGTCGCCCGTCGTGTTCGTCCATTCAACCGTGTAACTCTCGCCAGCCGTCAGGTCCAGTGTCGGGTTCGTCTGGCCGTCGATCGAACTGGGCGCGACACCAACCCAGACGTGATTACCCTGCTCATAGCTACAGACGTTGTCCGGTGGGCCCTGAACTTCGCCGTCTTCCCAGACGTACTCGCCCCGGCCACGGCCGCCGCCGGCCTGGACATTGACCGCTTCGAGTTCGATAACATTATCGTCGCTCTGCCCTGCGGCCAGTCCACCAAATC
>Ga0208283_10339_pt1 | contig 14893 bp, 13 predicted proteins | sample AntRauMetaRauer1_FD_184785 | JGI IMG/M metagenome (GOLD analysis project Ga0208283, IMG submission 184785) | Saline lake microbial communities from Rauer Lake, Antarctica, in enrichment culture - Antartic Rauer Lake 1 Metagenome Rauer1 (SPAdes)... ...
CGGGATGTCGTCGCCCGGCTCCAGTCCGTGTTCCTCGACGTACGCGCCCACGTCATCGTTGCGCGCGTAGACGAGGTCGATGTCCCACTCGTCGGCCCAGTGCTCGACGAAGTCGGTGATGTCGTCGAAGTGCTGGAAGTGGTCGATGAAGACGGCGGTCGGCTTCTCGTAGCCGAACTGTTCGGCCACCTGGTTGATGAAGTACAGCGTCAGCGTGGAGTCTTTGCCGCCGGTCCACATGACGGCGGGGTTCTCGTACTGCTCGAGGCCCAGTCGGGTCACTTCGATTGCTTTCTCGATTTTGTGCTGTAGCGACGGATAGTCGGAGGGGTCCTCGCCCTCGCCGTCGGCGTAGTCGACGTCGACGCTCGCCGGGAAATCGTCACTCATGTACCATATATGTCAGCACGAAGGCGTATATGCCTTCGGGTACGTTCCGTGCTAAACCGTCTCAATGGCCCCCATAGACCCGGTTTCTGCTCGATCACCGCCGAAGTACCCAACCGACCCGTCGTCCGATAGGGGGTGAGAGATAACCGTTTCGAACAGAAGGAATATGACGCCCCGCCCGGACATTTCACGCATGGGACTCTTCGACCGGCTGCGCGGCGACGACAACGAGCGCGTCGTCTTCCTCGGCATCGACGGCGTACCGTACGACCTCGTCCAAGACCACCCCGACGTCTTCGAAAACCTGACGGCGATGGCCGAAGCCGGGTCCGCCGGCCGGCTGGAAAGCATCGTGCCCCCCGAGTCGAGCGCGTGCTGGCCGAGCCTCACCACCGGCCAAAATCCGGGCGCTACCGGTGTGTACGGCTTTCAGGACCGCGAGATCGACTCCTACGAGACGTACGTGCCGATGGGCAGCCACGTGAAGGCGACCCGCCTGTGGGACCGCGTCACCGACGACGGCCGCGACGCAACCGTGCTCAACGTCCCCGTGACGTTCCCGCCGTCGACGCGGATCCAGCGGCAGGTGTCCGGCTTCCTCTCGCCGTCGATCGAGCAGGCGTCGAGCGACGCCGAGGTCCAGCGGATCCTCGAAGACCGCGACTATCGGATCGACGTGAACGCCAAGCTCGGGCACGACGACGACAAGACCGACTTCATCGAGAACGCGCACGCGACGCTCGACGCCCGGTACGACGTGTTCAGCCACTACCTCGACGCCGACGACTGGGACCTCTTTTTCGGCGTCTTCATGAGCACGGATCGGGTGAACCACTTCCTGTTCCGCGACTACGCGAACGACGGCGAGTACAAAGACGACTTCATCGAGTTCTACCGCACGCTTGACGAGTACATCGGCGAGATCCGTGATTCGCTCGACGAGGACACCACCCTGATCGTCGCCTCCGACCACGGGTTCACCGAACTGGAGTGGGAGGTCAACTGCAACCAGTTCCTCGCCGACGAGGGCTGGCTCTCCTACGACGGCGACGATCACGACTCGCTGTCCGACATCGACGACGACACGCGGGCGTACTCGCTCATCCCCGGCCGCTTTTATATCAACCTGGAGGGCCGCGAACCCGAGGGTGTCGTCCCCGAGTCCGAGTACGAGGCCGTCCGCGAGGAGCTCGCCGCCGACCTCGAATCGCTCACCGGTCCCGACGGCCGGGAGGTGTGCAAGCGGATCGTCAAAGGTGAGACCGTCTTCGACGGCGACCACGACGAGATCGCACCCGACCTCGTCGTCATCCCGGCGGACGGCTTCGACCTGAAGGCCGGCTTCGGCGGCAAGAAGGCCGTCTTCACCGAGGGGCCTCGCAACGGGATGCACAAGTTCGAGAACTCGCTTTTGTACGCCACTGACCCCGACCTCGACGTCGAGGGCGCGAACCTCTACGACGTGACGCCGACGATTCTCGACCTGATGGACGTCGAGCGCGACGCCGACTTCGATGGCGACAGCCTCCTAAACGCCTAAGCGCGGACGCACCCTGACGTTCGCCGTCGAGGCACAGTCCGACGATCACCGCCGCCGTACCACTCGACCGTTACCACCGCCGCCGCACCGCTCCGAGTAGCGACCACCGCTCGCCCGGCGTCGCGTGGAGACCGTACAGCTCGTCGTCGTCGACGACGACCAATCGGTCGGCGACCGCGAACAGATCGTCGACAGTGACGTCGGCGGGAAGCGGCGCAGTCCAGCGATCCGCCCCGTCGGCGCCGATGGCGACGATCGACTGCCCTCGCGTCCGAGAACCGACCGCGTAGATCCCGCCAGCGTCGACCGCGAATCCCCGGTTGATGGGCACCTCGGACCGTTCCCACACGAGTTCCCCAGCGGTGACGTCGACCGCCCGAACTGTGCCGCCTCGAGTGAGGTAGATACGACTCGCCGTGTCGCCGCCGTCACCGTCACCGTCGCCGACCGGTGGCGGGTCGGCCGGCGTCGGCACCTCCAGCGCGAACCGTCGACCGAGGTCGCGGTCGTACCCGGTCACCGACCCCCGATCGCCGTTCCCGAGGACGATCGTCCCGTCGACGACGACCAGCCAGTCGGCTCCGTCGGGGATCGGGCGTTCAGCCCGTCGCTCCCCGCCCGGACCGAACCGAACGACGGCGGAGGAGACCGGTCCGGACCCGGCGTCGGACTCGGTGCCTTCGATCGCGACCCAGAGGTCCTCGCCGTCGACGGCAACGCGATCCGCGTCGGCACCGAGCCCGACGTCGTCGACGCCGGTCCACGCCTCTGAGACCCCGAAGGTGCGCTCGCCCGTTTCGGCGTCGAGAGCGACGATGTCCGTCGTTCCGACGACAGCGACGAGCCGATCGCTCGCACGGACACCGCCGATCGCCGGTGGCCCCTCCGATCCTCCCGACTCGCTGTCTCTCGCTGACTCCCCCGACTCGCCGTCGTCTGCCGACTCCCCCGACTCGCCGTCACCCGTCAGGACTCCATCTACCTGCCAGCGGATCTCGTCGCCCTCGGTTCCCTCGGATTCCGTCTCGTCGGCAGTGGTCCGCGCCGCGTTCGGGTCGATCTCCGCCGCGTCGCGGTCGATCGCAGTGATTCGACCTCTCTCGACGGGAACGAACACGGATCCCTCGGTGACGGCCGGCGGGGCGACCGCCTGCCGCTCGGTCTCCACTTCGAGGCGAGTGGTCCCGTCGCGGTCGACGGCGGTGAGACCCGCATTCTCGATGTCTCGCCACGTGTTTGCATCGAAGTCGTACCGCGGTCCCGACTGATTCCGGACGACGACCAGTCGGGTTGCGGTCGGGACGATCCACCGCTCGCCGTCGCCGAACAGCGCGCCGGAGGGGATTGGCGTCTCCCACGCCACGTCGCCGCCGCCGGGTCGGTAGCCGCAGCCGGCGAGACCGCCGACGAGGCCGGTCGCCGCCCCGGCAAGGAGTCGGCGCCGCGAGACCTCCGAACGCCGAGCCTCTCTCACGCCGTCTCACCCGCGAGTTCGCGGAGGCGCGCGATCCGGTCGCGGGTCGGCGGGTGCGTCTCCGGGAACACGTCCGTGCTCACGAGTTCCTTGTCACCGAACGCGCGGCTCTCCAAGGGCGCGATGTACAGCGCCTCCGCGCCCCCGTCGAGTTCGCGGAGGTCCCGCTCCGGTACCTCCGGCATCGACTCGTCGATCGTCTCCAGCGCGCTCGCGAGCGCCGCTGGCGAGCCGGTGATCTCTGCGGCCGCGCGATCGGCGGCGTACTCGCGGTATCGCGAGAGCACGCGGTGGATCAGGACGCTCCCGACCCAGAACATCGCCGAGACGGTGAGCGTGAGGAGCGCGCTGACCGTGATCACGACGATGCCGACCGCGAGCGCCCGCCCGTCGCGGTCGCCGCTCGATCCACCGCCGAACCTGAGCAGCTGAAACAGCCCGTACAGGACGTAGAAGGCGATGACTGCGAGGACGTAGGTGATCGTCGGGAGTACCCACGCGACGGTCATGAGACTCGCGTCGCGGTTTTTCAGGTGTGCGATCTCGTGAGCGAGGACGGCGTCACGCTCGTCTTCGTCGAGTCGCTCCAAGAGCGCGGTCGTGACCACGACGGCGCCGTCGGCCGGCGTCCCGACGGCGAACGCGTTCGGGAGCTTCGTCCGCGCCACCGCGACGTCGGGCGTCGGCACGTCGGCCTGTGCGGCCAGCCGCGTCACCGCGGCGTGGAGTTCGGGATACTCGTCGGGCGACACGCGCCGCCCACCCACCGACCGCAGGACAGCGTCCGGCCCGTACCGGTACTGGACGGCGAGCCCGCCAAGCACGACGATCGCGAGCAGGACCGGATCGACGTACACCTCTCCGGTGTACGGGCGCTCGGTCGCCCACTCTAACAGCGGGAGGCCGACGGTATTGATCAGGAACACGAACGTGTAGACGAACGCGAACGGGAGTAGCACGACCAGTCCGGTGGCGATCAGCATGCGGGCGCGGAGCCGCTGGTCCGGAGCGAGTCGAGTCGACGGACGGAGGCGATCGAGGGGCGCGGGGATGGAGGGCGACATTGCGTTATCGATTGCGGGGTTTGGCTGCTGCGAGTATAACTGATCGGCCCGGCCGCGGTCGGGCCAGTCTGCACACCGTGCGTCAGCGACGGTCGACCGTCGGCTCGGGCCGGATCGACTCGTAGAACGCGACCGAGTACGTCGCGTAGAACGCGCCGAACACCCCGGTTAAGAGCACGTATCCGATCGCGCCGACGGCGGCGACTGCGATCGAGGGCTCGAAGGGGAGCACCCCGGCCATCGGGCTTCCCGCCGGCTGGGGGGCGACGGCGAACGACGCCGCCGCACCGAGCGTGCCGGCGAGCAGACCGCCGACCAACAGTAACAGCGAGTAGCCGAGGACGCTGAGGACGTTCGCGCGGACGACGCCCGCGCTCCGGCGGAATCCGGCGACGAGGTCGAGGTTGTCCAACACGATCGCGTGGGCGTAAAATTGGATGACAAGCGTGACGAGGAGGTAGACGAGCGCGAGCACGAGCCCGACGACGGCGACGACAGCGAGGAGGGTCAAGTCACCCGGAATCGCGGCGGCACCGGAGGCCGCACCGCCGGGAGCGCCGGAGCCGCCGGCGCCCGAGGCCGCACCGAAAGACGTCCCGAGCACCGCCGCGAAGATCCCGAAGAAGGCGATGAATCCGAAGATGAGCTGTATCGCCAACAGCACGAAGTACGCCAACAGCAGCGAGACGTAGTTCGCTTTCCCCTCGGCGACGAGCGTGGAGAGGCTCGTCTTCCCGCGGATCGCCTCGCTCGCCATCCCGAGGAGTCCGCCCTGGAAAAACGGGAGCACGAGAAGCAACACCCCCACCGTCGCGAGCGATATCGCCGCCGAGAGTAACGGCCGCGTCGGCGGGACGAGCAGAGTCGGTAGCTGCGTGAGACCGTACAGCGCCGTCACGACGATCAGGATCGGGTTGCGAGCGACGCCGCTGGCTGCGGGCCGGAGGGCTTGGAGGGCTGCCATAGCTATACCCTCCCGTCACGTTACATAAATTCGTGGGATATAGTTCCCATCCGATCCCCGCACCGGCGGGACCGCTGTCGCTTCCGTCCCTACCAAGTGAGCCCCTCGTACACGAGCCCCTCGCGCCGCTCAACGATCCGCCGGCCGTCGATCACAACCGGCTGGGCCATCGCGTCGAAGGCGTCGTCGAGCGCGGCGAACTCGTCCCAGTCCGTGACGACGAGCGCCGCCGTCGCGCCGTCGAGCGCCGCCGTCGCGGAGTCCGCGTACTCGACGTCTGGGAAGCGCTCGCGCGTGTTCGCCGTCGCGACGGGGTCGTAGCCGACGACCTCGGCGCCCCGCGCCTGTAACCCCTCGATGATCGGGATCGCCCGAGAGTTGCGGATGTCGTCGGTGCCGGGTTTAAAAGCGAGCCCGAGCACCGCGACGCGCTCGCCCGCGGCCTCGACGTGGTCGTCGAGCAGTTCGAGCATACGCTCCGGCTGGCCGTCGTTGACCGCGACCGCCGCGTCGAGCAGCGCCGGATCGTACCCTGCCTCGCGGGCCGCAGCGCGGATGGCGTCGACGTCTTTGGGGAAGCACGATCCGCCCCACCCAACCCCCGAGCGCAGGAACTTCGCGCTAATCCGGTCATCGAGCCCGACCGCGTCCATCACCTCGTAGGCGTCGATCCCGAAGCGCTTGCAGATGTTTCCGAGGTCGTTCGCCAGCGAGATCTTCGACGCGAGGAAGGCGTTGTTCGCGTACTTGATCATCACGGCGGTCTCGGGGTCGGTCCGGACGACCGGCACGTCAGTGTCGTCGAGCGCGGCGAGCAGCGGCGCGTACAGCGCCTCCAATCGCTCGGCGGCCCAGTCAGACTCGGTCCCAAACACGAGTTTGTCCGGGTTCTGGAAGTCGTCGACGGCGGTCCCCTCGCGGAGGAACTCCGGGTTCGTCGCCAGCTCGACGCGGTCGGCCGCGTCGCCGGCGCCCGTGCGGAGCGCCTCGCGGATCTCGCCGACGGCCGGGGGCGTGATCGTGCTCTTGACGACGACGAGGTGGCGGCCGTCACCGTCGGCGCCCGCGGCGGTCGCACCACCCGCGCCGGTCTCCGCCAGCGCCTCGCCTGTCATCTCGGCGGCCGCGGTGAGCGGTCCGAGGTCGATGCTCCCGTCCTCGCGCGAGGGGGTGCCGATCGCGAGGAACGTCACGTCGGCGTCGGGGACGCCGTCGTACTCGGTCGTCGCGCGGAGGCGCTCGCCCGCGTGTTCGGCCAGCAAATCGTCGAGGCCCGGCTCGTGGATCGCGGCGTGGCCGTCGTTCAGCGCCGCAACCACGTCCGGGTCGATGTCGACGGCGGTGACGTCGTGGCCCGCGTCCGCGAGGCAGGCCGCGAGGGTCGTTCCGACGTACCCGCTGCCGACGACGGTGACTCGCATACCGGAGCAAGCGCTTCCCGACTCAAAGAGTGTTGTGCGTCGGTCGCTCGCTTCGGAGGTATCGCGATTGGGGGAGCGGACTGGCAGTCTCTGCGAGCGACCCGAATCGGGCGGTCAGATCATACTTACGCGTTCACGACCGACTCGCCGGTATGTCACAGCGGTCGCCGCGCGGGATCGACCGAGACGGGGAAGCCGACGACTCCCGATCGCCCGCCGCCGCGACCGGCGGGCGCAGCTGGATCTTGGTGGTCGGGCTGCTCGCGGTGCCGATGGCGGTCGTCCCCGTCGACGGCGACCTCACGCTCGTGAGCCTCTGGGGGTTCCTCAACACGGCCGCGCCCGGCGCTGGAGCCGGCGTCAGCGGGTACCCCGTCTGGGCGTACTTTCTCGATCAGCCGCGAGCGTTCGGGTCGCTCCCGGCGTCGATCCGCGCGTGGCCGCTCGCAATCGGCTTTCACCTCCTCGCGGCCGCGAGCGCGATCGGTGGCGTCGCACTCGGCCGAGAGGATCGGCGCGTCACCGGCGGGCTGCTCGCGCTGGCCGCGGCCGCGAGTCTGTGGGTCTCGGTCGGGCTCGCGACGCGGCTCGGCGTCGGGACCACCGCGGGCTGGCTCGCCGTGATTCCCGTCGGAGCGCTGGCGACGCTGGCGGTCGTCGCCGCCGCGTACAGAGCGGATCTGCGCGGGATCGTCGAGCGGTGAAACGGCCCATATCGGCGGTCCGGACGGGCTGTTCGGACCGGAGAGTCGAGAGCGCGAGTTGAGAACCCGAGCCGAACAGGTGAGTCAGCGTCCGCTATTCGTTGTCCGGACTGCTCGGGTGGTAGTCGGTGTCGTACTGCCCCGGATTGTTGTCGACGCGGTCGGGATTGATCCGACCGGCGAGCAGCATGAAGTCGAGGACGGTGCAGTACAACATCGCCTCGACGACCGGGACGGCCCGCGGTGGCAGGACGGGGTCGTGTCGACCGACGACCTGCACGTCCTTCTCCTCGCCCGTCTCCCAGTCGGCGGAGCGTTGCTGCTTCGGGATCGAGGTGGGCGCGTGCCACGTCGCCTCGCCGTAGATCGGCTCGCCGGTCGTGATCCCGCCCTGGAGCCCGCCGTGGTCGTTCCCGACGGGGACCGGGTCGCCCTCCTCGCTTTCGACGTGGTCGAACGACTCGCCGTCGTCGAAGGTCCAGTCCTCGTTGCGCTCGCTCCCCGACACGTCGACGGCGCCCTTCCCGAGTCCGAACTCGACGCCGGTCGTCGCCGGGATCGCGAACAATGCCTGCCCGAGCCGGGACGGGAAGCCGTCGAAGCGCGGGGCGCCGAGCCCGCGCGGGACGCCGCGGCACTCGAAGTAGATGGAGCCACCGATGGAGTCGCCCGCCTCCTGATACCGTTCGATCAGCTCCTGCATCTCGGCGGCCGCCTCGGGGTCGGCACACCGCACGTCGTTCTCCTCGCTGTGTTCCAGGATCTGCTCGAAGCTCACGTCGTCGGCCTCGACGTCGCCGATCTGGTTGACGTGCGCTTTGATCTCCACGTCGTACTCGGAGGCGTCGAGCACCTGCTCGGCGACCGCGCCGGCCGCGACCCAGTTCACCGTCTCCCGGGCGGAGGAGCGTCCGCCGCCGCCCCAGTTGCGCGTGCCGAACTTCGCGGAGTAGGTGTAGTCGCCGTGGGAGGGGCGCGGCGCGGTGACGTACGGCTCGTACTTGCCCGAGCGCGCGTCCTTGTTCTGGATCACCATGCCGATCGGCGTCCCGGTGGTGTAGCCGTCCTGTACGCCGGAGTTGACGACGACCTCGTCGGGCTCGCCCCGGGAGGTTGTGATCATCGACTGCCCCGGCTTGCGCCGGTCGAGCTGCGCCTGGACGGCCTCTTCGTCGAGCTCGACGCCGGCGGGCACGCCCGAGACCGTCACGCCCATCGCCTCGCCGTGGCTCTCGCCGTACGTCGTCACCTGGAAGAGCCGACCGAACCGGTTCCCGTTCATACGCGACCGTATGGCCGAGGGCATATAGTGGTTGCAATCCGCGCAACCGACCGGCCGGGCGGATCGGCGCCCCACCGGTCGGTGGCCCCGCCTCGCCGCGACCGGTGATGGTTTATCAGCGGACCGCGTTGGCGTGAGCGTGCGCGATCGTCTCACCTCCGATCTGGGCGTGTACGCCCTCTCGGGCCTGTTCTCGCTCGTCGTGTTCGCCGTGGCACTAGGGGTCCTCGCGCGGACGCTGCCGGGCGGGCTCGGCTCCCGCCAGCTCGTCGGGCTCGTGGTCGGCTACCTGCTGTTCATCGGTGCGTACACCACGGCGTGGTATATCTACACCGAGATCGACAGCCGCGAGGATATCTGAATCAGACGTTTCTACCTCCCTTCCGCCTGCCGAACGATTTTCACACCGGCACCCGAGGGGTCGGTATGACGTGGGACACGATCGATCTCGACATCGACGACGACAGCGGCGTGGCGACGATCACCGTCGACCGCCCGGAGCAGCTCAACGCCCTCACTGTCGACACCCTCGAAGCGATCGAGGAGGCACTCGACGAGGCCGAGGCGGCAGGCGCTCGTGCGCTTGTACTCGCCGGCGCGGGCGACGAGGCGTTCGTCGCGGGGGCGGACATCTCCTACATGGTCGAACTGTCGACGCCGGAAGCGCAGGCGTACGCCGAACTCGGTCACCGCGTCGCGAACGCGATCGAGTCGTTCCCGGCGCCGACGATCGCGGCGATCGACGGCTACGCGTTCGGCGGTGGCTCCGAGCTCGCGCTAGCCTGTGACCTCCGCGTCGCCGCCGAGCGCGCCGTAATCGGACAGACCGAGATCGACCTCGGAATCATCCCCGGCTGGGGCGGGACGCAGCGACTCTCGCGGCTCGTCGGCGACGAGAGGGCCAAGCGACTCGTCTTCCTCGGCGAGCGGATCGACGCGAGCGAGGCGGCCGAGATCGGGCTCGTCGGCGAGGTGGTCGGCGACGACGCGTTCGACGACCGGATCGACGAGCTGGCGGGCGAGCTGGCCGCGAAGCCGGCGTTCGCGATGCGCGCGGCGAAGGAGGCGCTCAACGCCGCCCGCGACGGGACGCAGGCGGGCGGGCTCGCCTTGGAGCGCCGCGCGTGGGCCGGCCTGTTCGGCACCCACGACCAGCGCGAGGGGATGACGGCGTTCTTGGAGAAGCGGGAGCCCGACTTCGAGTAGCACGCTCCCGCCCCCGTCACGCCCCGTGCGATCGGGGTTCACGGGGCCGGACAATCGCCACGCTTTATTAATCCGCCCGAGTACCGGCGACATGGACCAGTTGCGGCAGTCGCTCCTCGACGCGCCGATAATTGAGAAAGGCGAGTACCAGTACTTCGTCCACCCGATCAGCGACGGCGTTCCCATGCTCAAACCGGAGCTTCTCCGGGAGATCGTCATCCGGATCATCCGGAAGGCGGAGCTGGAGAACGTCGACAAGATCGTTACCCCCGCCGCGATGGGGATCCACATCTCCACCGCGCTCTCGCTGATGACCGACATCCCCCTCGTCGTCATCCGCAAGCGCCAGTACGGCCTCGACGGCGAGGTCCCGCTGTTCCAGGAGACCGGGTACTCCGAGTCGGAGATGTACATCAACGACGTGGAGGAGGGCGACCGCGTGCTCGTCCTCGACGACGTGCTCTCGACGGGCGGCACGATGAAGGCCATCCTCGACGCGCTCACCGACGAGGTCGGTGCGGAGGTCGTCGACGTGGTCGCCGTGATCAAGAAGGCGGGCGAAAACGAACTCGACGACACCGACTACAACGTGAAGACACTTATCAACGTCACCGTCGAGGACGGCGAGGTCGTGATCGTCGACGCGCAAGGCGACGAGTAGCGGAGTTCGATCGACGGTTCTGGCTCTTTCAAACCGGCGGTAGTTGACGTAGACAGCCCCGACGGGGTCAGTACGCAGACAGCGGCGAGCGATAGCGGGAGTGGGTGTCGCGAATTGGTGAAACGGGCGTTTATAAGCGATCGAGTGATGTTGCTGGTAGGCATTTATAAGCGATCGACGACACCGCGGTGAACATCTCCAAAGCCCCAGCAGCGAGGACTCGCGCGGCTCGGTGCGCTCCTCGCTCGCGTTGCTCGCTGCGGTGTCGCCGGCGACTGCCTCGTTGAGTCCCACCCACCCGACCGCAACCGCACCTCACACCTCCCCAGCCTCGCGGTTCGCGCTCTGCGAGCGCTCACCGCGTCCAGCAAGGGACCGAAGGTCCCTCTGGCAGCCGGCGCGTAGCGCCGGCGACCTCGCGGGCTGGCTCGCGGCCGCCGGTGGCGGCCACTCGCAGGCGCGCCACCGCATCGTTCTTTATAAGTGGTTGTTGCTGTCGCTCACGGCTGTTTAAATACTGAATCGCTGCGACCGATCTACGACACCCACTCCCGCTATCGATCAAGAGGCACTCTTCAGCGACCAGCTGTTCCAGAAGCGACGCTCTCTGAACAATCGGATTTCGACGGCGCCCGATCGTCAACCCCGGATCAGCGAACCTCGACCGCGATCACTCAGTTCCCGACGATCGCTCGCAGCGCAAACAGGGCGTTCGACTTCCGCTCTCGGATCCGCCGGTAAAAGTACGAGAACCACTTGGAGCCGTACGGGATGTACTGGTACACCGCCGCGTCGACGCCGGGGGCGTCGGCGAGGTCGAACTGCGCGTCCTCGCGGACGCCCATCAGCATCTGGACCTCGTAGGGGGTGCCGTGTTCGGCGTACAGCTCCTTCGCGTACTCGATCATCGCGGGGTCGTGGCTCCCGACCGCGATCCCGTCGTCGAACGCCTCGAACATGTACGCGAGGCAGTCGCGGTACGACTCGTCGACGCGGGCCTTCTTCGTGTACGAGATCGCCGCGGGCTCGTCGTACGCCCCCTTCACGAGCCGGACCTTCCCCGGGAGGTCGGCGAGCCGTTCGAGGTCCTCGCGCGTGCGCTTCAGGTTCGCCTGCACGCAGACGCCGACGTTGCCGTCGGTCTCGACCGCGTGTCGCTCGAACGCGTCGAGCGTCACGTCGGTGGTCTCGTGGTCCTCCATGTCGATCCAGACGAACGTGCCGGTTCCGTCCGAGTCGGCCGTCGAGGAGCCGGTCGCCGCGGGGGCGTTGGCTGCCTCAACGATGCGTGCGAGGTTCTCCTGAAACACATCGTCGCCGATATCGAGACCGATCTGGCTCGACTTCACGGAGACGCAGGCGTCGATCCCCCGATCGGCGATCGACTCGACGAGGTCGACGTACGCGTCGGCGTCGGCGTCGGCGGGGGGCCGTTCCGCGTAGTGCTCGCCGAGGAGGTTCAGAATGCCGGCCACGCCCCGGTCGTTGAGGGACTCGACGTGCGCGAGCGCCGCCGCCGGCGTCTCGCCGGCGACGAAGTTGCTCGCGATGGGCGGAATCATACGATCACTGGGACACCCGACGGGGATATAACGCCACCCGACCAATTATTTCACAGTATATGTGGGAACAAAACTGTCACAGCAAATATTGCATCGCATGAGAGGGAGATACGTCTCAACCGACCATGGACGGGTAGGGTTTCAGATACTCGTACGACCACGGATAGCACAGACAACACATGTCACCAAATAGCATGGACATAACCGACCGGCGAACGCTGCTGAAGCTGACGGGCGGAGCGGGGGTCGCCGCGCTCTCGGGCTGTCTCAGCACGACCGACGACAGTGAGGACGGGTCCGACGGCAGCGATGGCAGCGATGGCAGCGACGGCACCGATGGCGAGAACGACACTGACGGAAGCGACGGCGACGACGGCGGGGATTCGACCGAACCCTACCAAATCGGGATGGTCGACTCACAGACCGGGTCGCTGTCGGCGTTCGGCGAGCGGAACCAGCGCGGCATCAACCTCGCCTTACAGCGCGTCAACGAGATCGGCATCAACGGTCGCGAGCTCGACATCATCGTCGAGGACTCCGAGAGCGAGAATCAGGGTGGGATCGCCGCCGCTCAGAAGCTCGTTAACCAGGACGGCGTGCCGTTCCTCATCGGCGCAGTCGGCTCCGGCGTCTCGCTGGCGATCTACGAGAGCGTCGTGGAGGGGACGGACGTCGTCCAGTTAAGCCAGAACTCCACGGGGCTCAACCTCACGGATTTCCCGGGGCTGCTCCGGATGTCACCGTCGGGCCGCAGCCAGTCGCTCGCGCTCTCGAACCTCATCACTGACGACGGCTACGACGAGGTGGCGATCACCTACGTCAACAACGACTACGGCCAGAGCCTCACCGACGCGTTCGTCGACGCGTACGACGGCGAGATCGCCTACAACAGCCCGCACGACCAAGAGCAGCAGTCCTACTCCGGGACCGTCTCGGAGATGAACGACTCGGGCGCCGACGCGTGGCTGTTCATCACCTATCAGGCCGAGTTCGCGACGATGGTCAACGAGGTGTTCTCGTCGGGCTACGAGGCGCAGTTCTACGGTGCCGACTCCGTCTCCGGCGACAACGTCCTCGAGAACACCCCCGAAGGGAGTATCGACGGCATGAAGATCGTGGTCCCCTCCGCGCCCGTCGAGGAGGAGAACTACCAGACGTTCGCGTCGGACTTCGAGTCGGAGTACGGCCGGCAGCCGACCTCGTGGGCGGCGTACGCGTACGACTGCGTGATCAACGCCGCGCTCGCGATTCAGGCCGCCGACGAGTTCACCGGCGCGGCGCTTCAGGAGACCGTCCGGCGCGTCTCCGGCCCCGAAGGGGAGGAGGCGACCTCCTTCGAGGCCGCCAGCCAGATCCTCACCGACGGCGGCGGTCCCGACGACGTCGATTACCAAGGGGTCAGCGGTCCCATCGACTTCGACGAGAACGGGGACCCGGTCGGTTACCTTCAGGTCTTGGAAGTCCAAGATCACGCGTACGAAGGTATCGACTTCATCGAAGGCTGATCTCGATCGATGACCGTCCTCGGATATCTGGCTAACGGGCTGGTCTTCAGCAGCATCATCGTTCTCGGCAGCATCGGGCTGTCGCTTGTGTACAGCATCGCCGACTTCGCGAACTTCGCGCACGGCGACACGATGACTATCGGCGCGTACACGGCCCTCGTGACGTTCGGCGCCGTCGGCGGGCTCGGGGGAGCGGTTCTGGGGCTCCCGTACGGCTTCTTCCTCGCGCTGGTCGTCGGGATCGCGGTCGCGGCTGTCGTCGCGGTCGGCACCGAGAAGCTCATCTACGAGCCGCTCGACGTCGACTCGATCGGCCTGCTGATCACGTCGATCGGGATCGCGTTCATCTACCGCGCAGTGATCCAGATCCGGTTCGGTTCCGGGTTCACCCGGTTCGACATCCAGCCGTTGCGACCGATCGAGTGGCTGGTGCCGTACGGCGTCCGCGTGACGCTGCACGACGTGGCGATCGTCGGCTCGGCGGCGGTGCTCGTCGTCGGGCTTCACGTCCTCCTCCAGTACACCGACCTCGGACGGAAGATGCGAGCGATGGCGGACAATCCCGACCTCGCCCGGGTCAGCGGGATCCGGACGAAGCGGGTCAAGCTGTGGACGTGGGTCATCGGCGCCGGACTCGCGGGCGCGGGCGGCGTGTTCCTCGGGCTGTTCAACCAGCTCTCGCCGCGGATGGGTTTTAACCTCCTGCTCGTGATCTTCGCGGCGGTGATCCTCGGCGGCATCGGCTCCGTCTACGGCGCGATGGCGGGCGGCTTCCTCATCGGCATGATCAACCAGCTAACGCCGTTTTTCTCCAACGTGGTCGAGGCGCTACCGATCGCCCCGAACTGGCTTGAGACCGTGCTCGAGAACCTGATCAGCATCGAGTACGCGAACGCGATCGCGTTCGTGATCATGGTCCTCGTCCTGCTCGTCCGGCCGAACGGGATCGCCGGGGAGGGGGCGACATGAGCCTCCTCAGCGACCCGAAAGAGGCGCTGGCGGATCTGACACGACCCGAGGCGTGGGTGCTCGGCGTCAGCGTCGCGTTCATGCTGTTCCTGCTCGGTGCGCTGCTTACCGGCGCGCTCGGCCCGACGTACTTCCTGTTCCTCGTCGGGCT
>Ga0208283_10341_pt1 | contig 14886 bp, 16 predicted proteins | sample AntRauMetaRauer1_FD_184785 | JGI IMG/M metagenome (GOLD analysis project Ga0208283, IMG submission 184785) | Saline lake microbial communities from Rauer Lake, Antarctica, in enrichment culture - Antartic Rauer Lake 1 Metagenome Rauer1 (SPAdes)... ...
CCCGATGGCGGCCAAACACTACTGTATCGGTGCGGCCCGCAAAAGCGGCTACTACGCCAAAGCAGGTGCGGTCACGACCGCGTCGTACGCCAAATTTGGCGCGCTGAAAGGTGGCTCGCTGGCGAAACTGGGCGCGGTGAAAAGTGTGCGTGGCGTTGCTGGCGTCGTTTCCGCGATCAAATAATCCTTGGCGTCTCTGTTGAAATCCTCTTCTTTGAGATATTTTTGTCTGAAACAGCTGGTCACTGAAGTCTGCGTCTTGAGCATAGTCAGGAGAATACATCAACTGCCGAGTGTTTCGGTAGATCCAAAACAATAAATCCTAACAGTTGACATGAAGTGAAATGATTGATAATACTTGTCGTCCAACTGGAAGTCAGTAGGTAGATGAGTTACTTACTCGCTTCACTGTTATTCATAACGATGGGTATTATTGGGTTTCGCAGACCAGAATTAGGTGGTCGTACATGGGGAAGTGTTGAAGAAGTTAGAAACGATCCTGTGAAAGTCGGTGAACGAACAAGGAGACGGAACAAACAGCTCTCAGTGATTATCCTACTGTTTGGTGTGGTGCTTTTGATACTCGTTTTGACTCAGTAGAATCCACATATATGCTAAACAAGAATCCTTGCTGGCCTTAGACCGCGGACCACGACACGGCGTCGGAGGTGTCAGATAGACCGAGTCTCAGTGAAACGGTGTAACTGTGACTTCGGGAAGCGTTCATCTAGTCGAATTACAGGACGAACGTGTGACTCTCTGAGGATTTCAACAGGGCTCCTCGGCAGCTACTCTTGACTCGCGGCGGGCCAGTCGAGAACGTCGGCGAACTCGTCGCGGAGTTTTTTGGTGTTGACGGGTTTGGTCACATAGCCGTCAGCGCCCGCCTTGGCGGCCTCTCGCATCTTCTGTTTCTGCTTGACGCTTGTCACCATCACGATAATCGTCTCCGGCGAAATCTCCTTGATGTTCTTGACTGCCGTGATGCCGTCCATCTCCGGCATCATGATATCCATCGTCACCACGTCGGGCCGTTCCTTCTTGAACTGCTCGATGGCCTCCTTTCCGTTTTCGGCGGTCGCGACGATGTCGAACCAGTCCTCGATGGTGTTTGAGACGATAGTTCGCTGGAACGAAGAGTCGTCGACGACAAGGGCCCGGTCGCTCATGCCACTGGATTGTCGGGAGGATATAAAGTAGTTACCCCCTCCCTATTTTTTATGATTTTCACCTCTTTTTGGCTATAGGTTAAAAGCTGTTTTAGGATTATTAGTGACCAAATAATTAGGAATAGTACAAAATTTGTTATTCTATATTATAATAACCGATATAATTAAATGATCATAGTATCCAGAACAGTCAGGAAGGACAGACTGTGACGGATTCTGATGAGGACAAGCCGATCAGCGGGCCAGCAGATCCGGGTCGACGAGAGACACTCAAACTCCTCGGCGGGGTGGTCACCGCGCCGTTCGGGATCGGTACGACGGCATACAGTCTCGACCGCTCCTATGAGGACGCCGACAGCGACGCGATTCCCGACTCCCTCGAAGGCTCCGAGGAGTTCACTGCGTGGCTGACCGACCTGTTCGGGGTCGATCAGTTCGAGGGGTTCGATCCCGACCGGCGAGATCTGTTGGTCGACGTCCGGTATGTCGGTGCAACGACCGTCAGCGAACGGACGAAGACGGCGCTGGTCGAGTTGTTTCGGTCCAACGGGATCTATCTCCAGTGGCTCGACTATCCCGAGCGCTACGACCGCGCATGGTTCGAGCGGCGGTATGGCTACGACGCCCGGCGAATCCTCTGGTCGCCGTGGAGTTTCTATCACCGGACCGTCGAGCGTCGACTGAAAAACGTTGCCCTCCAACTGGTCGTCGTTCCGGGGTTCGGTGAGGGACCCCATCACGGCCGACTGTACAGTCCATGGACGAAGTTCCACACCGGGTCGGGTTACGTCAGCGGTCTCAGCACGGGCAACCGTGCGGTGGTCGCTGATCGCCAGAGCCCCGAAATCGAGGCCAAACTGATTCTCCACGAGATCGCCCACTATGCAGTGTGTCACTCGACGGACCCCGAAAACACGGGCGTGATGGGTACCAACGAGAAGTTCAACCTCATGGCCCACGAATGGGAAGCCCTCCGGACGGGTCTCGGGTCGATTCGGGATACAACTGGGTTCGACGTCGCCTTTCAGCGCTGTCTCTGGGCGGAGCTCCAGCCCTCGATGTTTGGGCTTCCCGACCAACTCGATGGACGGGTCGACTGCGACGGCTGTCGCCCTGAGTGAGGCGAACTCAGATCTCGCGGATACGGATTTCGTCGTCGTCGACTCCCTCGATCTGGTCGGCCTCAACCGGGTAGCTGTCCTCGGTTTCGCCCCAGTCGAGGGCGGCTTTGATTTTGTCGGCCAGACTCGGTTCGGGATCGACGTACAGCCTGTTGGCATCGGTGTCGACATCGCTTACCATCCCAACCTCCTTGTCGCCTGAGACGACCTGTTTGCCGATCTCGTCGTCGGTGATTTCGGTTGCGGTCGACATCCCGGCCTCGTCGGTTGTGGTCGTTCCGGCCTCGCCCGTTTCACCACCGGGTTCGGCCGCCATCTCCGCGTCGGCGTCTGCAGTGGTCGCGGACTCCTCGGCGGCGGTGATCTGATCGTCGGTCGTCGCCACACCGGCTTCGGGCTGGCGAAGCATGACCTCCTCACCGGCCTCTCGGTCGACAATCGCTCGCTCGACGATGCTGCTTCGGCTGTCGACGGTATCGACCAGCTTGTGATCGGCGATATCTGCTGTCACCCGGTGATGTTCGGTCGACTCCGTTTCGATCAGCCGGCGTTCGACGAACTGGCTTTGGACTGTATCTCCTTCGGTCTGCTCGCTGGTGATCGCTCCGCTCGGCAGGCCTGCTGTCGTGGTCTCGCCGGTCTCGTCGCTGACGATCTGCCCGTCGATCAGATCGCTCTCCAGCAGACTTTCTTCGATACCCTCGATGTTGATCGCGTCGCTCTCGACGGTGTCCGTTTCGGTGATTTCCTGTTCGACGATGCGGCTCTCGACGGTTTTCCGGTCGAAGATCTCCATCGCTGTCCGGACGGTGTCGTTGACATCGAGGACGACGGTATCGTCGACCGCGAGTCCAACTGTCGGCTCTTCTTGCTGTCGGTTACTCACCCGTCGCTCGCTTGGCTGTCGATCACTCGTTTGGTCGTCACTCTCCCGGTGCTCACTCGCCCGTCGGTCGCCGGGCTGTTGGCCGGTCGCCGCACGCTGGCTGGACTGTTCGCTGGTCGCCGTTCGGTTTACCTCCTCGCGGTCAGTCGACCGTCGGTCGACTGGTGGCTCGGGTGTCGTTTTGTCGGCTGGCTCGTCGACCGGACTGTGTTGTGGCCCACCGCTTTCTCCCTCGGTGTCCATCCGTGTCGTCTCAGTCATTCCGTCGTCGGTCATCTCTTCGTCGGTGTCCATCCGTGTCGTCTCTGTCGTCTCCGATCTGAGCCTCGCTGAAAGCTGGTCCGGACTCCCCTCGAAGGAGACGCCAACGATCTCCCGTGAGATCGTCTCCCGGTCGACGAGAGTACTGTCGATGATCTCGCTGTCGACGACTTCGCTTTCGATCTGGTCGGTTTCGACCACCGTCGTCTCGATAACTTTTGTCTCGGTGATCTCGCTGCGGACAACGTCGCCTTCGACCAGCGACTGCTCGACATCGGTGGTTTCGAGCGAGGCCCGTTCGGCGACTTCGTTGCGGTCGATCAGGTCGTAGAGCCATTCGTCGGTCTCGCCGACATCCCGATCCTGATAGACGAACGCCAACCCCTCGGCGTCGAACGTCTCGAAGAACTCGTCCCACGAGAGGGGATCGAGTCCCTCCATCTCCTCGTCTTCGCGGACGATATAGAGGCTGCTGGCGTCGTCGTCGACCTGACCAGTAATATGGGCGGGTGTCCCGCTCCGTTGTTCGACCCACTGTCTGATCGTCTCATGATCCGTTGTAATGTCGCGGGGACCGGTGTCTGTGTCTGCCATAATGTCCATCTAATACAGCCGCCGCTGAGTTACTTAGCTCTGATTTCCGAACGAAAGATAGATCCATTTGGGGGAGTCTCTGTGCGGATCGACAGTCGACGACAGCGGTGCAATCTCGGTGACCAGACTGGTGTCACAGTTCTCGCCAGAACTCTCCGGCACCACGCCACCGCCTCGGTAACCATTTTGAGGCTCCACCACCTCACCTTGTGTACTCTCCCCTCGCCTCTCAATGGAACCCGCCACCACCGTCGACAGCGTCGTTGTGTGCAACCCCGAGAGCGGTACGGGCGACTATCTCTCGACAGTTCGGCAGCAGGCCGCCGAACACGGCTATCGGGTTCGTAAAACCGAGCGAGCGGGCCACGCGGTCGACCTCGCGGGCGAGGCCGTCGACGCCGGCGCGACGTTCATCGCTGCAGCCGGTGGGGACGGCACGCTCAACGAAGTCGTCCGGGGCATCGAGGCCGTAGGGGCCCTCGACAGCGTCACAGTTGGTGTCATCCCCTGTGGGACTGGCAACAATTTTGCACGAAACATCGGAATCACGGGAATCCACCAAGCCTTTGAGACCTTTGAGTCCGGCGAGCGCCGCTGGGTCGACCTCGCGTTCGCCGACGGTCGACCCTTCGTGAACTCCTGTGTCGGCGGTCTCACCGCGGAGGCGAGCGCGGAGACGAGCGCCGATCTGAAACGTCGGTTCGGGACCACGGCCTACGTGATTTCGACGCTGCGGACGGTTCGGAGCTTCGAGAGCATTCGGGTCAGTGTTGAGATGTACGACGATCCACATGTTGCCCCGGTTTGGTCCGGGGATGCCGTCGGCGTGCTGATCGGTAACGGTCGACGGTTTCCGCCGAGTGGCAGCGAGCAGGCGAACATGGAGGACGGACGGTTCGACGTCACCCTCGTCAGGGCAACCGGCTCGGTCGGGCTGTTGCGAACTGTCGCCGCCGAACGCCTATTTAACCAACACACACCCTGGACCTCCCGATACACGGTCTCGGCGGTCGACATCAGCGTCGCCGATGACCAACCGGTCGCGTTCAGTCTCGACGGCGAGATCATCCGCCGGACGCAGCTCTCGCTTCGTCTCCAGCCCAAGACACTCCGCATCGCTGTCGGTGACGGTTACGAGCCAGCCCCCACGTAGCGGCTGTCGACGGAACCCAGTCTGGGTTCCGAATCCAATCAGTCGTCGACCGCAGCCGGACGGTAGGCCCGACTGACCGCCTTCCACCGGTCAGTGCGGAATCGCCACAGAGAGATTCCCGCCGGAACGGTCGTCTCAACGACGAGTGCGATATACAACGCCGAGACGCCCAGCGGCGTCAGGAGTCCCAAATACGCTGTCGGCAGCGCACAGAGATAGAGACCGATAAGGGAGGCATAAAAGGGGATTCGGGTATCGCCCGCACCGCGGAGCACGCCAGTCGCCGAGCCGCCGACGCCGAGCGGGATCACGCTTACCGCCGCGACGAGTACGAAACTCGTCGTCAGCGCGACTGCGGCCGGATCGTCGACGAAGACAGTCGCAATCGGTTCGGCCAAGCCCGCGACACCGGCGGCGACGAACAGATAGATCACCAGCGAGAGCGCGATAATCTCTCGGCCGAAGGCTCCTGCTTCGGTCTCCTCGCCGCGGCCGAGTCGCTGGCCAACCAGTGTGCTCGCGGCAATCGAAAACCCCCACGTCACGCTGTTGGCGAGGTTTCGGACTCGCCTGCCGACTTCGAGGGCGGCCACCGCGTCGGCACCGAAGCTGTCGGCGATCCCCAACAGCGGGAAGACGACCAGTCCCTCGGACAATCGGCGGGCGACCAACGGCGTCGACACCGTTACCAACTGGCGCATCAACCCGACATCGAACTGCGGCCCGCCCATCGAGAGCGCGACCGGGCTTGCTCCGGTTCCGAAATACGTTCGGCCGAACATCCCCCATGAGAAGACGAGCGTGACGAGTCCGGTCGAGACCGCCGTACCGAGGGCGGCTCCCATGACACCGAACCCGAAGCCGAAGATGAGGACCCCGCTCAGCAGGATGTTCATTATCGCGCCGCCAGCGCGAACGATCATCGGCGTGAGCGTGTCGCTGACGCCAGCGTAGGTCCGGCTGGCGATCATGTTCAGGAACTCAAAGACGAGTGCGGGCGCGACGACCACGAGATAGGTCGTGCCGTGGCCGATAGCCGCTTCATTCCCACTCAGGAGACCGATCAGCGATGGGGCAAACACGACGTAGCCGACGACAATCGGAACCGAGAGGCCGAGGGCGATCCAAATGCTCTGTTTGACGACCAGTGCCGCCCGGCTGGCCTCGTCACTGCCGTAGTTCTGTGAGACGAGACTGACCGTCCCCCCAGCCACGCCGATAGCGACGAACTTGCCGACCGACCAGTAGGCTCCGGCGAACGCCAGTCCTGCGACGGCGGGCGCACCCAAGACGACGCCAACCATGGCGAGATCGGCGGTCTGTTTCGACATGATCGCAAAGCCGGTGATCACGCGGGGCCACGCGAGGTCGACCGTCTCTCGGAGTCGACTGCGCTCGATAATCCCTGCTCGTTCGAACAGCGCGGCGACGAACCCGAGCAGTCGGCCGAGCAGGTCGATCATACAACCGTTGGGTTTCGGCTCCCAGCGTTTGCGTTTGTTGGTTTCGACGATCACACAGGCCGTAAAATGATAGCAACGGACCGTAACCCGCTTCCGTGATGACTGTTGACTACCATGCATGAATCCAGACCAGTGGCGAACCTATCTCGTCACACAGGAGTCGCTGTCGGAGGGTCGGTCAACAACCGAAATCGTTGAGGCAGCCATCGAGGGCGGCGTCGACGCCATTCAGCTCCGCGAGAAGGACACCGACGCCCGCACGCGCTACGAACTGGGTCGTGAACTCCGCGAACTCACAGCCGAAGCCGACATCGACCTGATCGTCAACGACCGCGTCGACATCGCCCGCGCCATCGATGCCGATGGCGTCCACCTCGGCCAATCTGACCTCCCCGTTTCAGTGGCCCGTGAGCAGTTGGGTGACGACGCCATCATCGGCGCGTCAGTGTCGACCGTCTCCGAGGCCCGATTGGCGGCGATCACCGGCGCGGACTATCTCGGTGTCGGAGCCGTCTACGGCACAAACTCGAAAGTCGACGCCCCGACAGCCGATGACGGACTCGGGGTCGACGAGCTCTCCAACATTGTCGAGACGGTCAAGATCCCGGTGGTCGCAATCGGTGGCATCACGCCCAACAACGCGGCGGCGGCCATAGAGGCCGGTGCGACCTCGGTCGCAGCCATTAGCGCGATCACTGCCGCCGACGATCCGGCGGCCGCCACCCGCGAGCTTCGAGCCGCAGTCGACAGTGCGATGGGTGACGAGGTAACGGCCGAAGATGCTGTCGAGGCCGACGATGACTAAGGGCTCAGAGGTCTCGACGACCGCGCTGGCCGATTCGTTGTCGGCCATCCGGGAGACCGAACCACTGGTCCAGCATCTCACCAACCGCGTGACGATCAACGATCTGGCCAACATTACCCTCCACTGGGGAGCGTTGCCGGTGATGGCTGACTCACCCAACGACGGCCCGGAAATGGCCCAAGCCGCCGGTGCAGTCCTACTTAATACGGGCCAGCTCAGCGAGTCGATCAACGAAGCCCTCCTCGAAACGGGGCTGGCGGCCAACGAGCGTGGCATTCCGGTCGTTCTCGATCCGGTCGGCATGGGGTCGACGCCGAGCCGAAACAACCTCATCAAACGGTTGGTGGCCGATATCGATATCGCGGCGATCAAAGGCAACTACGGCGAAATCACCGCGCTGGCTGGCGCGGAAGCCGAAGTCAAGGGCGTCGAATCGGTCGGCGACTACGAGGAGATTGAGGCGACCGCCCAAGCGCTCGCCGAGTCGACCGACACCGTCGTCGTCGCCTCCGGGGAGGTCGACATCGTCGCCTCCAGCGAGGCGGTCTACCGCGTCGACTCCGGCCACGAGATGATGGGCGAGGTCGTCGGCACGGGCTGTATGCTCGGCAGCAGCGTGGCGACGTTCTGTGGGAGCGTCGACGACCCCCTTACTGCGGCGCTACATGCAACGCTCGCCTTCGGGCTTGTCGGTGAACAGGCCGACGACCTCGACTACAACGGTCCGGCAAGCTACAACGTGAACTTCCTCGATACCGTCTGGAACTTCACGCCCGATGTGGCACGCGGGCTGGATGTCGACCTCGTCGAACGGGTCGATCACGTCGACTAAACAAAAAAAGCGGCGTCGATCAGACGCGGTCGACATCCGGCGGCGACAGCGGCTCACCGATGGCTGCAATCGCCCGGTCGACCGCATCGTCAGTTACTGATGGCCTAATTCGGGGGTTCGTTTCGCGTGTTTCGAGTCGTTTGTACCAAGCGTCGGCGTCGTTCATGGGGATCATGTGCCCGTGGCACTCCGTCACAGGTTCGTCGACAGAATGCATAAATCGATGGACGCGACCGATCTCGCGACTGTCTTTTTAAGTGTTAGTCGGCGACTACCGCGTCGACTGCTTCCACAGTTTCAGGTCGACGATCTCGCCGTTAATCGTCTCGGGGTCGGCCTCGCTGGCGGCCCACAGGTACATCGGTGCAACGTCGCTCGGATCGCGAGCCTTCTCGATGCCTGTCAGATCAGTCGCCACGAGGCCGGGGTCGACGACACACACTGGCTGGTCGAGGTCGACTGAAAAGCTGCGGGCCACCGCCTCCGCACCGGCTTTCGAGATCGCGTACGCACCCATCCCGGCCTTTGCCTCCCGAGCAACTCCACCGGAGGGAACTAGAACGCGGCCATCAGCCGCGAGATGCGGCACGGCCTCCGTGATTGTTGCAAACACGCCGCGGAGGTTGGTCCGCATCGTGTCGTCGAACCGGCTGTAGGACTCCTCGTGGGTCGGCATCTCGCCGGGTGTCCCGTGGTTGACCGCCGCGTTGGCGACGACGATGTCGATACCACTGCCGCGCCGCGCGGCGTGTTCCATCAGCCGCTCGACCTCGTACTCGTCGCGAACGTCTGTCCGGAGCCCCGAGACGCGGGCTTCTTCATCTGGGTCGGTGTGTGTATCGTTCAGTTCGTCGACCGTCTCGTCGATGTCGGCAGTCTCTCGTCCACAGATCACGACACGTGCACCAGCGTCGACGAACGTCTCGGCGACGGCGCGTCCAATGCCTCGGGTCCCACCAGTAATGACTGCTGTCCGGTCGTCCATAGCAATTGATGGTCGCGGGTGACCCTAAAACTGGGCCTCGGTCGGCTCGAAGTCCGTTCTTTTATACTGATGTCGAACTTATTTGACCTATACATGGTCACCGCCTCAGGAGACGACAGCGACGAACACGGCGGTAACGAAGGACGATACGATGGCGACCTCTCGGTGGTCGACGACGAGGATATCGTCATCATCGGCAGCGGCTTCGGTGGGTTGTCGACGGCCTGCTATCTCGCCGACGCTGGCGCGAACGTGACGGTCGTCGAGAAAAACGAACAGTTGGGTGGCCGCGCGAGCCAACTGGAGATGGACGGGTTCACCTTCGATATGGGACCGTCGTGGTATCTGATGCCCGACGTCTTCGAGCGGTTCTTCGGTCATTTCGGCAAGCAGCCAGACGACTACTACAGCCTTTCGCGGCTCGATCCCCATTACCGGATTTTCTTCAAAGACGGCGATCAGGTCGACCTCCTACCGCATGTCGAGGCCAACAAGGAGCTGTTCGAGAGCTATGAACCCGGCGCAGGAGAGGCGCTTGATCGGTATCTCGACAAATCCCAGTACACCTACGAGGTCGGCATGGAACACTTCGTCTACGAGGACCGCCCCCGACTACGGGACTACATCGACCTTGACGTAATGCGCTACTCGTGGGGACTCTCCTTGCTCGGCAAGATGCAGGGCCACGTCGAGAGCTACTTCGAACACCCGAAACTCCAGCAGATCATGCAGTACACCCTCGTTTTCTTGGGTGGTGCGCCAACCAACACGCCCGCGCTCTACAACCTGATGAGCCACGTCGACTTCAACATGGGCGTCTACTACCCCGACGGCGGGATGGGGGCGGTTGTCGACGGCATCGTCGAACTCGCTGAGGAGTTGGGGGTCGACTTTGTTACCGACCAGCCAGTGACCGAAATCGCAGGCCGAAAGGGAGCCTTTGCGGTCCGAACCGAACACGGCGAAGAGTATCTCGCGGATCGGGTGGTCTCGAACGCGGACTACGCCCACACCGAGCAAGAAATGCTCCCACCCGAAAAACGGCAGTACGACGCCGACTACTGGGACTCTCGAACCTACGCGCCCTCTGCATTCCTGCTGTATTTGGGTGTCGAGGGCGATGTCGACGAACTGGCCCACCACAGCCTCGTTTTGCCAACCGACTGGAGCAACCATTTCGAGACGATTTTCGACACCCCAGCGTGGCCCGACGATCCGGCCTACTATCTCTGTGTCCCCTCGAAAACCGACGATTCGGTCGCCCCGGAGGGCCACAGCAACCTCTTTGCCCTCGTGCCGATTGCGGCTGGACTGGAGGACACCCCTGAGCTACGCGAAACCTTCCGTGATCTCGTTCTCGATGATATCGCCGACAACACGGGCGTCGACCTCCGAGATCGGATTGTTGCGGAAAAAACGTTCTGCGTGAACGATTTCACCGACCGCTACAACTCGATGCAGGGCACTGCGCTGGGCATGGCTCACACGCTTCGCCAGACCTCGCTGTTCCGTCCTTCGCGGAAGTCCTCGAAAGTAGACGGCCTCTACTTCACTGGATCGTATACGACCCCCGGTATCGGCGTTCCGATGTGTCTGATTAGTGGCCAACTAACTGCGGATGCCGTCGCGGAGTGATGTCATCTGTGACCACTGACGAACAGGCGGACTCGGGACTGGTCGACCGACTCAGCTATCTGGTAGCACTCTCGCGGCCACGCTTCTGGTTCTACCTCGCTGGCCCGGTGGTGGTCGGCGTCGCGGTCGCCGCAACCAGCGTCGACGAACTGTTTGGCTCGACCGCAGTCGCGCTGTTCGCGTACTTTCTGCTCCCCGCCAATGTGTTACTGTACGGTGTCAACGACATCTTCGACGCCGAGGTCGACACCGAGAATCCGAAAAAAGACGACAAAGAGGTTCGCTGGCAGGGCGACCGTAGCGTCACCGCAGCAGTTGTCCTCTCTGGGCTTCTCGGCGTTGGGTTGCTCGGAGTGACTCCACCTGCAGCGTGGCCGTGGCTAGTTGGGTTTCTGTTCCTCGCGGTCGAGTACAGCGCCCCACCGCTCCGATTTAAGACGACACCGCTCTTGGATTCGGTCTCCAATGGCCTGTATATCCTGCCGGGGATCGCTGCCTACGTGGTTGTCGCGGGAGGACAGCCACCCGCACTGGCCGTCGTCGGAGCGTGGCTCTGGACGATGGGGATGCACACGTTTTCGGCGATCCCCGACATCGAACCGGATCGACAGGCCGGTATCCGGACGACCGCTACTGCTCTCGGCGAACGACGGACCTACGGCTACGTCGCGGGCTGTTGGCTGGCCGCGTCGCTGGCATTCGGGCTGGTCGACCTTCGACTCGGCGCACTGCTCGCGGTCTACCCCGTGTTCGTCGTCTGGGTCACTCAGTCGTCGGTGGCCGTCGACCGAGCCTACTGGTGGTTTCCGGCGCTCAACACCGCCGTTGGCACCCTGATCACCCTCGGCGCGCTGTGGCAACTCGTCCCCGTCTGGGAGGTGCTGCCGTGAGCGAGTCGGTTACTGACAGCGAGTCGCCCAGGCCGCAGATTCGTGAAGCTGAGGGGCTGTCTGCAGTCATATCCGGTCGACCGCGAACCCGCGAGGAGACCGAGGCATGGCTGGATGCCTTCGTCGACGGGAACCGATTCACGATAGCCGTCTTTTTCCCGCTGATCGGCGCGCTCATGCTACTGGGAAGCGCCGAAGGCTGGTCGTTCATCCCTGAACTACTCCAGTTCAACGCACCCCTAATCCTGTTCGGAACGGTGGTGATGGCCGCCCCGCTGATCGTGGGCGTGATTCCGGCGATTGATCGGCGGGCACTTGGTGGGATCGGGCTGTTGACGGGGTATACCTACCTCATCGAGTACGTCGGCGTGTCGACTGGCTGGCCCTACGGCGAGTTCGTCTACGGGATCAGTCTCGGGCCGATGGTCGGTGAGATTCCGGCGGCGCTGCCGGTATTTTTCCTCCCGATAGTACTCAACACCTACATCCTCTCACTGCTGTTGCTCGGCGACCGAACAACTTCGCGTCTGGTCCGGCTTGCAGTCGTGATTCCGGCGGTCGTGGCGATGGACGTGGTGCTCGATCCGGCGGCGGTCTCGCTAGGCTTTTGGACCTACTCGGCTGGAGGTGCATTCTACAACGTACCGGTGTCGAACTACGCGGGGTGGGTGCTGAGCGCGGTCATTTCTGTGGGGGTCCTCGACTGGACCGTCGACCGAACGATGCTCAAAGAGCGACTCTCGCAGTGTGAATTCATGCTGGACGATCTGGTTAGCTTCGTGATCCTGTGGGGCGCGATCAATGCTTGGTTCGGCAACTGGATTCCGGTCGGGGTTGCGCTCAGCTTCGGTGTGGCAATCTTACGAGCCAAACGGTTCGATACCGGACTGCTTCGTCCCTCACGAGGACTCTACATTCCGCGTGTCGACAAGCCGTAACCTCCCGTTGTAGCCACAGCCTACCGTCGAGAAGGCAGTGCCTGAAACGAGAACCGTAATGTAGCTGGTCGGCGTCTGAGTGGGTATGGGAGAGGCAGAAACACCGCCGGGTCGACCCTGTCCGATCTGTGAGGCGTCGATGGACCACCGCCACTGTAAGTACATCTGTCCGACGCATGGAGTGGTCTACGACTGTTCTGATACCTTTTATTGAGCGACACCTCCACAAGTTACCAAACAACAGTGACAATCTGTTCATGTACGAACTGTTATGTTGATTGCGCCCGTATACAGATCATATGCTGTGCCGCCGGAACCGGCCGACGAGACGACCGACGGCTCTGAGAGAGCTATGGTAGGAGACGACCAAATCGCCCGTAGCAAGGCGATCCAACAACAGACAGGCAAAACCTTCCACGTCGCCACACGGCTGTTGCCGCCACGGATCAGAGAGGCGACCTACGTGTTGTACGCGTTTTTCCGTGTCGCCGATGAGGTAGTCGACGATCCGGGCGACAACACACCAGCCCAACAGCGAGCGGAACTCGAAACGATCCGGGCGGCCGCCCTCGGAGAGACCGAAACTGACGATCCGGTGCTCGCGGCGTTCGCCGAACTCCGCGAGGAGTACGATATCGATCCAGATGACGTCGACACGTTCATCGATGCGATGGCGTCGGATATCGATACCGACCGCTACGAGACGTACGCCGAACTCGAAGCCTACATGGATGGCTCGGCCTCCGCCGTCGGGCGGATGATGACCGCGGTTATGGATCCCGACAACCCGCAACAGGCACTTACCCACGCGACCGCACTCGGCGAAGCGTTCCAACTCACGAACTTCCTTCGGGATGTTCGGGAGGATATCGTGGAACGCGACCGGATCTACCTGCCGCAGTCGACGCTTGACCGCCATGGCGTTACCAACGACCAACTCAGAAACTTCGAGATGGGTACGGGCGTCGCCGCCGTGATGCAGGACGAACTCGCCCGAGCCGAAGACCTCTACAGTGAGGGCGTCGCCGGGATCAAATATCTTCCCGAGGACTGCCAGCTCGCGGTGCTGTTGGCGGCAGTGCTGTACGCCGACCACCACCGACTGATCCGCAACCGGGAGTACGACGTTCTTTCGGAGACCCCGCAGCTCAGCACGGCCCGCAAACTCGCCCTGCTGGCTCGGACGCGGTGGCAGTGGATCTGGAACAAAGACCCCGAAGCCGTCTTCCGAAACATCACCGAGGGCAAGGGCCGCGGCGGTATGTTCACCCGCGGCGCGAAGTTAGTCGACAGGCTACCCGTCCGGTAGTCGGTTGTTACTTCCATTTAGAAGGCTCTGTTGAAATCCTCAACAGGTGATAGGTTCTTGGAGACGTGCTGAATAGAGAGCGCGAATCTAGCAGCGAAGAGTGAATAGTGAGCTGCTGGATGGAAAGTTTCATTGACATAGCGCAAAGCTTCCTTTACACGATGGTTGAACTCCCACTCATAGGCCGAGAGGACGAACGAGCACAGGAGGTCGGTCGGCGGGCCGGGACTAACGCGTTTATCGTCCTCTCAGCACTGTTTATCGCGATTATCGTCCAACACGTCGTGACCGGAGGTCTCGGGAGTATTGACGCCGTAGGTTTCGAGATAGGGGCCTTACTGCTCGGCTGGATTGTCTACGTTTTCACAGGTCTCTACTACACCCGAACGATGTGACTCATGAAAAACGACCTCGCTGTTCGACGAGCCAAGCATGAATTGACTCAGAGCAACCTAGCAGACGCAGTAGATGTTTCGCGGCAGACAATTAGTGCGATTGAAGGAGGTCGCTACAACCCCAGTCTCGATCTTGCGTTTCGATTCGCACAGTATTTCGACTGTTCTATCGAAGATATATTTGAACCGCCACAGAGTGGTTGACTCACGCTCTGTATCTCGCACACCAATCCTATCAGCTCCTAAGGATTTCAACAAAGCCATTTAGAACCAATAGCCACCATCTGTTACCGTTTTATACCTTCTGTTGAGATCACAGGATGCGTTTTCCGAGTGCGCTTGCGGCGAGTTCGGTCGCCAACTCGGCGGTTTCGTTGTGTTGATCCAACGTCGGATTGACTTCGACGAGATCCAGCGACCGGACTGCTGAGGTCGCTGCAACCTGTTCCA
>Ga0208283_10342_pt1 | contig 14851 bp, 17 predicted proteins | sample AntRauMetaRauer1_FD_184785 | JGI IMG/M metagenome (GOLD analysis project Ga0208283, IMG submission 184785) | Saline lake microbial communities from Rauer Lake, Antarctica, in enrichment culture - Antartic Rauer Lake 1 Metagenome Rauer1 (SPAdes)... ...
CCACGCGGTGCGTGCCCGAGCGTGGTACCGCGAATTTCGTGAGATCGTTCTGATGTGTGCGGTCTACAACATCAAGCGAGCCGTGAAACCGTGAAATCAAACGCCTTCTGGCGATTCACCAGAGCCGAACCATTGGAACAGCGTCTGGCGCATCTATCCTCACAGTAGGAGGTTCCTATTCGACCTCGGTTCTCCAATCCACCGTTCAGTGGGCGAGATGGGGGTCGATAGCCGAGTAATCGCTCCAGCCGCCGATAGACATCATCGTCCGACCGTTGACACTCGATTATGTGTCTCGATGCTACACTTAGCCTCTAAGTATAGCAGCGTGGCCGAGCCGAATACGAGGGTTCGTCTAGGCCTTCTTCTACAAGTCGGCAGTAGGCGGTACGTGATCCGCGTCTATTGGCCCAGTATGTGTGTGCAAAACTACGAGCGCGACTGTGTCACACCGGGCTGATATTCTCCTACCTTGCTATGTATTAACACATAATACAGTGTACAGCAAACGTTTGGTCGGTGTACTCAGTGTGTTGTCGGTCGGAATGCGAGGCCGCGACAGAGTGAGTGCGTCCGGAGGATCGCATGAACATCGCTAAAGAAGACATCCCAGCCCGAATCGACACCCCGGATGCTGTGGCTCGCCACCAGCCGGAATTCGGCGACGCTACCGACTACGGACCGCTCGCTGCGGAGTATTTCACGCTCGCGGCGGGAACCGACATCACCGAGCTCCTCAGCGGACTCAAAGACGACCGCTGCCAATCACCCCACTGGGGGTACATCGTTAGTGGCACGCTGACAGTCACCTACAGCGATGAAAGCGAGGAAGTCGACACGACCGGGGACATGTTCTACTGGCCGCCCGGCCATACCCTCCGGGCTGACGAGGACACTGATTTCGTTCTCTTTAGTCCCCAACATGCACACAGCGAGGTTATTGAGCAGATTCGTACCAATATGGAATAGTCTGGATACTGGAGTTCTCTGGGCTCCGTCTGCAAGATTGCGGGCGCTAACCTATGATCGCATAGAACACATTGGGAAGAATATATCCTAAATCGATTTATCTGAGAGACAAACGCAATATAGTGAACAAAACTAATGCCTTTTATGATTGGTAGCAGGATGACCCCATGGCGGCCCTCCGCCACCCCCGCTGGCCCCCACATCCCTCCAACTCACCCTCTACTCCCCCATTCTGAGTAGAGCAACAGACTGGTTATCTCACCTGGATTCCCTTCTCGATCAAGCGACCGACTCACCACACAGGGCGTCCGGGACGTGATCTCGAAATTTGCTGAGGAAGCGGCCGCCCGGCAGGCGGGCACTCCACGAAGTCTCGACGAACTCACCGGTGTCTCGCGGGTCGACAAAGACGAGATCGCCCGGACCTACCGGTATATCGCCCGTGAGCTCTCGCTCGAAATCAAGCCAGCCGACCCCGAGCAGTACGTCCCGCGGTTCGCCTCCGACCTGGGGCTCTCCGACGAGGCCGAACGTCGCGCCCGCGAGCTGCTGTCGACGGCCAAGGCGCAAGGCGTCCACAGCGGCAAGTCTCCGGTCGGACTCGCCGCGGCTGGCGTCTACGCCGCCTCGCTGCTGACCAACCAGAAGGTCACCCAGAGCCAGGTCAGCGAGGTCGCCAACATCTCCGAGGTGACGATTCGCAACCGCTACCACGAACTGCTCGAAGCCGACCAGCAGACTCAGTCTATCGCCTAACTTCTCTCGTTTCTGTCAGCCCGTCAGTCCGTCGATACAGCAAAGACGGCCTCGAAGCCGAGTGGCGGCTCCGGCGGTTCCCGCTCGGAGAACTCCGCTTCGATGAAGCCGACCTGCACGAAGACGTCCTGGCCGAGTCGCTCGGTCAGCTCGTCGTCGAACCGCTGGGCGAGACCCGGCGGTGTCGGGAAATCACGCGGAATCCCGACCAGCACGTTTACTTCCGGCTCGTTGCCGAGCAGCACGTCGACCAACTCGTAGTCGACGGTCACCTCGACGAGTTCGACGCCCTCGATGTCGGCCTCGGCGAAGGCTGCCTGGAGTTCAGCCTGAGTCTCCTGTTCGAACGACTGGGTGTGGTATGTGGCGACGGTCACCAGTGCGAGGACCAGCGACAGCACCGCGATGGCGGTGGCGATGACGATGACGCGGGAGGCGACCGCCTTCCTGATCGATTCGACCTCGATGGTGTCGGCTGGCCGGAAGCCGGCGGCGTAAAACAGGATGAGCGCCGAGAGATTGATCGCCAGCAGATTGACAGCCACGAGCACGGCGGCAGCGAGAGCCGCCCCCGGCACGCCGAAGGCGACGGCGAGCCCGGCGGTCGCGGCGGGCGGAATCAGCGCGACCGCGATGGCGACGCCGACGAGCGTCGATCCCGAGCCACGCATGATGCTGATCGCCCCCGCCAACCCCGAGCCGAGGGCGAGAAACAGCGACAGGACGTTCGGCGTCGTCCGCTCGGTGATCTGGGGGATCGAGAGGATATCGAGATCCGGCGGGATCAACACCGTCCGCTGGAGCAGCCACCCCATGATCGCCGCTGTCAGGATCGCGGCGACGAGCCCCGTTACCTGGAGTTTCACGCCGCGTGTAGTCATGGGCTGGTCGTCAAGGACCGCCCCGACGCTTGCGGAGATGGCCGGGCCCATCAAGGGAGCGACCACCATCGCGCCGATGATCGTCGCCGCCGAGTCCAGCAGCAAGCCGGTCGTTGCGATAATTGTACTCAGGATAAGAAACGCGAAGAACGTCGAGTTCGCGGGCGCGAGTTCCTCGGCCCGTGCGGACAACTCCTCCCGTGAGATACGGAGGCCGGGGAAGCGTTCGATCAGTGCCGAGAGCCGCTGAGAGATGACCGTCTCGGTCGGGAGGACGATCGTGTAGGCGTCCTCGCGGATGCCGGCCTCGCGCAGCTGCTCGATTACCGGTTCGACGCCGCTCGGCGGGACGGGAAACTGGACCATCCCCTCGAAATCACCGCGGCCGACCTCCTCGAACAGCGCGTAGTCGAGGCCCTGTTCGTCGAGCGAGTCGACGACACTCTCACGTGTCCCTGCAGGAATGAGTACTTGGACGAGACGCATACGAAGAATACGCATTCAGCCGCTATAACGTCCCAATACTGTCAATAAAGACCGTTCTTACGTTCCTTCTCAACGGCCGGTCGACTCGGGGTACTCCCGGACGAAAATTTCGATGATGAGTTTCGTGACCCCAAGCACGATGGGACCGATGAATAGGCCCACGAAGCCGAACAACGCGACCCCGCCGAAGATCCCAAGGATCGTCAACACGGGACTGAGTTGGGCCCCCCGTCGCATCACCATCGGGCGGAGGATGTTGTCGACCGTACTGATGACGACCGCGCCGAAGAGGGTCAGCGCGCCGGCGGCCACAGGCTGCCCACTGATGACGAGCAGATAGATCGCCGCCGGCAGCCAGATGATCGACGCGCCGATGAGCGGCAGCATCGATGCGATGAACGTCACCACGGTCCAGAAGACGACGTTCTGGAAGCCGACGAGCACGAACGCGATCCCGAGTAAGACTGCCTGCACCGCGGCGACAGCCGCAGTTCCAACCAGCGAGTTGTAGAGCAACAGATTGCTTTCCTCGAACAGCTCCTCGCGAACATCAGGGGCAAGCGGCAGGACGGTGCGGAGCCACGCGACCGTCCGGTCGCCGTCTTTGAGCAGGTAGTACACGACGAAGAACATGACCGTGATCCCGAGAAAGAGTGCGGGCAGGCCACCGACGATACTGAACACGTTGCCGACAAGCCCCTGTGCGCCTGTCGTAATGGCTCCCGAGAGCGTCTCCTGGAGGGCCATAATGTCGATCTCCACGCCGAAGCGGGTGGCGAGTATGTCGTCAAGCTGTGTGATGAATGTCGGATCGAAGTTCGAGAGCAGTTGGCGCGTCTGGGTTGCGGCGACGCCGAGAACAACGACGGCCGGGAGCACGATCGCGAACAGGCCGATGGTGATCGAAACCCCGGCCGAGAAGCTCCGCGGCAGTCGACGCGAGAGTCGACGATTCAGCGGCGCAAGGATGTAGGCGAGGATCACGGCGACGAGAATCCAGTCGAAAAACGGCAGGACGATCAGCAGCGAGACCGCTCCAGCGAGCAGGCCAACGACGAGCAGAAACCGCCGCGAGCGGGTCGGGTCGGTACTCATCGGACGGCCATTCGACGTGGGTCAGTACTGCGACGGGCGATGCGTGGGACCGACCGAGACCATGAGGTCATAGGACGGTATTGAATCTGGAGCGATATGGTGGTCATTGACGGGAAGGTCGACAGTTAACCGCTGGAACAAAAGAGGGGAGGACGACGGGACGGGGCGGGACGACGGTGGGACGGAACGACGGCGAGGCGGAGCGATGGCAGGCAACCCTACGCTTGGGTACCGACCGATTCGGGGGTAGCCCGGCGGTCCTTCAGCCACGATCCGAGCGCGCCGCCGAGCGCGCCGGGGATGGCGTGGAACGCGAGCATGAGGACGCCGAAGCCGAGCACGCCGAGCGACAGGACCAGCCCACCGAACAGCAGTGTAGTGAAGGCAGCGATGACGAGTACGACGATTGACCCGAGGACGGTTGCGAGACCGCCGTGGATCGCCCCCGACCCCATCGGGCCACCGACGATGTATCCGGCGGCGAGACCACCGAGGATGCCGATCACACCCCAGTAGCCGAGGACGCCAACGGTCTCCGAGCCTCCGTAGAGGAGGCCGCTGATGAACCCGAGGGCGAGCGTTACGACGAAGCCGGTGAGGACGGCCGAGCCATTAATCTTCATGATCAATTATTACTAAGTTGGCAACGGTATTAACTGTCGTTCCAGAGTCGACAGATAGTCCGGTCGGACTGATACATACGGTTTATTGTAGGAAGTTACCGCTCAACCGCCCGGCGGGCGGCGGTCGTGTCGGTAACCGTCTACAATAAACAGTATCAGCCCAAGAGGTTGCTGAGCGAGAGGCCGATGAAAAAGACGATCACAACCTCGTTGACGACCCATGAGTTCGTCTCCATCCAGTTGCGGGCCTTTGGGAGGAACGTCTCTGCGCGTTCGCCAAAGGCCAGTAGGACGAGTGCGGGAGCACCGAGTACGAAGAGCGTGAGAAAGACGAACGGGAGCGCGTCGACCCATTGCGCGCCGGTGGCCGCGAGGTAGGAGCCGACAGCGACCGATGTGAGCAGATTGGTCGGAAAAAAGCCGAGCAGGAGAAAGCCGAGCCGGAACGAAAACCGTGGCGTAGCAGTGCCGAGTTTCCCCATCCACTCGGGCGGTTCGGCCTCGTCGCGGGTTCGGTAGGTCTGGACCATAGCAATCAGCAGCACGACGAGGATGATCGCGCTGAGTGTCGTGTTCGAAGCACCTTGCCCCACTGCGCCGATCCCGAGGACGTAGGCCACCGTGATAACGAGCGTAATCGAGAAGCCAGCTCCGGCGACAAACACCGCGGAGTTGCGCCGCCACTGCTCGCTTGTCGCCAGAAAGACCGCACTCAGGATCTGTGGTCCGGCGACCATCACGACGACCAGCGGCAGCACTTCAAGGAGGCTTGGAGCGATAGCAGTAAACTGCACGTAGCGCGTCCTAAAGCTTTGTCAGGGACTCGGTCCTATTTGGACAGAACGCCTTGGTAGATATTCACAGCCAGCCACGAAAAACGACTTCTCAACACCGGTAGAAGACAGCGGTGGAGATTCGATATGAAGAAACTCATCGTTCTGGCGTTCGACAACGAAGACGGCGCGCTACAAGTGCGAGACAAGCTCTTCGAGCTACAGAAACAGGAACTGATCACGATGGAGGATGCCGCCGTGGTGGTCCGCGACGAACAAGGCAAGACGGATGTCAAGCAGGCCCAGAGTCTTGTTGGATCGGGAGCCCTCGGCGGGGCCTTTTGGGGGATGCTTATCGGTCTTATTTTCCTTGCCCCAGTGTTAGGAATGGCCGTCGGCGCGGTGTCGGGAGCCCTCGGCGGCAAGTTCGCCGACATCGGCATCGACGATGACTTTATCAAGACGGTCGGCGAGGAGATCGACCCCGGCGAGTCCGCGCTGTTCATGCTCGTGACCGACGCCCAGACCGACCGTGTCGTCGAGGAACTCGAACCGTACAATCCTCAGCTCTTGGAGACGAACCTCTCGACCGAAGACGAGGAGAAACTCCGCGAGGAGTTCGCCGCCGACCACCTGCGCGCCTAACCGCGTCGGCACTGCGGCCGCCACTGTAACACGTTGTACGACGTGAGGAATCGTCTTCGGCACCGCAGCATCCAGACAACTGAGCAAGTGTACGATCACATGATCCGAGTATGACCGACGAGAGCGAAGATGTCGACCCAGAAGACCCCCGTCCTTCGGGTCATTACCCCCGTTTCGGGACAACGAATGGCACTACGTCCCTGGCGAGCTCGCCCAAACGATTTCACAACTCGGTTACAGCACATACCACTGTTCTACTGATCTGGAAACTGGTGATCTTATCAGCGCGACACATATATGTGAGCAGAACGGTCCTGATAGTTTTTTAGCTCAAGATCTTTGCTGGATTATGTTTATTGCAACCTTTCAGCTCGATCATGAGGCAGTAGGCCTCGATCAAGCATTTGAAGAGGTTCCCAATATGCGAGTCGAAGCCGAACGGATTGCTGCTCACAGCACTGAGTGGACGATGCCGTGTTTGTGGACTGCAGGAACAGATTTCACATCCATAGACTATGCACTCTTGGCCGATCCGTCAGTTGAAACAATCGTAGAAGCAGCCGAGTTTGCTGACGAGAAGTATTATATGATAAAGTGGGCTGACAGCGTCGTGGATCAAATAGCTAGTTACACCAACCAAGGAGCATCGATTCTGAGTGCGACAGGAACTCGTGAAGGGTGGCGGCTTCGCTTTCGATTTGCAAATCGCGACCATTTCGAATCCTTCGTTGAAGCCCTGAACGAACGGAACCAATCATACTCTCTATTGGAACTAATAGAACCAGACAAACCTCGCCTATCAGTGGGAAGTTTGACACCCCGACAGCGAGAAGCCCTTGTAGCAGCGTGGGAGCATGGCTACTATAACATTCCACGAGAGACTTCGGGCGAGGAAATCGCAGCAGAACTCGATATATCTCACCAAACGCTCTCCGAGTTACTTCGACGTGGGACGGAGAAGCTCATTAAGTCGCAATTGGTGACAACCGGATAATCCTGCCCCAGTTTCCGTGAGAACATTCGCTCCCCTATTTAAAAGCCAGAATGAGCAGGGGCGGAAGTCATGCCGTTAGAGTACCCGAGTTAGTTTGGGAGTCCCCCATCCCGTTAGGTGATTACTCCCCCAAAATCACCAATCGCCCTCCTTCCACAAATCAGAGTGCCAAATGCCCCCACATTGGGCACTCTTTGATAGAGAAACCACTCCGCTAGTGCCCCTGTTTCTCTATCAAATGATGGCTTAGCTTGAAAAGATAAAAATAGTTGTTTCAGATTTTTCCCTGATCGAATATTTCTGCATATTAACTTAGATTAATCACGGCTATGTGCTGGCCAGCAGCCGATCACATCGACATCACCGGAAGCTTCTGTCGACGGATCTCTTCGCTAGTCGTAAGGTTCCCGTCGACGATATCCTCGTCCTGGATGGTCTGGTCGCTCGGGTTCTCGCTCGGCGAGTTCTGCGTCCGTCGGCCGCTTTGACGACTCCCGGCTCGGGGGCTCATACTGCTCCCACCTCTGGGCCTCCTGGGAGTCATATCGGCAGGCAATCGAGCAGTACTCAGCACGGAATGACGGCGTCGGGTGCCCACACTCGGGACAGTGACCGTTCGGGTGACCACAGGCTCGTCGGTCAGTGAGATCGAATGGTCCCATCACAGACCACCCTCGAAGACAGGAAGCTGGTGGATCGCGCCGATACCATGACCGCGGCGGGTGAGTTCCGAGCGGATCTTATCCCAATCGGTGATGTTCGCAAAACCGAGCAGTTGGCGACCAATCTTGACTTCGCGGTGAAGGTGAGCGCGGTGTTCGGTCCGAACGTCGTAGACTAACGTGCCGCCGTCGACGAGGTCGTATTCTCGGAACATTAGCGCTCCAACTCTCGAAGCGGCCTCACACGGAAGGTATCTAGCTCCTCAACCGACTCCTGGATACCTCGCTTCGTCCCGACCGTTTCACGCGATAGTCGATTGATTAACTCGCGGCGCACACGCCGCCTACTGAGCAGCGTATTGTGGCTACCCAGTCGGTCATCAGAATATCGCTTCTGGAATCTCTCGCCCGAATCGTCGACGGCGAAGAACTGCGTTCGCTTCGTACCCCAGATCTCCGATGAGACGTATTCGGCAGCCACTGGTTCATGGGTGAGCTCAACGAGGACACACTCGACGAAAGAAATAATCGAGATCGGGCTCCGATCGTTGGGCACAGTGAGTTCGAGATTGGCCCACGGTGGATCGGTCGTATAGTCGGTCTGTTTCGGATTCAGTTGATACTGCTGTAGATTGTATTCAGTCGACATAGTTTGTAGTTCAGAAGGCGTTTTTGTGCGCCCTCACCCCCTCAGGGGGCGATAAAATGCTGAGTCGTATACAAGCACAAACACGGATAGCTCGGTATGCCGACCGAAGCCACTAGGGTGGATTCGGTTATTGGAGTTGACGAAGGTCACCAGTCTCGACCATCTCGCCACAGTTGGGGCACACTGAGTGTTACTCCAGAATTTCGAACACCTCGACTGCTTTGTATTCCTTCCCGCGTTCTTTACCGGTCACTTCCTCAATGAGGCCATCCGATTCGAGGTCATCGACGACCTTGTAGGCAGTCCGGCGTGAGACGTCGAGATACTCCACGAGGTCTAGTGCCGTGAAATACGGATACTGGAGTAACTGCCGAGCAAATGTGTCCGTATTCGTGCTGCCGGGGTACTCCTTCTCGTAGCGCTCTTGGAGATCTCGGAGTCGGTGAGTCCGGTCGTACGACGTCTCAGCTTGACTTCTGAGTCCTTCGAGGAAGAACGTGAGCCACTCATTCCATGCCCCTTTCTCGCTCACCGCACGCATCCGCTCGACGTACTCGACTTTGTGACGATTGAAGTACGCACTCGGGTAGATGTATGGACTTTCGAGGTACCCTTCGCTCGCCAAATACAGAATAATGAGTAATCGACCGAGTCGACCGTTCCCATCCGAGAAGGGGTGGACTGTCTCGAAGAAATAGTGAATGATGGCGGCATCGACGAGGGGATGGTACTGTCCACCCATCTGGATGTACGACTCAAGTGAGGCCATGAGTCCAGTGAGTCCCTCCGGAGTCGGTGGGACGAACGGACGCTGTCCTGACTCTGGACTCGTGAGATGAACCATATGGTCACGGAAGTCACCGACAACGTCACCCTCGTTTCGGACATCCTCAAGCAGCATCGAATGGAGTTCATTGAGAAGCGAGAGTGTTATCGACGCTCCGCTCTCGATTCTGTCGAGTCCGTATGTGAGTGCAGTCTCGTAATTGAGGGCCTCTTTCAGGTCTTTCTCAATTGTCGCACTAGCCCCGCCTTCGGGATGCTTTGTGTGGTATGATTCGACGTCTTGATATGCGACATCTGCTCCTTCGATACGCGCTGACTCGACGGCCTCGATACGTATGAGAGAGGTATACAGAACAGCTGAGAAGTCGACTGTCGAGCTGATGCCGTCGACACGACCGATTTGATACGCTGCATCGGCCACCAGATCGTTTGTCTGTTCGGAGAGTTCGAGCTTCGGCTCTACTGGGAGCGGATCCGGTGAATAGTATGGATTCGGATGATAGGAGACATACTTTCCCGGTGCACTATCGGGGAGCTCTTTCGGGGGCATTTCAGTGATACCACTATCTGCTTCTATTGGTATAGTTGTTTTTATAGTGAGTATACGTAGAGGCTGTGCGAGCGCTATCGTAGAAGATCAAGCGCGAATAGTATACATGCGAACACCGGCACGGCCCCTATGTATAGTATATTTATAAACGAGTATACTAAAGTCGAGGATTTCAGGGCTACTGTGTCACGGTCATCAACGCAGCATCTTAACCAACAAAATAGAGCCCACCCAGCAAACGTTGGTTAACGCAGCTTCGATTAGAGCTACGATTCGTGGACTGTACTGAGAAAGAAGAGATCTGGATCGTCGAAAGTAATTTTATAGAATGCTTTAATTAGTCTCGAAGCTTGGCAACGGATCGGCCAACCTCTCGGACGTGCTCACTTCGCTCGAGATCCAGTTCCTTTGCGAGGTAGTCGACAGTCTCTTCGAGATTCATACTGATAGACAGTCCACCAAGCAGTATAAATTTGCTATTGAGCAGCCAACCAAACAGATTCCAGACTAGTCAGTCGCAAGCAGAACGAGGCAGTCCCCACACCAAATCAGTGTTCAAAACACCCCACGAATTGTAGCTCCGCTAATTATAGTTCAAACTATAATAGTTGAGACTATAATCTTGGAACTCCACTCGAATCAGCTATCTCATATACTCAAACCCCCAAACGGATACTGATACAGCAAGACGGCCGTTCCCCCCAGAATGGCCGGTTGCTGGATTATCAGTCTGCCCGGTTTCAATACGACTGCTGCATTCCCCCATACAGCAGTCTGAGTGGAACTCAATCCACGTTTGTATTCAAGACGGCTAAGAATATAACGAGCGAAGCTGACTAGTCAGTGTGTGGCTTTCCCGGATGCTTTGAATAATTTTTCGAAGACCGCATGTTCGGCTTTGCGGAGGTGGCGATTATATGTTTGCCGGGTGATTCCCAAGCGATCTGCTAACTCGTTGCCGGAGCTTGTCCGTGGGGTCTCAAAGTAGCCGCCATAGTAGGCTATCTGTACGGCCGTGAGCTGCTTTTCGGTCAGAACATCCTCGATGATATTGTACAAGAGCCGCGGCGAGTAGTCGAGTTCGTGAGACACTAGTTCAATATCCGAATGCACACGCCGAATCTCTCCAAGCGCAGTTCGCAGATCAAGATCTCCCGGTATTTTTCCAGTACACACAGGTTGACCATCCGACTGTGTTTTGATCAGAGAGATCATTTTCCCTCCGAGTTGGTCAAAGACCAACGGTATACTCAAGCCATCTACATGAACTTCTAGGCGACAGCCTTCGTCAGTCGACTGGAGTAATTTCGTATCAAGGACAGTGGGATCTTGGGCGAACACTTCGTATACTGTTTTTGTTGGAATGCCAGTTGCGGTGAGGTACTCAAGTGCGGTCCCATTAGGGAGTCTCACAACCTCATCGATATCGATCTGGAACTCGGAATCAGCAACGGCCACGAACGGCTCGAAAAGCTGTTCTGAAGAAAGTTCGATCAGTCGTGTCTCTTCGCTCGTCAATTTCTCTTCGCGGTCTTTCAGCGCTGTCGCATCTTCAATGCCGACAACAACATAGTCGACATCTCCACTCTCGGTAACTACGGGTGCTGAGTTACTCGACAACCATCGTTCAGTCCCATCTGGGAGTTCGATCCCGTGTTCGAATCCATACACAGCCTGTCTCGTTTTCAAAACTCGGGTGATTGGGTGTTCATCCACAGGTACTGGCGTTCCATCGTCGTAATAGATGTTCCATTCTGGTTGTTTGTAGGTCCGGCTCGTGATCTCACTCCGTTCGAGGCCTAACATTTCCTCAGCACGTTCGTTCGCAAATTCGATCGTACCAGAAGGGGCGACAACGACGATACTCACTGGGCTGGCCTCTAGAATCTGCTTGATTAGCGTATGTTCATCTAGACCACGAACAACTCCACCAGTGCTGTCGGATTCAGTACGTCGATGAGCCAGATCATTCACTTCCGGTGGTCGCCACCAAACCCGTGTGTGCTCGCCAATCGGTTTGGACTTCAACAGGCCTTGACTGCCCAGAGAATCCAATGTGGCCTGCACTACAGATAGCTCACATCCCACGGCACTGGCAACCTCTTCCGTAGTGAGAGGCTCTGTAGGATTACTCACCGTATCGAAGGCCTTGAAAATCGCTTGCGTATCGAATTGGCCCGAACGATCCATTATTTACTCTAGGTGTGTACGCAAATAGACGTTGTTGACTATTTTCTTGGTAGTCGGACTTCGGGTTCGCTAAATAGAGAAAAGTGGGGCTACCCACCGGACTCAGTAGTCGACTGTTTTTTCGAGTTCCTCGGGGAGTCGGTCGAGACATATCTCAAAGAAACTCAGCGGTGCTTCAACCTCAATCTCTCCTGGATCATGGACTGATTCGTCGGTCGTTTCGAGTTGGAAGTGCGTTGTTCCAAGATCCGAGTGATCATCGTCTTTGTGCCAGCCAAGACTGACACGATCATCTGCCCAGTGCACACGCTGGACGTCAGTACCCTCACGCGGTCGCCAGAGTATCTCAAGTGTTGCGTCTGTCCGTGGAAATGAGTCACTAAGGAAGATCTCAATGTCGACATCAGCAATAACGTTCCGAGGACGGATTCGAGACGGTTCATATCGAACGCTTTTGAATCCAGGAACGTTCTCCATTCGTTCTTTGAGTCGACGAAGACCCTCACGCCGGGTGAATCCCCGGCCACCTGCGAGAAAAATCACCATCTAGTGACTACCCTTCCTGCGGGAGTGTTGTCGACGAACTACCAGACAGCGAGTCAGTACCGAGTGTCGACAGCGAACTTTTGAGACTGATTGCAAGCTGAATTGATTCGCGTATTTCGACGTTGTATTCCCACTCTTCGATTACCTCTAAGCGCTCATGGCGATCCTCGCCAGTAAGGTCCTCACTACCGATACTTTTGCGCAGCTCGGCGAGTGAGTCGACCCCGAATCTCTCTTTCCATCCATCGATTTCCTCCCCGATCGCGTTGAGCTCCTGGGTGAGTTCGTCGAGTGTGTGTTCTTCGGCCAGCTGTCGAACCTCTCGAAGCAACTGGGTGACGCTATCTGGCTTGTAGCACATCCCTTCGGCTGTTTCAGTGACTTCGAGTTCGCCGCGGTCGACCATCCGGGTGAGGTACTTCACAGCCGTATCGCGTGAGACGTCTGCTTCGGTGGCGATCCATCCTGCATTCTGTGGCTCCGTCTGAGTCAGCACAACGTGGCGGACGCGTTCTGCTGCATCCGCTCCAGGAGGCCAACTCGGTTCTTTCTCACTCATGAGTAGAATCTTCGTCACCAGTACACTAATAATTTCGTACTAGCATGGAATATTTGGTATTAGCTCTCAACCGAGTTGAGGGGCTGAGTAGTAATCAATACTATTGACCAACACCTTTTCACCCATCAGTAGGAGACAAATCACAAAACAAATTGGGCTGTTATCGTCTGAGTGTTCTCTGATACATCATCCGTATGTCTTAATCTCCTGATGGCCTTTCGGCCGGAGAGAGCCAGCGGCGTTTGCACCGTTGTACCCTAGCCTTCCTTTGGACGATTCTGGAGGTGCAAAGTGATCTGATACGGGCTTAGATTTAGCAAGAGGTCCGTCGGGCAGTTCTCAGCCGTTATTGATGTCCTCGACGAACTGCAAGACACGGTTCTCTGGGATAATTGTGCTTGACGGGGTAGTTAGAGTCCTGAATTCGAGGGAATTGGTGTCATATATTGGGCGAAATCCAACGACAGCGAATTACAGCAGTTGACGGTATTTCGTTGCAACTCGTGGCTAATTTCCCCATTTCAGACGAAGACAGATAATACAAGGCCTGAAAAGCACATGACGAGAGTTCTGACCTCTTCGAACCATACCTTTCATAAAATATAGTAATTATGGCAGATTTCTCACGGATGACGAAACGTGACGACTAATCGATCGGCGTAAAACGACAGCCAGTCCTCCTCAGGATATTCATTCGAGAAGAAACTTCTGCGTCAGGAAACAACGGATTCGATCCATTCCCAGTATCGAAGCCGGCAGACCTACCATCTACTAAGGACTTCAACAGAGCCGACGGACTGCTTCAATCTATACCAGTGAAGGGTCCATGCGGACTTTTCAGTCGACCCGTCCAAGGATACCGTATGGACGATCTCCAAATCGACGACGTGGACCGGAGCATCTTGCACCAACTCCAGCTCAACGCTCGCCAGACCGATACGGAGATCGCCGAGAAGGTGGATGTGACCTCCACGACGGTCCGGAATCGCCTCGACAAACTCGAAGACGGGGGCGTCATCCGGGGCTATTACCCCGATATCAACTACGAGCAAGCGGGCTACCCCCTCCACGTCATGTTCGTTTGCACCGTCAATCCGAATAATCTGGATTCACTGTCCGAACAAATCCTCGACGTTCGCGGTGTGGTGACCACCCGGGATTTGCTTGGTGGCGAACGGAATGTCCACGTCGAGGTCGTCGCTGGCACGGTCAGGGAGATCGAAGAGATCCGCAACGAACTAGCGGATTTGGGCATGATGATCAACAGTTCTGAGATCATATCCGAGACGGAGGTCCAGTCATGGGACCACTTCTATCCACGGCCGGGTCCCGACGCGGACCAGGACGACGACACTGACGACGCGTCGGTCACTGATCAAGGATAGCCGGGAGATCAATTGAAATTTTCAAATTTAATGGCGTCTATCAGCCCTCATCTCACATTCAGATTTCAATATATCCACTAAAAACCGGATTAGTTTGGATTTTACAAATGTGACGGTTATATGGATAAAAGAGTTTATTCGTGTGGGAATTCTTGCCACGGTATGGCCCAATCAACCGAGGCGGTAACCAATACTTTCAGTATTGGCAGACCCCGTTCGTCGGTACGTCCTGTACTACTTCGACGAGCAGGAGACTCCAGTCTCCTTCGACCGCCTCGCCACGCGGGTTGCCGCCTGGCACA
>Ga0208283_10343_pt1 | contig 14844 bp, 12 predicted proteins | sample AntRauMetaRauer1_FD_184785 | JGI IMG/M metagenome (GOLD analysis project Ga0208283, IMG submission 184785) | Saline lake microbial communities from Rauer Lake, Antarctica, in enrichment culture - Antartic Rauer Lake 1 Metagenome Rauer1 (SPAdes)... ...
ACCTCGTCATCCCAGGTTTCAATCCCGTGCTGGGTTTTCTGAGTGTCTCGACGTCAACAGCGCTGACGTATCTGAGGTCGAGTACCTCGTTTCAATCCCGTGCTGGGTTTTCTGAGTGTCTCGACCGAACTCCCGGACGACCTCTCATCGTTCGACGTCGTGTTTCAATCCCGTGCTGGGTTTTCTGAGTGTCTCGACCCGACAGGGAACATCTACCGACTTGACGTCGAGATGTTTCAATCCCGTGCTGGGTTTTCTGAGTGTCTCGACACGACGTCGAGTGTCGACTCTGAAACCTACCAGTGTTGTTTCAATCCCGTGCTGGGTTTTCTGAGTGTCTCGACGCGGCCCGGCACATGGCCGGGTGCGGCGGCAGAGCGTTTCAATCCCGTGCTGGGTTTTCTGAGTGTCTCGACCTCACCGCTTCGATCCGGATTACGCGGACAAACAGTAGTTTCAATCCCGTGCTGGGTTTTCTGAGTGTCTCGACGGTTCGGAGAACCCGTCACGAAGGTGTCAACGCCGCGTTTCAATCCCGTGCTGGGTTTTCTGAGTGTCTCGACCACATTCACATCGCGGTTTTCGTGGATGGCAAAATCAGTTTCAATCCCGTGCTGGGTTTTCTGAGTGTCTCGACCTACGAGGAGCGAAACGAGCCCAACAGAGGCAGCAGGTTTCAATCCCGTGCTGGGTTTTCTGAGTGTCTCGACCTGAACCGTGCTCAGGTAGGCAGACACAGCATCTTGGTTTCAATCCCGTGCTGGGTTTTCTGAGTGTCTCGACACTGCGACACCATCACGCTCCACAAGCGCGTACGCTGTTTCAATCCCGTGCTGGGTTTTCTGAGTGTCTCGACATTGCCGACACTACCGGCCGACACGTCGATTCAGTAGTTTCAATCCCGTGCTGGGTTTTCTGAGTGTCTCGACGACGGCGAGGTCCCGTCGAAGGTGCTTGAAAAGGTGTTTCAATCCCGTGCTGGGTTTTCTGAGTGTCTCGACCCGCCGTGCAACGCTTCGTCGACGCGCAGGGTGAGTTTCAATCCCGTGCTGGGTTTTCTGAGTGTCTCGACATTCGAATACGAGACAGACGATCAAAGCTTCTGGCTGTTTCAATCCCGTGCTGGGTTTTCTGAGTGTCTCGACCGTTCCGCCCGAGCCGGTTGACCACGGTGTTCACGTGTTTCAATCCCGTGCTGGGTTTTCTGAGTGTCTCGACGATTCGTCGGGTACGGTCCAGACGCTCGGCGGAAGTTTCAATCCCGTGCTGGGTTTTCTGAGTGTCTCGACGATCTCGTGGTCAACGACACGGCCGAGATCACCGAGTTTCAATCCCGTGCTGGGTTTTCTGAGTGTCTCGACAGCAGCTAACACGATCACGTCGTCTGTCTCCTCTACAGTTTCAATCCCGTGCTGGGTTTTCTGAGTGTCTCGACCTTTCGCGTGATGATCCACGAGCCGGCGGCGTACTCCTGTTTCAATCCCGTGCTGGGTTTTCTGAGTGTCTCGACACAGTAACGCAACAGTACAGCACCGCACAGCAAGTTTCAATCCCGTGCTGGGTTTTCTGAGTGTCTCGACACACCCCTCAAACCGACTGTAGACACCCCCAGTTTGGTTTCAATCCCGTGCTGGGTTTTCTGAGTGTCTCGACAGGGGGTGAATATACGGTTATAGGGGTCAAAAGCCTTTCTCAGTGCTCAAAATCTAACCCCCGCTACGTCGACTGGGGCTGTACAGAGACTTAATAAGGGTCGACGTAACCCTGTTCAGAGAACGTTCGATTGTTCGCCGGGGGGATCGGACCCGAGATCGGTTGTATTGTCTTGGCAGGACTGACAGAGCCGATAAATACGAATTCGATCACCGTCCGATGGCTCGATGTGAGATTCGAGTTCATCTTCAAGCTCAACGCGATCTGTCTTAGTCACGTCGACCTCGAAGACACTGTACTGCCGCCATGCCCCATACCTCTGGAGCGTTCGATATACTTGCCTGCGGTTCGAATCCTCACTCACATCGTAGGCTATTGCCAAGCGCATGGTCATTTTGAAAAAGTTAGCGCATGATATTCATCCAACTCGCCAGTGATTGCTTTCCGTAAGAGAATCGCCTGCTGTCGCACTGCCTTACGCCGAGTCACAGTGTACTCAAAGTACGGATGGGTGAACTCCTCTTGCATGAACTCGTCGAACTTTGAGCAGTAGGTCTGAAATGCATCGTCGGCCAAATGATTGTCCTGAGTGAACTCATCGTGGGTGATGACACCGCGATTAACCAACCGTGTCACGAACGCATCACAGAAGATCGGTCTGAACTCCTCCTGGAGATCGAGTGCCAGCGAGGGTCGGCCATGCCGATCCGCATGTAGCACACCCAAGAATGGATCAAGATTGTACTGCCGTAACGCGCTCAGCACTTCGTTTTTCATAAACACGTAGGTCAGTGATAGCAATGAGTTAATGTGGTCCTCTGGCGGTCGCTTGGTCCGCTTCTCGAAGGTCCAGCCATCGGTGAGTGTCTCATCGAGACGGTTGAAGTAGCGCTCGGCGGCTTCTCCTTCAACACCACGGAGGCCGTCCTTCGTAGCTACTGTCGTCGCCCGCACACCGAGATCCTTGAGCAGCTCCGTCCCGTGGACGCCCTTCCGCGAGAGCAGCGTCCGAGCGTTTCGGATCTTGGCGGCGATCATATCTGCCGCGATGTCGATCTCCGCAGTCTCGTCGAGGTCATACTGGGCTCGCCGGACCTCCGCGATGGTGTTCTTTTCAGGTACGAAGCTCCCCCGATACTTTCCATTCTGGGTGAAGTAGTTCAGAATGATCCCGTGACGGTTGGCCTCGGCGACGAACGGTGTCGAGAAGTTCACCCCGCCGAAGACGTTGATCGTATCGAGCTTCTCGGTCGGGAACGAGGCTAACTCACCCTCGTCGCCGTCGACATCCCAGACGGTGATTCGACCGCCCTCGGTGCCAACCTGGCTTCCTTGCTTGGTGACGTAGACCACTGACTCGTCGAACATCCCTTCGGTGGCTTTCATACCTCGCCCTCCCAGCCCGTACCCTGGGCTTTCTCGGGCTCCAGGATGGCTGTCTCCTCGGGCATGCAATACTCCCGTGCTGAGCAGGCTTCACACTTCTTTGGGTTGTCCGTGAGTGGAGGGATTGAGTCGACTGACATTGATCGGATTTTATCGATGATCTTGTGTACCGTTTCTCGATGGCTCTCTGTGATTTGGATCGCGTACCGCTCATCAGTTTCATACAAATAAATATAGCCGACATTAACTGGCTCCTCGATTGCGGCTTCAAGTAACATACAGTAGCCCGCAAGCTGCACCTCGTCACTTGGGAAATACTGTCCGCTTTCGGCACGCTTCCGCTCTACTGGTGTGAGTACATCCCCACCCGATTCGATCAAATCAATTTTTCCGTGGAGATCGAGTTCGGTTGCTCTGAAATATCTCTCGGTGATCCATCCCCCTCTTTGAGACTGCTTTTCGTGTTTTGATCGCCCATCTATAAGCTCGTATGGTGTTCCCATCTCGTCGTGGTAGTGCTGATAATAAAATCGGCGTGGACAGTAGACAAACTCGTTTAATGCGCTCACAGGTACGAGTGTATCACGCTGTCCGATTGTCTGTGGTGTGCTCAAAAATCAAGCACCTCATCAATCGTATTTGATTCGGCCTCGATCCGATCTTGGACGCGACAGTGTAAATACAGGGCATCGTGGCTGAATGCTACTGCTGCATCTCCTTCCGTGTAATACAGTGGATAAATAAATCCAAACGGACCGAGCGAATACTGGTTTTGTATCTGGGAGACGTGGCCCTCCAACGGATAACAAAGAACTTCAGTATCCGAGAGGCCCCCCTTTAGTAAATCGAGACCGCTGACGCTCGGCTCTGTCTCGATTTCGAGTCCAGTGCAGACTTTCGGTGTTCGAATATCCCGTGAGACATCACTTAATAACGAATACAGTTCACCAGTTGCTTTGTAGGTAACCAACCGTCCAGTCAACTGCTCTTCGTCCGTAGTATCTGTTTCGTCTTCATACCCTCCCTGATAGAGACAGTAGCCACTACTGTATGGTTCCAGCCGTGATACCTGGTTATGCAACTGCTCTGGAAGGATAGAAAGAAACTCGTCTTTCGAATGGAACGAGACATCCCCATGACGGAGCAGATGTGGGATACTGTATGTCTGAAGCGTCTGTGACTGGTTGTTATAAACTACTGTCTGTATGCTGTCACCGCGATAAGTTTGGAGCGAATCCAAAAGTGGCGTACCTGCAACACCATATAATCGTTTCAGATCAGCCTCAGTAAGTTCCTTCTCGTGGTTGTGGAAGAAGTGACGTTCAATGCGTTTCCAGCCTGTCTCCCGTATTGCTGGCTGATCATCTGATGGTGCACTCTTTGCTCGTTTTTCGACGTGATCGTAGGCTTCGACAGCCGAGTATCGCCAGTCGAATGATCCGGGTGTCGACGCGTCAATGTATCCCGAACTAACATACTCTTCAAATGTTGCTCTGTCAATCCATTGGCCAGTATATTTGTTGGCCATCGAGTTGAGCGCGTCAAGGAGATACGGTGGGACATATGCATACGCTGCAGACCGGTTCGGGCGAGTTCTGAGTCGACCAAGGCGTTGGAAGAAACTCGCCGCATCGTGACCTGAGAAGATGATTTGCTCTGTATCGAAGTCGACACCGACCTCAACCGCAGAATTACTCACTAACGTCTCGAACGTATCGAGTTTCTCACGCACGTTTTCCCGGTGAAACCCATCGATTCGAACGGCCCCATTGAGGTCTGATTGAGCCAACGAATTATATACTTGATCAACCTCGTGAACCCCATCAAGCATCATCACTGTCCTGCCGTCCCGCAATCGATCATGCAACACGTCTTCCGAGTCAAGGATCGCTGTTGCAGCCTCAAAGGTCGGTGCTGGTGTGATTGTCAGATCAACTGGTGGCAGGACTGCCCGATAGTTCGATGGGAGTTCATTAGGAGCGAATGCAATCACAGACTCCTCAGTATCAGGAACTTCGGGTAGTGGCGTCTCTCGCCAGTTTACTTCACTGACTCGATAATACGGCACACCCATTGCCTCCTCAAACTGGCGTTCGAGTTCTTTCTCAGGAGTTGCACTGAGAAATACGAGATGATTAAGTCGACAGATCGCTTCATTAGTCTCGTACATCTCATCGAGCAGAAAGAGCATCGTGTTTCGCTCTTTTCGTGTTGCTCGATGGAACTCATCAACAACAGCCACCTCAAACCGAGAGATCGCATCGATTCTCTCCCGATAGATTTCTCGACGAAGCAGGACAAATATGTCTGGGTTCGTGAGAAGGATAACCGTCTCACGGCTGTCGAATGCTACTTTGAGGAGGTCTCGAAGCCGTTCACCGTTTGTGTTAGCCGATGGGAACTGCTCGGCGTGTTCGTTCTGGAGCGTTTCACTAGTCACAGCAAGGAGACGGACATTATTTCCTCCCTCAACATCTTCGAGTTTCTCGTCGATATTCCGGACCTGATCTTCAATAAGCGCGTTCGTCGGGTATACTGCTACTGTCTGGAGTCCCTCGGAGACGACGGGAGCGAGCCATGCCAGCGTTTTACCGGCTCCTGTCGGCGCATCGTCTACAAACAGTCCTGGAAGACGGTCTGTGAGTGCATCATGCAGTGCCCACTGATGTTTATGAGGGATAACCTCATCCACAGGGTACTCTCCGGGGTACATTCGCAGACCAAGCCCTGCAAGCTGAAACGAAACTGGATCGTGCTCAGACATCGTTCCGTTTTGTGGCTAAGAATTTTGCATCAGCAGGATAACAGACGCGTGATTGATTTCGGAACGGCGGTTCAATCGCATAATACTCCGTATCGAACTCGGCTTCGAACCAGACTGGCGTCGGCTGCATCTGCTTCATTACAACACCGCCGGTAGGTGTCGTTTCGTGATCGTAGACACTGAGTGGATGTCCTAGCGTGAACTCTCCGGAACGACGCGCTCCGTCGACGATCCGGTAGCGAACATGTCCTTTCCCGCGCTTTTTCCCCAAGCGAATATACGACGGAAGCTGCGATACGACTTCGGTTGCGTCCCGACCATACGGGAACACATAGAACCGAAACACGTTTTCAGGGGCGAGTGCCCGCTCTCGTTCGAACGTGGGAAGATTCTTTTTTGATTTTCCAGTCGGATCATCCGCTGCGGGGTAATTTGGTGTCGCGTACGTGTCACTCCGAGCATTCCGATTCGTCGTGATGTACTCCGTTTTTATCGACTCATTTCGCTCGATACGAGCAGGTGCCGCAGGGCTGACGTATACGTCATTTACTATCTCAGCAGTGTCTTCGATGTATGTTGGCTGATGACTGACGTCGACGTAGCGACCACCAGCAAGATCGAGTGCGTAGTGGAGCGCCGTATTCAGGATACAGGAGTCCGTATCCGTCATTCGGCCGACTTCACGCGAGGCGAAGCCGACTTTCCCGTGTGTGGTAAGCGTTGCTTCGATGACTTGCATGAGGATTATTTAGTTTCCGTCAGTATCGATTGCACCATCGATGAACGCCTCTGAACGTGGCTGTTGTGTTTCGAGAACTGCCTGTAGCTCATCGTCAGCCGCCAGCGACAGCAGTTCGCTGACCGTCTCTTCATCGACTGGCTCTTGTGCAATCTCGTTCTCGCAGGCTGCATCGTAGGCATTTTTGACGTACTCACAGGCGTGCGCAACGTCAAGTGCTGGTGCCTGAACCACATCACTGAGCGTCTGTTCGCCGTCCGCGGCAAACGATGTGATAACGTTGGCCGTCAGTTCTCGGTTTGATGGCCCTTCCTCAGAGCCGGTGTACACTCCGAGAATGTGGTTTTTCACACGGCCAAGTCGCGTTGTTGCGGCTCCGTAGCGCTTGTTTCGTTTCGTGATAGCGGCGACAAACGCGACTTCAGCCGGAGTCGCATCTCGAAGGGTGATTGCACACGGGAACAGCGTTCCAGGTTCGAAGAAGTCCGGCTCACGGATCGTTGAACGTGATCCTTTCGCATACCCCTCACCGGGCGCGTTCTGGAACTTCTCGTCGATACACGCACTAGCATCTCGAACGGTGAACGCCGTATCATACATCACCCGAGAGGTGACGCCAATGTCGACATCGTCGTCACCGCTGGCTGCACTCCCGTAGAGTGCTGATTCAACCGATTTGGGGTTCATATCGTTGACCTCCATCGAATCCGGACGGTCGTACTTCAGTAACTCTCGCTGGATTGCTTTCCCCATCCGCCGGTCGCTTCCGGTCTGTTTCCGCATAAACATGAGTCCCGGCGAGTACTCGATACTCGAATCATCACCAACGACGGATAGCGACGCAATATCCGCGTCCTGTCCGTTCGTCGTAAACACTGCGTGGCTCTCCAATTCACGGAGAACGAGGATCGTTGTATAATTGGTTCCAGGGGTGTTCGTCATTTCGTCCATCGAAACTGTGCCGTCTTCTAGTGCTGCGGTGAGTGTGTCTGAGATCATTGATTGCTCCTATTGTCGTCTGCATCGTCGTCTTGGCTTTCCTCGTCACGTGCGTCGTAGTACTCCGACTCTGCACGGAGTGTCGCACCGAAAAAGCCGTCAGAAAGGTTATTTTCGAGCCGTTTCAGCTGTGATGGTCGACCGTTGGCTATCCCATAGAGTATCTCATCTACGAAGAAGCCAGCATACTCCTCGATACGGTCCTGAAGTGATGTGCCAGCGTTTGAGTCTTCTGCACTCACTGGATACACCGAATCTCCGGCTTGTCTGTCGAGCATTTTCTGGAGTCGTCCCGAGACGAGCATCACGTAATCGTCTCGACTCAACTGGTCGCCTGTTTTCGAGACCGCCTTGATACTCTCACGGAACACGCGTTCGACGCGGTGGGGTTTGCGCCCATGTCCACTTGCGGGACGAATAGCGTCGTATGCGAGGTCTGCGAGCTGTGTAATGCGGCTGTGTGGTGTGTCACTCATGTTTGATCCGAACTGTTTGATACCGGCCTGTTCGTCGAGCGTGACTGCGTACCTCATCAGGGCGGGAATATACGGCCCCTCACTTGAGGACTGGGCAGCACGCTTGAGCAGGTGCGACCCCGGAAGCAGCTCGTTTCGCGTCACCCGAAGGTACTTTGCGAACAGTGAGTCGTTCCGAGAACTACCCTGCAGGGCATGGCCTAACTTGATCAGCGATGCCGCTGCTTGGAGTCGACCCTGTAGTTCTGACAGTGGCACAGTCTCGCCGTAGAAGTTCGAGACCTGTGTGAATCCACTGTCGATCTTTGCGAACTCTTGGAAGTCTCGTGAACGCATCTCCGGAATAGGTGATGCACTCATCGACACACGCATCCCAGTATACGCACTGATAGTCAACGCCAGAAAGCCACCGAAGAACTGGAACTCCGTATCGTTATCCGGATTCTTGAAGTAGCTGACTGTCTGGGCACCGAACTGTTTGTTTTGATCGAATTCTTGTGAAAGTGATTCAATCATTGTCCGTCCATTGCCTTCGGGCTGCGTGAGCTCGTCCATCACCGAGGCAAACTCAGCTGGCGATTCAAGATCATAGATCGCCTCAGCAAGCCGACTAATTCGAACACGGTTCTCACCAGTAAACCGGTTGATAAGCCGTGAGTAGAGCTGCCATGAGAATGGTGTATAAAAATAGTCCGGGACGAGATGGAAAAAAAGCCGTCCATCGCTTCGGCGACGAGCTGCCGTTTCACGAAGTGAGAACTCGATACGGCAGGTCGAACACAAGAGCAAGTTATCACGTTTCGTCCCACCAATCATCTCTCGGTTTGAGAAACCACTCTGCAACGTAGTCAGTGACTTTGATGATTTCATTGGCCCTAAGTTGCCACCCGCAGCAACGCCGCGACTACAGAGTGTGCAGGTTTTCCCTCGGGATTTCTTTACGTATTCGTCGAACGTGTCGACCGTTGATGCTGTCATGGCAATCTCACCAGCACCGACCCGAAGGTTTTCGCCAACAAACGCCTGAACCTCCTGTTTGATCGTTCCTGCGTGCTCGTCTCTGACTACCTGCCACCAGTCGGACTCGTCACCAGCGAGCATTGCTAATTTTGATTCGAGCATCGCAACGATCTCGTCTTCAGCAGCAGGTATCGCGGGACCTGTACCGTACTCCTCCAAGAGTCCATCTGCAATTGCGTACGAGTACTCCCATTTGCCACCGCTTGTAAGCTCCGCCGAAACTTCTTCCGGCAGGTTTGTGAGTTTCTCACCGAGTGTTTCAGGAAGTCCAAACACGTCGACTGTGGCTTGAATCAGGTCTTCAGCTGTCGAATTATTATCGAGAATCGGTTTAACAAAGTCACCTTTTACAGTATTCACGAACCGTGCGAGCCCATACTGTTGCTCAGTCTTGTTGAATGACTGACTAAGAGCAGATTCTAACTGCTCCATTGATTCAAGTGCAGTATCGCTCGGATCACTGTTGGCATCGCCATCAGCAATACCCTTCCTGACAACTGCTCGGAGCATCTTCGTTGCACCAACATAAAAGAAATCTGGTGGATTGAGACTGTACAGTCCTTGAGCACCTACAATTGAGAAATTCGATTGAAGCTGGTCAAGATCTTTGTATGATGGGTGCGATTCGCTAATGTTCTTACTGACGCCATCAGTAATGTCCGCAATGAACTCGTCTGTGAGTTCCGGCTGGCTTCCGTCGGTTGGAGCAATATAGACACAGCCGTCTTGATAGATCGTGAGTAGTGTGTATCCGAACTCTTCTTTGAGATAGTCACTCACGGCTGCATTGAGTAGATTCGTGAAGATGCCGCTTACGTGATCTGTTCTATGATATGTGAGTTCAACATCAACAGCAGGGAAGCACTTACTGAACTGTTCTTGTGCCCGCGAATTGGCCGCCATTTCAGGCGTTGTCGACGACGCCATGCCATCTGCGAGACGGATGAGTGGACGGTAGTCTTTCCATTTGAGGGTGACGTTTGTCGACTTCGCATTATCAGTTGCATGGTGATCAACGGTACACGACCGAAAATCACGTATCGTTAGCTCTGAGTCTTCAACAGACGGTTCTTCACTGAACTCCTGAAGACCGATCTCATCAATGAAAGGCTCCAGTTCTGTGAGCGTAATATCAAACCTCTTTACCCTGTTTTCATCTTCCTCTCGGAGTTTGTGATAATCGTGGATAACTGCGAGTGCAATCAAATCACGCAGTTCGTTCGGTGAGATTGGTGGTAGTCCTGCTGTTTCGGCCTGCGTTGCCAAGCGATGAAGGAAGAATACGAGATTCCGCGTGTGGTTGAGCATCGACTGGTCGACTTTCCCGTATTCGATACTCTTGTTCGGCAGGAACAGCCAACCCGCCTCAACAAGTTTACCGTCTATCTCTGATAAATATTCTTTAAATACTTCATTGAGTGCAGCTTGGTCATCTGTCTCAGTTTCATCAGGGGCGAATGCTCCGTCTGGATCTTCAAAGAGTTCCGGCGAGAACGATTCAACGCCTGCTGTCGACTCACTATTCGACTCATCCGTTCCTGTCTCCGCTGATCCGCCACCGAACTCAGTAAGATCCTGCTGTTGATCGTTGTCTTGCTTACTATTCATTGGTCACCTCTACGTCTACATTCCCGCACCCACGTGCCACTGCACTCCCGACACCCGAATACTCTGCAAACAGCGCGAGCGCGGTCACGGCGTTCTGGACGCTGTCGCTGGCGTTTTTAAATTCGAATGTACAGCTCCCCGAAAACCCCTGTTTAAAAATGGGTTGTTGGTTCCCGTCAGAACTGTCGACCCGATTTACTAGGACACTATGTGTTTGATATCTTCTGGCGTCAGGTTTCTCAATCACTGACGCCGCCAGTGTCTCGCGGTCAACATCCAGTTCCAGTTCGTGAGGAGCTGTATTGTTCCACTTCCCGAGTAGACTCGAAAACACAGCCGTTCGTGTCGGGAACATCGTCGTCACGGAGCCTGCTTCTTCGATGCAGGTCGACGTTCGGAACTCTATCTCAATGGATGGATTATCGAACGTCGACGCCTGCGAGAGCAGTTCCTCGTGTCCAGTATTCTCGCTCTCGAAGGAATCGAGATGGAGGGTGCCGTGAGTCAGTTCGAGTGACTCGTCAGCGAGGACCAGCGAGGAGACGAGAGCCTCAAAGATGGCTTCGTCCTCGGGATCGGTGATTCCTAGTGAGACAGAATACTCGGTGTTCGGCGTGACGAGCTTGTGGTGTGATCGGTCAGAGTTACCGAAGGGACCACGCAGCCCGCTGTTGTGGAGACTGCCAATATTCGAGTCGTGGACACGAGCACTCGTGGTTTCGTCCGACGACTGCAGGAGGGCTAGCAGGGCGCTATAGACCGAGTAACCATCGGACAGCGGCACGGCAAACCGGTGGTCAGCTCGGAGAGACAGCTCAATCTGCCGGAGTCGGGAGTCCGTTTTCGGTTGGGTTTCCATACAGTCGTCACTCTAACTGTTCAAGCAGCCAGTATAAACCCAGCGACCTATCGAATACGGAACAATTCAATGATGATTGCAGAATCGTGCAACACTATACGTAGGCAGTATGTAGCGGTTGGCAGTGCAGACCTATATTTCACCAATCGGATTTAACACGACCAGTGTAACACGAGCACTGATTACTCACGGAATCGGTAGCGATGATGCAGTTGTGCTAGTACGACCAGCTAAGGAGACAGATAACGACCGAGCAGCTGAAGCAGTTGCAGATGTGGAACAACTATTGCAAGAGATCGAGCCGACGATTTCGGTCAGTGTGCAGCGAATTCCACATAATGACTTCGAGACAGCCGTAATGGGATGCAGTGAGTGTATTCAGACTGCGAAGGGCTCAGTTGTGGTGAGTCTCAGCGGTGGTGCCCGAGATGTCTTGCTGCCGCTGACGGTTGCGACAATGGCCCACGATCAAATAATTGAGTCGACGCTCGGCTACAGCGACATCGATGGCCAGGTTCGTGAGTGGTTGCTACCAAACATTACAGCCACGCCTTCAGATGGACAACGAGAGACGCTAGCCGCAGTCGAACGGACTGGCTCGGAGGTGTCCATTCCGGAACTCACAACCCAACGAGACGCTGCAAAGAGCACGATCACACGGCATGTGAACGCATTGGAGGGCGATGGATTTGTAACGACACGGACTGTAGACCGAACCAAGCACGTCTCAATTACACTCGCTGGTCGACTGTGTCTTGCTCGAACTGCGTCTGCCTGAGGTGACGTTACGTCGACTATTATAAACTCAGTGTACAGCAGGGGTCGACAAAAAGCAGTAGTCGAACGAGTCCGTGAGAAACGTTTTTATCATCTATAGGCGTATTTTCACCCCCTGTCGACGGGTCGAGACAGCCAGAAAATCCACGACGGAATTGAAACTGATTGCTGTCGATGTCCACCCGGCCGACGTTGGGGTCGAGACAGCCAGAAAATCCACGACGGAATTGAAACACGCTGTAGCCCTCTGTAAGCCCAACGTGTGCAACGTCGAGACAGCCAGAAAATCCACGACGGAATTGAAACACGTGATTGATGACATGACTGACGATGAAGTCATGGAGTCGAGACAGCCAGAAAATCCACGACGGAATTGAAACTTGCTGATGTTGTAGCCAGCGGCATCGAAGTCAGGTCGAGACAGCCAGAAAATCCACGACGGAATTGAAACCTGGTCCCGGCGTACTACGCACAGGAACGGTTCCGCGGGGTCGAGACAGCCAGAAAATCCACGACGGAATTGAAACCGGGATCGGTCGCCGCCCAAGGAGGAGATCGGCGGGGTCGAGACAGCCAGAAAATCCACGACGGAATTGAAACAGGTAGTCGTTCTGTCGCTCGCCCCGCTCAAATATGTCGAGACAGCCAGAAAATCCACGACGGAATCGAAACAACAAACCGATCAAGACCTCGGCTTCGAAGGCGCTTGTCGAGACAGCCAAAAAACCCAGCACGGGATTGAAACAGCTTCTCTTAGGTTTGTAGTAAGCTCATCCTACGTAGAGAAATACAGAAAACCCAATACGGGATTGAAACGAAGCAGGGGCTTGCCCCGACCAGACCGGCAGAGTTGAGACGAATTGATGTCGGGCCGTAATCGGTTTATGTCTTAACTCGATCAGAATGCCCGGGTGAACGGCGTCTACAACGCCAAATCTGGTCCAAGTAGCTCACCGTATAATCGATTTCGCACGAGTATCCGCTCATGATTGCCGCCTCTATTCCTCCCGAAGAACTCACTGCCAGAGTTGGTCCCGATTGAGTAATTCACTCCTCGTCGACGTCAAGTTCGAACTGCTCGTTTTCCTTGACTGCGTTGAGTACGACACTCGTATTGGATTCTCGAATATCAATATCCGCCAGTAGCTCTTTGATTTGCGCGTTCATTCCGTTCGTGTCTCCGAACTTTCCGATTGCAATGATGTCGTAATCACCTGTGACCTCGTAGACACTGATCATCTGTTCTTGATCACGGAGTCTGTCGACAATTTCTGAGAGGGCAGCTCCTTCGACTTTCAACTGCATGATTGCGGTAACGTCGTAGCCCAGCTCAGCGTAGTTAATGATCGGTGTATAGCCTTCGATGACGCCGCCTGCTTCGAGGTCGTTGATGTGGTTCGAGACAGTAGTTACCGATACATCGAGCCCTTCTCCGAGACTTCGAAGGCTGGCTCGACCGTCACTGAGTAGTAGATTAATTAATTGATTGTCTAAATTATTGTATGTCATTTGTATATGGTATACACTGAAGCTATTATAACTTAACGAAGGCACAGATAGTTCGGTTCTATTGAGTATTAACCAACACAGGACGGATTTACTGTATTTTGTTGGTTAACACAGAACCATGCCTTCTCCCCGATTTCCGCAATTCTCAATCGTTTTATCACCTTGACCACAGCAAGGACAAGTATCTCCTCGCTGTAGACTGACTCAATGCATATTTCGTTTGATGATGGAACGCTTCTGCTTGAAGATGCTCCTGATACAGTCCCCTACGCTGAATGGGACGACCGTGTCGACGAGTATCGGGCACAAGCACAGCAGTACCGTTCGATCCGTGCGTGGGCGAACGGAACTGACGGACAAGTCACTCTCTCCGAATCGACACCGACTGTTGAATCACTCACTGATGACGCTCGTAGCTACTCTGAGTTTCACTTCACTCCATCTGTAGCCATTGAACCACGCGACTACCAACAAGAGGCCCTCGCTGCGTGGCGAGACAATGGGCGTCGAGGCAGTGTTGTGCTGCCAACTGGGAGCGGGAAGACGTTTCTTGCCGTCCAAGCCATTGCTGATGCTGGTGTCAGTACCCTTGTTGTTGTCCCGACAATTGATCTGATGAACCAGTGGCACGCAACGCTGACTACTGCGTTCGGCGACCAACTCCCAGATGGGGTTGGCGTTCTTGGTGGGGGAAGCCACGATGTGAGCAACCTTACGGTGACGACCTATGATTCGGCATATCGGTACATCAACGAGTATGGAGATCAGTTCGGCTTGCTCGTCGTCGACGAAGTCCATCACCTTCCGGCTCCGACCTACCAGCAGATCCCCGAGATGACGATAGCGCCGTATCGACTCGGATTGACCGCCACCTACGAGCGTGCCGATGGCGAACACGACGTGTTAGAGGATCTCCTCGGGAGCGTCGTCTACAGAGAGGAAGTCGACAAGCTGGCAGGCGAGTACCTCAGCGAGTACGAAACGCTTCATCTCCAGGTTGAACTCACAGCTGACGAACGAGAGCGGTACGACGAGGAGTACCAGATCTACCGCG
>Ga0208283_10344_pt1 | contig 14842 bp, 14 predicted proteins | sample AntRauMetaRauer1_FD_184785 | JGI IMG/M metagenome (GOLD analysis project Ga0208283, IMG submission 184785) | Saline lake microbial communities from Rauer Lake, Antarctica, in enrichment culture - Antartic Rauer Lake 1 Metagenome Rauer1 (SPAdes)... ...
TTTTCGATCAGGTTTCGGTCTGTATAATCACGCCGACCGCTGAGTCCTAATCGAGCAAGGGCAGTCTGATAGCCGAAGCCATCGACGAGAAACACGGCCTCGGAGAGGTCGTGTTTCTCAGAGAGTCCATGCAGAAACGCAGCAGCTGGATCGGTGCCATGAGTTCCGAACAGATCGACACCTAGAATCAACTTAGTGTCGAGGTCTATTGCAGCATACAACCAAGACCACTCGCCATTGATTTTGACAGCGGTCTCGTCTACAGCGACCCGCTTCGGCTGCGCCTCAGGTGGGTCGGGAACGCTGTCAGCTACTCGATGTACCCACTGAAAGATCGCCTGATGAGAGCGTTGTACGCCGAATAATCGTAGAATTGCTTGTGTCTCTCTAAGCGAACAGCCGGTCGCGTGGAGCCGAACGGCCAACGCCCAAACGGGCGTTGGCCGTTCGCTCTCGCTCCCAACATTCAAGATTTGCCGTATCCAACGTCTCTCTGAGCAGTTCTGGCGACAGCATAGACAACTCAAACCACGAACTGCTCACTTCTCAAACTGGCTTAACTAGACAGTGCCTCCAACATATTTGTTTAAGCGTTCTATCGTACCAAATCCTGTATTATTTGTATTGAGAGTGTGAGTAATCAAATAATGTCTGGACGCCGATGGTGGCAGTTGGTCATTCTCATCAGCTGTGTCTGTCTATTCACAGTTGGTGTTGCTGGTAGCAATAGTGGTTACAAGCTGCAGGCAGAGAACGCAATCGACACACCAGAACGGAATATAACGTTCGAGGGTACTGAGCTGACGATAGACCACATTGGCGTCTTCGAAAACAATGGAGAAATCCGTGCTGCAACAAGTGGCCCAACCGACTCACACGCAGTGGAACTTCGGAGTGCAACTGATCCAGGGCGAATCATCGACATCAGACGGGATGGGCCAAACAGAACCGTTTCGTTTGATATAGCCGACAACCGGCTTGATCCCGGAACCTATGTGCTCTTGCTGTCCGATACCATCTTCCAGCGGGCTGTCCCAGTCGTTGTCTCTGGATACGACATCAGTACCGACCTTACAGAAGATGAGACAACGGAAGAACTCACAGTTAGTACGGCTGTGACACCAACGGCTAGCAGTGGACAGCCACACGCAGTTGAGGCAGTGCTTTGGAATGCCGACACTCAAAAACGGGTAACACTGACTCAGCAGTCGGGAGATCAGTATCAAACTACAGTGTCGGTTTCGGAGTTCGACTCCTCATACGAGGTGTATGTCTCTGCCATCGGTGATGAAACGTTGTATAACAGTGACAGCGAAAGCGAAATTCTTGGACTCGATCAAGCAAGCTTCGACGACAATACGGAGTCGACTGACGATGGAAGTAGTGACCAACTGCCTGGTGGTGAAGGAACCGATGACACAACCACAGACGGAAGCACCACTGAATCCACGGACAATAGTACAGTCGAAGGCAACGAGACCGACCCTGTTGACAGCAGTACTGTAGATGGCAATGGCAACGACTCCTTAACTGACGAGGGCTCCGACTCGGTTATTCAACCAAATAACGACTCGATGGAGGATAACTCACCCACCGATGACACAGGTTCAGACGGACAGACAGCCGACAACACACCTCTGTCGCCCAGTGTGGCGGTTGTTGCGCTTCTGAGTAGTGCACTTATTGCGGCTCGCCGGTATCAGTAGCTGCGGTCCATGCTGGAAGCCGACACGTTAGTGACTTCCTCCCCACCCTACTCGCTCACGGTTGACGCCGTTCGCTTCTTGAGGAGAGGGCTTCAACACCTTAATTGATATAAGGCCTCGTTTCACAGAATCCTACAATGCAGACGACGCGACGACTCCAGTTCGTCCACGCTCAACTGGCATGGATGCTCGGCGTTATCCTCCTATTGAGCCTGTTGGGGTCGCTGACAGTCGAACTGTTTTTTGTTATCTCACTCATCGGTCTGCTGATTGTTGTTGAACTGACCGCTCCGTTTCGGATCACACCAGCATGGAGAAAGCGGCTCTGGGTAATTATTGGCCTCGGACTGGTTGGCTTCGGCGTGATCGTCATCCGACGGATTCTCGACATTCTCCCACCAGGGGTGCTCTAATGGGTTCACGTCGGGAACTCGGCTGGCGACCGTTTGGGTGGTCGACGCCACGACTCCTACTAATGGGTCTCGTCTGTGCGCTCGGCCTCAGCCTACTTGTCGTTGCAACGACCTCGGCAGTCGGATTCAGCCCATACAACGCCAACTGGGACGGCACCGGGGAGTTCCGAGAGTTGGCCGAAAGTCGTGGTGAACTCACTGTCGCAACCGATGTCGACCAGTACAAACGCCTCGATCCAGCGGCCACGACTGCGTTCGTGTTCGCACCCGACCGCGAGTATGCCACAGCTGACGGAGAAACTGTCCGAGAGTTTGTCGAGGGCGGCGGCACACTGGTCGTCGCGGACAACTACGGCTCCGCTGGAAACGCTCTCTTAGCGGAGGTCGGTGCAACCGCACGGTTTGATGGGCGGATTCTCCGTGACGAAGCGAACAACTTCCGGTCGCCATCGTTGCCAACAGTGACTGATATCAGTAGCCACCAGCTTGTTGACGGTGTCGAGACGCTCACGCTGAACTACGGGACGGCGGTCGAACCGGGGGCGGCGACGCCGCTTGCCAACAGCTCGGAACTGTCCTATCTAGCAGTAAACGATACTATGACCTCCGTCCAGAGTAGCAATCTTCAGCAGTATCCGGTGGCGACTGTCGAACCAGTTGGCGAGGGACAGGTCATCGTCATTGGCGATCCAAGCCTGTTCATCAATTCGATGATCGATGAGTCCGACAATAGACGGTTTGCGACAACGCTCCTCGACCAGCGAACCCGCTCTGTGTTCGATCAGAGCCATTCGGCTGGGCTCCCGCCAGTGGTTACTGCGATACTTGGGTTACAGTCCTCACCACCGCTGGCTGCCGGTCTGATCGCGGTACTAGTCGGGCTGATCGCCATCATCGGCCGCCGAGAGAGCCTGCGGTCCCAGCAGTGGATAGACAGCGTTCGGTTGAGGATACCGATCGGCACCCGGTCAGCAGCCGTCACGGTCGACTCACCGAACGCTGATCCGGAGGCACTCAAAGCCCAGCTTCGAGACCGCCATCCGGAGTGGGACGACGACCGTCTCGACCGTGTAATAACAGGAGTTTTATCACAACATACAGATAGTTCAGATAATGAGTAATTCGAATTTTCGGGGAATCCAGTCGGATGATCCGGCGTCGGTGTATACGGCGGTTGACTCCGCAATTGGTGAGGTGTTAGTCGGCAACGAGGAGATTATTGAGGGGCTAACAATCGCCCTACTCACCCGCGGCCACGTACTTCTTGAGGGGGTGCCAGGCGTTGCTAAAACGACGATTGCCAACGCTTTCAGCCGGGCAATCGGCCTAGAGTACTCTCGAATCCAGATGACGCCGGACGTGTTGCCTGCCGACATTACTGGCACCAACATCTACCGTGAGTCGACCGGCGAGTTCGAGCTACGGAAGGGGCCGATCTTCGGGAACGTCATTGTGGCCGACGAAATCAATCGGTCGACGCCAAAAACACAGTCAGCCCTACTTGAGGCAATGCAGGAACAGCAGGTTACCATCGGGAGTGAGACCCTCTCGCTTCCCGATCCATTTCTCGTGATTGCGACACAGAATCCCATCGAGATGGATGGGACCTTCGAGCTGGCAGAGGCCCAGCGTGATCGGTTTGCACTCAAATATCAGGTTGGCCTGCCGAACCGAGACGATGAGTCAACACTGTTCGACCGGTTCGATTCGACGCCTGACCTCGGTCCAGAGCGTATCGACTCGGTCGTCGACCGCGAGACGCTTCTCGCAGCCAGGGAGCAACTCTCCGAGATCCATATTTCCGAGCCAGTCCGTGAATACATCCTTGATATCGTTCACGCAACCCGGTCCGACGCCGGACTCAACCACGGTGGCTCCCCTCGAGCAACACTCACCTTCCTGAACGCAGGCAAGGCCCGAGCAGCGGTTCACGGGCGTGAGTACGTGCTGCCCGACGACATCAAGACACTCGCCGAACCAGTGTTGATCCACCGGCTGGTCCGAAACACCGACGCACGACTCAACGACCGCTCGACAGCCGACATCGTCAAAGATATCGTCGACTCGGTCCCCACACCCGGGAGCCAAACCTCCTTCGAGCCGTCGGCTGACAGCTAGTCGGACCGTGGCTCGTCGTCGGCTGGCTCCCAGCGAAACGTAACAGAAAGCGGTCTCGTTCCAGTGACAGTTGCCTCGACTGGTTGTGAGAGACCAGCTGCCAGCCCGACCGCCAGCAGCGAGACGACTGGATGGTCGAACTGACCACCGTCACCGTACAGTGCGTCTGATATTTGCACCGAGAGCCGACCGTTAGCCCGATCAGTATCATACTCTATTGTCTGGGCGAGTTCGAAATCCTCGACGAGCGCATCTGACAGCTGGTCGCAAAGGTCAGCTGCGGTCGTCCCGAGTGGTTCGGTGAGTGAGTTTTCGAAGGCCGTAAACAGCTCACTGCCAGTCGGTCGCAGCGAGAGGCCACGCTGCCCCTTTTCGACGACGAACGCCGAGTCGAACGCAGTCGGCTCCGGAATCGCTGTCTCCGCGGTCTGGGGAACGAACAGCCAGCTTTCGGTCCCATCGGCTTCGGTGGTCTCGTCGGTCGCGAGGTAGACGCGACGCTCCGAGAGGCCAAGATCACCACAGAGTCGCTCGTAGCTGGCTGCAGTGGCCGAATACACGTGTTGACCCACATCGGCCGAGATGAACCGTTCGGGTGTCAGGAAGTAGGTCAGTACGCCGCCGAACACTCCGGTTCCGGCCAACGCGAACAGCACTGTCGAGGCCGTCGGAACGAGAACGGCGAGCAGGCCACACAGCAGGCCAACCCCACAGAGGGCGAGGGCTGTCTCATGGTACTGACTCCGGTGGACCGCTGCGAGCCGCTCTCGTAGCTGTCTGTTTTCGGCCGCAAGCAGGTCGATCTGTGCGGTCAGTTCTTCCCGTGGTTGCTCGGATGGCTGGGAATCGGGGTCTGTCTGGGTACTATGCTGATCGCTGTCTGGGTGGGTATCTGAGCTACTCATTCGGGTGCTCCGTTATTATCGGTCTCTGTGGCGACCAGCCCAAGCGAGCCGCGCTCGTATCGATGGATTCCGTACCCCACTAACGCCACGACAGCGAGCAGCAAGCCTATCGCAGCTACCTGTCCGTTCTGGACCCAGACCACGAGCGTACTTGTTATAAACACGACCGTGAATCCGGTAGTCAGTAGCGCTGTCGGGATCTCGATCGGGGGTTCGCTGAGGACGACTGCGATGACACCGAGTTCAAACAGGCCGATTGCAGCCAGCGAAGAGGCGGTCGTGAGCTCCGGAATCCACATTAGGAGGCCAGCGTGGGCGAGGCCGACTACGACGACTGGCCGGGCGACGACCGCGACACCGGCGATGGCAACACCGACAGCTCCACCGACAACACCGTCGAATAGCCAGCCAACTACCATGAGCCAACCGAGGCCGACTGCCCGGAGTAAGATTGCTAGCTCGATCTGTCGATCACCGATGCTCACCGTTCGAGATGTGTCGGCAGGAGTTCCCGTCTCTGTCTGTGTGCCGTCTTGGCTGTCTGTTGGGTTCTCAGCATCTGGGTGTGTTCGATCTGTTGTATGTGTCTCACTCATTGGCCCCTCCCGGCGCGGCTCGGCTAGCAGTCTCTGAACGTCCCGACGACAGCAGTGTTGCAAGCCGGTCGCCCGGCCCAACCTCGTAGGCGATCACAGGGCCGAGTCGTTCGAGTTCTGTCCGGAACGCCTCGAACTCGCGGTAGCGACCGTATGCGGTCTCAAGATCCGCGAGTTCGCCCGCCTCGAACAATACCTGCGGGGTCAGAAATACTAGGACCGCATTCCCGTCACTGGCGGCTGCCCGAACTGTTTCTCGCAGCTGTGATCTCTCCCTGTCGGTGGTGAGGATAATCGTCAACTGGGTGGCGTTCGTCGTCGCCTGCAGGTAGTCGACCGCGCCGTAGAGGGGATCGGTTTCGATCCGCTCGACGTACCCGGTTGCAGTCTCGGTGAACGCCCGGAGCGTTTGTCCGAAGGCCGTAGTGTCACCGGCGAGCTGCTGGGCGAGTCGCTGGGTGACTCCTGGATGCTGGAGATCGACAGACGACGAGGGCCGACCGGCTGGCGTTGGTTCGAGCGCCAACAGCTGTTCTCTGATGCGGGCATACCCAATCTGCTGCCGGGTTGCGGCGAGTGTGGTCGTCAGGCCATCGTCGCCGACCGTAATCAGCCCGAGCGGATCACCCACTGACTCGGCGTTGCTGACGATCCCGAGAGCAACCTCGCGTGCGAAGTCGAGTTGTGTCTCTGCTATTGAACCAGCCGCCATCTGTGAGCGGTGGTCGACAATGAGCGTGATTTCGCGGTCGCTTTCGGCCTCGAACTCTCTAACGTAGGTTTTGGAGAGTCGGGCGGTTGCCTTCCAGTCGATTCTGTCTGCAGGGTCGCCATCGAGATACTGCCTGAGTTCGGCAGGTGTGACCCCATCTCCGGTGCCCTCGGTCGGATGCTGGCCGAACGCCGACAGCTCCGACCCACCACGGCCGACATGGAGATCTTGGATCGTCTGGGCCTCGACTGTCACTGTCGGTGTTGGCCCCCGGTCGAATGACTCGGTAAACATCGCGTGTGTATCGCAGATTTCCCATGTTGGCTCCTTGATTGTCATCCGGCCCGCCGTCGGAATCGAAAGCAGAACTGTTGTTGTCTCGCGTGTCTCGCCGACCGCGAGCGAGACCTCTCGGTCGCGTTCAGGGCGTGGGGTGGCGGCGGGTGGTAGCGACAATAGGACAGTCAGTACCGTGTCGGCGGCAGTCGGAGGCCGCTCAACGGTGAGTGTGACTGGAACGTCAGTTCCGACCTGGAGACGAGAGACCGATGGCTCGACAGTAAGCGTTGTGGCCTCAACAGTTGCCTGAAACCCCCAAACGGCTACAAGCTGACGGGCGAGTATCCAGCCAAAGACAACGGCTGCACCGACCACTGGCAGTGGCGAGGCCACGACTGGCCCAACGACTGCCAACACCGCTCCAATGGCTGCGGCAGTCCACGTCCGGCGTGTCGGCTGCATACCCTGAGATACAACGGGGCTCCATTGAACTTTCCCCTTACATATCGTCACCCGTGAAATGAAACGGTGGTGAACAGTCAGCCGAGAGAGGAGAGCCTATATATGCTCGGTCAGTAGAGGCTGTCGAACGTCGAATGGACAGTCGACTTGCCCAGCGACATCGTGGACTCGTCATCGGTGTCGTTCTGTCGGTGCTCCTGCTGGTTGGCATGGCTGGCCCAGCACTGAGTGTGGCAGCCCAACAGGATGCCACTAACGCCACAGACAGCGACAGGAGTGAGCTCCCACCACACCAGAATCCCGCTGAAATCAGTGTCGAGGGAGATCTCAGACAGCTGGAGACACTGCTCCGTGGCTCTTTGGACGGCCAGCTGTCGGCGTCAATCGAGAACCTCAACCAAGACGACTACGAGCAGGCACAGGCGTTGCTCGGTGACTCCTACGGCCAGAACCTCAGTCGGTACCGTGAACTCGCAGCCGAACTCGATGCCAGTGAGCAGGCCGAGCTCTATGCTGCAGCGCAGGCCAATCAACAGGAGTACATCGAGGCGGTCGAAAGCTACGAAACGATGCAGGCGGAGTATGAACAGGCACGTCGAGACGACAATGATGAACGGGTGCGCGAACTCGCGCGCAATCTCACGGCTGCGGCAAACAACGTTTCGAGAGATGGTCGTCGCCTCTCAAATACGTATCAAACTATCTCGCAGGAGACTGGGCAGAACTATTCCCAACAAGTCGACAGTATCCAAACGCAACGGATAGCGGCCAATGAAACAAGAGACAGTATTACTGAGACCGTACTCACCGAAACAACCCTCTCAGTAACGGCCACCCAATCGAGTGTCTCGTTTACTGATCAGCTTCGGATTACTGGTCAACTGCAGACCGCCGCTGGCAACCCAGTTGAGAGCCAACAGGCACGAATAGCTATCCAAAACCAGCGCTACACTGTCGACCTCGCGGACGATGGCACCTTTGAGCTGACTGCAGCGCCCGATGGAGTCTGGAACACTGTCGACCAGCTCCAAGTTCGGTACCTCCCCGACCGGAGTTCGGCGTATCTCGGCGCCGAAACGAATCTATCGGTGTCGGTTGAGACGACCGAGACAACGATAACAGTTCAGTCTGCGAGTAGTCGCGTGAGTTACGATGAGTCACTCAACGTAACCGGAACAGTGACTGCCACCGAGACTACCGAGGCGGTACCAGCGGTCCCGGTCGTGCTCCGCGTCGACGGAACCCGGATCGAAACTACCGAAACGACGACCACTGGGCAGTTCGAATTTAGTGGCGATCTCCCAGCGACCGTCTCGGCTGGCACGTCGACGATCAGTGTGGCGCTCCAGCCAGGACCACTCGCAGTCGAAGCCGCAGACAGTCAGATCGATGTCACTGTCGAGCCAACTGAAACCGTCGTCTCGGTCAACGCGACGGTGGTCCAGGGGGCCTCCGAGAAGCCGCCCATTCAGGTGCGTGGGAGCGTCGAGAGTGACGGTGGACGAGCCGTCACGGGGACACCGGTGACAGTGCGGATCGATGAGACAGCTGTCGGTGTGGTCGAAACTGATACCAACGGGCAGTTTATCGAGCAGTTCGCAGTCCCGGCAGAGACAGATCTCAGTGAACCGATTGTCGTTGCCGCTGAGTTCGATCAACAAGGGTCGAGCCTGTTGCCCGCCGCGGGCTCGACCACAGTTGAGCCGCCGCAGACCGTATTACAGACTATTGGCCGGACATATGGGCCACTTGGGATCGGGCTCTCTATCGTCGGTGGCTTGGGGCTGCTCGTAACTGCTGGCTGGTTGGTTCGGGGACGCTCGACGGAGCCTCAGCCGACCACAGCCGAACCCACAAACTCGGCGGGGATTGATGCGGCACAGAGACAGGAACTGCTCACTGTCGCAGCCGACCAGCTGGAGGATGGCACAGCTGAAACCGCAGCCCTGCTGGCCTATGCGACTGTTCGTCGGCAGCTAGCGCCCCAGGTTGCGGTCAGCGAGACGGCGACCCATTGGGAGTGGTACCAAGCCTGTGTGGCAGCGGGCGTCGATCATCTCTCCGAGCTGGAAACGCTCGTCGAGGCATTCGAGCAGGTGACATTCGCGCCTGACAGTGATGAGAGCGTGGCCGCCGCCAGTCGTGCGGTCTCGACTGCGAACCAAGTTGTCAACAGCGACAACTGAGCAGTGACGCCGAAGAGTCACGAATACCGACTTGTTTTTCAGGGCTCGACGGAGTAGGGTATATATGATTTCACGCGGGGATCTCCGACTACTGTTGCCGCAACAGTTGCGGCTGCTTCCCGCGGATCTCGCTGCGGTTGTGGTGCTGACATTGTGTACTGTCGGGGCGGTCTTTCTGCCTGGCGTCCGTGACACGCCGCTTCGTATTCTGTTTGGACTGCCGTTTGTCCTCTTTTTACCGGGGTATGCGTTCATTGCGGCGCTCTTCCCCGAGGGTGGTGAGTCGCCGGTCGACGCCGAGACAGCCGACGAGTCGACGTCGGGTGAGGACAGCGATGGAGACGGTGATGCAGAGAGTAGCTTCAGTATTGGTGGCGATGATCGGTCTGGAATCGATGGGATCGAACGCGTGGCGCTGGCGTTCGGAACGAGCATTGCGATTGTTCCGCTGTTGGGACTGGGGCTAAACTTCACGCCCTGGGGGATTCGTCTCGTACCGATTATGGTTACTGTCGTGGGGTTCACGCTTGCTGCAACTGGAGTTGCGGCCCGTCGACGGTGGGCACTCCCGGTCGATGAGCAGTTTTCGGTACCCTACCGGGAGTGGATCGACTCTGGGCGGAGTGAGCTGTTCGAACCCGAGACGCGTCTGGATGGCGCGCTGAACGTGTTGTTGGTTGTGAGTGTGCTGCTGGCAGTCAGCAGTGTCGCTTACGCGGTTGCGGTCCCGCCACAGGGCGAGCAGTTCTCGGAGTTCTATCTGTTGACCGAGAATGAGGATGGGGAACTCGTTGCGGATGGCTACCCCTCAACGTTCGTCCGTGGGGAGTCTGCGTCGGTCGTGGTTGGGATCGGGAACAACGAATATGAGTCGACGAACTACACCGTGGTTGTCGAACTTCAGCGGGTTGAGGCAGTCGACGGGGGGAATCTGACTGCCAACGGGACCGCTAATGCTACTACAGAGCTACGGGTTGTCGACCGCGAGCGGCTGGGTGAGCTGTCGGCGCAGTTGGAGCACAACGAGACGTGGCAGGACACACACGAACTACAGCCGACGATGACCGGCCAGAACCTGCGCGTCCAGTATCTACTGTACCGGGGCGAGCCACCCGCCGAGCCAACGCGAGACAACGCCTATCGGTCGCTTCATTTGTGGGTCGACGTCTTCGAGACTGAGAGTGAGCGTGCGGCTGCCCAAGCATAATTCGATTGTTTGGCGTGTCCAGGACGACTGTAGCCACCGAACCGTCACTGAATGGATGCTAAAATGGAAGATATTTGCACCTCCGTGTGATATCAAATGTTGACATGGCCCCCGCAATTGCGCATTTTCTCGTCGGTGCGTCCTTACTGTTGGCGTTCGCACTGCCACTCTGTCTACGGTACCAAATTGATCGAGAGTACGGTCTGTGGCTGATTCCGCTTGGTGGACTCTGGGGAATTGCGCCAGATCTTCATAATATCGCTCCTGTGTTACAGACACAGTTGTTTGGACTCCACAACTCACCGTGGGTCGACCTCTTTGGACTCCACTACACGCTTGACCGACCGATTGTTCGCCAACAGTATCTTCCGAGTGTTTTTGCGTCGATTCTAGTGTTTTGTCTGGCTGTGGCTATCTTTTGGCTGGGATTCCGTGCGTACGATGGGCTGAGTATGTCTCATCGAGATCTCCACCCAGCGGTCATCTCGGGTGTGTCGACAGTTGCGGCAGCTGGCTATGCAACGCTTGTAATGGCTGTCATGGTTGGCCTTCAAGATGGATTCCGATCGGTTGCGCTACTTGTCGATAGTAAGAGTCTCATCGTTGGTGGGCTGCTACTGATCCCACTCGGAATTGGACTGGGTGTCGTGACTACCCTCGGGTTGGAGGGGCTGGTGGAGTCGTCGTTCCTCGCTAATCCACCGACTGCGGCACTCCTTGGAGGTGGGTTTGGCATGGTGATCTGGCTCGTCGGGATCGTCGTGCTGCTCCCACTGTGGCTTGGACTGCTTGGGACCTCTGTATCAGTGCCGTTTATCCACTGGGGGAGTCTCTTGGTTTGCAGTGTGTTCGGGGTTGTGTTCGGTGGGATATATGGTGTCGTGAGAGGGGCGTTGCGTTCTGTTCGGCCGAGACAACTGGGGGACAATTCTGTCGATTCGATGTAGCTCGTGTTTGATCTTTACTATCCTTTGGATATACAATTATTTCATTGATTTAGGCTATGGATCTATGATGGCTATTTTTTAGAAGATGGTTCCGAGATGAGATCTTGAGCACTCCGACCGAGGGCCTCGTAGCTTGACTGTGCAGGCTCCCAGCCGAGGCTTGGGTGTTCTTGATCGAAAGTCGCATTTCGGTATGTCGCCGGTCCAGCCGCAGTCGCCACCCATGTAGCTGTATTCTAAATCAAGGTCCATCTCCTCGCTGATGATCTCCACAATCGTTGTGACCGAGGTCGTCGTCCGGGTGCCGAGGTTGCACATGTTCGGCTTTTTGTCTGCGTGTTCGACGACATGGGTGATCGCGTGCGCTCGCCTACTTCTCAGTATCCACGATATATCGACGAACCGTATCCTTGGAAACTGCACCAGTCGTCCCAACGGAGTATCCATGCTTCTACAGACCGTTTCCCCCAGAAGTACCGCTGTTTGATCGATAGCAAGGCGAAAGCCCACCACTTCTCGTAATCTATAAGTCATTATCGTACTAATGATTACTTAGCGTATGACCTTCTACAATCGGATCGAGGAACTCAATGCGCTCGATACTGCCTTCGAGTCTCCCGGCCACGATTTCGTCGTTGTATACGGGAGGCGACGTGTCGGCAAGACCGAGTTGCTCAAGGAATTCTGTGCCGAGCGACCGCATATTTATTTTTTAGCCTCTCAGGAAGCCGAGCATCGACAACTAGAGAAGTTCGTCGACCAGGTTGCAGACTACTTCGAGGAGCGTGTACCGCGGATCGACGGGTGGGATGAGGCCTTCGACTATCTCGGCGAGAAACTCGAAACAGAGGAGCTGGTGGTCGTCATCGATGAGTTCCCGTATCTCGTCGACGAGAACGATTCACTTCCCTCGTACATCCAAGGGTTCGTCGATGAGCAGCTCCAAGAGACAGATTCGATGGTGGTTCTCTGTGGATCGAGTGTGAGTACGATGGAGTCGGAGGTCCTTGGCCACGAGAGTCCACTATACGGTCGACGTACCGCACAGTTCGACGTCAAGCCCTTTTCGTATACACAGGCCCAAGACGTCATTGGCTACGATCCAGCCGACTCGATTCGGTCCTACGCAGTTACCGGCGGCACACCGATGTATCTCACACTGTTCGACTATGAGCAATCACTCGCTGCCAACGTGAAATCTCAGATTCTGTCACCGACGGCAGTGCTGTACAACGAACCCGAGTTCCTCCTCCGAACAGAACTTCGGAACCCAGCTCGGTATATGAGTATCCTCGAATCAGTCGCACTGGGCCATACGACCCCAAACGAGATTGCAGGTGCCACTGGTATCGATGTTGGTCCGCTATCGAAATATCTCCAGACTCTTCGACGGCTTCGACTCCTCGACCGCGAAGTCCCGGTGACTGCCTCTGGCAAGAAATCGAAGCGATCACGGTATTATGTCGCCGACGAGTTCCTTTGGTTTTGGTTCCGGTATGTTGAGCCGAATCGATCCAGCATCGAGCAAGCTCCGGATATCGTGTACGAGGGGACGATTGCACCGGATCTCCCAACTCACGTTGCGACGACGTTCGAAGACGTGTGCCAGGAAGTCGTCTGGGAGAGCATTCGAAACGGAGTCTTTGAGTCGTACTCGGAAGTCGGCCGCTGGTGGTACGGCGAAGACGAGATCGATATCGTCGGGCTTGCACCGACCGATAATCGGATTTTGTTCGCCGAGTGCAAATGGACGTCAGACCCAATCGGTGAGGCACTCGTCGATAGTTTGCGGGCGAAGGCTCCGAAGGTTCGGTGGGGACCTGCTGATCGAACAGAGCAGTTCGCACTGTTCTCGAAGAGCGGATTCGTCGACGGCCTCGAAGCGCGTCTGGGAGACAATTGGTCGCTACTCACGCTCACCGACATCGATGATTGCTTGTCGACTAGTTAATTAAACTCAGTTTACATTTTGTCAGAATACAATGTCGGTGCCGCTACTGTGTCGACTTCGGTCGGGAATCGGCGGCAGTATGTTCGGGAACCAGTTCGGCACTGAGCTCTCGGGCACTCCGACCGAGGGTCTCGTGGCTCGACTGTGCGGGCACCCAGCCGAGGCTTGCGAGTTTCTCAATCGAGAGGCGCATCTTCGGGACATCACCGGTCCAGCCGCGGTCGACGCCCGTGTAGCTGTACTCTAGATCAAGCTCCATCTCCTCGCTGCTGAGATCCGCAATCGCTGTGACCGAGGTCGTCGTCCGAGTGCCAAGGTTGTAGGTGTTGAGATTCTGGTCTACGTGTTCGACGACGTGTCAGATTGCGTCGAAGAGAAGTATATGGTCGACGTGACGCTACTGGACGTCGATTCCGGTGATACTCTCGAACGGGCCATAGCGGATCTGAGTGAAGCTGAATCTCTCTAGACCGTAATGGAGACCGCAGGGTTCGACCGAATCCGGAATGACCAGCCGGGCAAGACAATAGCGATTCGGATTCCGGCTAGCGACGCAACTACCGTTCTCGTCGCGGTGTACTACGATATCGAGGAGGTCGACGAGAAACATATCAACCTGTTCGAGATCCTTGCGGCATACGTCTCGACGGCGCTTTCGACGGTCGACACCGACCGACTGAATCCTGAGTTTATGAATACGATATAAGCAATGTTGTTTTTAATGGTCTATGTGGATCTGGTAGTGGGTCAACAGTGAGTAGTCGACTCGAGTCACCGACTCGTGGATAGCTCATTCAAATGGTTGTTATTCTGTTTAATCACTATCCGGTATTCTGATATTCTTAGACAAAAATAATCATTCTGTAACCAAAATTTAACTTAGTTTATCACTGATATTGTTGGCAGACCCGTTTGATTCCTTCATCGAAACTGATTCTTGGTTCCCAACCAGTCTCATTTTTCATTTTTGAGTAATTTGCACAGGTATCATGTACATATACGGACTCTGGAATTGGATTCTCGATATATTTTGGTTTAACATTCGTGTTAAGTTCTTCGTTAAGCATCTCAACCACAGTATTAAAATTATAGCTTTTGCTGGTTCCAAGATTGTATATTCCGTCAAGTTCATGCTCTCCCGCTAATACTAAACCTCGAACGATATCCGACACATGTGTGAAATCACGCGTTTGAGTGCCATCTCCGTATAAAACTGGAGATTTACCAGCAGCAATCTTTTCAGCGAACTGTGCAATCACATTCGCATATTCTCCTTTATGTTCTTCTGATCCACCATAGCCTTGATAAACAGAAAAGAACCGCATTCCCGCTAACGTAATTTCATAATGATTTGAAAAAT
>Ga0208283_10345_pt1 | contig 14773 bp, 14 predicted proteins | sample AntRauMetaRauer1_FD_184785 | JGI IMG/M metagenome (GOLD analysis project Ga0208283, IMG submission 184785) | Saline lake microbial communities from Rauer Lake, Antarctica, in enrichment culture - Antartic Rauer Lake 1 Metagenome Rauer1 (SPAdes)... ...
AGCGGTGAATTGGAACTTCCTCGATCTACTTCGTGGGAGCAGCCGAGACTGACCGTCAAATTATACAGAAAGTGACTATTTTGTGGCGTTCAGGCAGCACCCTCTCGACTCGTTCGGGAAGTAACGACTATTACACCGGCCACATCTCCGAGTTCAGCATCGAGGGCGCGGAGTACGCCGAAGTCTACTTCGCCGACCCCGATACAGGCGAGCGGCTCCGAGCCGTCGACCCCGAGGTGCTCGACGGTAACGCGCTCACGATGGTCGGGACAGGCGCCTCGACCACGTATGACCTGACCGTGACCGGTTCCATCGAGCCCGACTCGGACGCACTGGAAGATACGATTTCCGGATCGAGTGCGTCCGGTCAGGTGGGGCGCGACAGCGACAGCGTCGACACGTTCTACTTTACGGGTGACGTGGCGGAACTTGTGGTTCGAGGGAGCTCGGAAGTTTCGTTCCAGGACTGAGATGCGCGTCGGTGCGCGCGTTCACTCGGTCTCCCTGCTGAGCAGTCCCTTGGCCCGGCCGGCGGTCTTCGCCACCGTCGCCCCTGCACGGGTGACGGCGCAGGGTATCGTCCGACCGACGTAGTTGCCGGGCCACAGCGCCTTCGTGACCGTCCGCCGGACCTGTTCACGCCGCGGGACGCCAGTTTTGTCCCAGTAGTACGGCGTCATCGTTTCCAGTTTGTACTGCTTTCGCCAGTAGTCCGGGATGGACTCGGCGTAAGGATGTTCGACAACCATCTCGGGGTCGTAGTAGATGCGGTAGTTCTCGCGAATCCGTCGGGCGAGTTCCTTCTCCTCGTGGCCCCAGCCCATCTGTTCGTCCCAATAGCCGACATCCTCGAACACCTCCTCTCGGACCGCCATGTTACAGCCCCAGAAGTCGTCGACGTACGCCGCTTCGTCGCCGACCCAGAACTCGTAGTGGTCGGTGAAATGCCTCGAGAAGACGTCGTCTCGTGGGTGGATCGTTCGGCCTGCGACGGCCGCTTCGCGGTCCAGCGTCTCGTTCGCCCGTGAGAGGTACTCCGGGCGAGGGCGGGAATCGTCGTCGAGGAACACGATTTTCTCCGCGCTCGCTCGCTCAATGCCCGCGTTCCGCGCTCTGGTCACGGGGTACTCGTCTTGGATGAGGACTTCGTAGTCGCTAAACTCACCTCGCCGGAGGTACTCAACGGATTCGATGTCCTCACGGGATTTGAGAGTCGGGATGACGACGCTGACCGCTACCATCGATAGTCGACTTATCTCACCGCCGTTATATTAGTAGGTGCCGCTTAGCGGGCGGTGTCTCGATACGCTGATTCTATCTTTAGGCTTCAGATCAGTTCGACTTCGAAGGCCCAGCGCGACCACGAACACACCGATATAGGGCCTGACACGTGACGTCTTGGCCATTCGGAGGAACGACTGATCGGTGACCGGTCGGAGATAACGAGTGAGTTGACACCGTCGAGTCTCGTCAGTAGTTCTCTTTTTCGTCAATACATCACTTTCCCCGCCGAGACGTTGAGGTCCTGTCCGGTCATCCGGTCGGCGTCCGTAGAGCAGAGGAACGCCACCGTGTTAGCAACGTCCTCCTTGGTGACCAGTTCGTGCCGAGAACTCTCCTCTAGGGCGTCCGACCGAACCGACTCGTAGGTCTGGTCGGTCGCCTGTGCTTTCTCCTCGAAGACGCGCTGAATTCGGGGTCCGTCGACCGATCCCGGACAGACGGCGTTGACGTTGATATCGTGCTCGCCGACCTCGGCCGCGAGCGTTCGCGTAAATCCGATGAGGCCCATCTTCGAGGCCGCGTACGGTGTCCGGTGTGTGAGCGGTCGCTTCCCCGTTATCGAGGCGATGTTGACGATGCGCCCGTACGACTGTCGTTTCATCGAGGGAAGCACCGTCCGGCAGGTGTAGAACGGTCCTCGGAGGTTCACGTCGAGAGTAGCGTCCCACTCGTCTGAGTCGATGGACTCACACAGCGCAGTCGGCCCCGCGATGCCGGCGTTGTTAACGAGCCACTCCACGCTGTCGAACTCCTCAAGAGCGGTCTCAACCGTCGATTCGACCGATTCGAGATCGGTGACATCTGTCTCTACTGCGCGGGCACGCCCGTTCTCGGCTTCGACGAGTTCGACCGTCTCTTGCATCTCGTCTGCGTCGAGGTCGGCGACGACGATATCGGCCCCGCGTCGTGCCAACTCGACGCAGATGGCCTGACCGATACCGCGGCCGCCACCGGTAACGAGCGCAGTGCTATCTTGTTGCATACGCTCATCTCCCAAACCGTATTAATAAACATTAAGATTTCACACCGGGATGGCCGCCCTCACCCAGACGTACTCCGCAGAAATCGCCGATCCCTCTCCGCCCGATCGACTGCACGACACTGGGGCGTCGAATAGAAGAGTCGTCCAAACTGACGCAGAGCCGGTTCGACGCCGATGTGTATGAGAAACAACAGATCATGCACGTCGTGACAGGATAGTGCACGTCCTGACAGCGACCTGTACACGTGTCGAAACTACTAAGCCCGGATAATAAAATGATTTTATATGGAATTTAGCGTTTCAGACGAACATGCTGCAATCCGTCAGGCGGTCCGTGAGTTCGGCGAGAACGAGATTGAACCCGTCGCACGAGAGCACGACGAGGAGGGGACGTATCCGATAGACATCATCGAAAAAGCAGGAAAACTCGATTTACTCGCTCCGAGTATCCCGTTCGAATACGGCGGTCCCGGCATGGATTCACTCTCCTCGGTTATCGTCACTGAAGAACTGTGGCGCGCCGATCCGGGTATCGGTTCGGCCGTTGGGTCGCGCGGGTTCGGATCAAAGATGATCGCCAAGTACGGCGACGAATGGATGAAAGAAGAATGGCTCCCTCGCATCGCAAACGGCGAATCCGCGTGTTGTAGTTGCATCTCGGAACCTGCACACGGCTCAAACGTCGCAGGAATCGAAACGCGCGCCGAGAAGGATGGCGACGAGTACGTTCTCAACGGCAACAAGATGTGGATCACGAACGGCTCGGTCGCGGACGTTGCCGTCGTCATGGCCAAGACTCGGCTGGACCCTGAGAAGCCGCACCGTGGCATTTCGGCGCTTCTTGTACCGACCGATCTCGACGGTTTCGAGCCGACAAAGATCACGAACAAGCTTGGCATCCGGGCGTCCGACCTGGCGGAGATCAGTTTGAACGACGTTCGGGTCCCTGAAGAGAACGTTATCGGTGAAGTTGACAAGGGATTTTATCAACTCATGGATTTCTTTGCTTCCGGTCGGTCGAACGTCGCCGCCCAAGCCGTCGGCGTTGCACAAGCGGCTATCGATGCCGCCGTCGACTATGCGAACGAACGTGAACAGGGTGGAAAGCTCATCAAAGAGTACCAAGCGGTCTCACACAAGATTGCAGATATGGCGGCGAACACCGAAGCAGCACGTTCGCTCACTTACCGCGCTGCGAGCCAGACGGAGGCGGATAACGATCAACTAGCTACGAAGTTCGCTTCGATGGCGAAACTCGTTGCCTCTGAAAACGCCGTCGACGTCGCCGATGACGCGATTCAGGTCTTCGGCGGGGCTGGGTTCGTTTCCGATCACCCGGTCGAACGTTACTACCGCGACGCACGTATCACGAAAATATACGAGGGGACGAGCGAGATCCAGCGGAACATCATCTCCGACCAGGTCCTCTGAGCGGTCGGGTTACACGACGGGAGACACTCGGTGCTGAGAACCGGTTTCTCCCCGGGATCAGCCGAGACAATAATTCGAGTTTGTACGGCGATTCACTCCCTCTAAAACACGGATTTCCCCTGGCAGCGTGGGTATTATGACACTCGCCGTCATGTGCTGGATACGGAACTCAAATACGTATGATAACACATTTCAGCCTCGAAGATCGGCACCGAGAACAACGGGACGCTGTCCGGGAGTTCTGTGAAGAGCACGTCGAACCCCATGTCGAAACGCACGAGCAGAACGGAACATTTCCCCGAGAGATAGTGGAACGCATCGGCGAGGCCGGATTTCACGGCGTCCCGTTCTCTGCCGAGTATGGCGGCGCTGGCGGCGACTATCGGTCCTTTGCGATCACCATCGAGGAGTTGGCTCGGTCGTGGAAGCTGATTGCGGGGACCGTGTCCGGGGCCTCCTGTCTGGTTGGCTATCCACTCGCCCAGTTCGGGAGCGAATGGCAGAAAGACGAATGGCTTCGTGGGCTGGCGACCGGCCAGACCGTCGCCGCCCTCTCGATGACCGAACCCGAGGCGGGCAGTGACGCCGGCTCCATGGAGACGACAGCAGAGAAGGACGGCGACGAATGGGTCATCAACGGCCACAAGGTGTGGACGACGAACGGTGCGGTTGCAGATTTCATCGTCGTCGTTGCTCGGACCAACGATCACGATGACTACCGTGGATTGAGCCTCATCGGCATTCCGAACCCATTGGAGCAGGACGGGCTCGAAATCGTCCGTGACATACCCTGCATGGAGGGAGATGCTGCTGTCGAAAGCGAGATTTGCTACGATGACGTCCGCGTCCCCGAGGAGTACCTGATTGGCGAAGAAGGGCGCGGGTTTCGATACATCATGGAGGGACTCGACATCGGTCGGATTGGCACTGGCGCCCAGGGTGTGGGGGTAGCACAGGCCGCCTTCGATGCGAGCCGCGAATTCGCAGATACCCGCGAACAGTTCGAACAACCCATCCGCGAGTTTCAGGGAATCTCGTTCAAACTCGCGGATATGGCGATGGACGTCGAATCAGCCCGTCTGCTGACGCTTCACGCCTCCGCAGAACGTGATCGCGGAAACCGGGTGACCCAGGAAGCCGCAATGGCGAAGACCAAAGCGACCGATGTTGCGATGGACGTCGCAACCGAAGCCGTTCAGATCCACGGTTCACGCGGCTACTCGAAGGACTACCCTGTCGAGCGATACATGCGCGTCGCAAAGGGGATGCAGATCTACGAGGGAACAAACGAGGTCAACCGTATCGTCATCAGCAATCAGCTGTACGAGTAGCGTACTCTCATTTCTCAGCTCACCCCTGCACTGTTTCGTCCGCTGTGACTCCTTCGACCTTTCAACCCAAATTGTGCATCCACCTTCCAGCCAGTGTAACGCTCCAAAACAGTTAGTAGCCGCTCCACCCTTGGTATGCCGAGATGGCAGGAACGATTATTACGGGATCCGGGCGGGGTATCGGTCGCGGAATCGCAATTCGGTACGCAGCGGACGGATTCGATGTCGCCGTCAACTATCACAGTAACGCCGATGCCGCGGAGGCGACCGTCGACGAGATACGAGCGAAGACCGACGCAGACGCTGTCGCAGTCCAAGCCGATGTCGGCGATCCCGACGCTGCCACCGCACTCGTCGAAGCCGCCGCCGACCGTTTCGGTGGACTCGCACACGTCGTGAACAACGCCGGGGTGAACGAGCACTGTTATCCTGCGGATCTCTCTCCAGACGCATTCGACGCCGTCATGGATACGAACGTCAACAGTATGTTCGCCGTTAGTAAGGCTGCACAACCGTACCTCGCCGCTGCGGACGACGGCGACGCATCGATCGTGAACCTCTCCTCACGGCTCGCCTTCGCTGGCGCAGACTACGAGTGTCACTACGCCGCGTCAAAGGCCGGTATCATCGGACTGACGAAGAGTCTCGCCCTCGCGTTCGCTCCGGACATTCGTGTCAACGCTATCGCGCCGGGATATATCGAGACGGATATGACGGACGCAAACAGCACCGCTGCGGAGAAGGCCGCCCGACGGGACACGATTCCGGTGGGTCGGCTCGGCCAACCATCTGACGTGGCGGATGCAGCAGCGTATCTCCGGGACGCCGGGTTCGTCACCGGCGAGACGATGCACGTAAATGGCGGTCAGCTGATGCGGTGACTCCCCATCGGGACTGGACTCAATAATCCCTCGTCGTAGCGAGAACAGTACACATCCTCCACGGCGGTCTCTCGTTGGCACAGGTTTATGTCCGTCTGCTCAGAGTGCCAGTCATGACGGAGTTAATCGATCTGACTGCGGACATCGTTGAAGGAATGGCGAACCACCCGAATCACGGTCGGAGTCCGGTGTTTTTGACCGGGACGCGAATGAATCACGACGACGCAGAGGATACCTGGCGCGGCAAGGGCATCGAGGATATGTCGCTCATGAACGGGTTCGTCTTTCTCGCAGAGCACAACGGCACCCACCTCGACGCGCCGGTCCACGTTCATCCAGACGGGAAGGCCGTCGACGAGGTGCCTCTCGAGGAATGTCACGGCTCGGCCGTCTGGCTCGACGTTTCCGACGCTGGCCCCAAAGGACTCATTGGCCCGGATGCACTCGAATCGGCAGCAGACGCTGCTGACGTCACCGTCGAAGCGGGAGATATCGTGCTCCTCCACACGGGATGGGACCGGTACGTCCCCGACGACCCGGATACGTATCTCTCCGAACATCCGGGCCTCTCAGAGGCCGGTGCCGTTTGGCTCCACGAGCGGGACGTCGACCTCGTCGGCATCGATTGTGGGAACGTCGACGTGGCTGGCGATGTGGGAATGCCTGCACACCGGGTCTTTCTCCGTCAGGATATCCCCGAGAAATACACACTCGTCGTGGAAAACCTCCGTAACATCGACGCGATCCCGAACCACCGATTTACGTTCAGTGCCGTCCCGCTTCCGTTGTCCGGGGCGACGGCAAGCCCGGTTCGGGCGTTTGCTGTAGTCGAGTGACCACCACCACCTGTGAGTACGTACACGGGGCTTCGGAATCTCCCGACCTATCTGTGCAGTGTCATAGTACCCCGGTGTGTGTCTCGGTACCTAACAACTATTATAGCTGGCTTCAGTCTGGGGGAGTATGTTACATCCGACGATTCGAGATCTGCTGTCTCAGTGTGCGGCGAGCCACCCGAGTGGGACGGCGCTCCGCGATCCGGCAGCCGACACGTCATTGACGTACGCCGAGTGGGACGCCCTTGCCACCCGTGTCGCCAACGGTCTTCTCGACGCTGGACTTCGTCCCGGCGACCACCTCTCCGTGATGACGAAAGACTCTGTCGAGCAGTTGACGCTCTTTTTTGCAGCGCTTGAAATCGGCGTCACTGTCAACCCGATTAGCTTCCGCGCGCCTGCTGGCAGACTTTCCTACATTCTCGACCACGCCGAATCTGACGCGCTGGCATACGACGCAACCGGTGCTGAAACGGCCACCGCAGTCGACGACGCGACGCTACCGTCACTCACTATCGCAACCGAGGACGGAGTTACTGACACCGACCGAACGTTTGACGGTCTCACCGAGGGCTCGGATACCTCTCCACAGATCGATGTGACCGAAGACGACACGGCCCTCCTATTGTACACGTCGGGGACGACGGGCAAACCGAAGGGTGTCGAACACACTCATCGCAACGTCGTCGACGCTGACCTGATGTGTATCCCGTACAACCGACTTCGGCCGAGCGACGTGAACATCGCCCTCGGGCCGCTGTACCACGTCGGGCCACTGCTCGCAAATTTCATGCCCGCGCTCCACGTCGCCGCCACGAACGTCATTCAGCGGGATTTCGACCCCAGACAGACGCTCGAATACATCGAGCAGGAAGGAATTACGACGATATGGGGCGTCCCAACACATTTCAACGCGATGCTCACCGAGGGCTCCATCGATGACCGAGACGTCGAAGGCGTCCGAATGATCCAGTACTCCGGGTCGGCCATGCCGCCGGAAGTCTTCCGTCAGTGTCGCAAGCACTTCCCGGAGGTTGACTTCGTCAACGCATACGGTACAACCGAGATTGTGTTTGGGACGGTTCTGTATCCAGAGGATCACGACGATCACCTCGGCAGTATCGGTCGCGCGGTTCCGAACGCGGAGGTTCGCCTCGTCACGCCTGACGAACCGATTCCTCAGAACACGGTCTCAAACGGAGAGACTGGTGAACTTCTGGTAAAAACGCCAACGGTCATGAAAGGCTACTGGCGCGCTCCCGAGAAGACTAACCAAGCGATTATCGACGACTGGTATCGTACCGGCGACCTGGCACGCCGCGACGAGGACGGCTTCATCTATTTCGTCGACCGAAAAGACAGCATGATCGTGAGCGGCGGCGAGAATATCTATCCGGCTGAAGTCGAGAACGTGCTTCACGAACACGACGAGATCGAGTCAGCCGCCGTGATCGGTAGCCCGGATGACGACTGGGGCGAAATAGTGACCGCGTTCGTCGTCTCGACCGACGAACATCTCACGTCGGATCGACTTGATCAATACCTTCTCGAATCGAATGCCATTGAAGACTTCAAACGTCCTCGCAAATACTTCTTCGTCGACGAACTCCCGAAGACCGAAAGCGGAAAGATATCCAGACAGGCCCTCAGCGAAAAGCTTCCGCCGCAATGAGTGAGACTTACCCGCGAACGGGGCTCGTTCTCCCCGAATATGCCGAGGTGAACGACGACTGGCTCGTCGATTTCGGTGTCCGAGCAACAGACTTCGGCTTCGACTCTGTGTGGTGTGGAGAGGGATGGGGGTACAACGTTTTCCAACTGCTCGCGCGCATCGGACAACGGCGTGACACCTGGCTCGGCACGTGCATCGCGAACGTGTTCGCACGAAGCCCCGCAGCGCTGGCCGCGAACGCGTTGACGCTGCATCATCTTACTGACGGTCACTTCATACTGGGACTCGGGAGTAGCACCCCGCAAGTCGTCGAGTCGTTTCACGGGCAGCCGTTCGAGCGACCGCTCCGCCGCGTTCGAGAGACCATCGAAATCGTCAACATGGCGCTGTCCGGTGACCCGCTCGACTACGACGGTGATATCTTCTCCATCGGTGGGTTCCGTCTCAATCACGCTGACGGGGCTGACGTACCAGTGTTTAACGCTGCGCTCGGTCGCACGAACATTGCGCTGACTATTGATTTCGCCGATGGCCTGTTACCCCACCTGATGCCGTTGTCAGCGCTCGACGACGCTATCGCCGAGGGTGAACAGCGGGCGCACTCGACAGCCGATATCCACGTCGCACCGTCGATTCCGACGAGCGTCAGCACCGATCCGAAAGAAGCGGAGCGCGTGCTTGCAGAACACATCGCCTACTACGCCGGTTCGACGGACTACTACAACGACGTCATTGCCACTAACGGGTTCCCTGACGAGGCTGCAAAGATACAGGATGCCTGGCGCCGAGGCGACACGGCACGCGCCTCAGAAGCTGTTTCTCGCGATCTCATTGACGCCATTGGTATCGCAGGAACACCAGCGGAAGCCCGTAGACGGGTGACCGAGCTGCTCGAAGGCACGGTCGACACCGCCCTGCTGTCGCTCCCCAAGGGTGCGACCGAAGCGATGTTTAATCTGGCACTGGAGGCGCTCCCGGAGTCGGAACGGTGACCAAGCGATCCGCCATCCAACCTATCTGCAGAACCGCGCTATGCAGCATCGATCGTCTGTCGTTGTTTTCGTTGTGACGGCGGATAGTGTCACCGCACCAAAAATTCGTCTCCGCCTCCTGCTCAACTCAGTTTTGCTGCCGGAATCTCTTGATAGTCTTCTGTAAGGCCCGCTGCGTCTTCTGGAAGCAAGGCCACAATAAGGAACGGGACGTACTCCGAAAAGTACTCGATGAGGTCGGCAATGCGCTCTGAATCGATCGCTTCCAACGAATCCAGTAGCATAAACGGGACCTCATCGTACACTTCGTGAACCAAATACCCGGAAAGTCCGACAACTAATCCAATTACTTCGCGCTCGCTTTCGCTGAGATTACTCACAGAGTCCTCATACACCGTTCCAGTCTCTGACTCCCGAATGACGTGTAAATCGAATGTTGAACTCTCGCCCCGTCCATTCTGGCCCTCTCCTTTTCGCTCGATCCAGACGCGTGAGATGTTCCGATAGTCGAGCAGATCCAACACGTCTTCCATGTGGTCGTTGAACTGCGACACCGATTCTGATTCGAGCTCTTCTATCCGACGGCGCTCGCGGTGTAATTCGTCGCGTATCTCGTCCAGTTGGTCTCGGAGCCGCGATTTATCCGGAAGCGATTCTACGCTCTCGATTTCGTTGTTGACCGCCTCCAGTCGTTCCTGTTTTTGACCCCGTTCGTACTGCAGTTCGCTTATCTTTTCGTAGGTTTCGAGAAGATCATTGTCCCGAAGATCCTCCGTGATTGCGACCTCCTGTTCGAGTTCGGTAATCGTTTCATTCAGATCTGCAATCTCATCCTCCAGCGTTTCCCGTGTTGCTTGTTTCGACTCGAGTTTCGCCTCTACGCTGTTGATCTCTTCTGAGAGACGCTCCCGGGTGGTAATGACCTCACGAATCGACTCTTCTTCGTCGGCCAAGTCGGCTAGTCGCTCCGTCAGCGTATCAAGTTCGTCCTGCTTTTCGGAAATGACTCCGCGGAGGTTGTCTACCTGATCGGCGATTGTCCCGCGTTTGGCCTGACTCGCGCAGGTCCAGCATGTGATCTCCTGTTCGCTCGACGGTGCAAGCTCTGCGGCCGGGTCCGCAGTGTCCATCGTCGGAATCGGAGAGTCTGATTCGCTGTCTTCGAGAACGGACTCGTTGAACTCCACGATCGAGGATAGATCTCCGATCGTGTTGTCGAGATCACGTTTCTCACTCCGTACCGTCCGTAACTGGTCTTCCACTCGTTCGAGGTCCGCCTCTGTCGCCTCCGGTAACTCTTCTTGTTCGGCGCGAAGTTCAGCCGGTTGGTCTCGGAGTGAACTGATTTCTGCGTTTACCAGTTCGAGGTCGTCTTTCGTCTTACTCACCTCTTGGCGGCGGTCGTCGAGCCGATCGACTAGCTCTTCGGCTTCTTCGGCCATTTCCGCGTTCGCCTCGAACTTGGTCGCGTCGTTGCGAGCGGTCTCGATTCGTTCGTTGATCGATTCAAGTTCGGTCGCAAGGCTCTGACGCTCTTCCTCAAGTGTCGGCAACCGCTTCGCCTGTTCTTTGACCGTGGAGAGTTCGTCAGTGACTTCTTCGCGTTCGGATTGGAGGGTTCGGATCCGTTTTTCGATGGCCTCCATATCGACCGGTCGCATAATGATGTCGCGGAGGTCACTTCCACGCTTGACTGCCAGTCGTGCGGGATTGTTCTCGAGGAGGGAAACAAATGGATCTATCAGATCGGGGTTGGTCTCATAGGTAGTGCCGCTCACCTTGGTTCCGGCGTCCGTTCGTTCGAATCGGCGAGTGTGTGTGCGACTGTCCAGTTCCAAGCTGACCTCACCGTCCGTGGCGTCACTCTTCAGCGTCGCAGCGGTTCCACCGAGGACACCGTTAATGGCTTGTAATAGACTGGTCCGGTTGGTTGCGTTTCGTCCGGTGAGGAGTGTCACCCCGTTTTGAATGCTGAGAGAACAGTCTTCGATTCCTCCAACATTTATCACTTCTATATCAATAGCGTCAGGTAGTGTCCTCTCGTCTTCTTCGGCCTCAATCATTCCTATCTTCGGGTTTTACACGATATACACACTTAACCTCTATGCCTAACGACACACGTTTCGACTCTCTTGAAGGGAAACGCGCTACTAATGCTGATCTCCACTCTTTGCTCGATTACTCGGTGATCAGCGATAAAATGGGCTCCCCTAATTACAAAATATTGTACAATGATGGGACTGTATTGTTCTCCGACAGTATGCTCAGCCACACAGAGCGACTGCATTGGACGTTCCTCGTGTCACACGCGAACTAACTCGCGGGTAGACACGACTCTCAGACTTTGTTGAAATCCTTCGCCAGTGATCGGTTTCAGCGACTCTGCTGACTGAATTGTGCGAGTTACGCACCAAGAATTTGAAATGGAAGTTACGAATTCGGTTTCGATTCAGCCCGTAAATAATTACGAATAGCCGTCGCCACCTCCTCAGATCGCTCTTCGGGAACGAAATGTCCCGTCTCATCAAACAGTATCAGTTCTGCATCAGGAATTGCGAATCGTATCCGTTCGGCTACTCCAGTGGAGAAGAACGGATCGCTATCACCCCAGAGAACTAACGCTCCATTTCGAAGGTCAGGGAGCAGTTGCTCAATGGGACCGTAGTTTGCTTCCAGATCCGCCAGACTCCGCTGGAATATTCGACGCGTCAACCGTATCCCAGACGGTGTCAGATGACGCTGGAACTGGGACCACGGTACGGTCTCGTTTTGTTTTACTGCCCCCCGATACAGCATCCGTAATCCAACTCTATTCCCCACCATCATTTGGAAAAATAAGGTGTTAAGTAGAGGTATTTTCGCAACACGGAGTGGTAGTGGCACGTCGGTATCGGAAAAGAGGTTTGTACTAGACAGCACGAGTTCCTGCACGTCAAGTTCGGGGAACAACCGCATCATCGTGAGCCCGACTGGCCCGCCGAAATCGTGTGTGACCAACACGAATTCTTCGACCGACAGTGCCCCAAGCAGTTCCTTGATTGCCCGGGCTTGTCCTTCCATGTAATAATCGCCGGCAGGTGGGTCTGACTGGCCGAAGCCGCGAAGATCAGGGACGATGACCTGGTACTGCTCTTGCATTCTGGTGGCCACTGACTCCCAGGTGAATGATGATCCAGGGATCCCGTGAAGAAACACCACAGGTGATCCTGTACCTGCCGTCAGGTAGCTCGTCCCGTTTTCGGTCTGTCGGTCCAATCCGTCACTCATCAGTCTGACTCCTCAAGTGCTGTCTCGTAGCTCGCTTTTATGTGAGGGACGAGGGAGTCTATCTCGACGACATCGTCGATACTGATCTGAACCCATTTTGTCACCGTTTGCTCGCCGGCTTGAAACGGTCCGCTCTCGAAGGTCCGCTCTACCTGTTCGCGATGGTCGCCAGGGAGTCGCGTCAGGGCCACACCGTCGGTGACCAGAACGGCAAATATCGTCCCGTTCGCCTGATACGACGGACACCCGAACATCGTTTTCACCGTTACACCCGGCCAGTTCAAAACCACGTCTTCGAAAGCCGTCTTCAACGCCGCTCCCTCTTCGTTGTCGAAGTACGTCATCGTGTCACCCTCATGGATTGGATTCGTATACGACGGCACTGCTGATAGTCTCTGTCCTGGTGATACTCGCGACATCTCGACGAGTTCGTCAACGAGCTCACGGTACGTGGTCGTCTTCTTCGTGTTGAGACAGAGCAGTTTCAACAGAGCCGACGATGAATATATGTACTCCGCTTTGGACACGTTTGAATCGACCCGCGTTGTTCACAAATTCAGTCTCAATCCGTATAACAGGCACACGAGCGTTCATTCAATAACTCCGACAATCGATATGTTTGTCCACAGTCCGAACACGAGATATTAATTAACACTGATATATTGTGATCTGACACCGTGACGACACCAGAACTGACGAGTCGAGACACTGTTTGGTCGACAATTTTGGCACATCGTGCTCGTGCCCATTCGATGGTGTCTCTCGAATCCTCTTGCCCGATTTGACTCGAACGGCTTGTATCGATCCCGAGACATTCGTTGAGGTGGGACTGCATCGTCGGGTGAGTAACCCAATCCGATTCGAGTACCGCGACATCGACCCCGCGCTGTTCGAGACGGGTTCGGACGCGTACTTTCCGATCAGCAGGAACTGTATCACTCGTGAGAGTTTCGTACACTTCTGCTAACGCATCATCAGGGCTAACCGCACCGTAGGCGACATCTGTGAGATCAAGCCCGGCCCTCTCAATGGCCGTCTTAAGCGTTCGCTGGTTGAAATAGTCGGCGAGATCCCGGAGGCTCATCTCTCTTTCCGCCCGTCTCTCTCGGAGTTCCTCGTTCACGCCGTCGAGATCGTACTTTCGGCCCATTCGTCCCACTTTGCACGAGCAGCGACGATCTATCTTTTCACAAGGAGAGAATCCCGCCGTTTACGGCGGGCGTGAATCCGACACTTGCTGACCAGTCCACCGATGACACTCTGGCCGGATATTCCACGGTAATCCATAACTATTAAGTAACTGGTTCTACATAGGCTATATGCGGCAGAAGATAACTCCGAGTCCTCACGGTGAGGATAGGAGTAACGGCTGTGTGGCACAGCCATCGACACACTTGTTCGACCGCGAGAGCGGGACGGTTCGCCCGAGAGAACAGGTTGTATCGTAGACCAGCAAATATCCCACCTGCGGTACGGGAAGCCCCGGCGTTTACGCCGGGGAGGATGTCACGTGCTGTAAGTCTCTTATGCCGAATCTGGGTATCTCACCCGGTTTGCCTATTTTATCTATTACGCCTATTATGCCTATCGCCGAAATTTCTTCTATTTCACATATCACACCAATTCTTTCTATTTCACCTACTCACACTATTCCACCGAAAAACAGGGTTAGGCCATCTCTATCCGGTGATTGGGACAGAGTTTTATGTTCCTCATTCGTATGAAGGATTGCACCTCGCGAAGGTGAAGTCTGGATTCGAGTGTTTGGTGGATCCCTCAAGGAAGTATCAGGGTTGCTGGCCGCTCAGTGAACAACTGGCCACGTGATCTGAGGCCTTCGATACTCCCCCGGATTCATAATTTTGAATCCACCCGTTCACTACGTGTCGTTTTCCTCGATGAGTGCGTCTTGTAGAAGAGATAGGATTTCCCAAACAAGACGAGTCGGATTGTGTGTTGGGAACGAATATCAGTACTTCACAAAGCCGCTTAGTTAGAACGTCTGCTTGCTGAAGGTGTGTCTAAAACCAAACAAGCAGACGGTGAGATCCACGAGGACCAGCTTCTTAACTTTCTCGTCAACCGCCTTGACGAGGA
>Ga0208283_10361_pt1 | contig 14341 bp, 5 predicted proteins | sample AntRauMetaRauer1_FD_184785 | JGI IMG/M metagenome (GOLD analysis project Ga0208283, IMG submission 184785) | Saline lake microbial communities from Rauer Lake, Antarctica, in enrichment culture - Antartic Rauer Lake 1 Metagenome Rauer1 (SPAdes)... ...
GTTCCCTCCTCTTCGTCGACGACGTTGTAGCCGTCGTCGTGGACTGCAGTCGCGAACGTGAGTTCAGGGCGACCATCCAGGGGGACAACCGGCAAATCATCACTGGGTGCTGTCGTGTCGTCGACCGCAAGCGGCCAGGTGGTCGTACTGAGATCGTGGCCGACGGCAACCTCCTTGAGTGGCTCGGGGAGCGATGGGGCCTGCTTTTCTGGGCCCCATTCGAGCGTCACTGTTGCACTGGGATCGGGGAGGAAGCCCGGTAATTCGAGTGCGACGCGGAAATGGCCGAGGAGGTGGAATGGATCGAATACCTCGGCGGCGATCGACGCATCAAGGCTAATGCCAGCACTGAAGCCGAACGCCCGGAGTCGGACTGCGCCCTTCGCGGCGAGTTCAGCAGAGAAATGCGCAGGGTTGAAGCTCACGACAGCGTCGCCTGAGATCCACGCTTCGATGTCGACACCGAATGGACCAACCGAGAGCCTCTCGTCGTAGCCGTACCACGCGCCAAGTGCGAGCTGGCGAGGGTCCAACATGACGTAGCCGTTCGCTTCGAACAGCGAGAAGACGGTCGCACGTATCCGCTTCTCGCGGGGTTCCTTGCGGCCAATGTAGACGTACCAAGCCGACGGATCATTTAGACTGTAAAATGCCTCGACGCTCGTGCCGATGTCGACGAGTTCACCGCCGTCGCCATACCGATACTGAGCGTTGAGCCCGAACGTGAACGTGCCGGCCCGACCGTCAAGGACCGCGAGCGCAGAGAAGTTCGGCTCGCCGGCGTCTAGTTCGGAGCGTTCGGTGAGTAAGCTTGCTTCGCCGTTGAGCATCACGACCGGGCCGGGGAACGCGATGACGAGCAGGAGGTTCCCCGAGAACGCATATCCGTTGTCCGATGCGGTCCCGAGGGTGACCCCGGCACCCAGGGCAAACGAGCCCTCTTCGACGGGCCACTTGGGGGGCGTGCCGCCGAACCCCGTTGCACCGGTTGGATTGCGGTGGTACCAACTGTCGACGCCCCGCTCACGGCTGAACCACGCTTCGTCTGCTTGGAGTGCCGGAGCCATATTCTGCGCATAGAGTCCCGAAAACCCGTACAACGAGAGTCCTGTGGAGAACAGGGGGATGCCCGACGGGAGTTCGGCATCGAGATAGACCGCACAGTATGTGTAGGTCGACGTCGCTTCGGTTCGAGTGCCAACGACGAGTTTCCCGTCGACAGAGAGATCAAGTGCGAGGAGATCCAGGCTAATGTCTCCCTCAAATCGGTGATCGAGGTCGCCGTTGGGGAGCGTCGTCTCCGCGTAGGAGACAGCGCCCTTGAACCGGACGGCATCTGGAATCTCCAGTTCGACACCCACGCCCTCGAAGGAGACCGATGGAGTGTCGCCAGCGTGGGGTCCGTCGTCGAACCACGTCACACGAAGGCCGTCGACGGAGGCACCCGCGCCGAGTTCGTCGACGAACTTGATGCCGCCGTTGAGCCCGAGCCACTTGCTCCCGTCGTCGTTCCGCCCAATACCGAATGCCGTGATCTCGAACGAAAAGCCGTAAAAATCGATGCTGTACTGATCGGGCAGCGAGAGCCAGCCGCCCTCTACGTGTACATTCCCGTCTACGTCGATGCTGAGTTTGTCGACTCGGACGCCGGGGGCATCGGGGATAAGCTTCGGCGTCAGTGTCCCACTGAGCGAGACCGCTGGGACGCCCTCGCTCGTAAACTCAAGGCCGTCGACGTCGAGTGCGTATGCGTCGTGATCGAGACTGACGATTCCACCTTCCTCATCGAGTGCTGCAGTGAGTGTTCCGTCACCCGTAATTCCGACAGCAAGGTCGACCGGGCCGTCGAAATATGGGAGTGTGACAGTGCCGCCAGCGGCCGCACCGACGAGTGCGGTGTCACGGAACTCCACGTCTATCGATTGGAGTTCGAATTCCATGCCGAACAACTCGCCCGCCAGTCCGGAATCCCAGTTCCCGCCGATTGTGCCGGTGATGCCGCCACCGCCGATGTGGAAATTCTCCAGTTGGAGATCCGAGGGAGCTGCGGGGACGTTGAGGTCCGGCGGGAGGTGCAGATCGAGTGATTTGAAGACGACACCGCGCCACGTTGGGTTGAGTCCCATTCCGCTTGAGGCAGGAATCGTACTCGATTCCGAGAGGTCGACCGCGAGGGTTCCTTCGATGACGAACCCTGTATCGCCGATCATTGCGGGTTCCACGGTGAACTCGTTGGTGCCCTCAAATGTGAACTCGAAATCTTGGTCGACGGTGATGCCGCCACCGAAATCCAACTCGACGAACTCTCGCGATGGGTCAGCTACCCATTCGTTGTCGACCTGTGTCACTGGGCGGAGCCAGTCTCGGGGAAAGCGGAGCCGAATACTGCCACCCAAAGTAACTGACCGACTATCCGGTCCGTATTCCGCACCGGCAGTAATTGCAGGCGCGCTCGGCCCACCAAAGACGACTTCCATGCCACCGAGTCCGGGTAGTTGAACCGCAAACTCTTGGTCCGTACCGAATGCCAGCTCAAACTTCGCGATGTCAGTTGTGTCGTCATAGAACTGCTCGTACTCAGTGACAAGCGTTCGCGAAAACACATCTCGTAGGTTCTCCGTCGGAAGGATGTGTGCTAAGGGGAGATCGTTGGGATCAAACAGTTGAATGAGCCTCAGTGCGGACACTCGTTCCTCAGGATTGAACGTCATTCCGGAACCTCCGGGCCAGCCGCTGGATCGTACGTCATCAGGCGAGATTTCATATCACTCGGCGGTTCACCCGGATCTGTGATCGCCGACGGGGGGACCATTCCAAGGTTCGCAGCGTTGTTTCTGAGTGTGTCTTTGAATGCCGGTAACGCGATAGAGATATCCATCAACGACGGTACATTCACGATCATGTGTTTCGCCCATATTTCTGCCCGTAGCGAGGGGACGAGCTCCCCCTGAGCGTCGACGAGTCCAACCTGGAGTTCTGTATCGTGCATGTGGGACCGTCGATTGATGTTCGCCGAGCCGACGGATGCGTAGATATCATCGACGATGAGGAGTTTCGAATGAACAGCTTCGTTCATCAGGACGCCGATCATGAAGTCACCACTTCCGTCCTCGTCTGCAATCTTCTGGAGATAATCAGCACCGATAGACCGGAGGTATTTCCCTGCTGCATCAAGAGGTCCAGGAGATCCAGCGAGCATTGAACTTCCTCCATATCCCTCGTTCGTCAGGATGATGACGTCGACACCATCTTTCAGCCGTTTTCCGATCTGATAGAAGAGGCTTGCCTTCTGTTCGGTATCCGTCCACTCTTTCCAGTGCGGTTTCTTGAGATACCCCTTTGCGACGTCTCGCGGTGGCTTTTCGCAGCGAGGTGGGTACCCAAAGGGGATGAAGAACTGATCTTCGAGATAGATGAACTCCTCTGCGTTCTGGATTGCTTTGAGATAGGCAGCCCAGATCGTGAACTCTCCCTCACCAGAATCTGCCCACGAGTACGAAAGGGAGGGTGAGATACCATAGGTTTCCAGAACTTGGACTGCGACTGAACCAGAATCCGTTGCCTGAGCGTCGGGTATCTGGAGGATATCGGGCGTTTCCCCAAAAAGAGTATTCGTAATACTATCCCTCACAGTAGGGTAGGTGAGGTTCCCGATAACGTCGTTTCGTGTTTCATCATTCCATCGTTTTTTGAACACTGTTTGGAAGTCATCGACAGCAGGCCCTTCGATCTCGACTGTCACCTCGTGATTCGAGTCACGAGCTGATTTCCAGATATCCGCTGAGCCGACAAGAGCTGTGTGCTCTTCGGGTGTTTTGAACACGCTAAACTTCGCATGCGCACAGCCAAACGATGGATACCGTGTATCGACTGCTGCGGTTTTCGGTTCGAGATCTAAATCATATACGTAGGTGATGATACCCTCCATGTTCAAGCCATGCTGGCTGAACATGAGGGAGACATCTACGCCGTTATCTTGGGCATCGGAGAGCAGTTTTTGGGATTCCGTCGATGTATCTCCGAGTGTTGTCTCGATGTTCTTTATTATCCAGCCTGCATGAAGTAGTGTCGACTCTTCGGGAGAGGCATCCGTGTCAGTCGAGAGTCCGGCTACCTTCTCACCCCAGTATTTGACGATCGCTTCGCCACCAACAAGTGGTCGAACAACGTTCCCTGTCGTGTACGGAGGAAGTGTACTGTTGGGATGGCGGCGGGTCGGAGGGTAACTGTTCGATGTGGATGCAGGGTCGATGAACCATTTCTGGGCGAGTGTATCGATGTCGGTCATTATGTCCCTCCAGGCGGTCCGACAGTGATCGGACTCGCACTCGTCGACTGTAGTCCACGGGCGTCGAGAACGCGAAGTTGGTAGCGGTACGTGTCGGTTTGGGCGGGGGAGGTGTCGAGGTACATTGTGTCGTCGGTGAGCCAGGAGGATGCGGACATAAAGTCGCTGCCAGACGTGTCGAATGCCGATTCAACCAGTACTCGCAAATCATCGGGGTCATCCCATGTGATTCGGATCGCTGGCTGCCAGCTCTCGTCTGTTGGAACGGGATCGCTATACGGCTGGACGGTGTCGTTCGGTCCGACTCGGACCCAGTCGACGCTCGTGATGGCCGGCGGTGTCGGCGGAGTGGTATCGAACGCCCGGCCAGCGACTGCTGTAGACGCCGCCGAGGTGTTGCCGTTCGTGTCGACGGCGACCATCCGGTAGTGAAAGTCGACGCCGGGTTCGCGGTCGTCGTCGGTCCACGAAAGTACGGGCCCATCCCGGGTTCCTGTCGTGAGTGGGTCGCCATCTGCTGGAGCCGGAATCGGCGTCGGAAGGTCGATTACCTCGTCCATCAAGCGAACGTCGCGAACAGCGGCCGGGTCGTCGGTTCGATATATGGTGTAGTGAGCGAGGTCCGGACTCTGGACGGCACTCCAGCGGAGCGTGAGACGTCGGTCATCGGGTTTGCCGTCGACCGGATGACCGGCCTCAATACCAGCGATACTCGGCGTCTCCGGTGGCACGCCGTCACGGGCCTGCGTTGGGGGTGTCGGGTAGCTGAGTGTGGTGCTGCGATTATGGGCGGTATCGGCAGTCCCGACGCGGTAGAGATAGCGATTCCGAGACCGACCATCGAACCCGTCGACATATGCACAGAGCTCGTCGCCGGGCGGCATTGAGTCCGGAACGTCGTCACCCGGTTGTGTGCCCGGTCCTGCATCGCCCGGTTCGTAGTCCGGTCCGCGAACGTTTGGTGCGTCGGCGGCCGCAAGCGGCTCGGTCGTCCGTTGTGAGAACGCCTTCTCGTTGCCGGGTATCGCTGCAAGCGTCTGGAGGGCATCCGGCTCAAGGGACGCGTAGATCGCGGTAGCCGCATCGAAGTCCGTGCCATCGAGCGTTGCATCTGTGAGAACCGTCGCGATCTCCTCGCGCCGCTCGAGTTCGGCTGCACCCTCGCTTCGGAGTTCAGCCGGGAAGTACTGAGTCTGGCTCGCCTGCAGGACGTGGGCGTTGTTGTCGTCTCGTCGTGCCCAGTCGACGCGGAACAGTGTCTGATCCATCGCCCGATATACGTGGGCCTTCACACCATCGGGTGGCTTCGACCAGCGGACGGTGTAGTAGGAGGTCTGCTCGTAGTCGGGCCGTGTTGCCCAGTCGATCGTCGATGAGAGGGGCGGAACAGCTGCTGGTGCAGGTGGGTTACGGTGAACACGTGCGACTGGGGCCGGACCGCCAATGTTGCCGTGCAGTGGCCCATCGGGCGTATCGATGCGTGCACAGACACCGATATTTGCGTGTACGACCGGTAATTCATCAGGGCCAACACCGGGATCGAACGTGCCACCGTCCGCGCCGGGTGCAGGAACCGTGGTCTCGTAGAATCGGTCTCCATCTGACGTTCGGCGGTCTACGATGTCGTCGCTCGTTGGGACGTCGTCGACATGGACTGCCCAAGCAGTGTGGTTGCTGTAATCTCTGCTGAGTGGATGGTCGATTGCGTACGCCGTCGCCTCACGGTCGTCTCGGTTCGGTGGTGCCTCGTACGGACGGGTGAGACGGAGTCGAGTTGTAGACTCAACGGTCGACACCTCGTAGGTCTCACCTGTCGTCGGCACCCGGAAGGGCTGTCCTTCGAGTGCTCGCCCCCAGTTGGTCTCCGTCCCGGTCACGAGATCATCGCCGTCGACGACGGTGGCCGTACCATGGCTGTAGACTGCAGGAACCGCAATTGCACAATCAGCATCGACGGTTGGTGTGATCGTGCCCTCAGGGCCCTCTCGATTGAGAACGTCGACCCAGAGTCCGCTTCCGCCACCGCTGTCGACGACGGTAAACTGGGCACCTGCGACGTGGACTGCAGCACCGGCAAACCCACCGGAGTCCAAAGCAGCCGTGGCAGAATCTGTGGGATCTCGCGTATGCGAGAGCGTTGTAGTGATCCGAGTCGTCTCTGGGCCTTGGTTTACCGCGGTTACAATCCCAGTGTGACTGTTGAGCGAACCGGGCTGGACGAAGCATTCGAACGCGTCAGTGTCGGGGGCTTGAGCATCGAATTCGGCGGGCCATGCCCACTCGATTCGGAGGCCAACCTGCTCGCCATGTTCGTCCCACCACGCGTTCGCAGCGGTATCGCTGGCCATCGCTGGATCTTGCGGATCGAGAACGGTCGCAGTCACGCCAGCCGGCGGCGGGGGAGGTAGGTAGGCACGAAGCTCAACCGCAAAGTCGGGCGCTGTTGGGAATTCGGCGTGAGTGGCCTTCGCGTCTGTCTCGTGGTCGTACCAGGGTGCAGGATCGCTCAGTGTAGTGTGTCGACCGAAAATATCGACGCCATTCACGCGATAGCTGTACCAGCCCGCAGGTCGCCGCCCGTCGACTGTGTGAATCGGGTCGTCGGGCCACCCCGGGACGAATTCTGATACAGCACTATCAACGACGAGAATCGGGTCGACGGCTTCGAGGAACGCTGTGGATGGGTCTTCGTGGCCGACTGCAGTGTAGGTGTCGTCTGGTGGTGCCACTGTTCCAGGATCGGTATCAAGGTTTGTTCGCCAGAGATAGTACGCCAAAGGTGCGTCCACAGGAAGCTGCCCATCGGCGTGTGCACGGTCCCACGTCAGCCCTGCAGCATATCGGTCGCTGCTGGTTCCCGCGGCAGTGGACTCCGGCAGATCGTATGCCCGGACGCCAGAGGGTGCTGCTGGGAGTGGTGGGTCGGAAGCCTCCTTGACTAATCCTGGGAGGAGGAAGGCATCTACGAGGTCGTACTCCGCGACGATCACGAGGTCCTCGACGAACTCTCTGAAGTCGCTCGTATCGCCAGCATCGAGATTCCAATAGTCGGCAAGCATGTCGACGATTCCCGTAAAATCGGCCACGAGTAGGTAGTCGTACGACCGACCAGTGTCGACGGTGTCGTCGACCCAGTACTGTCCGAGTAGTTGGCTCATCGCCGGGTCGATACTGCCGACGCTAAGCAGTTCATAGGGATACTGTGCGGGGAACCGGACCGACCCTCCGCTGGTCGCATCAGTGTCCGTCGGGCCACCGAGTATCCGATACGAGCGGCCAGAACTATCATCGGGACCGGCATGCGGTGCTGCGATTTCGAGCGTCGTCGCGTCGACGACCTGCTTGATCGTCGAAACGGTTCGGTCGAACGTGGTGTAGACACGCCCTCCAGTGGACGCGGTGACGGTTGGTCCGTCGTAGGGTCGGTCGAGTTCGAGTTCGGTTTCTCCGGTGACGCGTTCGACCGTATACTGCGTTCGCTGGCCGTCGACGACGAACTGTGTCTGCTCGAGTGCGTCTGTCCATGTCGTCCCAATTCCTTCGACAGTAGTCGCACCGTGTGTGAGTGCTACGGTGCCCGTAGTCGGGGTCTCGATTTGGAGTGCACACCCCTCCAGTGATGCCGACCAATTCGTTCCTGTTCCAGTTACGGTAGTGTCGTCCTGCGTTCGAGTGATAGTTCCCACATCCAAAATCGGTCGTGGGAATGTTCTCGCAGACATTCCGCCAGCTGTTCGTCCGCCGTCGACGAGTGTGGCCAGCGAGTCGTGGATCGACGCAAATCGATCAGGACAGATCGCATACGAGGCGTCGTTCTCACTGTTCCCAGCGTATGGTCGACTGAGTACCAGTCGCTCAGAGCCGAGAACCGAGGTCACCGTGTATGCGCCATCGGCTTGGTCGACTTGGAAGCTCTCACCGGCGAGATTCGAACTCCACGTGGTGTTCGTTCCCTCGACGATTGGAGACCCAGCAGTCACCGATACCGTGCCGTTCGTCGACGAAGTAGTTTCGGCGTCGGTGAATCGACCGGGAGAGCCATACGAGATGCGGTTATTCGCGAGCGTTCTCGCCTCGTCTAGATTTGCGGGTGCGGATTTCGCTGGGTAGTCGTTATGTGCGAGCGGCAGGGATAGTGGTTGATCTGCCCCAGGCACGAACTCCCACCCCCGGGCAAGGGCGTCTGCCTGTGATTTGAGTCGGATGTCGATCACTAGCCCGAGATCGCCGTCGATCCGCATCGTGGTCACATACGAACCGGTGACTGAGACGGTCTGTCGCCCAATGGTGCCGGCGTCTATTGTCTCCTTGTCGACGACTTGATCGTCGGTCTGGGCTGTGATCGTCACCTCACCGGTGGTACCGGCTGTGAACAATACGTCGACCTGAGAAATGTAGCTCCGGTCAGTGAACGAGAACTCGACCCAGCCAGAGAGCCCCGTGCCTGCACCGCTTGCGGTTGCGCCCATCGTGCGGTTGCTATCGTACTCAGACGAAGTCGATTCGACGAGTGTTTGTCCGGCCTCCGAGTTGAGGCTGACCGGTTTCGATACCCCGGCACTGCTCGGTCGACGGAGCAGATAGTGACCGTATGACGGAAACCCCCTCAGTGGTGCGTTCGCCCACCGAAGATGGATTCCTGGATCGAGTCGCGGTGCCTCGTCTACCGGCTGTGTTCCCGTCGCAATTCCGATTCCTACTCCGGCGAATACATCTGTATCTTGGAACATGTGGTCTCCTTCGATGACGAAGCGGTTCTGCACCCGAAGGAACTACAGACGCGAATCGCCGTCGGCGAGTGATAGCAATCATTTATATTATAACAATATAAATTAGTATATAATCAAACTAGTAGTTTAGAGAATTTTCCAATTATTACGTCTCATAACGTACTCGATGTTACCAACTATTGATATATCTCGATCAGTTTGTTGAGGACAACGTCCTTCTGAAGAACCACCAAGGCGACCAGGCGGAGTATTGTGTCGACCAACTGATGGCGACCTATCACAGACTGGAAAGCATCATATGGCAACGAGAGAAATCTACGAGCAAACGTTCGATGAGGATACATCGGATGAATATACGGACGTGTTGCTGCGAGGACAAGCGTCGACAACAAACTAGAGACACTCAGTACTGCGTTCATTGAGCCTGCAGACCGTACCCCACCACCTGATCTCAGTGCGATCCGCGATGCAGGAGTTCCAACTCCGTCTGACCGCGCGTTCAGAGAGTCTATCGATGAATTGGCAAACCATCGAAGAGCATTGTTTGGTCTCGTTGAGTCTGACCACAGACAGTGGCCGGAGGCCAAAGATGAGCAGCGGACAAAAACGCCAGTAGAGGCATTACCCACACTATCGTATCACAGTGGGAGGATGGCCCATGGATGATCACAGAGACTCAGACGGAGATCTGTCTCCGTCTGACCACTCAAATACCCGGAATGCGTCTGATGAGAGACAGGATGAACCTCGCACAGAGCAGTCAATGCTTGAAGACGAGGCCGAAGACGTAGCCAAAGCCGAACATGAGGTCGATAGGCGATATGAAGACGAGATGGATTCCGGCGGCGACAACGACAATCATGGTGGACACGGAAACCATGGCGATCACGGTGGGATGCACGCTGGCCACGAAAAATTGTTCCGGCGACGCTTTTTCATCTCGACGCTTCTCTCGATTCCGGTCCTCCTCTATAGTGAGACACTCCAGGAGTGGCTCGGGTTCTCAGTCCCGACATTCCCTGGTAGTGAATGGATAAATCCGATCTTTGCGGTGATTGTCTTCGCCTATGGTGGACTCCCGTTCTTGCGGATGGCGGTACCTGAACTCAAAGACCGATCACCGGGCATGATGACGCTCATCTCGATGGCGATCTCCGTCGCCTTTGTCTACAGCCTTGCGAGCGTCGTCTTCCCCACAACGACAGCGTTCTTCTGGGAACTGGTGACGCTTATCGATATCATGTTGCTCGGTCATTGGATCGAAATGCGAAGTGTCCGTCGAGCCTCAAGCGCACTCGACGAGCTGGCAAAGCTACTGCCTGACACTGCTGAGCGTATCACAGAAGCAGGAGAAACCGAAGAGGTCCCTGTAAACGAACTTGAGGAAGGTGATCTCGTGCTCGTGCGTCCGGGGGCGAACGTTCCCGCAGACGGTGTTATCGAGGAGGGTGACTCGGACGTCGACGAGTCGATGATCACAGGCGAGTCACGACCAGTCGCAAAGGACCCGGGCGACGAGGTAATTGGCGGTACGATCAACGGTGATGGGAGCCTTCGCGTCCAAATCAGTGCAACGGGTGAGGAGACAACACTCGCGGGAATCATGCGCCTCGTAGAGGAGGCCCAACAGAGCAAGTCTCAGACACAGGTGTTGGCCGACCGGGCTGCAGGCTGGCTGTTCTACGTTGCTGTCGCTGCGGCAGCTGTGACTGCGGTTGGGTGGACGCTTGCGGTTTCGTTCGATTCGGTGGTTGTCGAACGGGTCGTAACTGTCCTCGTGATTGCGTGTCCACATGCGCTCGGCCTTGCGATCCCACTTGTCGTCGCAATTAATACGTCGTTAGCGGCCCGTAATGGAATGCTCATTCGAGATCGAATCGCTATGGAACAAGCACGGGACCTCGATACGATCATCTTCGACAAAACGGGCACGCTCACAAAGGGAGAACAGGGCGTCGTGGACGTGGCGACCGTCGACGGTATCTCCGAGGATGAAGCTCTCAGTATGGCCGCAGCTGTCGAAGGTGACTCCGAACACATGATCGCCCAAGCGATTCGAGATCGTGCGGCTGCCCGCGATATAACGCCGCCGACGGCCCGTGATTTCGAGGCGCTCAAAGGTCGCGGTGTCCGCGCTACCGTCGACGGCGAAACAATCTACGTCGGTGGACCGAACCTACTGTCGTCTATTGAGAGCGATGTACCGTCGACGCTCAGGACCTTTGCAGAACAGGCCGGAGCAAATGCACAGACGGTTGTCTACCTCGTCCGTGACGAAGAACTCATTGGAGCCTTCGCACTGGCAGACGTCATTCGAGATGAAAGCTATCAGGTAGTAGAGGCACTCCACGAACTCGGTATCGAGGTGGCGATGCTTACTGGTGACTCCGAAGACGTCGCCACTGCTGTTGGGAGTGATTTAGGGATCGATACCGTGTTCGCAGAAGTACTGCCCGAAGATAAGGACACGAAAGTCACCGAGATCCAGGACCAAGGAAAACTTGTCGCAATGGTCGGCGATGGCGTGAACGATGCACCTGCGTTAACACGAGCCGATATCGGAATCGCAATCGGAAGTGGAACCGACGTCGCAGTCCAGTCAGCCGATATCATTCTTGTCCAAAACAATCCGATGGACGTTGTCCGCCTCGTAAAACTGAGCAAGGCGAGCTATCGGAAGATGCGAGAGAATCTCGTCTGGGCTGCGGGGTACAACGTGTTTGCAATTCCGCTTGCCGCAGGGGTTCTCGCCCCTATCGGAATTCTTCTCTCACCTGCAATTGGAGCACTGCTCATGTCTGCGAGTACGGTGATCGTCGCGATCAACGCCCAGTTCCTCCGACGGGTCGACCTCTCGTTGCCAAATCTCCCCGGCGTCTCTGTACCCCAAGAACTGCAAGCAGCTGATTGACATCCTCCCCGCCCTGAAGGGGCATGACGAGACGCAAAGCGTCTCGTTGCACCCGAAAACGCAAAGCGTCTCGTTGCACCCGAAAACGCAAAGCGTTTTCGAGGACGAGGATTCCCGACCGCCGTTGGGATATTGTGGTTTACGACGTAGCCTGTTCTTGAGGTGCGAACGCACCAGTTTCCTTGTCAAACAAGAACGTCGATGGCTGTGCCAACCAGCCGTTACTCCTATCCTCTGAATGAGGACTCGGAGATACTTTCTGCCGAATGTTCTCAGCGCCGTTCACGTCTGCGTTTGCTACCGTTCCGCACTCATCGCACACGTACAAGCCGCGCTCAACACGGTTCTTCTTTCGTTTGCGACCACAACATGAACACGACTTCGATGTATCACGCTCGGAGACTTGCTTAACCGTGATACCTTTCATCTCGGCCTTGTATTCAAGCATCGAGGTGAAGCGGTCGAACGCCCACAAATGCAAGTCAAGATTCCCGTGCTTACCCCAGTTTTTTGACTCACCGTTCTCCTCGTCTTCACGGATACCAGAGAGGTTGCCCACCACAATCGTCCCAACACCCTCATCAACACACCGCTCAACGAAGTGTTTGGAAAGAGTGTGGAAGTAGTGGGTACGGCGAGCCGATTTCTTCTGGTTCAATCGCGTGGATTGCACGGAGTCCGAATCGTCACAGCGAGCAATCCGCTTGCTGAAGTAGTAGTCGTCCTGCTTCAGACAGTTGAGCGGGTACAGTTCGCTGTGACCGTCTTCGTAGGCAACGGCGGCGAAGTTTTTGATACCGAGGTCAACACCAACGGTTTTCTCACCGGGCGATTCAGCAACCTCGATTTCAACCTTGCACACGAAGTGCAGCTCCCACTTGTTACCCGTCCAGACGGCTCGGACTTGTTGGACGCTTTCTACGCTGGAGAGGTCAACATCGGGGCGAGTCTGGTATTCGCAGAGGATGAAGTCCGACCAATACTCCTTGAGGTTCGATCCTTTAGAGAGTCGAACCCGGTTGTACTTGGTGTCGACTTTGAAGCCTGCGGCTTTGAACGTGACCGTGCTTCGTGGATGATCGTCACCGTGTTTGCGGTACTTGGGCGGGTTTGCTCGTGTGTCTCCGTTTTGTCGTTTTCCGTACCAGCCGTTGAACGCTTCAGCGAGTTCTTGAAGGACTCGCTGACTTGACTGCGAATGCAAGTCATCATACCGTTCGTGCGACTTGAGGTACGAGGTGAGTTCGTTATGACCGGGAATGTGGCCTACTTCAGACCATACCCGGTCACAGACCCACCGTCCGACGTTCCAGAGTTTCGAGGCGGCGAACCCGAGCGAATCGAGGTCGTCTTGCACCCGAGACTGGTTCCGTATGGACGCAGTGTAGGTGCGAGTAACGACCTGTTTCGCCATACATAACCTATGTAGAACCAGTTACTTAATAGTTGTGGATTACCGTGGAATATCCCGCTGTGCCATCGACTGGTGGAGTGTGAAAGGAAGTGTCGGATTCATCCCCGCCCTGAAGGGCGAGGCTTTCTCCTCGATTCTCCGTAAATAATTCTTCTAAAATAGAAGTAACATCTTGTTTCTGAGATTCTATTTTTTGTATCATTGCAACATACTACGTTCTCATAATATGTAAAACATACGATTTATAACGGTATATCTGATATGATATAGATACTACTAAACAAAGCTAACGATACAGAAGCTACACCAATAACTAAGAAACCGGAATTTGCCCACATATTTGCTGCATATACTAAATCAAAAGTATATCTCTTATCTGAAAATATCGGTAAATTTGGAATATACTTTGGCTTTTGAAACGGACGGACACCTGCTGGAGTAATAATATCGCCTGAAATATGTCCTAAAACCATAAATAAACCAAGGAAAAATCCCCAGAGCGGAATGCTAACAATATTAAAAACAGTCTCTTCTATTACTCCTGAATTAATACCCATAGTCATAATAAAGAAGGATACACTCCCTATAATCGAACCTACAAGAATACCAAATGAATAGGTATGCGTAAATCCTCTGTGTTTAAGGAACCAGTATTGCAAATCCATGTCTGGTAAAGATGCAAAATAAGTTACTAATGCGAGACCTACTATTCCAGCCAGAATATAATCTAAAATTACCATTATAAATAAAATAGGTGAAAACAACATCATATTTATCCCCATGTGTCCTGATTTGTACATAATTTATCTTGTTATTGTATATGTTATATATTTACCTACATTAACGTTTCGATTTTAATTTTAAAATAATATATTATTTTAAAATACAAAATATACAAAATTATTTATCGTTGTAAAAGTATAAAAATATAACAAGTAATTTAAAAATAATAAATATTATACTATTAAATAATAGTATATTTAACATTATAACTATTA
>Ga0208283_10366_pt1 | contig 14215 bp, 7 predicted proteins | sample AntRauMetaRauer1_FD_184785 | JGI IMG/M metagenome (GOLD analysis project Ga0208283, IMG submission 184785) | Saline lake microbial communities from Rauer Lake, Antarctica, in enrichment culture - Antartic Rauer Lake 1 Metagenome Rauer1 (SPAdes)... ...
TTCGTCGGGAGTAATTACTGAGTCATTACTCTGGTCGCCGTCTTCGTCAGAAGTAATTACTGAGTCATTACTCGCAGTCGTTGCATCGATCTCCCGACTCGCAGCTGGCGAGATTTCGTATTCGGCCTGGCCATCCTCGGCGGTGAGGTTCTCTCTGATCAGGTCGCTCCGCTCGTTGAACTCGACGGCGGTGCTGGTGTCGGCGTCGTATTCCGGATCGCGGAAGTATTCCCGTGGCGTTTCGGGTTTGCGGTAGGCGGCGTTGGGGTTGTCGCGGTTCCACTCTCTGTTTTCAGGGATCTCGGCGTCAAGCTGTTGGTGGAAGAATTCGATGGCCGCTCCCATTGCGGCCTTGATCCGGTGTTCCTCCGGCGGGTCGACAGCGAGTTCGGCCTCTAGTTCGGAGTAATCCTCATCGAGGTAGTCCTGTTTGGTCTTGGTGGGGCTCGTGTCAGTGTCGCTCTCGTTGTCGGTCTCTGTGTCCGTCTCTGATTCAGTCTCCGTTGACTCGTCGGTGGGTGTTGTGGCGTCGTCTTCGTCGGCGTCTTGATCGTCGCTAGTTGCTGTGGTCTCGTCAGTCGTGTCTGTGCTGGCCGCTGTCTCCGGTTCGTCTGTTCCGGTAGTGGATGTATCGGCTTCGGCGTCCGATTGCTCACCAGTCGATTCTACGGCGTCTGTGTCGGCGGCAGCGTCGGCAGTCTGTGTGTGGGCCTCCTCAGACGTGTCCGAGGTGTCGGCCTCATCACTTCCATCTTCATTTCCACCACTGTCCCCACCCTCCTCCGTGGCTGCTGGTGGGCTGTCATCCGAGTTGGCGTCGGTTTGTTGTCCATCGTTTCCGTTATCGTCGGTGTCGTCGTCGTTGTCGTCGGTAGTTTCGCCGCCGAGTTTTTGAGAGATGTCTGGACCCTCGTCTGTGGCGGGGTCGTTGATCACATACTTGTCGTCTGGCTCAAATGGCGGAGAGTAGATCTCGCCGCGTGAGACTGCATCCTCGAATATCTCTTCGGCCTCACTGAATGGGATTCCTTCTTCTGCTATAATTCCATATTTTATGTCTTCACCCGATAGATTGCTTTCTATATCTACATCATTTGACTCCCAAATATCAATCCAATACATTTCGGGCCTTTCACTGGATAGCCGATAACCACCCAATTCTAAGATGATGCATCCCGCCATCTCCCCTACTGCTAAGATTGCCGCGATTTCAGCATCGTTATCGATGTTAAACGTGTTTTTAGCGATGCCTTTCAGTATCTTCTCTTTGAGGACCGCATTATGATCTAGCTCAGACTTGTCCCATAACATCTCCCACTCACTCCGGTCTGCATATTTCTCGACGTTATCGGCAAACAGGTCCGGGCGTTCCTCAGGGAGCACTAACCGGAGAATGGTCTTGTCTTCGTCATCGTCGACGTGGGAGAGCGCAACTGCTTCCTCGGGTTCGTCAGCAACGAGGAGATCAAATTCCCGACCGATGCTGACGATATCCTTTGCTTTGTTCTGTGTTAATCCGAGAGCTCCCATCGCGGCTTTCGGGAGGTATGATGCTGGGATGCCGTTGTTGTAGTCGATACTGTACTCGTCCCAGATACTTTTCCAGAATCCAATCTCGCCGGGGTTTTTCGCCCCGTAGATGTTTTCGAGCTCATCGAGCCGCTCGATATCTTCGGGGCCGAGTTCTTTCTTGTAGCCTTCGATCAGTTCCTTCGTCTCTTCTTCGAGCTTGATTTGTTCAAATGAGTCCATGAGTTCGCTTGCCCTAGGTGTGTCGTCGTCTGTAGTGTCAGCCTCTTCGTCGTCTGTGTCGTCTTGGTCCCGTGGTGGCGTGAACATCGAGTCTTCGTCGCGGGGGATCAGCGGTCGCGTTTTCCCGTCTTCGTAGATGATCGGGACCTCATCTTTCGGGAAATGCTTGTCCAACTCGTATGACTCCTCGGCAGTCTGTGGGGTTTGTTCCTCTTCGGCTCCGGGATCGCGGTTGATCGCGTCGGTGTCGGGTAGGATGAGGACTTCCCAATCGTCTTCGGAGGGAAGTTCGTCCACCTCTCGGTCCATCAACAATGGCTGGTAGACGAACTGCCATTTCTGTTGTAGCTCCTCTTGGGTTTGGTAACGGAACTGCTGGTCCCCACCGGGATAGACTACCCATTCTTCTTCGTACTCGTCGTAGCGACACCAGACATCGACTACGTTTGATGAGGCGTGTGTTGTCTCGTTGTATTCGATCTCGCCTTGGGGGTTACTGTCGGGAGTCACACCATCATATAGATGGAGTTTATCGCCATCGTCTATCCAGACGGTTTGAGACCCTTTCGGGATGAGGGCGAACTTCTTTTGGTCACCATCTTCGCTTTTTTGCCCCACATGGAGTTTTTCAGGTTTGTTGTAGAGGTGGCGGACGGGTTCTGCATTTTCTTCATCGATATCTTCTGGGTCGACACCTGGTGGGCAAAGGCGGTCTTCTCTGTAGTATGGTGGCTCGGTGAGGATTTTCTCGATCAGGGCTGCATGATAGCCTCGGCGGTAGCCATCTTCTCGACCGTCTTTGACCACCAACATCGCCTTTTTACCGTCTTTGTATGCCCGAAGGACGTTTTCGATAGTTCGGGCAGGCTTTCTGTGGGTGGTCCCCTCGGCTTCGATATTGAGGTTCGAGCTGTCACTGATATCTGCTGCGAGTTCGTTATCACGCTCGAATGTCTCAATTGCATCCTTGATGTCGCTGATGCTCAGTTCCTCGTTGATCGGGAGGTTGGCTCGTGTGTCACACACCTCATTTTCGCCAGTCTGGACCGGGATCTCTGTATGGAATCCCAACCGGGCAAACCATCGGAATACTTCTTTGGTAATCTCTCGATGGTTGGGCGTGGGTTGGCTACGTCCCGAATCTTGCTTGAGGACGGCTTCGATACCGTCGCCAGTAACCGAGACCTCGGCGTCTGGTTTCTGGATGTGGATGCGTGAGTCTGTCTCGAATGCGATTTTATCGTTCTGGATTGAGCCACCACTCTCGTCGTATGCCTCCTGCCCGTCTGTAGCGAGCTCTTGTGGTTGGTCGAACCCGGAGTCCGTTGGTGTAGACCCGGCGTCGTCTTCGTCGAGGGCGACGTTGTGGACTTCGATCATCTCCTTGGGGATGCCAAGGCCCTTTGGATAGTCTTCGATAGGTTCGCCTGTGATCCGCTCAAAGCGGTCTGCTATCGACTCCACGCTTACTGTCGCAGACCGCGACCGGTGGTGCTCGTTCCAAATCAACTCAAGGAAGTTTGCAATGATCTGTTCTTGGAGCCCGCCACCGGAGACGAGGAGGTCCGTCTCTCCGGGGTGATTTTCTTCCGGCTCGACGCCGTATTTGTCGAGACTCGCTTCGATCACCTCCTCGGCTTGTTGTTCTGTTCGGAGTGGTGGGTAGTCTGGAAGCGTTCGGATGCCCATTGGGTCTGAGACCTTCGGCCCGTATTCTCCCATGTGGGTGATCCGCGAGACAGCGCGGTACTGCTCCATCTTCAAGAGGTCTTCGTGAGTGAACTTCTCGCCCATCCGGTCGGCAATGAGGCGACCATCGGTTGGTTCTGTCACTGCGAATGACAGCATCGTAGAGGTATTCGAGAAGATCTGCTTGAGGACGTTTTCGTGGTTCTCCTTGATTTGGGAGGGGTTCTGACAGGCAAGGGTGACAGACATTTTCCCAGACCGTGCCTTGCTCAGCATCTTGTCGATGTCCATATCCTCCGAGACCACATCATCGAACTCGTCGATAAATGCAAAGAACGGTTCGCGGTCTTGCTCCCGCTTTACTTCGGAGCGAGCTTGGATGGCGGCCCAAATCCGTCGCATGACCGCTGTTGAGACAACCCGCTTGGTTTCCTTGTTCTCAACGGAGTTTTTCAACAGGATAATCTTCCCGTCGTTTACTGCTTCGTCAATGTTGATCGAGTTGTAGCGGTGAGAGACGATCTCTTTACTGATGGGATTTTCTGCCCAGTCTTGCAGTCGCCGTACCACGGGGTCAACCTCCTCCTCGTCCATCTGGGCGATTCGTCTGGAGTACTGTTTGATGTCTTCGGAGAGATCCCCGGTCCCTGTTGTGCCAAGGTCTGCATCTTCGCGTTGGAGGGATTTGGCGAAGTTCCATCGCTTTTCCTTGTTGATGAGCACATTGTACATATCATACAATGTGTAGGGGTTTTCAGAGCGGATCATTGCGCGGGTGATATTCTTGGTGATCCCCTCCATTTTCTTCCCCCAGTAGTCTTCGGCCCGGAGGACAGCCTGTAGGTCGGTGACAATCGATTCGACCTCCCGATCATATCGGGGGTGGTCTTTCGGGACGGACGCTTCCAGGAAGTTGATCGCCGCAATCTTGTCGTGATCGATTGATCCGGGCTCTATCCAGATGATATCGTCAAGACGGTTCTCTGGGAGTTCCCGGATCAACTCTTCGGCCATGTCGCCTTTGGGGTCGATCACCACGAACCCGTAGCCCTTCCGAGCGACTTGGTTGATGATATTCTTGATCTCGGTCGACTTACCGAGTCCCGTCCCGCCGAAAATCGAGATGTGTTTGAACCACGAATCCTTCGGGATGCCGACTTCCCTGAATGGGTTGTCGCCGGTTTCCTGATACCCCACCCAAATGTCGTTGTCCGGTTTGTCTTCGTGCTGTTCAATGACGAGCTTACGCACGTCTTCGCCCATGACCATCTGTTGGTCGTCGTCTGGACGTTCTTTCACAAACTCAGCATACTCCATCGTCAGTAGGTTGCCCGACTCGGATCGTGTCTGTTTGTACTCGGTGTCGACAACTCTGACTGGGTGTTTCTGCTGTGTGACCGGGAGATGTTGGTCGCTCCGGTGGCCCTGTGTGGCAGTGTTGTTACCACCGCCCCAACTGCCACTGTTGTCCGATGTCTCTTGATCTACCTGTTCGGGCGTGGTCGCGAGGTCTGTTGAGCTACTACTGTTATTGGGGTCGCCGTCTGACGACTCCCAACTGACTTCTTGTTCAGTGCCCCCTGTTCTTTGACCATTTTGCGTGTTGGTATGGCCCCCGACTCGTTGTTTTGTCCGTTTGATGAACGCTTCATCAATGTGGGATTCGAACTTCTTGATTACACGGTCAATATCATCCTCAGAGTCGTAGACTTTCCTGAGGTCGTTAGCACTCAACTCCCCCCTTTCGTAGCCTGCACAGAATTCCAAGAACGACTCTTCGACCTCGGGGGGCATGGGGTCGGTAACCGACGTTTCTGGATAGTCGTCTTCGGCCACCCCTGACCGATAGTACTCCATTGAGTCGCTGTTTACGAGTTCTTCTGCCCGTTGAATGATGGCTTTGGGATCGGCATCGTCGGGGATTTCGGCGTTTTGACCTCCCTTCTCCCCGACAACATTCGAGTTTTCGACTTCGGCGTATCGCGTATCAGTTTGGTGGCTCCCCGAGTCTTCGATCACTCCATCTTTCGTTGTCTGTGAGGCACTGCCCGGTGCCTTTGACCCAACGACCGTCTCCACAAAGTCGACGTTCGACTTTTCGATGGTTTCGTTCGGGAGGTGGGCTAGTGCTGCGAGTTCCGATTTCGTGACAATCGTATCGTTCCGAGTGATCTCTCGTCTTGAGGCGGTAGCCAATCCGTCTTTGACCTCTTCTTCATCAAACCGAGTTGCCTCAAGCTGTTGGGCGACCTTGTTGTTCTGGTAGACCGACGAAACAATATTTTCGATCCCTTCGGCTTTGCGTATTGCTTTCTTCCGAGATTGTCCGGTCACGAAATACCGGATGTTGATCTCGAAGGCTTGGCTCTCTTCGAGATCTTCGATATGTTTTGCCGTCCGTTTGTCTTTCTCGGTGGGGTCGATGATTCGCGGATTGAAATACGAGTCCACGAACCGACCTTCTTCAAGGAACTCTGCGACACGTTCTGCGCTCGGGTCGAAAGGCCCGTAGCCGTCTGTCCAATCGAATGGAGCTGGCCGAAACGTAATCTGGAAGAGAATCGTTTGGGTTTGGTGGCCGATGAGCTCGCTGAGGATCGACTTGTATGGGTCGATCAAAAACGAGCCGATTTCTTCGCTGTTTTCGGTTTTCTGTTTCTCGAACGGATCGGGGCCGCTGAATGATCGGAGTGGGGTGTACTTGCTTTTCTTCAGTGTAAACTCGCCGCCTGAAACGAACGCCCCCTTCCGAAAATTCGGCATATGCCGGTCGCTATCATACAGTTTCGCATTGGGGTAGAGACCGTTGACCTCTTTGTGCATCTCCTCTTTTTCAGATTTGTCCGGTGTCTTCAGCATAAACCGGAGTTTGCCGTCAGAGAACCACAACTCAAAGGAGTATTCGTCTGGTGAGTCGCCCCTGTCTAGGAGATTTTCAAACCAGTTTTGCTCGACGGTTGGGTTGTGAAACGTCGAGATGAGGTCTTCGGCTCTCCGAATCCCATCGGACTTTTTGTATGGCCGGATGCGTGTGATCTCGCCATCAAAATCCCTTGCTATGGCAGCGAGTTTGTTAACATCTCCTTGATGGATCTTGCTTGCTCCATATACATTTTTTCTTCGCGTATGTTTAAACTTTGTAATATGTCCATTGTCATCTAGTATTATATCCAATCGTAAATAATTTATTTAATATTTCTTTCATTCACTGCGTTTATTTTGTTTTTTGCTATATTAGTAGTCGAATGCGTCATTAGGTTGTCTGACACTCTGCTGGTCGTTGCCCGACGTGTCAAACATATCAAGGAGTTGGTCGGAGTTGCTATTAGGTCAACATCCAACATGGCCGGTATCTGATCAACTTATTGCTCCAAGATATAATCGGTATGCTCCACTGATATCACGGTGTTTATTATAAATACTCCCAGAGAAAGTGACATGAATCGACGAGAGTTGCTGGCTACCGGGATGCTACTTGCAGTGGCGGGTTGTACCGAGTCAGCTGATGAACCAACTGATGATCCCTCCAACGAAACAGATCAGTCCGAACCAGATGATTCAGAAGAGCCGGAAGACACCAATGAGTCCACTGAATCGGATACTGCCATTGAGATCGCGTCAATAGATGCACCGGATACAGTGGGTCAGACTGAGCTATTTGACGTGAGTGTGACGGTTAGCAGTAATGAGCCGGGAGATGTGGCTGTCACTCTCGTTGATGCGAACGATGAGACAGTCGACGAGGCATCTACCGAAATTACTGGAGAGGGTGAAGAAACAGTCACAGTCTCGTTGTCAGTCGGTGATTCTGTGCCTGCCGAAGAAAGTACAATTAGAGTAATCGCTGACAATGGCTCAGAGAGTGCGGAATCCTCTACATCAATCACGATTACGTCCCTTGAAGCCGACTGGGAAGCTCCGTTTGAGGAAGCCAAAGCGAGCATCAATGCCTTCTTAGATGATCTTACTTCTGCGGGATCGGAAGCAGACGACCGGACGATCCTCGATACAACGATATCTGACAGTTACGATGGATTAGAGGGAAGTGGATACATCTCCGATGCCGAAGGGGAGTCTCGTGACGCCTATAACGAAGCCAAACCGGACAGCGATACCAGAGCGCGGATGGATCGGCTACGCGACGAAGTGAGCTTACTTGAGGGGTTGCGTGTGTGCCAGCGAGAAACATGTGCTGTATTCGAGAAATTGGAAGCCGAACTTGAGGGCTTCCGAAACGGCGATAGCCTCTCAGGAGAGGTAGATGAGCAATACAATATAGCACTCGATGAAGTGGATAACCTGTCTACATTAGTCGAAGAGACTGAACCAGTTATTGGAGACGATTATGGGACAAAAATCGACCAGATTGAGGGTGAATTAGAGATTGTCGACCGGATGATCAACGCGCTCACGGCCATTTTCAGCGCACGCAATAATTTTGAAGCCGAATTGTACGGGACCGCGTTCGACCGCGCTCAATCTGCTCGTCGTGATTTCGAGCGTGCTGTCGATGATATCGACGATGAAGCAACTTACCCACCAGAGGATTCCGTAGATGAGACGTTCCGGGATCACGCCGCTGAGTGGGAAAACGAAGCCAGCGAGATCGAAAACGGAGCGTCCGGTCGACAAACTGAAACCGATAATTAACCAACCGGGCCGATCATTCGTTCTCGATAGTCGTCGTTGTATGATCTACAGATGGTTATGAGGTTAATTGAGAAGTAGTTGAATAGTCGGTAAGTCCTGTTAACGCACCTCCATACATAATTCCACACTAAGTTCGCTATGAAAGAGGTCGTGAACGTTTCCTGTCGTTCGGTACTTGACTCACATCTGTTTCCCACCAGTGTTCCTGCCGAACTTTGGGTGAGGTCCTCTAAAGTTGAGATAACCAGACAATTGTGTGGGTAGATAACAAGTCCCACCCTTTGTTTTTTGCACGTTTTTGTATTAACGTGCAAAAATTCGACTCCAGGCCGGGAATTGTCTCTGTTGAGGGCCGATATCAACACCGCTAAGTGCATGATTCTCATGAATAACACGCAATGCGAACCGAACGGAACAAAGACAGCTCCTGGAACGTCTGGCTCTCACGGAGCGAATACGAAGTACTGCCTCGGGAAGCCAAGACGTTTGAACAGGAAGTAGCGATCCGGCTAATGGGTGATTGCGGGCTTCGTGTCCAGGAAGTCCTTGATGTGAAGCCTAAGCACGTCTCCAGAATGAGCGACGGTACGCACTTCGAGCTGAAAGTCGTCGGTGGAAAGGACACCACCGGTGAGTATACCGGGGGTAAGTACCGCGAGACATGGCTTCCACGGGATGTTGAGGCAACAATCAACCGCTACATTCAGCAGACTGGGATCGACGACGAGGAACGCTTAGTGCCGAAAGCCAAACGGACCGTCCAGTACTGGGTTGAACAAACAGCCGAGAAAGCAGCCGAAGAAACTGGAGACGATGACTACCGCCGTATTTCAACCCACGATCTTCGCCGCTGTTGGGCAAATCACCTCCTTGTCGAACAGAACGTCAGCCCGCGGATCGTCATGGCTCTCGGGGGATGGAGTTCCTATGACGCTATTGAGCCTTATCTCGCCGCTCCAACTGAACAGAACATTATCGAATCAATGAGAACTGCATTACAGTGACGCAGGTGTTTAGCCCCATATTATGTGTTTCGCGCGCACGTGAATGATATCCTAAGTCGTAGTATACTCTCAAACCACCCGTATCGTACCGCTGTAAGATGGTCTGCGTGATATACAGTATATCGCTATATCAATTTTCTAGATCAACTGAGGTTTTCACGCAGAATTAGATCGTCATGTTACACCGAAAGGCACCGCGACCGTGGGGGAGATCATTGCTACTGACTGGAATGATAATACTAGATAGCCAAGTACGAACCACTGGTAACCGAAAAAATTTGTCTCAGAAGCGACCAGACTTTATTTCTACCACCGAAAGTGTCGGTTACTCTCATGCCGAATACGACTCACCCTTGGCTCCCCGAAGATGCTGACGAAACTTTTGATCCACTTGATTATGCGGATGTAACACCCTCTCCCGACACTCCATTGGTTGTTACCCCACGTGGAGGTGATCGAGAGGTCGGTCGGAGTTGCTATCAGGTCGACACCCAGCACGGCCGGTATCTTGTCGATTGCGGGCTGAATCAGGGCACCGGCGAGAAGTTCCCCGACTTCCGCGGATTACAGCCGCAATCAATCGACGCTGTATTCCTTACCCATGCCCACGTCGACCACTGCGGTGGGCTGCCAGTCCTCGAAAATCGAAATCTCCTCGCTGATGATGCTCCCATCATTGCTACCCCACCGACGGTCTCGATTGCCTCACTCATGCTTGAGGACTCATTGAAGATTCATCGCCGCGAAACCGATAACTCACAGGCAATCCAACAGTTTACTAGTCGTGATGTCGCCGAGGTGTGTGATCGCTTCCAGACGGTCGACTACGGCGGTGGCCGTATCGAAGGTGTGGCTCCAGTCTCGGATGTCGAACCGGCAATCTTCCAGTTCGGCAACGCAGCTCATCTCCTCGGATCTGCATGGGTGATGATCCAGACCAGTGGCTATCGTGTCTGTTTTTCTGGTGACCTCGGTGGCAGAGCCACCCACCTTCCCGACCTGAGTCCGCCCCCAGAGTCAGATCTCCTCATGTTGGAGTCGACCTACGGCGACACTCACAGCCACCCCTCTCTCAGTGGTGCTCGTACAGACCTCTGGACTGATATCGAACGGGCGATCCAAACGCGTGAACCCGTCTTGATTCCCACCTTTGCTATTGGGCGTGCCCAGACGATTCTGTTGATAATCGCTGAACGATTCCATACCTTGTCTACTGACCTTCGGGATCGTCTCGAAATTGTTCTCGATGGCATGGCCGTCGAAGGGACTGACATCTATCACCAATACGTCGACGACGAGACCTATGTCGACGAGTCGCTGGTCAACCGGGTGACCGAGAGTGGTCAGACGGAACCGTTCTTCCCGGAGTCAATCACTACTCCTGAGACAGACCAAGACCGCCAAGAGATCCTCTCACGTGCAGTACGTGATGATACCGTCCCAGTTATTATTTCGCCGTCAGGGATGCTAACCGGTGGAAACTCTCCGCGGTATCTGGCTGAGTTTGCAGCCCGCTTCGGGACTGCTTCGGTCTTCCTAACGGGATATCAGGCTACCAATACCACTGGTCGGACCCTCCAGTCACAGTATCAGGCAGACCAAGAGACGATCTCAGCAACCATTGATGCAACACCACTCGGTACTGACTGGCCTGACAGTACTGACGTTCAATGGGTCCCACCCGAGAATGACAACGGTTCGGAACTGAAAACTCGGCTTTCATTCCCTGCTGACTGGATCTCGATGGTTGACGGACTCAGCGGCCACGCCGCACAGAGCGGCTTACTCTCATTTGCTCGGACAGTGGGGCCAGACACAATCGCGCTCATACACGGCCCCGACTACGCCCAGGAACGGCTTGGACCCCACCTTGCTGAGAACGTCACCGGTGTCAAGCAGGTCACTCGAAGCCGACGGCTGAGTCCTATCGCCGTTGGTGCTGATTCGGATGTCGACACCGCTGCAATCTCACCAGAGGAGATCGACAGCACAGGCTATACCGACCTCGAAGACCAGATTGACCACCTCTATGACCTGTTGAGCCAGCTCAACGGAGAGGTTGCTGCTGCTCGCAACGAGACAGGGCTCTCTGAAGCAGAGATCCGGGAGATCGTTCGAGATGAAATTGAAACAGAAGAGTGAATCATAGAGTGGTCTCGCAGATTAGTTGAGACATATATTCAGATTCACCGTCGTTTCAATACTATCGCCACGTTTCAGACCTATACAGATCCAGTGACCCTATTGCTGGGTTCGAAGATAGATACCTAATTCTCGATATACGTCTTCAACAGTAGAGTGAGTCGCTTTTGCAGGTTGTTGGGTTATCATCCAGTCTTTGAGAGTCAACACAGCCCATGGAGAAATATGCGAGACCTTCGGCAGTCTTCCTTCGTCTATCCTCTCTTCCGTGAGCTCGATAGCCTGTTCCCGAGCTGTTGTCGTAACAATAGCAGCAATATACTCTTCGCCGTGGAACGGGTGTTGCTTGTTTGAAAGTATTAGATAAGGTCGGGTCGAGCTATTTCCGAAGGGGTCATCAGCAATAACAATTGCTCCTTGATTGTACGCCATCCTATTCGTCCTCAGCACTCAGATCAGGCAAATCTTCTTCCCACCCTTCGTTTTCGGCGTACCAATCATCGCCAAAGGATGATGCGGCAGTTTCAACACCAACAAACGAAGCAATCGCAGACCCGAGTCTGTCATCCTCTGCTGCAGCCCAATACGGTTTTTTGTGTCGAACTAGCCCCGCCTCTTCGAGCCGCTTCAATGTTGGACCAACGCTTCCACGAGGTATCTCGGTTTGATCTGCTAATTCTGCTGGCGTATATCCAACACTGGGCGTCTCAAGTAGAAACTCCATCAACCGCCTCGCGTTGGTGCCTTCGGACAGGTCAATCCGGGGGCTACCAGGTGTGTGTTTTTCGAAGTCGACTGGCATATACGACTATTGTATTTGTATTGTATTAGCCCTTGTGCCGACTTAGACACCAAGTCGACGCCCTGCGGAACGCGTGCTACGAGTAGTTTAGCCCATATGTTTGGCCCACATATTTAGCCTATATGTTTAGCCTATATTTTTGGCCTATATTTTTAGCCTATACTTTTATTCTGTGGGTGAATTATATCGTGGTAGTCTGTCTTCGGTTTACTGCTTCTTCTAAGTCATCCAAGACATTGTCTGTACCTTCCTGAAGCCCCACACGAACGGCAAGTCGGATAATCGCACTTCGAGACGGGGTCGTTAGTCCCGAATCACCATTATAAGCGGTTTCAAGCTGCTCAAAGATTGTATCCATCTCGTCATCCTCTTCGGCCGCATGGAGAACAGCCGCCAGCTTCGGATCATAAGCGGTGATAGTCTCCGACAGTTCGTCGTCGGCGATCAACTCCAAGGCGTTATCAAGTGCATCAACAAAGTCTGGCTGAGACTCGGGATTGTCACGATCCAAGCGGTTGCCTTTCGATTCTTCTTGTCGCATCTCGCTCAGTTTGTCATCAATGTCGTCGTTATCGCTCATTAGTTAGCAGCCTCAAGTCGGTCGTACAGTTCTTCGGCGTTCGCTAGGAACGCGGCTTTTGCGTCGGCTCCGGTTTTCAGCAGTTCGTCGTCTGGAACATCGAATAAGGTACGGCCTTCTTCGGTCACAGTACGAATCTGTTGGGAGTCGACTGTGTACTCAGGTGCCATCACAGAGCCAAACTGGGCTTCAAACTTCTCTAGGATTTCCTTGTGGAGGTTCGTACGTCGGTCATACAGGTTGGCAATGATCATTCGGAGCTCAACATTCTGATCGTAACCCGACCGGATTTTTTCGAGATCAGCTTCAAGCGACTGTGCCTGCTTGAACTCAAAGCTGCCCATCGAAACAGGTGTGACCACGTTTTGAGCTGCCCATAGCCCATTGTAGGTGATATTGTTGGCGAGTCCCGGCATATCAAGGATAATAATATCCCATCGATCTAGTGGGTCGACATAGTTATCGAGAAACAGTCTGAGCCGGTTGTATCGATCTTCTACGTCATCGATATTGCCAAGATCGGCGTCAAGACCGTCAAGATCAGGATGAGCCGGAATAAGGTCAACCCCAGAGTCGGTTTTGTAGACGAGCCGATCGACGGCCTCTTCATTTCCGACCATCTCTGCCACGTCACTCCATCGATTCCCCATTGTCGTGGCAATATTTGGGAAATCATCCTCGTTGGTAATATCCTCTTGAACGGATTTGTACACACCCAACGCGTCGGCGAGATCGCCCTGCTTGCCAGCGAGATCTAACAGGAGGACATCTTTGCCTAATTCATTCAATGCGGCTCCGAGTTCTGCGGCGTTAGTTGTCTTTCCTGTACCACCTTTGTCAATAAATATAGCAGCACGCCGTGTGTCAGCCATTATTTACACCCTGTTGCTGTAGCATACAGGTATAGCCTATAGGTGGTGGCTATATAAAATCACGTCAGACAACACCTGTATTGTTAACGATTAGAGTGGCTGAGAGCTACGTGAAGATTAGAACCAGTCTCACTCTGTACTGCTTATGTGGCATATTCCTCAGCTAACTCTACAACCTCATAGACGTGAATACCCGATTTGAACCAGAGAACACGATCATCCATCCCCTCAAAATCCTCAGACGAACAGTCCAGTCGTTCTGAAACGGCAACAATGAGATTGTCGCGGTCGGCGGATCGTATCTTCGCCAGTTTCTCTTCGAGATACTCAGGGGTCCAAAAGCCGATGATCTCAAAGATCACACGTCGACCATCCGGATGTTCAATCGCAAAGTCGGGGAGCATCACTTCTGCGCCCAAATCCAGGACATCATCCTCACGTTTGAGTTCCCACTCGGTAGTAGATCGCTCCCATTTCTTAGCGAGTGTTCGTTCGACATCACTGTCGAAATCACTCTGGTCCGAGTAGTGCGACGACAGCCCTTTGGTCTGATCGAGTAGAAATGTGAGCGTCGAACCAGATGGCTCGTTGTCATTGTCAAGAATGTCTGCTTCCATCTCCCACCGATTACACAACGGAAGAGCAGGGAGGAAATTCGCCATCCGAATGCCATACTTTCGTGACTTCGAAAATAGCGATGCTGCGCCATCCAGGCGTGCTTCGT
>Ga0208283_10367_pt1 | contig 14065 bp, 22 predicted proteins | sample AntRauMetaRauer1_FD_184785 | JGI IMG/M metagenome (GOLD analysis project Ga0208283, IMG submission 184785) | Saline lake microbial communities from Rauer Lake, Antarctica, in enrichment culture - Antartic Rauer Lake 1 Metagenome Rauer1 (SPAdes)... ...
TCTATATACCGTATACTTACTTTTAATTGTAGGTTTATTCTTCGTATTTGCGGGAGTTTTAGTACCTCAACCCCCGGTTGAAGTTACACAGGTTCAATTGTATGAGGAATCTATAGATAGTGAGTATGGTACTCCACACCCTCTTTGAACGGGCGTATAGCTCAATCTGGTTAGAGCACCACGCTCATAACGTGGTGGTTGCCGGTTCAAATCCGGTTACGCCCACTTTTTAAAATATAGTTTTGTTAAAATATACTATAACGTGTGACTATAATATAATAAAGTTGTAAGTATAAATATTATACAAACGACAATTTGTATTAAAAGAACTTTTTTAACAGATTTAATAAAACTATTAGATTCTGGTATTCTTTCAGGTTCTCTTATTTTTCTTGTTTTATCCATATTATATATTAATAACTTAACGTATTAAATCTTCACCTCCAATCATCTATCGTATCATTTTCCCACGGATTATCCTCCATAATGATATCTGAACCAACGGGGATTTCATCGGGTAGTTCAATATCATACATTTCATTGATTTGTTCTACATCAATATCACTCACCGTAATGTCACCGGAATCTAATCTATCACGAATTAATTCTTCTACATTATCTAACACCAATGTATTCCATTGTCCACCCTTAATTTTGATGGCTATAGGTTGTCCAATCATTTCGTTGTAATTATCTTTAGTATACCCCTGATTTTCTGCAAAATAGGCGAATGGATATGAACCGTCCTCAAGTTCTTCCGTATCCCATGTAAATGGATACTCATATGTCCACTCACCCATAAAACGAAATGGTGTATCAGCTTTCACAATTAAATCTGTCTTATCTTGTGGGACATAAATATCTTCAATTGTTGTAATAACTGTTTTAAGTCCGATTTCAGGGTACTTATTCGCAGGTTCTTTAATATCATCACCGTTGTATTCTTGATAGTAAAATTCATCTGCTGAGTCCATTTCAGCATCTGATTTCATTTTTTTACCGTATTTGGCGTTAATATTTTTAATATTTTTATATTTTTTATACCCTAGATAAAGAACATATGCTACCGTAATAGCTATGAGAGATACAGTATATAATACGGAGTTCGTAATATTAGCAATAATAAACCCAAAAAATGCACCTGTAATACCACTAAAAAATGACGCCTCCATAAAATCATGGTATTCATTCATTACTTCTCCCTTCCGGTCTGATTCCATATGAGTATACGTGTTCATTTCACGGTCGTAATCAGATGTATACTTATGGTAATCGTAGCTATAGTCTCGCATCATACATACAATTACAGAATAGTGTATATTAAAGCTTCTTAATTCAATATGCTGCTTCTAATCGCGTGTGTAAATTAATTCATTACATCATTTAGGCTTCGGTTGGTATATGAAAATCCGGCATCTTTAGGTGATTTCTTAGACACACTATGAATACAAATCGAAAGTGTTTTTATGGTGTGTCTACTTGTATAGTATGTCGCAAGAAAGTATGCGACAAATAAGATAGATACACAGACATCAGATGGGTTTACTCATGCACATAAACCCTTCTTTCGGGCGTATAGCTCAGTTAGGCAGAGCGCCGTGCTCATAACGCGGATGTCATCGGTTCAAATCCGGTTACGCCCATATTATTTCTGATTATGGCCTAGTTGCATCATATATATTTTGTATTTCTGATTGTGTAAAAGCTCGATTATATAATACGTATCACCGTATAATATTAAATGTTTCGATTACTGCGTCGAATTCATCCACAAGCCCCTTGGTATTCTCCTACAACACTGATAAATTCCTTCGTTGCATTATATTTATTATGCTTTTATGAACCTATTAATTTATCGTAATTTAAAAATTTATTTGTATACATACAAACAACCATATCTTATATGTCATAGTAGAGCGCTATACTCATGACGTAGTAGTTGCTAGTTCAAATTAGATTAAAACTACTTTAATGCAAAAAGTATATAGTATATGACACCATATTTATATATAATATGGCATCTTCAATCAATGTCCGAAGAATTAACTTTTTGATAAACATAGATAGTGTAACATATAATTTGTTATTTGAAACGGTACAAAAAATTGAAGATGTATCAATAAGAGCAAAAGATTCACATACTGTTCAGATATGTGCGGATAAAAATGGGTATGACAAATTACTAAATAAGCTAGATGAACAATCATATCATGCTGAGTCTAAAATCGATAAAAAAGAATATATAAAAATAAAAAATGCGGTATCCAAGAAAGTACATTCTATACTAAGAAATTAATATAATCAAAAAGTATATAATATAAGAGTATTATATTTTAATTATATGACTGTGTCAATAACATTAAAAATAAAAAAAGATGATGTTAAACGAGATATAATATATAATCTTATACATAATGATAATGAAATATCAATAGAATATAATAACGTTGATTCGGATACGATTAAATTGGAAGGTAATGAGAAGGATTTCTGGAATCTAACTTCACAATTAGATATGCAGAGTGATATATCTCATGAATATGGTCAATATGAATACAAAAAATCTAATGATGAATTAAGTAATATAATATCTAGAAAACTAAGTGACAAATAGAATCAAAGTTTATTACGGTGGATGGAATTCGAATGTTTTATATCTATACCTCTATAAGTTGTATATGCAACAGGGGCTTGTGGCTTAGCCCGGACTAAAGCGGCGGTCTTCTAAACCGCAAATCGTGGGTTCAAATCCCACCAAGCCCGTTACTATTTATTGTATATAAAATTTTAATTATAGAACACTGTTTATTATGCCTGTATGGTTTATTTTACTTTTGTTAATTGTCGAAAACGTAATTAAATATGAATTATGTACTATAAGAACCTAAGAGTCAGATATTCCGTTATTGTTGATAGATTATATTCATTTATTTGAGATAATTTACGTCAATTGTTGTACGTTAGTTATATAATCAAAGAACTCTATAGACTACATAGAATGTCAAAAAACACATTAAAGTATAGCGCACAGTCAGTTCGGGATTTATCAATCCCTGAAGGAATAAATTCGCCTAATGCAAAGCTAATTTATGTCTATTTAAAATCTGTTAAATCAGCAACAATTGACCAATTATGTTCATCATTAGGTCTAAAGAAACTCACAGCATTCCCAATTATATCTTCCTTGAGAAAAAGTGGATTTATAGAAAAATTAGACGATATATACAAACCGACAAAGTGAATCAATTATTCGTTTGTTCGTTTACCCATTCATCTCGTTTTTTTAATGCGTTTTTACCCTTATTTGTAATTAAATAGCGATGGGTGTAGCGTTTATCACGTTGTATTTCCTTTTCAATATAATCGTATTTAACAATGACATCAATATTAATACGAATTCTTCCTAAATCAATGTCCTTACCATAGTAGTCTTCCATACTATTTTTAATATTAGTATCTGTCGGTTCATTCAATCCGTTAATTAAACGTAGTAAGTCTCTTTGAAATCCGATGAGATTATGCATATTATACATAAATATGTAACACATACTATTATAAGTATTCCGAAATCGACTAAATATATTCAGAATATTTAGACATAATATATAGTATAATTAAATAAAAAATTGAAAGGTTAAATAATTATTACATAACGATTATAACCTCATAGGGTAATATACAAATATGTCGCTACAAAATTTTGCAAGCAAAATAGATTCAATACCAAGTGTTTCAAATGTGGTTTATGATGAAAGTGAAGACCACGTAGAAGTTATATTCAAATCTAATCCAAAATATTGTTCAAAACAAATTATTGAAATTCGAGATAATTATCCGGCAGTAAAACAATTAAAAGAGAAAACAGAAAATGAAAACACAATTCTAGTCTATTCAAATTAGAAATCAACGGTTTTAAGTTACTATACGCGAATTATTATGTATGGTAGAACCAGAAAAAGAAGCTAACGTATAGGATACTGTTGAAGCTGCACTAGCTGTTTCAGATGATGTCGTATTTTCAGATATGGTAAGTGAGAGAGTATCTGAAGTACTATCTGAAGCTCTCTACCACGCAGATGGCAGTCCACTATCACCAGACAATCAGATTTCACAAGAATATAAATCCCGATTGGATTCTATTGTCGTATCGGCAGCTATTGAATCATTATCTAATGTTGATGAGAATGATTTGAATACAGAATAATATTATCGATAGGTTTTTGTTGTTATATACAAATATCTATACATGGTTGTTTATGCTAAAAATGAAACAAAAGTTGATGGTGAAAAAGCAAAAAAATTAATCACATATATTGAAGAAAACGAGCGTATGAAACCATGGACTATCGTTAATAATGTAGATATTTCCGGCATGACTAATAAAGATATACGTAGTGAGATATTGAAACCGTTGTTTCTAAAAGGTGTATTAATGCCTACAGCAAATGGTGATATTAGAGTTAGAGATAAGGAATTATTACAGAAATTAATTTGAATAATTTACTGTTGTTTTAATAAATATTATGAAAAGAATAATGTATGCAGAAATATAAGTAAATATATGGTACAAAAGATTGTAATTAATACAGCATATAGTTTCTTTGGAATATCTGATGAAGCTATAAAATGGCTAAAAGATAATAATCACAAAATTGGAACAAAAATTGAAGAAGAAGAAACATATAAAAATATTAATAGAGACGATAAATCTCTTGTAAAAGTTATTGAAGAATTGGGAGTTGATAAAGCATCAAAACCAGCAGCTAGATTGAAAATTATTGAAATTCCTGAGAATATCGAATGGTATATTGGTGGTAATGACGGTGGCGGTGAACGTGTTATCGAAAAACATAGGGTTTGGCGAGGATAAGCTAAAAACTTTTTACTCTGTATATATACATACATATATAGTACAAACCCTTTATAAATCATCTTTTGTCAAGAATCATATCACAGTCACGAAAGATGTAAAAATCTTAGAATAAATTGTATTAATACGTCATATCATGACGAATACCATATATTTGAAATATATTTAAATGATAGTAAAAAATTATAAACACTACTCCGTAATAATTTTGAACAATATAATTATAAATTTGATATAAATAAAGAAAAAGATTATTCTACATTTAAAGTTTATAATTTATTCAATAATTAAATAACAACATTTATTTTAAATGGATTCTAATAAGTGCATATGAATATTCAAGGACATACAGAAGTCCCAGAAGAAGTTAAAGAAAGAGCATATCGTGCATTGCAATTTAAAAGGTCAGCTAGTTTAAGAGATAAAATGATTGTACGGCAATATAGATACGGTAAAGAAAACGGTGATTTCAAACTCCATACTGAACAAACAGATACGCATTTGATTTGCACATTGGAAGTGGATGATGAAACGCATTCATGTCGTATTCCTTTAGAAATAAATTCCGTTACATCTGAAGTATATCCAATGGGTGATATTGATTTTGAAAATATCAAACTTTTATCTGTATCTTTTAGCCGAGAAACAGATTGGTCTAATGAGGCATTCCAAGTTTCTTATTGGGCAGAGCCTATTGATAAAAATGACGATTTAGACTCATTTATCAAAGATGATTGTCGAATACTGCGTCAATATTATTGTCCTCGTGGATTGATTGGAGAACCAGCAATGGATGAAGTGATAGATTGTACGGATGATTCTACAGAACAGAATTATTTTGTATGTGATATTAGAAATTTCACACATGCTGCCACGCCAAATCCATGGGGTCAATATTCAATGGCTGTATTATATGAAGATGAAGAAGTAGCGGATAGAGTATTTAATCATGATAAACTACATTTTGATAAAGAAAAATATCATCTCACACCACCAAGTGAAACACCTAATTTTGAACTTGATTGAATAACGGTAAAAGATTACGACAAAGTGTCTGTTAAAATAACCATCTTCTTAATTGTTGTACACTTATAATTTTCATCAGTAACGTGTTTTCGATATGATGTCTTAACACGTTTAATTTTAAGTTGATGGGATGTTAAATGAGTATATTCCCTATCTGTTCCAATATCATGCGCATCAATATATCCGTCTGAACGGAATACTTCATCCCCATTATCATCAACAATAAATTCCACACCAATATATTCGCCCTCACGAGGGATTTCTGGTGGTGAATCGAGATGAAGCGTTTCATACAATTCGATTCCATCGTCCCCATCCAAATAAAATTTAACTTCATACTGTGTTGTATCTGGTTTTCCCTCAAGGTCATTTAGGCGATTTTGTTTATTTTCGTCCATATAAAACTATATTCTCTACGGTAATTTAATACTTATGATTAAATTTTGTACCTGTATTATATATCAATTCCGATATCAATATATTAAAGTGATTGAATAACATATTATGTGCTATGCCTACAATGAAGAATATTTTAAATTTTACGTATCATGTTTTGATACCTTGTTTAATTGGGTATTTTGCATACGCTTCATTTACGATGATGTCTCCACTTACTCATATTGGATTAACTATATTCTGTATTTTATTGGCTTTATGGGCTACATTAGACTACCCAATTGATAAACTCCCAGACCAACCAGTGTTATTTTCTATTCTGGGTATCTTTCTGACGATAACGGTTACTCTAAAACAATTAGAAGATAGTGTATTTGAATCACCAACAGTTATTGAAGGTATTTTATCTCTATTTGTCGGCGTATTGGGTGGTATACTTCTCTGGTTGTCTATGATTGTGATAATTTCTGGATTAATTACATCTATGACCGATATACAATTAACAGCGAATAATAATATAAATGACCCTTACAATGACCCACATGCAGCAAGAATTTTAGATAACGATAATTAATCTAAAATTGATAAGCTGTCAACGATGATACCGTCAATACCCAATTGAATAATTTCTTGGATATGTTCTTTCTTAGATAATCCCCACGCATATATTTCAATATTGTTCTTGTTACATTTATATATAATATCTTCAGATAATAATTTACGATGTAGTGTGAGAAAATCACCATCTAATTCACAAATGAAATTTAATCCTTTTTCTGAATGTGTAATCGAATTCGTTGAAACACCAGTGTGATTTAGTAGATTAGCTCTTGGACAAATTAATCCGATATCATAATCTACATCTAAATTATTTATTTTCCTTATTTGTTTAGGATTAAACGATTGGAATAATAACTTTTCATCATATGATTTAAACTGTTTAAATAGCTTGCTTGTGATATCTACATCTTTTTTAAATTCAAATAATATAGGTATTTCACACAAATTTAATACCTCGCTTATCAGAGGTATTTTCTGCTTGCTTTTAAATATAGTATGATTCTTTAGCGTACTATAATCCGTATCTTTAATAGGTGTATTTAGTCCAGATGCTCTCTTAAGTGTATCATCATGGAATATAATATATTTGCCATCTTTTGTTTGTCTAATATCTAATTCAACAATATCACAAGTTTTGTTTGCAGATTTAACGGCTTGAATAGTATTTTCTACATTATCTTTAGCAAGTCCTCTATGTCCAATTATTTTAATATCATTTAAATTATCCATATATATTATATAACTCATATTGTTAAAAAAGATACCGACAATTTATTGAATATTTTATCTAATAATATCGAACCTACAAAATCTAAAACGGTATTTTTAAATAATCTTGTATCATATATTCTTGTATGACACTACTTACAACGAAAGAGGAACTAAAATCTGAATTTTTTGAAGCTCTACATCGAGTTAAAAAGAAGGACGTTTTTCGAAAAAACATCAGTCAGATAATATTCGCCCCGTGACCGTTCCTCTTAATTCGGATGGTGAAACTTTGTTAATTTCTTGCAATAATGTAAGTAAGTTTCTTAACGGTAATGCAAGTCTTTCAATTAGTTATATCGTCCCCAACGGATTTATTGATATGGAAAATGAGCATCCGCACAGTTATGCAAAAGAGGTGTATGAGAGTGAAGCACTAGATATGGTTCATTCCGTTATTGATGATGTGTTTGATGTAAATAGTATTAATTTTTCATTTTCTGACGTGACTTCTAAAACTTTTATTTTTAAAAATGTTATCTACCTGCAAGACCCAACAATCGTGCCAATGGATGAAGAATATGAAATCACACCAGTTTTAACAGTAAATATTGAAAAAAAGTATATTTATAAACAAAAAAGTAAAAGTACAGTACATCATGCAGATGATGATAATGTAGATATGGTTATAAAACCAAATCTAGAAGAAAAGAATGTTGAGTTCGATGAAGATGTTAATCTCTTTGGAAATAATTTAACTGTAAAACATCGAAATGAAGAAAACCTCGGTTCTGTAATCGCCTTGGAAAAAGATGGTGAGGTATATGGATATGTTTCTAATTTAGGTGGCGATTGGAATCATCTTATTGATGCAAAAGGTGAGTATCCAGACGGTGACTTGTTCTAAACGAATAATTTAAAATCAATGGGTTTATTATACAACAAACGAATTGTTGTGTATGTCGTACAATAGTCAAACGAGTCTTCAAACTGCGGATATTGGTAATCATGAAACGGTTATGATGGTTGATACTTATATTACAGAGACAGAATTACATATATTGTGTGATTCTGTATTTGCATTTACCGGTGATAATGACTTAGATGAAAATTATGACTCTACGATTCTTAGTACAGTATTAACACGTATTCAAGATTCTTCACATTATTGTGCTGTCGAAAATAATACAGACCAGCGTACTTATAAATTGAGGTTTCCCATTACAGATATAGAAATGGAATCACTTAACGAAGCATGTAAATCAATGAATCCAATGTCATCTCGTGCTATTCTAAATACTATTCAGAATGCTATGGAACCTGTGGAAAAAGTTTATCATATTGAAATTAATGTTCCTGTAAGTTTCAAGTCTGAATTTCAGGAACAAAATAAACCAAGTCTAAATATACTTACGAATAATATGAGTTTCAACGTTCTTGGGATTGAAAACGTTAGTCCTAGATATAAGATTAATACATATATTAATCAGTCCGAATATAATGAATTAGTATCTTTGTCTGATGATGATTCTATTACAGAAGATGTTCAAAATTTCTTTAATGTCATCTCTGATATCACAGAAGATTTTAGTTTTGAAAAAGAAAGAGAAGAATTCGTTGAAGAAATCACACCAGAATAAATCAATATTTTTATTGAATCAAAAGTTATTATAAATATAACTTATATGGTTGTAGAAGTAGTTTTTATTATATTTCCATTACTGTCAACTAATTGAATTTCTATATCATCTCCTGAATTTCCACTGTAACTATAATCTGTTTCAGATTGACTTAATCCAGATTCAACAACATTTCCGTTTGCAACAAATGTTACACTAGCTCCATTTACTTCAGGATTCGTGTTCCATGTGAAATCATAATTTCCACTATTACCTCTCTGACTATATTCTAAAGTTAAATCCACAATAGCTACAGTATCTGTATATGTATATTGGTCTCCATCAATCGTGATTGTGAACGTTATATCATATGTACCCGGTGTATTATATTGATGTTGTATATAATAATCCGTAGATGTTGTTCCATCACCAAGGTCCCACTGTGGATTATATCCTTGTAGAACTTCAAATATTCTTTCATCATTATTTAACCATGATTCGTCACGAATATCATATACTTCTTCTGCAGGTGGTCTGTCAGGGTCTGTCGGTGGGTCGGTTGGGTCGGTTGGATTATCTGAACCAATATTAGATGATGGTAAATCAATATCTTCATGATTCACACCACCATCTGCCGTATCACTAAGTGAAACACTTGTTAAATATAGGTCTACGGGTCCAGTTCGTGATAATGTCACGGTTTCTTCTGTAGAATCATATGAAATTACATCTAAATTAGATTTTTCAGATGCAAAATCAACCCAAAATTCATTACTTAATTTTGTAGGTACCGTAATTTCAGGGTCTGTTATTTCATATTTAACTAATGAATCCGTTCGTTCAAATCTTAATCGTTCACTATTATAACTTGTTTTATTATATACTCCTTGAAGAGCTACAATAGAAAATCCATTATTCAAAATAAATTGATTTTGTGATATTGCTGTTTGAGCATCACCAAAATTTCTGTATGTAAATCCCGTTTCATATGTATATGTTGGTGGATTTTGATAATACCTATAATCCAAATCATATTTTAAATAACGTGTACGAACATTATGTTCCATAGAGGAATTTGATATCGTAATCTCATTCACGCGTGATGTAGATAAAGTTCCTGCTGGGGGCGGTGCGTTAACAGTTATTAGTCTAGTCTGATACCTCATAGACATAGGATATACTTTTGTAGACGGTGTTCCATCCATTCCTGTGTTAAATATATTAGATTCTATACTTGAAAATTCAAATTCCATATCATTACTGTGTGTTATCTCTGCTTGCCTATTCTGTTCAGGGACGATGTTAGCTTGATACATTGTAAGCATTAATACTAATATACCAAATATAAGTATAAATCCAATCTGCATAGCTTGTGCCCGCTCATCAGTTATTATATCAGACATTATTTACTACATATTGATTTTTGATAGGTTTATACGTTATGGTTTTATAATCAATTTACCGAGTAATTTATTTATACACTAATTGGAGATTTTATATTCTATTTTACTCTTCTATTTTTAATATACAAACATTATTTGTCATATAATTATAAAAATGTTTAAATATAAATATTTTGTAAATTAACTATTTTTGTAATAGAATAACCTTGTCATTGAAAGCATTACATGGTTCTGAAATAATAACATCAAAGCCTATATTTTCAGATGTATTTACGAGCCAATTTTCCGTGACAAGATATTCATTATTTCTGTCTTTTACATTATTTCCTGCTTCAATCTCATGTTCTCGTGTGAAGTTCCCTACTTCTTTTGAATTGTTGATATCTTCTTTCTCCAAACTACCTAACGAATTCCAAAATGTTGAGGCATATCCTTCTAAACCTCTTTTTCCCATAAGCTTGTAATGTTTAATTTTAATTCATCTTCTGGAATAAATGCTTCTGCTATACATAAATAGTCACCTTTGTTCATTTTCTTATAACAATTTTCTAGGAAAGAAACTTTTATTTCTACGGGGTCTGGTATATGATGAAATGAATATAACATAATAGTTAATTTAGGTAACGAATGTATTTTTTGGATATATTTAACCATATCATTACATACAAATTTCACGTTCTCTTCGTCTATTTTTTGTCTAGATTTTTCAATTGGTTTCTTTCGATTATCTATGGCTAAAATATTACTATTTTTATTATTTTCAAATATTTTAATTGTCGTTTGACCTAAACCGGACCAAAGTTCTAATATATTATCAGGATTAATCATCTTTGTTATTTTCAAAACGGAATCCTGAAGAGCCAAATAATATGATGTTTTACCTAAATATTTTTCAAACATCTCATCATTATTATAAAAACTTGGCGTTTCATCATAATCTGTCATAATATAAATATATGCTCTATCATTATATAATTAATCTTACCGCAACAAATTTATCCAACAATTATCTAAAATCAAAATTCTTATTATAATCTGTGAAAAACATATAATCGTATGAAATGTGCTCGGTAGCCCGACTGTGGCGAAAAGTTGATTCCTAGAATTAACCGTGTAAACCGACTTGGTGACATGCATTTGATTAAGTACAAAAATCGCCCTTAAAGAAAAGATAATGTGGAAATTAAGGGTAGAAGTGAAACGTTAGTGAATTAAGTTTTGTGACGGACCACTGGTAGATTAATCACCTGAAGATGACACAGATTTATTTGCTGTGGCACACGCTTCAGGGGACTTATTCATACTATTATTCAATGTATTTGTAAAATGTATTTTACAACACATATATAAATGTATAGGTATGTATATTCTATATGGTAGAATCGAATACAGAGTCTGTTGGAGAAAATAATAATTTTGGTCTTATATTTGGAGATAATGCACGCTCTAAAGTAATGTATGTCTTGTTCTTTTTTGAAAACAAAGCACATACAAAATCTGAATTAGCAGATTATGCTAATGTGAGCCGACCAACCGTATATGAACATGTTGAAAAATTAGAAAAAATGGGGATTGCTATTGAAGAAGATGATGGGCGTGTTCGTGTTAACAAAGAAAGTGAACTAGCAAAATCAATCGCAAGAGTAGAATGGAAATTCATTCAAAAATGGGCTGAAATCGAGAAAGAAGAAGGTAGTGATGGATTAGATAAATTCTTAACGGAAATTGGATGTGAAAGAATTCAGGAAGATATGTAATACTACGAATCATAAATATAAATAAACTGTACTAAAAATAAAACCTGTATTATAGGCTTCGGAACAATTCTTCAAGTTGTTCTTTTGTTACGCTAACGGTTTTATTTGTGTATTCACTTTCAGACGTTTCTAGCTTTGCATCTGATACATGAGATTCACCATAGACAGCAACACGAGCAAATTTTGTTCCCGGTTCGAACGATTCAAATTCTTCTTTAAGTACATATTCTGTAGACATCTAACATAACATTATCTTCTTACAATATAAACTTTATTATATTGGTATATAAATTATAATAATATGGTTATAGTATAGTAATATGTTAAAGGTTATTATGATGTTGAAATTAGATAGTATCCAATCATAATCACAATAATTGCAAATATACCGTACCCTCTAGTATATCGTAAAAGTAGAAGGAATATAGGTAAAGAAACGAGTGAAAGAATAGTTATATAGAAAATTGATTCACCAAAACCAAACGTACCATAGGATGCATATTTTTGACCAAATAAACTCCGTTCAGAATTAACTTGTTGTCTGGATTTATGATGGTTTTTTCCTCATCACGATGTGTTTGGTGAATCTTAGGTTCCCATGATTCATCTAATTCATTATATCTAATATTAATATCTTCTCCAATAGAAAGTTCTAATGTATTTATATTACAACCTGTTTCTTCAATTAATTTTCTAAATAAATTATCTTCAGGCAATCGTTTATCTGGAAAATCATATTCTTTTACAAATGTATCTGTAATCTGGAAGTAGGAACTCAACAATAATTTTATTATTTGAAAATTCGATTGAAACTATCTACGCTTTCTTTTTCTCAGAATTGCGTTGATATCCACCTAATTTAGATGATATATTTTCAACATCTGTACCGAACTCAGATTCAAGTATATCAGCTTGAGATTTTTCATCAAGTTGAAGTTGTCCATTTTTAACTTGTTCTTCAACGCTCATAGTATATATTTTAATTACATCATATAATACCTTTCGATATAATTAATGTCGTGTTTTTACAATAACATTTAAAAACGTAGAGTTATGTTTTATACATATGAGTAAATCAAAATACAGCCCTCCAAAATTTTATAAGATAGAACAATTAAAAAATAAACTACTATATTCATCCACTTTTGAAGAAGAAACTTATTATAATATGTATGGAGAAGATGTACCGGAAAATACTCCTGTGGATTATATAGACCTTGCAGTATTGAGTGAAAGATTAAAAGGAACAGGAACACAGCCATTCCACGGTGAAACTGATGATACAGATGAAGATTATGTAGGACCATCTGTTGTAACATTAAAAGGTGAATTAACTATCGAGATTGATAATGAAGATGATTCGTTAATGTTTGTTAATAAACTGAAATCTCGTGGAGAAACATACACATCATTTGGTTCGATTGAAAATTATCATCCAATGGTTCAAACACAAGTACTAAATGGTGAATCATATGATGCTGGACTTGTATGGGCAACAATGATTGAAAAAGAAGATTTAGATGATGGAAATGTACACTTTTGTCAATTAGTTTTAGACCGATAACTGGTTTATACTATAGTTATATCAATCAGTTCTACATTACAGAGAATCGAGGAGAATGCCTGACCCTTTAGGGTCAGGATGAATCCGACAATCGATGACACAACCCACTATCGACAGATACTTAAGCAACCTCGTACAATTACAAGTATGCACGGCCTAAC
>Ga0208283_10373_pt1 | contig 13883 bp, 9 predicted proteins | sample AntRauMetaRauer1_FD_184785 | JGI IMG/M metagenome (GOLD analysis project Ga0208283, IMG submission 184785) | Saline lake microbial communities from Rauer Lake, Antarctica, in enrichment culture - Antartic Rauer Lake 1 Metagenome Rauer1 (SPAdes)... ...
CAGAGCTGCCATATTCACATTCACCGAACTGACGAACCGCCCTACCGACAGTGGCACCGTCAACTGTACGTCGAGCATCGAAGCGTCTGGAATCAGCACACTGACCTCCCATACAACGGGCCACACCTCACTCGGGATCTCGCTGAGCGGCTGTACGGCGATGACGGAGGCACCCCAGAGGCAGTAAAATATCTCGATGATGACGACGATGATGAGGATGATGGCTCCGCTGGGGTAACGGAAGTCCCCTAATCGAGACACTGCTCGGCCAACCTGGGTTCCCAGAGTTGACCCGAATCTATAGTATGAGTAGCCTCGAAAAAGGTGCTAATGACAGATCTCTCGGAGTTTGGAGGTGGTATTGATCGCTCTGAACTTGATGAAGCTGACCAGTTCCACGCCAGCCTTTCTGACTGGATTCGATCCGATGCCGTGAGTGTGTACTCTCGCGAGCAAAAATCCTACACTAACGGTACGTTTGAAAACGATCGCAGCTTTAAGCCTCAATTTCTCATCGAGGGCCCCTCGTACACATACGTGGTTAGAACACAGCTAGCTGATGACGGGAGTGATATCTATAAGGCAATTTATACTGTGTTCAACTATTGGAGGGCTCTCACTCAAGGCAAAGAGGGCTATTCGGTCGATGGGAAATCTATTACCGTTGATGCCGTTTTGCTTGCCACCGATTACTCGAAGGAAGGGAAATTATTCCACGGCCGGCAGAACAAGGACCCGCTCCGTACTGGCCGCTCCGAGGAAGCGGCGAAAATGGCTAACTCTAATCAGATTCCGAAACTCGAGCACGGTGCTAGTGAAACCGCGCTGAGGGTACTTTGGAAATTTGTGAAGAACCACGACTCTGAGAGCGATGTCGGAATTGGCGCACTTCTCTCATCGGTACTCGATACCCCAGAACAAATAGGAGATGCGGATCTCGAAGAATACGTGCCAGCTGCATTGTACTACACTCCTGGCGAGGAACTTGTACATAGTTGGAACTACCTGCCATTCTTTTTCCAGAACAACGCCTGAACGATTTGCTACCCAGAATAGACGTACTTTGTTGTGCTGTTATCCTGCTGTATGGTCACCTCAGGGATACGCGTTAGGAGCTCACCATTGGAGAGATAAAATTGCCAAAACTGAGGGAACCCTCGCGACGGGAGGTCTATATCCTGCTGATCAAGATATCGCTCAAAGCTCGCTCGCGTTTCGTACTCCGACTCCCGAAGGCGTGCTGTTAGTGACTGAAGAATCTGTGTGACCTCCGCTTTCTCGTCTTCTTGGACAAGTGAGATCTGATCTACTAGTGACTCTATCTCGGACTCACCGGTGGGCGACGGTTGAGGCTGAGTCTCTTCGGAATCTTGTGTAGATCCAGAGATCGACTGCGGTGGTCCATCTATTAATTCTCTATCAGAGAATTGCTCTACCGCTGAATCCACACTGATCGCTTCACCTTCCGTAGCACTGTGACCATAGAGGCCACGATGGACTCGGACGATACATCCACTCTCGAGAAGGCGTGACAACCGTTGACTGATGTAGGGTTGTTGCTTTCCGAGCTCCGCGGCTAGGTAACTCGGTGATGCACGCCCCTCCCTGAGTTTGGTCAGTATTTGCCGATCGGTCGCGTTCAACTCCATAGCTACAAAAATCAAAGAAGGGCTTACGACTTATTACTTATTAGTCGTGTAACTCCAATCCCGACGAAACGGTGATGTGCTCTTTCCCACACTCTCCGCCCTGAACAGTCCGCCGACGGCAACCGGGGGGAGTGTCTCCCGCTCTGCCCACCCACCCCACCCTCTCCCTCTGAAGCTCCAGCGCCCCCAGACACTTCGACGCCCTAGAAGTGTCTCCCACAGCGTGGCCCCCGCCAGGCCACGCTCCCTCTTCTCGGACCGTCCCGAACACGGTCCGGGTCTCGTCGACGTCGAACCGTCGACGCACTACTCGGTGCGGCCATCCTGCGTTGCTGTCTGCGGTGCGGTCCCTCTCGGACGTCGCTCGCGACGTCCCCTCTACACAACTCGCCATCGCCCCCCGCTGTCGCCGTCGCTGTCGTTGCTGTCCCGGTCCTCGCTGTCGTCGCTGTTCCGGGTCGTCGCTGATGCTGTCGCTGTCGCCCTCGTCGCTGAAGTTGCTGCCGTCGTCCCTGTCGCTGCTGCTGTCCTCGATCGCGAACTTCGTCCCCAACCGCACCTTCGAACCGCTCGGTCGAATCGCGGCCCACGTCTCCGCACTCAAACCTCGCCCCCCTACTGTCGCCGTCGTCGCTGTCCCGGTCCTCGCCGTCGCGGTCGTCGTTGCTGTCCGTGTCGCAGAAGCCGCCGATGCCGTCCCCCGCCGCGGATGCTGTCGCTGCCGGTCCCCGTCCTGTCCTGTCGCCCTCGCCGTCGCTGTTGCGGTCGCCGTCGCTCCCGCGTTCTCGCAACACCCCGTCTGCCAGATGAAACGCGACCCCCCCCTCTCCTCCCGCCGCGCCCCAACCCGAACTCCCCTCTCGCGTCTCGTCCCGAACCCTCCTTCTCGCGACACGCACCCGAACCCTCCTCCTGCGTCTCGCCCCCCGACTGCCACTCCCCCTCCCTCTCGCGAGACACGCCCCACCTTCCTCGAGCGCGACTCAGACTGAACCCTCCCCCGAGCGCATCCAGACCCAACGTCCCCCCAAGCGCGACCACGCCCACTCCTCCCCCTCGCCGCCGACGCCGCCCACCCCCGCAACCGCCAACCGCTGCTGTCGTCGCTGCCCCGGTCGTCGCTGAAGCTGTCGCTGCCGTCCTCCTCGCCGATCACCATCCATCCAATCCAGCATCGACCACCGAACCCCCGCCCCTTCTCGCCAACCCTCTCCAGTCGTTCTTAAGGCCTCCCCCAGACCATCCATTCAGACGCTCGGCCAGGGTCCCCGCCTATCTATCAGCAGACTGGTAGTCCCACCCATCGACAACCCCCTCCTGTTCCCCGTCTCTCCTCGGCTCCGCCTGCACCCTCCGCTACGCGACTACCCCTGAGTAGGTAACTCCCTTGGACCCTATTTGTGTAAACTGGCGCACCTCGTCACGAGCAATTCTCTGCTATATTAGAGATGCTCTAAAGCCCTCTCGTACCGTCGCTACCTCGTCACGGCAAATCGTGTGGTGGTGTGGCCTGATTATACACCCCCCGAACCGCGCCCCCGTACCGTGATTACGAAATTGGCCCGGTGACCTCGAAAGTAATCACAAAGAGGCCGAATCACCACGCCGTCTGGTAATTATCGGTGCGTTAGCCGCCGTCATCGCGGCTGATTACAGACCCCCCGAATCCCGCACCCGTGCCGTGATTAGTGCTGTAATTATGGATGGTATTCAACTGTACGCCGTCCTGTAATTACGAAGTGGCCGGAAGGTAGATCGGTGCCGCAACCGCCGCTGTAACCGCGTGATTACAACACCCCCGAAACTGGACGCCGTCCAGTGATTAGCGCGCTGATTACGAATAGTCCGTATCTCGACGCCGTGTGGTAATTACGAAAATTTGAGCGCTGATTTCGACCCGTGATTACGAACCCCATCAATCGTACCGCTGTCCTGTGATTAGCGATTTGATTAGAAGGACGCCGAATCACGCACCCGTACTGTAATTAGTCGCGCAGAATCCACCCGATACATACGTAATCTGGTAGTAATGGTGTCGATGGTGCCCGAGTGCCTGCCGCGATCACTCCCGATTCGGCTGGCTACACGTTAGGGAGTCGTCCAGCGGAGTAGTGGGCAGACGCCGAGCGCTTTGGGGGCTCCGTTGTGGGTCGGCTGTGTGGTCACTGTTGAAGTCGCTCTGAGAACGGCACTGAGAAAGCGTTGTGCGAAGAACGAAACTGCGTCGAAGGGGACTACTGTTCGACTTCGTCTCGGAGGTCGGTGATGCTTAGGAGTTCGTGGGCACCCGGCGAATCGAGCGCCTCACTGATTTCGCTCACACTCCCTCGCTGGGCGGGTTTCGTGTCTAACTTCTCGGAGAGGGATTTGATGAGGCGACGGGCACCCTTCCGGTCTGCTGCTACCCACACGGCGTCTCCGTAAGCCATTGCGAGCTTGTCGTAGTCTCCCTCGACGTGGCCGCGCTTCTCGGGAGACGTTTCTACCTCGACGATCTTGTGGCGTTGGTCCGGAGAGTCATTATCCGGGGAGACGAACACGTCGTAGACGTGGGAGTCGCCGTCTGGACTGTGGTACATCTGTGCGTCGTAGCCTTGCTGTTCGTAGTAGGTTGCAGTCAGCCGCACGCCGATCCGATGGGTGAGGCTCTCGTTGCCTTTCTCCCCGCCACTCTCGGGGGAGAACGTCCGGTCGACGAGCACCTCTGCGTCCTTCGTCGGCCTGTAGTACACCTGCCGGTTCCCGAGGTATTCTTTCTCCAGATACCCGTGGGCTTCTAGGTCGTCAGCAGTTTCACTGAAGGGGAGTTCCTTCATCGATTTGCCGAGCGTGTACCCACTGACGCCATCGGTGAGCGCGTCGAACACTAACTTGAGGTACGCGCGATGCTCGTCGGTGATGGTGTCGTCCTCCACGTCGTCTTTGTCCTCGTCTTTGACTTCTTGTTCGCGTTCGTTTGGGGCGCGGCTCTTCGCGGTGGCGCTGTCGACGTCGATCGCGTCGTGGTCGCGACTGACGCAGTGACGGGTGCGGCTCCGACGGCGCACCATCTCGGATTGGGCGCGAACCTGGAAGGGACCTTCTTCGTGTCCCGGTGGGATGGGGAGTGGTTTCAGGGTGAGAATCTCGGGTTTCTGTTCGTGAAAGCCCGTGGATGGGAGCTGGACGACCCATTCTCCACGCCGAAGGCCAGCGATACGGTCTTTGATTTCGTCGCTGTCTAAGTCCTCGTGGAACAGCGATTCCGCGAGCATATCGTCGGTCGCGATGTTCCCGATGATCTTGGTGTTGATGTTGTTGAGGATCTCCTTGTAGGACCGCCGGTTCGCCCGTGGGTCGTCCCCCAGTACCTGCTCGGGATACTGCATAATCAGTCCAAGTGAGAGGTTGAACTCGCGGCCTTTCGGCAGGAGGTCTTCGTAGACGATTTCGGTGCGAGCGACGTCCGCACTCTCCTCGATGATGACGTTCGCGATGTAGTCGTCGTCGTTGGGCGTCCAGATCGAACGCACTGACGTCCAGAGGTGCGACAGAAACAGCACGGTGAACATCTTACTGGATTCACCGTGGATGTCCCCGGTGTCGATGAGGATGACCTTATCGGAGTTCAGCACGCTCTTGAGGTCTAACATTGGGACGACTTCGCGGTCGTACCACCCGGCTTCGTGGTCCCAGTGTTCATCGGCAACGTCGAACGAGAGCATATCCCAGATGAAGTCACGCTCCTTGAGCTTGCGAATCCGGTTGAGGACTGCGTCGGTTGTGTTCATAAACTGCCGTTGGTCCTTCTGGAGGTGCGACAGGAGGATGCTCTCGACTTGATTGTCGCTCACCTTGGGGAGGGCTTTGTCGATGAGCATCTTGTCGTCTAGGTCGTCGTTGTTGTTGTTGCCGACTTGTGCGCCGTGTTCTTGGAAGTCCTGGGCGGTTTCCAGTAGTTCTCCGATGGAGAAGTGGTCGCTGCCGTAGACGGGGTCGAAGCAGGCTTTGATGAGGTTCGTGAGGATTTCGTTCGCGACGAACGCTTGGTCCACTGTGTCCTTTCCGAGCGCGAAGTACAGTACTTGGAAGTAGTGGTCGACGATGTTCTGGACGGCGGTCGCACGCTCGCGGCCTCCTGCCTCGACGAGGGGTCGCAGGTCGAAGAAGGGGATGCCGGGGACCATTCCGTCTTCCTCGGGGATCTTGATGTATTCGACGTCATCGAGGTTGCCGAAGAGGGTGCGATGACACCGCAGGTAGTTCTCGCACATATCGCCGCCTTTGGGGTCGACGACGACGGTTGGGCCGTTGAGGTTCGCGTACGTCGAGAGGATGTCGTTGAGGGTGGCGACGGTCTTCCCTGAGCCGGTGGTTGCGGCGCGGATGTAGTGGTGGGTGAGGTCGCTGGCGGAGAGGCCGATTGCGTGGCGTTGGTTGAGTTGGTCCCACCATTCGTTTTTGCTCTCGATGACGCTGATGTCCGAGGGTGGGAGGTCTGGGTCGCGGATGGCGGTGACGGCGCGTCCGATGGTCATTCCGTGCGAGAACTCGCGGAAGACTTCCTCGTTCGGGGAGGTGAGTGGGGACTGTGCCTTTGGGGTACCGCCGGTCCCGGCGCGGCTGGCTTTCGGGAGTGAGTCGATGCTGGGGACGGTGATGAAGTTCGCGAGCTCTTTGACGTTACAGACGGGGAATGGTTTCTGTCGGCCTGCGATCTCGAAGCCGTTCGGGTACGTGATGCCGTGGGCGAGCATCCGTTTGTACTCGTACTCGTTCTGCCCGAGGTATTCGCCTTCGATGCTGTAGAACCGCCCGCTGAGGTGGTTGAGTGAGTCGGTGAGATTCTCCGCACAGTCCTTGAGACTGGTTGCGGCGCGGATGCTGACGTTGTAGGTGTGGGCGGGGTCTTTCAGGTCGATTTGGCCCATTCGGTCGGTGCCGTGGCGTTGGCCAGCTGTCTGGGAGTCGTGAATACTCCCACCGACTTCGTTCGGGGTATCTGAGCGGTGGCGTTCGGCCTTCTCCTCGTCAGACACACCGAGGAGGGGATAGTCGAACGGTCAAATGCTCCCCAAGCCATCACTGCTGTACAAAGCCACAATCAAAAAACTGTGAACAAAGCTTCATCCCACACGATAACAACCGACCGACATCGACCGGTCTCAATTGCGAACTACACGACTTTCACATTATTTTTCGCAGTTGTGAGCTTGAATCCTCTCTGGTAATCCAACGACGCCGCAAACTGGACATTCGACGAGTGGGGTCGGCGGCAGTTTTCGGCAGTGCTGCAACGCAGCTCGCAAATGTTCTTCAACAACAGGGGATTCACACCGAGTAATCGCTTGAGAGAGATGCATTTCGAGAGCTTCACGTGCCGTTTGTGTCTCCCTGGGAGTCTGCCCCGTCATCGCTGGCCTTCAGCGAATATGCAGATAGTATCCGATACCCGATACGCAGGGTCGATACATCGTAGTCCTACCAGTTGGTGTCGTTCAATCATAATCTCTGAAGCGTACAACGGTTCACGACTAGATCGCCCATACAGCAACGGTACACAGCGAATCTACCGTCACACACTCCACTTCAATTGGTGGACAAAAACAATCTCTACGACGATACCTTCACAGCTCATCAGGGCAGCACACCGCCAAATCAACGGTCAATAATAGTTCCGTCGCCAGGTAACTGTCGAGTCTCCCGACTAGGTTGTAGCTACAGTGTTGCTCACTACCGTTGTGCTTTCCACAGCGGCATTCGACCAGTCTGCCACTCCATAGTTGGGCGAACCACGTACTTCGGATTCCTTTGTCAGCCGATCGGGCCGGCACAATCTGGATACGATTATGATAGGCACGATGACGGCCTGATCGCCAGTAAGGCGACCTACGTGGGTTACAACCTTTGAGAGACTCCACCTGCCGCAGGCGACAGATGGCTTTTCCACGCTACAGGGGCGTACTTCATCCTACAGTTCTGCGCGTTCATATATAATGTTTGGCTGGCTGGGTGACCAAGTCGACCCTGTAAAACCACCCGAACCGGGGCGCGAGCCACTCGTAACCCCCGCTATTAGGTCATTCGAACGCTGGGTCGGGGAATATCCGGAGCGCATCTCGTCCGTGATCATCGAGGTAGACACGCTTTTTGCGACCGTCTTTTTCGACGTGGATGTAGCTCTGTTCGCGGAGCGGTTTGATGATGTGTGTTTCGAGTAGTCTGTAGAGCCCTTCTTCGGTTTTCGAAGAGGTATCTGTTATAAACTTGAGTCCCTCGTCTCGGGCGTGTTGAATGAGTTCTTTTTTTGTTGCACCGTTTTGCGCTTGGAGATACCCAAGGATGGCCAGCTGATCTGGCGATGGACTACTGAGACGAAAAACTGGTAGATCAAACATTTCACCAATAGAATCGACCAGTGGTTCGGAAGGCGCTTCGCGACTGCCGTCTTCGTTTTCGAAGTTGGGTGCGACGTAAAACGGTGTTGCGGAGCTGGATTGACACGCCATCATCCCCCCGATGGCAGTTAGCTTACTCCCTGTCGAAAGGTTCACCAAGACATCATCCTTCTGGTGAGCCTCAATTACGTTGACAAACGCCGTTACCGCGCTGTTGATGTCGAAGAGATCGCATTCTCGTTCTTTGAGTTCGATACGATCATTTTCTCGGAGTGTCTGCACGAGATCGCGCTGAAACGATGCTTCGTAGTCCTGCTTCGCTTCGTGACGGAGTAAAACGACAGTATCTGCGTTATATTCGTAGATTGGCTTGAGAATACGATTGTATTCGTATCCAAGTGGCGCGATCTGTACGCGGTCGGCGACGTCCATTAGCGATGTATAGACAACCCTCTCTGAAGTAACTAACGTCTATACGTTAGTATCGTTCAACATCGCCCATTATTAGAGTTCGATTCCGTTCGCACTACTGTACAGTCTGTATTTAGCTACTATGACCACACCCATACTAACAACACTAAGTTAATAACAATACTTATGACGAATGGCACTATAGTCTGAACCACAATGACGCCAGATCTACAAAGTCAACCCGGCAACGATCTCACAGCAACGCTACGAGAAGCACGGAGCGAATACGAGCGCCAAACAAGAGCACAGGCACCTCCAACACTACTCAAGAACCTGGACGTGCAGAATTTTTGGGCTGCTGAAGAAGAACTGCTCACCCAAGTACCGGAGCACATTGAGGAACACGGTTACATCGAAGACAAAGAACTTCTCGAGAACATCGTACTCTGGAAATTCCCCGTTGTCATCGGGAACATCCGCGAGAACACGCCTGCTCAAATTGCGACAGTCTCCGAGCACGCGTTTCAAGCAGAGAGTGCGCGCAAAGCAATTCAGAAGCTCAATGAGTTACAAGGTGTTGCAGATTCGATCGCAGGTGCGATTCTGATGTTCGCTCATCCACACCGATACACGGTGATGGACCCTCGGGCAACGATGGCACTCGAAACGCTCGGCTACTGGACTGGTGACACAGCTGCTGTAGACGAGCAGTATGAGTCATATTGTCTTCGCTGTCACGAACTCAGCCAGCAAACTGGACTCCCGCTGCGAGACGTCGATCGGGCGCTGTACATTCTCGGCGGAGAGGACTGAACAATGGTTGTCTCAATCGGTCACTTCGACACCGACCAAGACGAGTTCGTCATCGAAGGGAGACTTCATAATGGGGCTGCCGTCCCGGGAAGTTCAGACGACTGGGAGCAGTGGGTGACACAATTTCGTGGAGCTCCACACGATATTGACCGAGAGTACCACCGTATCGAGCATCAATCTCAACTCGACAGACAAATCATCGACCGCCCGGCAGCCCACCCACGCGACGAATATTCGCTGATGATGAAAATGAAGACGCCATACCAAATGGCGTCGATTCGTCCCCCGATAAGTGAGTACGAGACGCTCAAAACGATTGCAGCTGATGCATCACCACTCACTCTGCCACCACAGAATGAGCTTGAGTCCAATCCAGTCTCGCTTCGACGCTACAGCGGTCCCTCAGATGGACAACCGCTCTCCTTTGTAATCATCTACGAGACAGGCCACGTTGCAGTCCACGCCCGCGAGAACTGTGCCTATGAAGGCCAATACCAGTTCACCATTAGTGATGAGGCCGTCACAGATCTCATTGAGTGCGTATACGAATCCGAATTTGGATCACTCAGCCATACCTACCTCGGTCCGAAAGACTCCCTCGCTGCAACGTCACTTGGATTCTGTGTGGGAACTAACCAACAGTGGGTCTATGCATACACGGACTCCCCACCGAACGCATTCACTACAGTTGACGACGCGGTCCGTTCTGCGAGTGGAATCGATCTATTCGAAACAGGAGACCACGAGACGATCACGAGTACCTTGACTAGTGGGCGTCCTGCGCCGGCGCTCTCTCTACTCGCTCAGAACACGGATCTCATAGCAGAGATCCCTCACGAAGCGGTTTTAGCGGGCATCGAAACGGGAATACAGGGTAACTCGGATCGAACAAAATACGTCGCTTTGGAGGTACTTTCGAACGTTCAGTCGACAGTTCCAGACCACCTTTGGGAGACAATTTGTACCATCGAAAGTGACCATCCAGACCTCATTCAGAAAATGACGGCGGCGACAACAGTAGTCGCCGCAACCAAACCAGAATTAGTTGAGGATCTCGCAACGACACTCCTTGAGACGCTCAGAGCAGAAGATCCGCGCCGTCGAACGGCTGCATTGGAATCACTTAAGACGCTTAGTGAACACCAGCCACGTATTCTTATTGATGCTCTTCCGACTATTGAGACCATTCTGAAAGATGGCCGGACATCGGACCAGCGGACTGCGCTCGATGCTGTTCTCTCGCTTGCGAAGGCAGAACCAGAACACGTTGAACCGCTCGCATCAACCTTGCTGACGTTCATTGAAGATCGAACGTTACCGATCCGGTCATCAGCGATTGTCGGTCATCTCGCAAAGGCTCGTCCAGATGTTGCGGTGCCAGCCATCGAGACATTCGCGGGGTGGCTTGATACAGATGAGACACGGATCCGCGCAAATGGGCTCGCTGTCCTCGCAGACTTGGCTGAGACATATCCCGAGAAACTCCGTCCATACGCGCCACAAGCACGCGAATTTCTCGAAGACGATGACGAGTTAGTCAAATACAATGCAACATCGATTCTCGCCAGGATCGCCACGGTTGCTCCAGATGCCGTCGAGCCAGTAACAGACTCGCTTCGGGAAGCCCTCTCAGTCGATCATCCGCCGACACAACAAAACGCGTGTTGGGCGTTGGGTCGGATTGGTGCCCACGACGCTCGACCAGAACTGCAAGCTCTTCGAGAGGAAACTGAAGTCGAAGACGTACAGGCAGCAGCAACCGCTGGATTAGTGCTCTTATCTCTGTCTGAGTGCCCACGCTGTGGTGATCGCATCGAACCACATCAGGTGTCTGTTGCCGTCTATGAGCATACGAAGGCTCGGTGGGAATGTCCTTGGTGTGACTACAGTGCGGTTGTGCGGCCAGAGTGAACCGCTTAGCAGTCAAGAATCGGTGTGTCCAATCGCGGTGACCACCGGGGTATTCGCGGTGAAGATCGCCTCCGCGACCCGTTCGGTGTTGAAGGCTTGGCGGTTCGAATCACTCCCACCGCCGCGGCCGACGATGATCGCGTCGACGTCCGCCGAGCGGTCGAGATGGTGCATGCCGTTCGCGATGGACGTCGGCGCCTCCGACCCCTGGACGGTTGCGTCCTTCACCACGATGTCGACGGTGGGGTCCTGCTCGTGGATCGCGTTCTGGATGTCGTACCGGGTGTCTCCTCGGAGGGACGTGACGACGCCGACCCGCTCCGGAAACGCCGGCGGTTGCTGTTTCTGCTCGTCGTCGAACCAGCCACGCTCTTCGAGTTCGCTTCGCAGTCGCTCGACGGCAGCCGCCTGGTCGCCGTCGCCGACGACGATCACTTCCCACGGTTTGAGGTCGATCTTCCCACCTTCGACCCAGTAGTCGATATCGCCCTCAAGGATGACCTCGGTCCCGTCTTCGAGGTCGGCATCCATCTCCCGGTAGCGGTTCGCCCAGATCATACAGGGAAGCTCGGCATCGCCGTCAGTGAGGGTGAAATAGAGCGCCGTGCTGTTCTGATGGAGATCGGTTACTTCGCCGATACAACGGACACCTTGGAGGGCCGGTGTCTCCTCAACGAAGGCTGCAATTTGCTCATTCAACTCCGTGACGCTGAGTACCTCTGTTGTACTCTCTCCCAGCTCTTGGAGTTCAGTATCCGTCGAGTCCGCCATTCATATCTTCTATATTCTGGACAGAAGCCTCAAAAAAGATATCTTCGCTATTTGGCGTTCAACATCTTCCTACCGGTTTTACTTTCACCTCGCTATGATGGCATTTAGATTCCGTTGGGCCCTTGACTGGCGTATGAGCAACAGTGGTTCCGATACAAGTTCTGTAGAGACAAGCAGCCGGGGAGCTGTTATTTTGGATGAGTCAGATCCACGAACGGTGATAGAACGCTTACCAAATACCGTCTTCCCGGTCATGATTCGGTTTGCTCTCCAGAAATCGACGAGTGGTGACCGGACACACGAGTCGCTAAGGACACCAGATTACCCTGTAGACGTGCGAATTCCACAGGGAGCATACATCCCGCAATCTACAGTCTATTTCGATAATCCTGCAGAGCGGCCGCCACGAAATGCAGCGGCCTGGCGACCACGAGAATTCGTTGATTCGCTCTCTGAGCTGTTAGATGAAATCGAGGACTCACCACATGTCGATCCAGATCGGTTACAATTCACCGACCTTTGTGTGGCCGAGATAGCCCCTCGGTACACAACCAGCGACCCACAAACAGGTGATACGGTCGCCACACCAGAGTTGTACGGGGATCAGGGAGACATCACACTCGGGTATTTCCGTCGTGAGGGAAGCCTCTCTGCGACCGAAGTTCGGGATTCCCTCGATACTGCGATGCCAGGTGAAACGCGATCGCCTCCACAGCTCATCCAGATCACGGAAGCGACGGCTAAACCGGCTCGGTCAAGTCGAGAGACACAGCAACCAGCGGGACGACACAAGTACTTCACAGAGGATGAAGCTGAGCGGGTAGACAATCTTGATGCAACTCCTGCCGTCTGGATGCTGGATCAGGTTGCTGCGGCAACTGAAAGTCACCGGCCGCTTGATCCGGTACTCTCTGAAATTGAGCGATTTTTCCCACAGCTCGCAGAGACGGATCTCCTCGAGTTCATTCAGCTACAGGGACGCACTGAGACGAGTGAGCGATTCTACGCAAACGAGGTACTGTCGCGATGAGTGAAACGGTCCAAGAGTCTGACGACGAGGGGTCGCAAAATGAATACATCCCCCGGGTCGGTGGGGAGATTGATCTCGACATTTCGGTTGATAGCGAATCCCCGTTCGTGGTTATCCCTCGTGGGGGAGCAAAGGAGATCGGCCGGAGTTGCTATCAGGTTGAGACACGGAATGGAACGTATCTCGTCGACGTCGGACTGAATCAAGGCGATGGAGGATTGTTCCCTGACCTCAGGGGCCTCGATGAGGGACAGATAGACGCAGTTTTTCTCACCCATGCTCATATCGACCACGTCGGCTCGCTCCCCCTGTTGGAGAGTTACGGCTTTCTCTCTGATCAGGCACCAGTGATTACAACAAGGCCGACAGCTGCGCTTGCAGACACATTACTCAGAGATTCGCTGAAACTTCACCGGCGAGCGACGCAAAAGCCGGGGAGAGAACAACAGTACTCGGAAACCGATCTGAGGCAAGTCATCGACCGATTCCGTCCCTGCGGATACCAGGCAGCAGACCTCAGTGATCACGTCGCACATATCGAGGATAGCGAAACGCTCCATTTCGAATTTGGAAATGCGGCCCACCTACTGGGTAGTGCCTGGTTAGCACTAACAGTAGACGGCTCACGGGTAGTCTTCTCGGGAGACGTTGGCGGCCGGTCGAATCATCTTCCCGAAATTGATGAGCCTCCGCAGGCAGACGCCCTCTTCCTTGAATCGACATACGGAGACACCCATTCGCATACCAGTGCCACTGACACCCGAACGGACATCTACAACGAGGCTGTCGACGCAGCTACCGATGGGAAGCCGGTCCTCATCCCCTGTTTCGGAGTCGGGCGGTCCCAAGAGTTGCTCTATATGTTCAAAAACCGGATTCACACGCTTCCGGAAGAGGACCGAAAGCAGCTAAACGTAGTCT
>Ga0208283_10377_pt1 | contig 13621 bp, 12 predicted proteins | sample AntRauMetaRauer1_FD_184785 | JGI IMG/M metagenome (GOLD analysis project Ga0208283, IMG submission 184785) | Saline lake microbial communities from Rauer Lake, Antarctica, in enrichment culture - Antartic Rauer Lake 1 Metagenome Rauer1 (SPAdes)... ...
TGACATCCGACGCCGAAAGGTACTCGTCTGGATCAGGTATGGTGAACACATCCAGATCCAGACACTTTCTTGTGGTTAATTTAGCGATTCAATTCAGCTGATTACGCTGCTTGGGAAGTACCGACTATATGTTACGAGAATTTAATTCGTTTATCTATAGACAAGGCTATCAATGGAATTACAATAAACGTGGAATCAATATTTTTGAACAAGATTGGGATAATCTCATCATACTTGATGCTTGTCGGTATGACGCTTTCCGGGATCATGCAGCCCCAGAACTCCCCGGACGCTTGGAAAAACGGATCTCGCGTGCGGCTGCGACCCCAGAATTCATTAGAGGAAATTTCTCAGATCGAGACCTGCACGATGTGGTGTATGTCACCGGAAGTAGTTGGATATACAAGCTCGGCGATGAAGTTAACTGCGAATTACATGATGTAGTTGATGCGAAAAATGATTTTGATTATGACCAATCATATCAGATGGAACAGGCACTTACAGCAGCAGAAGAGTATCCAAACAAACGGTTAGTGATACATTTCATACCGCCGCATCACCCATTTCAGGGACCACTTGCTGAAAAGCACCTGCCGCCGATCGAGGAACAATCAAGTGGATTCTTTGACAGACTCCGTCGTGGAGAGATAGACATAGATCAAGAGACACTCTGGCAGATCTATCTGGAAAATCTCGATCGCATCTTACCGCGAGTAAAAGAGCTACTCCAGACACTACGTGGAAAAACAGTTATTTCAGCAGATCATGGGGAACTGTTCGGTGAGAGATGTGGGGCGATTCCGATTCGAACATGGGGCCATCCTATTGGGTTCTATGCAGAACCACTCGTGACGGTTCCGTGGCACGTTTATGAGAACGGTGATCGGAAGGAAGTCATCGCTGATGAGCCAAAGAATACAAACATAGACGACCGTTCAGCAGAGGAGATCGACCAACATCTCAAAGCCCTCGGATACAAGGTATGACACCTATTCTCTATCAGATGGGGTCCGCACGGATTCAGTAGAGAGTTACGAGGTCAGCGTGCGTGCGAATATCCTCTGGTAACTCTGAGGGGTCGACCACTCCCCGGGCAATCCTGTTCCGAAGTCGTTGCCACTCTTTGTGCCGAACCAGAATAACGACCGGAACGGCGTCTAGCTCTTGGATTTTTGCGATGGCAAGTCGATTCCGCCCGTCTACGAACACCAACTCGCCATCGCGACCGACGTTCACTGCGATTTCTCCCCAGATCGCTTGATTCAGACGGTCGACAGCCGGGATCGAATACGCTTGGCTCTGCAGTTCGGCTTGTGTTTTGTAGCCATCTGTCGCAATCCGTTCGTACAATCGATCGAGCTCGTTGCACCGATCATCAAAGGCGTCGGGGGTCGCACAGTTCCAGAGCGTTGCGCCCTTGTCGATTGCCGCCGTCGACTCTTCGTAAAACGCCGTCTGTTCCCACGGAACACCACGATCGAAATGGGCGACAAACGACTGGAAAATCGTCGACTGAGAAAAATACTCGTCTCGTCGGTCCCAGTCGCCGCCGAATACACGTCCTGCAAGGCGATAGTTCGGGGGACGGAAGCGGGCACACTCGTCTTGTTTCCGCTCGCCTGAAATCCGAGTCCACGAGACCGTCCGCTGAATGGCATCGGGATCGACCCAGAACAGCCGTGCTGGCTGGATGGGCGCATCGTGTCGAACCCGCGTTGCGACAGTCCGCGCACAAATCCACGACAGCACGTAGGCCTGTGTCAGTCCCTGTAGTAGCCGATCAACTGTTGGATGCAGCCCGACGGCCGCGTTCTGTGAGGTTCGAAGTGCTCTGTCGACGTGGTCAATCATGTGGGTGTGTTTTACAGCGGCTGATCTACCTGCATTCGACGACGCGACGGCTGTGCATGAACAGTACTGTACACTCTTTTGAACATATCAGTCACAAGCAGCAGCGAACAGTTGCGTGTACTTTTCGAACGCGATGTCGACCGAGTAGTGAGTCCGGAGATACTCCCGTCCGTTGTGACCCAACTCCGCCGCCGTCTCAGGGTTCTCCCACAGTCGTTCGACCTGTTGGGTGAGCCTGTCGACCGACCCGGAATGGAGTCCGATGTCCCGTTCAGAGAGGAGTCCATCGAGCGTGTGGTGGAGCGAAACGACAGGGACACCGAACCGCCAGGCTTCCAAGAACGTGTTCGGGAATCCCTCGTATTCGGAGGTGTTGACGAACATCGCCGCACGCCGATAGTAGCGGTCAATCTCGTCCGGTGGGACGAATCCTTCGAACCGGAGGTTCGATAATGAGTCGGCCTGGTTGCTGATCCGTGTGCGGAACGTTTCGTCTTGGGACCAACCGATCAGGACGAACTCGACGGCCGGGAGCTGTTCTGCCAGCCGAACGAACCGCATGGGCTTTTTTTGCTCTGGATCAAGACTGCCGACCCACAGCACGAACGATCGGTCGGACATCTCCACGAGGTCGTCTTGCGGCGGGACCGAATACACATTTGGGACGATATCTGATCGAATACCGAGTACGTTTTCGAGAATGTTTTGCTGGTACTCGGTTTGTGCCACGACAGCATCCGACCGTCTGATTGCGTCGACGTATGCGAGTTTGGGCACTGTGTATTGGAACATCCCATGATGATCAGGTAGTCGCGCCAACTCGATGTTTGAATCGTTGGCCACACAGTATACGAAGGTTTCGCCGAGAACTGCACAGCAGTAACTCGATAAGATACAGAGGGGTGGATTGCCTCGAACGTAAAACACGTCGGCGTCGACGCGCTGGATCGATCGAAACAGTTTGAAAAGTACGTTCGGTGCCTGTTTTATATTGTTCGTCGGCGGAAGCGTCTTCCAGACGTCGAAGCCATCAATTCGCTCGTGAGCGTCGCCACCATCCACGAAGGTAATGAACGATACATCGTATCCAGTCTCCTGTAGACTGGTAGCGAGAAGATGCTGCTGACGCTCGGCCCCGCCGACAGTTTTTCGACTGCCCGGCTTGAGATAGCCGTAAATATACGGACAGATAAAACAGACGTGAGTATCCGATGAGTCTGCGTCGGTTACTCTCTCCAAGCCGGTTTGTACGGCCTCGCTACTATGTGACATCGTTGTACACCTGAATGATTTTCTCGGCCATCCGATCCCAGCTTACCTCTTCGACGTGCGTTCGACCGTTGGACCGCCCGCCATGTTCTAGGACGTCGACCAGCTCTGCGACGAGTTCAGTCTCTGTCGTACAGACTGCCGAGGGGGTGACGTTCCGCAGCCGTTTTCGGACATCACCAACATCGGTCGAGACGACCGGGAGATTACAGGCCAGCGCCTCTTTGACAGTGTTCGGCGAGCCCTCCAGTTTCGAAGTGAGAAGCAGCACGTCTGCGGCATTCATGTAGTACAGCATCTCGTCATGCGGGACGCCCGAGACGGTCTGTAGCTCGACGGGGTCGGCGAGTTGCTCGGCGGCATGGGCGGTGACAGTCTGTGCCAACTGGTAGTTTTTCCGGTCTTGTCGTTTCCCGTGGCTGACTGTTGGGTCGGAAGGGAACAACACGTGTTTGCTGTTGGGGTCCCACCCGACGTGCTCCAGCGCCTCACACCTCGGCATCGGTTTGAACTTCTCCATGTCGACCCCGGCAGGAATAATGTGGGCGTCGGTTCCCAGTTGGCTGCGCATCGCTTCGTTTCTAACGATTGCGGCGTCGAATCGCCGCGCACAGAACCGACAGACGTGGGGGTACTGGCCCTTCAAATAGTTGCCCATCAGGTCCGACCCCCAGAACGTCTGGACAACCGGTCGACCGGGCTGCAACAGGCCGTAGGGGGCAGCCAGTCCGGAATTCACGTGGATGAGATCGTAGTCGTTCTTGAGGACTTGTTTGAGTATCCGTGGATAGCCGTAGGCGGCGTTCACCGCATAGTAGGGAATGTTGTGGCCAGGCTCCGGGAGTATCCGTTTGGATATTGGTCCGAGGGAGTCAGTATACGTGCTGCGGCCTGGCGAGGCAGCGATCACGTCGCAGTTGACGCCGTTTCGTTCAAGCGCGCGGACCTGATCGAGAAAGAAGGTCCGATCGTCGGTCGTAACCAACTGGAGGACATTCATTGGTCAGTTACTCCACCCTCTATCAAATATCTTTTTTCGCCGATCCGTGTTCTTGAGGTAGCCGATTCCCTGGGTCATTACGCCAAGCATCGGCAGAAGATCGTCCCGAGACAGCGTTGCACAGCAGGTGTTTTTGTCCCACTGACCAAGTTCCCGAGCGGCCTGCAGTTTCCGGTCGTGGCTCCACAGCCACAGGAGTTCGTTCGGAACAATCCAGCGGTAGTTCATTCCCACTTGATACTCGCCATCCGACTTTGGAGGACTCCCATCGACAGCCATTTTATAAATGATATACGGGATGTCGACGCCCGAATTGATCGTGAGACTGAGCGACGACCAGAACCGCGGGTTGACCTCGATGAGTTTGTACTCCTCGGTGTGGGGATCGTAGAGTACGTCCATGTGTGCCGGACCTTTCCAGTCATGCGCACGCAGGAGGTCAAGCACTGAATCGATCCACGGCTCCCGTGCAACCGTCTGTGCCGCGATTGCGGGCCCACCCGAGTCGGGGTACTGTCTGGTCTCTTTGTAGACGTGTGTCGCAATCGGCTCGGCACTGTCGTCGAAGACGGTCCCGATGCTGTAGTGACCGCCCGAATGGTCGACGAACTCCTGGATAATCGGGTCGGGGTACGCGCTACTAACAGCCTCGTACTTCCGAGCGAGTTCGCTTGGTTCGTCGACCCGGACGATGCCACGCGCCCCCGAGGCGATTCGGGGCTTGATCAGGACCGGAAACGTGGCCTCTGTTCGAATCTCCTCGATATCCGCTCTCGCTGTTGGATAGTACGTGTTCGGAATCGGAACGTCGAGTTCCTCGGCGGCTTGCATACACTTGCCTTTGTCCATCAACTGTGCAATCGTCGGCCGGTCTGCGACGAAGAGTTGTGTCACCGCCGAGATCGTTTCCAGATATTCTGCAACGGTGAGTGTGCTTTCGTCCCGAACAGGAACGACGAGGTCGTACTGCTCTCGGTTACACGTAGCTACCAGCCAGTCGACGAACTTGGCTGGATCATCACCAATCGGTTCGTGTATCTTCGTTTCGGTCACGTACTTCGAGAACGCCGAGAGGGTCCATCTGAACTCATCACAAACGTGTACGTCGACGCCTGCGGCTCCAAGTGACTGAACGATAGCGAGTGCCGACAGCGACCGTCCATCAGTCACCAGTACTTTCGATGTCATGTGGTTGGTTCCAGTTCTGATTTAATACGGGGAGACCCCGAGAGGACTGTTTCGTAGAGTTCGACAATCTGTTGGCCCACTCGGTCCCAACTTAGCGGTTCGACCTGTTTCTGTCCGTTACACCGGCCACCCTGTTCGACCGCAGCCACGAGTCCTGTTACCAACTCTTCGGGGTCGGTTGCGACGGTCGACGGTTCGACATCGCGGAGTCGCTCCCGGACGTCACCGACATCGGTCGAGACGACAGGGACGTTGCAGGCGAGTGCCTCCTTGACCGTGTTCGGTGAGCCTTCTAACCGTGAGGTGAGCAGCAGGGCGTCGGATGCATTCAGATAGTACGGAATCTGCTCGTGTGGGACCCGAGAGACGGTCCTGAGTTCTACGGGCTCAGAAAGCTGTTCGTTGGCCCGCTTGACAACCGTTCGGGCGAGCGGGTAGTTTTTCCGCTCGTTATCTGGCGAGTAGGGAAACAGTACGTATCGCCCCTCGTCCCATCCGACCTCCTGTCGAGCAGCGTCTCTCGGAATCTCTCTGAACTTCTCCATGTCGACCCCCGCAGGGATGACGTGGGCCCGTCTGTTGAGTTCCCGATTCATCGCGTCGTTCCGCACGATCACCTCGTCGAACTGCTCGACGGCATACTTCAGTGCCTCACAGTAGTAGCCACCGAGGTAGTCGCCCATTAGGTCGGTTCCCCACAACGTTTGGACAATCGGCCGATGTGGTTGGAGCAGCCCGAACGGAGCAGCGAGTCCCGAGTTCGTATGAACGATATCGTACTCGTTGGTGGCCACAGCGTTCAATACTCTCGGATATGACCAGAGAGCGTTGGCCGCATAGTACGGCACGTTGTGCCCCTTTGTTGGTGCCAAACGCGTCGCTATCGGGCCGAGGTCGTCGACTAACGCGGCATACTCCTCTTTGTTCGGCGAGACGGCAATCGTGTCGCAACTGACTCCGTGTTGTTCGAGCGCGGTGACTTGGTCATTAAAGAAACTTCGGTCGTTGGTCGTTGCAATTTGGAGGACATTCATCGGTAATTTGGTAGGGGTTGAGTGTGGGATTATGTTTTTGAGCAGTGCTGTCACGTCGTTAGACGACATCGTAGAGGCTGATCTCACAGGAGTCGACGAGTGGTGGACTTGACTTCGACTGGTCGAGGTCCCGCCACATGATCACCTGTTGGTCGACCGAGGCCCATAGATCACCAATTGGTCGGTCGGAAAACACGAGTATGATGTCGTATCCACGGTCGATCGAGACTCGTTCGATCTCGTCGATGAGCACGTCGAAAGCCTCGTCGTGGTCGACACGCAGTTCGAGGACTCGACCTTCGAGGATGTCACCGTTCGACCGTGGGCCGATAACGGCGTACCCGACACACTCCTCGTCCAGTGTGATGAAAACGATATCACAGTCGGGATACTGGAGAATGTGCCGGATATCGGTCGGTGTCCGCCGAAACGAGGTGGTCTGCTGATCGTAGAGGTCGACAATAGCCTCAAACTCCGCGGTCGAGACCGACTGGTTGTGGTGGACCTGATAGGCGTGTTCGGCTGACTGTTCGAAGCGCTCGACCGAGGGGCTGGACCCGTCTAGTGGATTCGCCCACCCGTTGAGCAGTGTCCGCAGCGATTCGACCGAGTCGTCGCTACAGGCGAGGTCTATCAGTTGTGCGAGCGTTCGATCCGAAACTGACGGTCCGATCGACCGCGACGGTGGCTCAGTGCGTGACTTCGAGCCGACACAGTCACGCAAAGTGACCGGTCCGTCCGAGGTTCCGATGTGGATCCGGTCGCCGATACGGTCTGCAACCGTCTCGATGGCTGAGAATTCCGGCAATACAAGACCAGTGTACTGTCGAAGGACGACATCTGGGGAGAGCAACCGGATTTTGAGCGGCAGCTCCCGGTAGCGCCAGCCCCGATCTCGGTTCGCATCGAAGGTAACGTTCGTTTTCCGATTGAACGTCGACACCCGGTGTGCGCCCTGCTGTTCGCTGAACGCGATCGTCTTGGAATGAAGATCCGAGTATAGTTCCTGCCCGCGATAGGCAGGCCCGACAGCGGTATCGCCCAGTATGAAGATCGAGTTCGTTTGGTCGGTGTCGACAATTTGTTTACAAAACGCACGACGAAACGCGGCAAGTTCGCCGTCGATTCTAGTATAGAAGGTGTGTTTTTCGGCGTCGTAATCCGGGTACAGATCGTATTTCCAGCGAAAATATGGATGAGTACCCCATCCATCGTATGCCTCGTTGAGGAGCGAAACCACCTCGGCCTGGCGTGGCAGCCCCTGTTGGGTACGTGTCATAGCTGTCGACCATCTACAGTTTCGGAATACAGCTCTCCAACTGTACTAAATTGGTATCCCGAGTCAGCGAGACGCTGAATCAGGGTCCGGAACAGCGAGGCCGATTCTTTGAGATTGCGTTGCTGGATCGCCTTCATTGGCTGGCTTCGATACTCGTTGGCCGCAGTATCGAAGAAGTCGTGTAGATGCGAGACGAAGACGAGCGGATCGGGGGGATCAACCAGATCGAGCAGGTGGAAGTACGGCCGACCGCCGAGTTTGAGATAGCTCTGTGCAGCGGGTATCCGTAGATACGGAACCACACCGATTGGGAACTCGACCAGCTGTCCGGTGTTGGCGGGCCGGTACGGCTCAATTGGGGCGCTGAGATTGTTATATGCCCCCGGTCGGTACGACGGGAAGATACTCGAATCGAAGTCGAACCCCTCCCTGTCGAGGATTGTCAGCTGCTGGTCTGTGATTTTCCCGAGTGGTGCACGGTACCCCGGGGGACGATATCCGAAAAACGATTCGAAGGCTTCGATTCCGTCTCGGAGATCCGTCCGAAACCCGTCTGGCATCTCTGGATCATGCCCATAGGAGTGGAGATGGAACTCGGTGTCGAGCTCCGCGTTGAGCCGCTCGACGACATCGGGACGCTCTTCGAGAAGCTGTCCGACCACAAATACGCTCACAGGAACGTCGACCGATTGAATCAACTCAATATATTCCGAGAGATACTCGACGGTGATGTAGGTTCGTTCCGGCTCGTCGACGAACCAGTCACTCTCGAGATCGAGCGTGATACAGGCCGTTTTCTGTCGACCCGCTGTTGGCTGTTCGAGAGACCCAGTGCTGGATTTACTCATGGATTTGGACCTCCCGATCTTCATTGACTTGCATATCGAACAACATCGCAAACATCACAAACAGACTCCCAATGAGGAACACCAACAGACTCAACGACGCCCGGACGAACAGCGAATCACCGAGCATGAGGAAAGCATAGAGCGACCACAGTCCCCCGACGGTCCCGAATACAGTTGTTGCCGCTCCGAACAAATAAAAGAGCGCAAGCGGGTGGAAGTCCAATACGAGATACTTCACTTTCAGTCGCCACAGATAGTTCCGCAACAACATCCCCGAGACCTTTCGAATGTATGTCGGGTAGCTAATCATTGAGGTCTCTTCGCCGTAGATGGCGGGGATCGCAACGTCTGCGACCTGCAACCCTTTTGCGTTCAACTTGACAAGGATGTCGTTGCAGTAGCCATAGTATTCGTACATATTTTCGATACCGACGTTTGCCAGCGCGTAGTGTGTGATCGCCGTATAGCCGTTCTGGGGATCCATCGTCTTCCAGTACCCACTGGCAACCTTCGTCAGGAAGGTCAGAATTGAGTTGCCCAAAAAGCGAAAACTCGACATCTCTTGTCGGTACTCTTTGTACAACAGCCGGTTTGCTTTCGCGTAGTCTGCTGCTCCCTCAACAAGTGGATCAATCAGTTTTGGCATCTGGCTCGGGTCCATCTGGCCATCACCGTCTACCGTGACCGTGATGTCCAGTTCATCTTGAAGCGACGCTAGATAGCCCGTCTTGATCGCCCCACCAGCACCCAGATTCTCGTGATGCTGTATCGGGATGACCCGACCGACCTGCGGGTGGACATGGGCTCGTCTGGCAAGCAGTCTACCGCCACCGTCGGTCATCACAGACTGGATCGGCGTGACCTCTGTGTCTGACTCTTTCGAGTCCTCTCGTGCAGCCTGTCGTACCTCGCCCCACGTCTCGTCGGTCGAACAGTCGTCGACAACGGCAATCCAGTCGACGAACGGTGGCATCGACTGTATTACATCTCCAATGAGCCCCTGTTCGTTGTAGGCCGGAACGACGACGCCGATGGTGTGATCTCTGTACATATTAGATCCTCGAGTAGGTGAGCTCTGAGTCGGCGTACCGTTCCTCATTGAGTACGCCCATCACATCGACGAGCAAGGGATTGGAGGCCATCTTGGCGGCGGCAGCTGTGAAATCGATCCGGCGGAACTCGTCGTGGGGAGTCGCCAAGAGCACACAATCCACGCGGTCGAATCGTAACTCCTCGCGGACGAGAATCCCGAACTCCTCGCGTGCCGCCTCGACGTTTGCATGGGGGTCGTATCCGATGACCTCGACACCATAGGCCTGTAACTCCTCGATTGTCCCGTCGACCGCCGACGTTCGGATGTCTCCCACGTTCGGTTTGTAGGCCAGTCCCAACACGAGAACGGTCGACTCGTTCAGTACGTTCCCACAGTTGTTGAGCGCTTTGAGCGTCTCTCTGGCGACATGGGTCGGCATCTGCTCGTTGGTTTCACGAGCTTGTTGGACGAGTTTGGGTGAAAATCCGTTGCGCTTGGATTCATAGATTATATAAAATGGGTCGACTGGAATACAGTGCCCACCGACAAGTCCGGGGCTGTACTCGTGGAAGTTCCACTTCGTTCCGGCAGCCTCCAATACCGCATGGGTATCGATACCCAAGTTGTTGCAGGCGATCGCCAGCTCGTTGACGAGCGCGATGTTCAGATCGCGTTGAATGTTCTCGACGCATTTGGCAGCCTCAGCAACCTTGATACTCGGAGCGCGGTGGACCCCGGCGTCAACGACCGATTCGTACAGATCAGCGAGATCATCGAGCACCTCGTCAGTTTGGGCGCTCACGATTTTGATCACATCACGGAATCCGTTCTCCTTGTCGCCAGGAACCAGCCGCTCTGGCGAGTAGGCGAGATAAAAGTCCTCGCCAGCATCCAACTCTGAGGCCTGTTCGATCGCTGGGCCGAGAATCTCGTGTGTTGCGCCGGGATACACCGTTGATTCGAGTACAACCGTCGTTCCGGGTGTGATGTGGTGACCGATCGTCTCTCCAGCGCGTTCGATGAACGTCAGATTGGGATTTTTCAGATCGTCGACCGGTGTTGGGACAGTGACGATCACGTACTCCGCGTGTTGGATCGCTGTTTCATCAGTTGTGAACTCGATGCTGGACGCCTCAATGCGGTCGTCCCCCACATCGCCCGTTGGGTCCAGACCATCAGTTAGTTGGTCGATTTTCGCCGGGTCGATGTCGTATCCAACGACATTGTGTCCGACTCGGTCGAACTCTGTAGCAATGGGTAATCCGACATAGCCAAGACCTACAACACAAATTTCACGCGACGAATGATCTAGCACCTCCTCATGAATTCCTAGTGATTTGTCCATTGGTGTACGCTCCCCTCGGCCGACAACCGGCCCGAGTAATGTATCACGGATTACATACTCTATGTATGCCTTCATATAAATTTCGAACAGCTATATTGTTGTCATATCCCTTTTGGACTTTTATATATTATAGAAAAAATTGTAAATTTAATACTTTTAGTGTTGTTTAAAAGTACTTTACATACAGTACAGTATGGCAAATAACCCATACTATCAGACTACTACTTTGGCACAAATTCGCCGCTGCGATCGGTCCAAATTACGGAAAATTCGAGGCGAAAACCTCGCCCTTCAGAGCGTTCCCAAGACCGCAGGTCTTGGGTCCTGGCTGGAACTCACAGAGTCCCAGCAACGTCAGCAGAACGTCCTGCGTTCTGGTTACCCACCAGATGCAATCTGGCGACGAAGCCGACCAACAGTATTCAACCGCCGACGATGGCATAGACGAGGTACCAACAGCGGACGAAACGCCGTAACCACGCACAGAGCGCGCTGGTGCGCAACCACGATTGGTCAAGGAAACCACATCCTCACCAAAAGTGCCAAAAAAGTGTACACAAGCCAGCAAGTTGCCTCCGTGGTCAGTAGCCGAACCCTCAACCGAGGTATCCTCGCGTTTTAGCGAGAATGAATATCAATTTTCGGACACAGTAGCAGGATCATCAACATCGACCCACAGATGGAGTGACTGGTCGGCAGTATCAGTCGCTGGCTCGGCCGGCGGCTCGTCAACGTAGAGCAAGTATGTCACACGAAGGTCTGCGCCAGTCATCGTCGACATAAGGTCGTGTTCGGTCCGCCATGTCTCGCCGGCATCGATTGTCGTTTCGAGTGTGTCGACACGTTCGCGGTCGACGACGCGCACCCGGTTGTCTTCGAGAAACTCCACCTCATGGATTTCGACAACGACGGTGTACTCGGTCGAGGTCCCCTCATAGTTTTCAATGCCGACAACGATCGGTTCAGGCTCACCGGCAACGAGTTCAGTCGGGTATCCATCCGCGGTGAGTTCCCCATCGGAGTCTTCTGTGAGGAGATAGAATTCCGAGTACTGTTCACCATCTGGTGGCGAGGCGACAGCGTATGCGACGCTACCGAACGCCAGCAGAACGCTGAGTGCGAGTACGATCGTGAGCAGCGAATCGAATCGTGAATCAGCATCAAAAATTCGAGACCAGCCAGACGCGGCCCACGTTTGATATGGCACTGAAAAACGTCTCTCCTCGGGGAGTTGCCAGCGCCGATAGGCAGCAACAGCTATCCCACAGAGTGTGAACCCGGCTACAGTAAATACGATTGGGATTAGGCTAATACCCCACGGGGTAAAACTGAGGACGATCCCAATCAGTGGAACGATTGCAACACTTGTTCCGAACGCAAGGGCGGCTCGGTCGATGCCATCGATTCCAGTGCCGCTATACAGTTGACCTGGAAGGATGCCAGTCGTCTCAGCCTCGATTTCCTCAGCGGTGGTATCAGCTGGAACGTACGCTTCCGGGAAGAGTGCCGAAATAAGTGCGTATCCCGGAACAAACAACAGGAACAGCACGCCGAAACCGAACCGGAAGACCGTCTCGTTGATAGGAGGAAGCAGTACGACAACAACTGTCAATAGAGTGAGTGCTACAACGGCGACGAGGTCTGCTTGGAGTCGACATGCTGTCGCTGGCAACAGTCGTTTGGGCAGTTTACTGACGACCATTGTCAGTTAGATTACATCAGCACACAAAAACTGAATTATTCGATCCAAAAACACAGTGTCAGATTATAAGTATTTACTGTGTCTTCCTTACTTTCGTCCGGACCGTCCGAAACTCACGCGTCCTGTGGGAATCCATTCAGTCTTCGACGAGAGGGGTTCAGCATGGGCCTGAATCAGATCTATCTGTCGACTCCGGATGGTACAGCGAGTGTGTAAAGGAATTCGGTCGATGCCAAGCAACTGTGCCACAGACAGCCCGGTGTCGACCATTTTAGTTGGGTTCTCGATTAGGTGAGTCCCAATCGTGACCACACTGAGACGAGCAGTGTCTTGTCCGGTGGATTTTGAAGAATCATTGTTTGCAGTTTGACCTGACTCAGCTTTTCGATCACTCACGGTCGACAGACCGATGGTGGGAGATCCAAGTTGGGTCCCTCTTGAAAATCAGCCAGTGAAAGTATAAAATGATATACAAATGAAAAAAGCACTGCAACAAGAGCCAATTCATACAGCTGTAGCTGGCCAAAACGGCTATGTAAAACGACCAACACGCTGTGACAGCTAACATATGGGTCAGATAGTCCCGTCACCGTCTCTGGAGCACACCGCAAGGTTACTCCCCTCGGTCAGCGATCTACGCCGCCAGTATCAGACTACCCGGATACTATTGAACCGGGCAGCCATGATACCTCGGAATCGACGCCGAGACGGATCGGCCGGCTCGGTTACGGAGTCAGAGCTGGATTGGATCCTCGACCAGTATAGTGAGGAGACCGCCTTCGTTCATATCGGACTCAGCGATATCAACGCCGCCTTCGAGACAAACCCATTCGACTTTATTTTGGACAAACTCACGGCACATTTCGAGAGTATTCTCACGCCCGGATTCACGCCCTCGTTCCGGAAGGACGACGGCCGAGTCTACCACAAACAGTACTTGAATCCTAGATTCAGTACCTCACAAAGCATCCTCGGCTAGCTGTTTCTGCGGCCTGAGTTCTGTGTCGAAGCGGTTGTACTGACGGTCTCGACGAGAGAATTACGGACGGATCGACGGAGAGCTGTCGCTGTC
>Ga0208283_10379_pt1 | contig 13594 bp, 17 predicted proteins | sample AntRauMetaRauer1_FD_184785 | JGI IMG/M metagenome (GOLD analysis project Ga0208283, IMG submission 184785) | Saline lake microbial communities from Rauer Lake, Antarctica, in enrichment culture - Antartic Rauer Lake 1 Metagenome Rauer1 (SPAdes)... ...
TGCTGGCGACGTGGCGCCAGCAGGGACGCAATCCCTACGAAGAGCTTCGTCGAGTCGTCAGCAGCAACGAGATGATCTCACGGGCTCACGCTGTGCCGGCTGTCGAGACCTCGGGGTAAACACATACGAGGTATTTAAAGGGAACCTTTTCGTTTCCGAATTATGATTTTCTCACTTGCTCAGCGTGATTTGACTCGGATTGAACGAATGCTGTGAGGATGGCCTCGACGATCTCGGGGCGGCTGGCTCAGAGACCGTCACACTCAGCGACCAGTTCGTCCACTTCTTGCACGATCTCTTTGTCAACAGCAACACCGAATTTCTGTTTCGGCATCTCTAACACGAGCTAAGAAACGCGTGTACCAAGTGTAACGGTACTCCCTCGGGCGGTGCCCCCGCTGGGATGGATTCTCCAGGATAGTGGGAGAGCTGTTTCGCGCATGGTACCGACCAACATATTTTCCCTCCATACGACCAAGACCAACTATGTCCTTTACTGCGAGCTGGCGGACGCTCCTCGACGAGTGTGATGCGCTCGCCGAAGATGCAACACTCATCACCCCTTTCACTGACAAACGCTTCCGTATCACCGACGTTCAGGACCCCCGTATCGTCATCGAGTTCGTCGACTCAAGTGACGCCCAACCCCTGCAACGCGAGCAGTTCGAAACATTGGACGAGCGCATCGCTGACGCTGGCGGTACCTTCGAACTGCAGCGCCTGCCACCGGATGCGGAACCGTACGCGGCGGTACTGAGTCTCCATCCCCGCTACGAAATCGACGACCGGGAAGGGACGCTCACCGAAACTAACGAGCCGACGACGTCCCAGCTCATCACTGGAGCGTCCACCCGCTCCGACGACGAGCAAGACGACGCCGCGGAGCGAACGGAGCCCGATCTCGATGTCTACGCCGACATGCTGTTGCTGATCGACGCGCTCGAACGCCACGACCCAACCAATCTCGAAGCGTGCGAGACGCCCGCGCTTATCAACCTCTATACGCTGTTGTCGGACGTGCAACGCAACGCCGGCGATCTCCGACAAACCGTCCGTGAAGTACTCCTTGGGCGGCTCCACCACGACCAGCCGGTTCACGGCCAGTACGGATCGGTGCAGCGAACGAGCCGGCGCAATCGCTCGTTGAAAGACGACGAGGAGGTCATCGATGTGCTTGAGGAGGTGGGTATCCCGCGTGAGCGAATCATGGCCGTCGACCGCGAGAAAGTCGACGACGCTCTGGACGTGACCGACCTCTCCGAATCGGCTGTCTACGAGATCGAAGTAAGTGAGTACGTCCGGAAGGCTGACGTCGACGAGGAGCGCAAAGAAACGCGGCTCCAAGGGCTGAAGGACCAGCTCGCACTGAGCGAGGATCCCGATGCCGAGGGACTTCGTCAGGAAGTCGCGGAGCTTGAACAGCGTATCGAGGAGTTGACCGAGTTCAAATCCGGTACTGAGGTCAGGTCACGGTCGTAATCAGGCTACTTAGCCCACCCCCATTGAATGGTGTTAACCAACGCTATTGCCGGTACTCCGTCATTTGTTGGGTAACAACACACCACCGTTTCCAGTGAACACCCCTCGTCACAACTAAAAATTCGCACACACAGAGGGACACGGTATCTGTCCTCGGTCGCTCAGCCCCCAAACACGCTCACTCAGACGTCGGTGCCGTCCCGGACGGGACAGCAACTGTGTCAGCCAGCTCGACCATGTCGTAGACGTGAATTCCCGTCTTGAACCACAATACACGATCAGCGGCGCCTCCGAACTCCTCACTCGCACAGTCTAGCCGCTCCGACACAGCCAACACGAAATTGTCAGCCTCCACCTGCCGAATCTTCGCTAGTTTTGACTCCAGATATTCGGGCGTCCAGAAGCCAACGATTTCGAGGATCGCTCGCCGGCCGTCCGGATGTTCGATTGCGAAGTCGGGGATCATCACTTCGGCACCCAAGTCGAAGACGTCATCCTCACGGACGAGCTCCCAGTCCGTATTCGCCCGCTCCCACTTCTGCGCGAGCGTTCGTTCGACGTCGCTATCGAACTGATTCCCGGCACTGTAATGCGAATCGAGGTTCTCAGCGTGGTCAAGCGTGAACGCTCGCGTCTCACCCGTCGTTTCGTCGGTGAGGATGTCGGCGGTCATCTCCCACCGGTCACAGAGTGGCAGCGCCGGCAGGACGTTCGCCATCCGGATCCCGTACTTTTGTGATTGGGAGAACAGCGACGCCGGCCCGTCCAGCACGGCTTCGTAGCCTGCGGCCTGATCAGTGCTCTCAACACGTTCGCCGTCAGCGTCGATCGGGTAGATGCGGTGCATCAGCCCAAACAGCTTCACGTAGCTGAACACCGTTCCAAAATGGTCCCAGACGCGAATCCGCATCTCCGTGGCGTCGTAGAGGACTGCTTGCGCGAGCGCGAGATTGTACCGAGTCAACAGCCAGTCCACGGTGAGAGCCGTGTGTTCGTACTCGTCGTCGCTGCTGCCGGTCAGTGCTGTAGTGGATGTCGACGAATCGCCATCAGTCGCGTACTGGTCAGCGGTCCGCGTGCCGATCCGGACAAGTCGCTTCTTGGCCTCCAGGTCGGCGTACATTCCCCGATAGCACTCCTCAAGTGAGATCCCCAACTCGTCGGCTACCGCGCTGTACACATCCAGTTTCTGTGTATCCTCGCCGAGCGTCGGTTGTCGAACTATCGGATACCGCTCGTTGGCTTTCTCGAACAGGCGCTCGCGAATTTCGTGGGGGTCGACCGCGGCGACGACCTCGAACTCGCACTCGTCTTTCAGGAGTTTTGCGAGTCCCTGGACGATTTTGTAGTCGGTATCCGCGACAGTCAACTGGTCAATCTCGGCTTCGAGGTCGCCTTTCGGCTCATTGAGATGACCATCGAACAGCTGGATGAGTTCTTGTGCCGTCTCACGATGGCGTCCATCAGCCGGATCAATGAACAACGGCCTGACTTCCTTGTCAGTCGTGCGTGACCGCGCGAGATTTGCGGTCAACACTACGTGGTCACCCCTTCACGGCGGCGTTGAGAGACGTAGGTCTCCATTGAGTCGTCCGTGATAATCTCGTAGAGCCGCGCTGGCTGGCGGTCGTCAGTGGGCCGCAATATCCGGCCGAGCCGCTGGGCGTACTGGCGTTTCGAAGCACTCCCCGAAAGGATGATCCCGACGTTCGCCGCCGGCACGTCGATCCCCTCGTCGAGGACTTGGGAAGTGGCGAGCATCGAGTACTCCCCAGTCCGGAATCGCTCCAGAATCTCGGTGCGCTCCTCAGTTTTAGTCTGGTGAGTGATGCAGGGGACGATGAACTCCTGGGAGATGTCGTAGGCGAAATCGTTGTTCGCGGTGAAGATGATCGCGCGGTCGTCGTGATGGCGCTTGATGAGGTTGTCGAGCGTGTCGAGCTTCTTTGCGGCTGTGCGAGCGATCCGTTCGGCGCGTTGCTTGGCGATGAGTGCCCGCCGGCCCTGCGGATCGTAGGACGTGCGCTTGAGGAACTCCGCGTAGCCGTTCTCTTTCCAGAGGTCGAACTCGTGGCTGTCGACGTAGTCGCGATAGAGCTGGTACTCCTCGTCGTAGGTCTCGCGTTCCTCAGTGGTGAGGTCGACCGACATGTGGATCGTCTCGTACTCGCTGAGATATTCGCCAGCGAGGTCGTCGACGTCTTCGCGGTAGACAACCGGGCCGAGGAGGTCTTCGAGCAGTTCGTGCTTGCCGTCGGGGCGCTCGTAGGTCGCGGTGAGTCCGAGTCGATACGGTGCGATGGTCATCTCGGGGATCTGCTGGTAGGTCGGCGCTGGGAGGTGGTGTTCTTCGTCGACGACGAGCAGGCCGAACTGGTCGCCGTACTCGTTGATGTAGCGGTACGCGCTGTCGTAGGTGGTGACCGTGATTGCGGTGACGTTGTGGCTCCCGCCACCGAGGACGCCGATTGGCTCTGGAAGTTGGTCGCCGAAGGCGTTGGCGAGGGTGGCGTGCCACTGGTTCATCAGATCGATCGTCGGCGTGACGACGAGCGCGCTGACACCGGCGTCGGCGATGGCTTGCAGGCCGAGGAACGTTTTCCCGCTGCCCGTGGGGAGGACGACGCTGCCCCGGCGGTCGTGGTCGATCCAGGCGTCGAGGGCAGCCTGCTGGTAGTCGCGGGGTTCGATGTGGAGCGCTGGCGTGAGGTCGAGATCAGGGTAGGCCCGTGCGGCGTCTTCGAGAGCGTGAGCGAAGCCGTTTTGCAGCGTTGCCTGCTCGGTTCCGTCCGTCCACGCGCCGGCCCATTCGAGGAGCACTCGATATCGATACGCTTGGGTGCGGTACTCGTCGACGCGGTCGTCCCACTCCGCATAGGGGATGTCGTCGGGGGCATCACGGAGCAGGAGCGTGCCGTCGTCGAACTCGATTCGCATTCGGTATAGAGACAGAGGTCCCCGACCGGATTCAATATGTGGGTTCTCCGAGTTCCGTTGAGTGGCGTCTCTGTCGCTGTGCGGTAACAGTGGATGGTAGTCTAATCATTCGCTCAATATAGATGCAAAATAATCCTCCAGCCGAAACAGCCATATTTGTTCCCACCATAGGTGGGAATATGGCGAAGGTGGATTCGAAAGGTCGGATCGTCCTCCCGCAGGAGGTTCGAGAGCGACTCGGCATCACTCCCGGCACAGAAGTCGACGTCCGTGAAGAAGATGGGAAAGCAGTTGTTGAACTCGAAGACGACCCGCAACAGATTATCGAACGCATGGAGAAACTCGTCGAGGAAACATCCTCGAAACAGCGGGAGACGACTCCCCTTGACAAAAGGGCCGACCCGATTGCCCAGAAACACAGAGACGCTGTTCGGAGGGGGGCAGAGAACGATAGCGATGAGTGACGCTGGTGGTCCATATCTGTTCGATGTCGGTGTGATCTCCCTCGCGCACACAGACGCCCCTGTTCGGGATGTGGCACTCTCGTACGTGCAAGCGGCCATCAGCGGAGACATCAATGCCGTTGTTCCGTATCCGGCAGTAATTGAAGCGCACAACGTCCTGACGACGTATTATGGGCGTTCGAACGCCGATGCATCCCGGCTTCTACAGAACTTCATGGATGCAAAGCGAATCCATTGGTACGACGGGATGCGCGAGGATGTCGTTCGGGACGGGCTCTCTCAGGCGAGCGACGCAAATGTTGGTGGCTGGGACGGGTACTACGCTCACGTAGCGATGAGTGAAGGAGTGAATACGGTGTTGACGATTGATGACGACTTCGAGCGATTTGATGCGTTCGATACCGAGGTCATTCTGTCACCCGACGAATTTAGCCAACTGAACACGTTTCTTGGCAGCTGATTCCATCCTTTACACTGAATACGGGCTTGTGTTACCAACGACTGGTGACAAATGCTTCTCTCGGTGACGGAGCCACGGTTCTCAGCGGTCGAGCCAGTAATTCCAATCTGCGATCGCTTGGTCCGTGTTACTGCTGGCGTCGACGGGCTCCAGCTGCTCCAGTGGCACGCCAAGTGTCCTGTCCAACCACTCTATCGTCACGAACATCTGGCTAAGAGTTGGCTCGGTCGAGGACATTCCAACCACGCGCACCGTTTCGCCGACCTCCAAGGGTGACTCTTCTCGTTCGGTGATACAGCGCACTTCGAACGGGAAGTCCATCGTGTCGCCCAGATAGGCGTGCCAGCCCATCGCCTGCTCTTCCGAACTGTAGGTGTCGACGATGATCTCCATCCTAATACGTTCGTCTCGTTCTTCGTCTTTCTCATCTCGTGTCATACCAGCCAGTACTCGTTCCAGTCGTAAGGTACTCGTGACGAACGAAACTCCTTCTACCGATCTCTCTACGGTTTGCTCGATCTTGATCGGCGAAGCACAAATCTGGACCGCTGAACAATCTTAACCAACAATCGGGTTACAAACCCGCTCTCTGTTGGTTAATCACCTACTCAGCGTCGGTGAGTGCGCCGACGCCGAGAACGAGTGCTGATACGTCCATATTGCCGATCCGACAGCGTCCTGCGCTATGACAATTCGTAGCCACAGTTCGGACAGAAGGTTTCGTCGCCGTCCAGCAGAGAGAGGCACTCGACACAGATGCGGTTGCTTGGAGCGGTGGCGATATCTTCGAGGAAGTCCATCGCGGTCTGTGATTCAGCACCGGGCCGATAGCCGTCAGCGTAGCCCGGAAGTGTCGAGGCTCACTGAACGGTCCCCTCATCATCGACGACCGCGACGTTTCCAGCGATGTCGAGTTTCCCGTACCGTTTGAACGCCTCTGACGGTGTCTGGCCGATGGATTGGTTCAGATCAGGGTTGCGTTTGAGGTCGCGCTCGTAGACCTCCTCGGGCGTCGGGGTGCGTACTTCGCCTGGGAAGTCTGTAATCGGCCCGTGCTGTTCGTCAATCCGGTCGATCTCGACTGCGATACCGTGCTCGTCGTGCAGCGTTCCCAAGAGCCGTAGCGCGTGGTCGTACCACTCACGGACGTCCGCATCGGCGTAGTAGCGGAGTCTCATGTGTCCGACTCCGTCTCTTCTGCGGCCGCAATGCGGTCCGAGAGGCTTTCTTCGAGCCACTCGTTGGCAAGTTCGCTCGCATGATCGACCATCTCTTGGTGGCTCATCCCTTCAGTTTCGAAAGACTCGTAGACGTACCATTGTTCCGCACATGGGTCAAAGACAATTACGTGCGTTTTCGCGTCCATATCCAGCAGGAACGCTTCGATTGCACTGGGTGTTGATCCTGGAAACCCCATGGCTCCGCGAATTTTTGGGTTGTCGCTTTCGCCGATCTGTTTCACGATATTATCTGTAATGGGTTGATGGCCGATCACGGGCGTCTCGTGGCCGAGGAAATCACGGCCACACTCGACAGGGCGGGGTTTGAGGATCTCTCTGCTGACTCATTTCGCATTGAAGTGACCGACTCTTTCCAGCGGAAGCTCGGTGACTGTCGGCCCGTCCAGGGACCTGATGGCGAATCCGACACTGCCCACTACCAGATCCGGATCGCTCGGCGGTTGTTCAAGGACGACCGGGACACCGACTGGCAGGACACGGTCCGTCACGAGGTCGCCCACGCGTACGTCCTCTCGGAATTCGGACAGGACGCCAAGCCACACGGCGAGGAGTGGAAGGATGCAGCCCGTCGGGCGGGGGCGGACCCGACGGCACGTTACGAGGGTGACGATCTCGTGGACGCGGACTACGTCCTCGCGTGTCCAGCGGGCTGTTTCGAGCGCGGGTATCTCAAGCGGTCCAAGCGGATCAAGTTCCCTTGGCAGTACGCCTGTGGCGAGTGTGAGACGCGGCTCGTGAGCTACGATGCGGCCGACGTTCCGTCCGAACTCGAACCCGGGACCTGCTACGTGGCGAGCATTCCGTGGGAGCGGGAAGCCGACCGGGAGCAGTCGGACACCTTACGGACGGCGCCCTACCTGTTGGCCTGTCCGAACGGCTGCACCGAGTGGCCCTATCAGCAGCGATCGAAACGCATCAAGAACCCCTGGCTGTACACCTGCCCAGAGTGCGACACGACGCTCGTCAGTTGCGACGGACGAGACACCCCGTCGGAATCCGACCCGGGCACCTGCAACGTCGAGAGCATCCCCTGGACCGAACCGAGGATCGTCCACGCCTGCCCCAACAGCTGTTTCAGCGTCGGCTACGCCCAGCACCGCGAAGAGACTCGGCATCCAGACGAGTACAGATGTGGCGGGTGCGACGCGCGAACCGTCTCGTATCCAGCCGACCAGCGACCGGACGATCCGACGCCTGGCACGAACTACACCGGCTGATACCGACTGATCGCTGACGGCCACGGAGCAGGACATAACACCGGTCCTCTCGTAGCAGTCCCAACCATGAGTGGCGGGGAGTGGCCCACCTTGACGGAAGCGACGGTTCGGGAACTGGCGAGATCCAAATCCTACGAGCGGGGACAGTCTTACTACGAGCAGGGAGCGGTCAGTGACGTGGTTCGACGTGGGAAGACAGCTCGAGCCGACGTCGAGGGAAGCCAGTACCAGCCCTACACCGTCACCATCGAATTCGACGACACGGGTGTCGCTCGCACCGACTGTTCCTGTCCCTACGACCACGGCGGTATCTGCAAACACCGGATTGCTGTGCTGTTGACGTGCATCCGTGAGCCAGAGAGCGTGCGTGATCGACCATCGATTTCGGAACTGGTCGCCGACGCGGATCGAGAGGTACTGCAGGACCTGCTCGTCGAACTCGCCGACAACCGTCCGGACGTGGCCGACCGGATCGAAACCCGCCTCACGAGCGCGGGAGACACAGCTTCCGATCCCTCTGTGACGATGAACATCGAGTCGATCCGTCGGCAGGTGAACCACGCACTTCTGAAACCGGGACAGCAAGGACACAACGACGCCTACGCAGAGGCAGAGCGCATGGCCGAGGAACTGGCCGAGTTGACCGAGCAGGCACGGATGGCGATCGAGACCGGTGACGGCGAGACTGCGCTCGACGTGCTCGCGGCGATCACGGAGGAACTCGCAAACGGCAGGTGGGCTGACCTCTTGCCCTACGACGTCCCCCCCGTGTTCGAGGTGGTCGACAATCTCAGCCAGACGTTCGTCGAAGCGATTCTCACAGCCGAGTTGACCGCGTCCGAGCGCGACGACTGGGAGGGACGCCTCATCGAGTGGGACGGGGGGCAATTCGAATACTACATGGGCGAGTCGACGTTTCTGGCTGCGGCGGACGCGGCGGCCCAGGGGTGGGACGATGAACGAGTCCAGCAGGCGATGGCGGGTGAACTCGACGAGGGGGAATACTGGGAGGACGACGGTGCTTGGTACAGCGACGACATCGTCACTGCCCGGTTGGCGGTCCTCGAACGTGAGGATCGTATCGGGGAGTATCTCAACCTGGCAGCAGCGGCGAACCAGACCCGGGCGTACGCGAGGATGCTGGTACAGGAGAGCCGTATCGAGGAGGCGATCGACTACGCGATCGAGCGGTTTTCGACACCGGACGCGGTACTCGAGTTGGCCAAGACACTCCGTGCCCACGACGAGACATGGGTGGCCCTGCGCGTCGCCGAACACGGCCTGACACTCGACGGCTACCGGAGAGACACGCTGGCAGCGTGGCTGCGCGACCGGGCGGCCAGTGCTGGCGACCGTGAACTCGCACTGGAGGCAGCCATCACTGCCTTCGAGGCGAGTCCGTCGGTGAGTGACTACGAGGCGGTCGAAGAACTCGCTGACGACGACTGGGAGACCATCAGGACCGACCTGCTGGAGTCCCTCCGTACGATGAAGCCGAGCGGCACCACTGCTGCCCGGGCGGTAGAGGTGTTCCTCCAGGAGGGAGAATACGACGACGCCATCGAACTCGCGGATCGGACGGGTCGGGTCAGCGTGATCGAACGCGTCGTCGAGGCTGTCACGGAGGAGCACCCCCAGTGGGTGATCGACACGTGCAAATCCCAGGCCGAACCGATCATCGAACAGGGACAGCACGACAGCTACAGGACAGCTGTTCGCTGGCTCAGACGCGCCGGCGAGGCAGCACGGGCGGCTGACGAACTCGACACGTGGCGTGAGTACGTCGAGACAATGCGAGACGACCACTATCGCAAGTACAAGTTGCGGCCGATGCTGGACGATCTCCTGGAAGAGTTCTGAAGTACAGGGTGCCCGTTGGGCCGGTATGACCACGATCGAATACGCATCCGAACTCGAACCGTTGCTGGACCTGTCACTCCCCCAGGACTGGCTCGTCGCCATCGTCCCAGAACCGGGCCAGTTGTTGACTGAGCCGGGTTTGCCGGAGGACCGATTGTTCGCTCAACTACTCTCGGACGGAGACGGCGAGCGGATCGTCGCGACGCGACTGGGGTTCCTGTACTACCGTGGCGTCGGTCCCAATCGGGAGACCTCACCGTGCGACAATCAGATCTCGGTCAGATGCGATTTCCCAACAGCGCAGTACGAACTCTCGTCGGTGCTGGGAGAGACGACCGTCCAAAGCCCCGACGCAGCGGCGACCTGGGTAGCCGATCAGTTTCTCGCAGTCGAAACCTTCGTCGATACGTATATGGTTCTGATCGATCTGGCGAAAGATATCCACGGCCTCGGACGGACGGGCGTCCGGGGCCTCGTCGAAACCTTCGAGACGGTCGGGAACGGCGCGCTCGCGACCGTACGCTGGTACGACGGTGAGCCGATCGGCGACGGCCACCTGCAGGGCCAGTTCGCGGCCCTCAAAGACGTCGCCGGCGACATGATCGACAAAGGCGTCTTCACGCCGCCGACGGCGAGACAGTACCTGAAACGAAAGCTGACGGAGCATGTCGGGGACCAACAGGAGTTGCTCATCCCGACCGGTGAGTCACCCTTCGAAAAGGCGAGTTTGAACCACTCTTAGTTCGATCTGTTTCGTGGCAGCTGCTGTTTTTCAGGGGCATGAACGGGTGAGCCCCTCTGTAGGCTCGTGATTCGATGACCCAAGAAGCAGCTGATGATCCATTCGACGATTGCGAGTTAGCCCCCGACGCGATCCTCGGGACACACACCTTCGAAGACGTCCTGTTCACCGACGAAACGGAAACCCCGGTGAACGTGCTCACCGGCGAGACACCGGCGCATTCGCAAGCGACCGTCAAAGAGGCGACTGAGTTCGCTGCGAATATCGACACGGAGACGCCCCAAATCGCGCTTCCGGCATCCGTTGAGACGCAAATCGAGACGCAGAGCAACCCCTACACCGCGGCCGCATTCTTCCACTTCAAGGCGACTGGCTCGCTCGAGCGTCACCGCGCCTACCACGCTGCCTATGACTCGGACGCGTTCACCGTCGACTTTGAAGCGGACTACGAGTCCGGTGACCTAACCATCACTGTCGAACGAGCGGCCGACCCCTGAGACAGCGCCGAGAGTGGTTTTTGTGCGCCGGCGATGGGTGCCGGCGCAGCACGGGGTGAGCGAGTAGCACTCCCGTGTGCGTCGGCGCTTCAAGGTGTTCGAGATGCATATGGTCATTTACGCGCTGATAGAGGCATCGACAGAAAACGAAGCGCTATCCACCGGAAAGACGGTGTTCGACCGTCTGGTCGGCACAGAACCACACGCCTGCGCCGTGTTCGACTATTACGTCTGTTTCGACGAGGAGGACACGTCCGTTGCGGGGAAAGCGCGGTGGGGTGAGCTCCCGACCGCAACCCCTGTCGACTCCGATGACGGCCACGACCTGCTTGAGCGTGGCTGGGAGGCGACAAAGGAGGAGTTCGAGCGCAATCTCGAGCGAGTGAAGGAAGCCATCGACGAACTCTCCGATGAAGAGATTATGCGCGATGAGGATCTCGCCCGGCACGCCTTCCACCAGGTCGGCGCGTACGACGGCCCCTCTGTGTTCCTGTACGACGAACACGGGAGCGGCATTCGGCACCGCGACCAGCTGGACCGAATCCTCGAGGAGAGCGAGGAGCTCTGGATCGTGCCCGCAGACGTCCACTTCTAACAGATGCCCCGGATCACAAACTGGCGACGGGAGAGCCGCTCGCCGACACTCGCGTATCGGAACACGAGACCGGCGCTCAGGCGGTCCTACACCGAGCACCGGACTCCTACCGCTACAAGTGGCGTGGCGCAATCCTCGTCGATGGCTACCCAGTGTGGTCGCGAGGGTACGAGACGAAGGACGCGAAAGCGTTCAGGAACGTTCTCCGCGACCAACCTGCTCCCGAGATGAGTTGTCCGGAGTGTCTGGACGGCGACGTGGTCGTCGGCGGTAAATCGGCTGACGGTGCGAAGGTCCAGCGCTGGTTTGAGTGTCGAAACTGTGGGTACGAAGCACCCTCAAGGATCGTGTACGGCGCCGAGCGTTGAGGGACATACTCGCATTTACGGAGACGTTTATTTGTGGGCCGGGATGGGTGGCCCGTCTCAATCGGGCCAGATCCACAGATGAGTCTGGAAATCATTGACCGGCACAGTAACGCACTATTCGAGTTCCTTTGGTGTCCCGTTTGCGGGCACAAGGTATTCAGCCACATCCCCTTCGAGGGCGTGTTCTGCAGGAACTGCAATACGCAGGTCGTACTTCAAGAGTCTCGGGAGACACGCGGCTACGAGGAGGCCGTCCTCGCCTGCTTCGGCACCGACACGACCTGGAATCTCCACGTCGACGAGAAGCTCCGTCGCGACCTTCCGGATGGGTCAGCGCGGGTGAAGGTCTTCGGCGCACCGGATGCCTACGAGGTCGATTGGTGGAGTCCAGAGCCGGGTGAGGACTGGGAGCCTGTCGAACGTGGCGAGTTCGACGACGTCGAGGAGCCTGAGGAGGTCTCCCACCTAGCTTAAGGAGAAATTTCCTTGAGCCGTTCGACGAGCGCCGCGGAGGTGAGCCCTGATGTCGACCGGGACTACACCAGGCAGAATTGGTGGCGGCGTCGACAACGACCCCTACGTCTTCGAAGTCTGCTGGCGGCTCTACCGTCGTGGCGAGCGCGACCTCCTCGACAGCGGTGTTGCCCCGGTCAGGTCGCGTGCGGGCTCGGCATCGGCCGAAAGACTGCCGGCGGTTGCTGAACCGCATCTGCGACGAGGGCGTCGTTATCAAACTCGACGGCGCCAAGCCCACCAACTACGCCGGACGGACCAGCTACGCCCCGTCCGTGCTCTACAACGGAGGTGAGGGGGAGTGACGACACGCCCGAACCCCGACGCCCCCATCTCGGTTCGACTGCGCACGAGCTCAACGCGAACCTCAACTTCTCCGAGCGCGGCCTCTCGGACACAATGGCAGCGTACTGGGCGCTCTGTAAGCTCATCCGCGAGCATGAGGGCGGGACGGAGATTGAGCGCTCACAGGAGAGTATGATCGTCCGGTCGCTCCAGCGCATGACGAACTCCGGCGTTGGGCTTACCGACCAGCTCATCGCTGACGGCGGTCACGCCCGCTATGACCAGATCGCCGAGAAGGCAGAGGTCTCCGAGTCGACCGTCTACCGCTGGCTGGCCCGCATGGGTGACGCTGTCGAGTCTGACAACGGCGTCATCACGTTCCACTCCATCCAGCTTCGCGAGCAGTTTCAGGAGATCATCGGCCGCACCGTCACCAGCGTACAGAACGCCGTCGACCAGGCTGTCAAGGCCGCCGACGACGTCCTCGAGCGTGACGCCTACCAGCGCAACCCTGCTGGGCCTATCGACTCCTGGAAGGCGAAGTGGGGTGCAGAGTTCTCCGAGGACGCCGACGTTCTTCGTCTCGGGACTACGCTTTCGCCCCCAGACCACGACATCAACTCCGTCTACGACGCCGGCGACGTCGTCCTCAACGGCCTCGACGCCTGGCGAAAGGAGGGCCGACCGAACGGCAACTTCGCCCAGGTCGTCGAATTCCGCGACACCAGCGGCCACCAACACACGGTCTTCCGCGACCAGCTCGTCGAGAAGGCCAAAAAGGATCACGTCGACAACGCCATCCAGCAGCTCGCGACCAGGTATTTTTGGAGGTGATGCTTCGAGACGCCACGGAACTTTGCCAGCCACTGGCGAAGGAAACTGTGGCGGTTCTCGCAAGTGTTTGTGTGGGCGTCACCGATGACGTAGGTGTCGGAG
>Ga0208283_10381_pt1 | contig 13514 bp, 16 predicted proteins | sample AntRauMetaRauer1_FD_184785 | JGI IMG/M metagenome (GOLD analysis project Ga0208283, IMG submission 184785) | Saline lake microbial communities from Rauer Lake, Antarctica, in enrichment culture - Antartic Rauer Lake 1 Metagenome Rauer1 (SPAdes)... ...
CAGTCCATGCATCGAGCAGGGGATTCGCCGCCATCGAGGTCGTCTTTCCGGAAGCGATGAGGCCAGTACCGACGGTGTCGGGAGTCGACGGCGAGGTGGTCGTTGGTTCGATACCGACCTGCGCAGCGCGGGCATCGAGCAACTGTCGCCAGTAGGCGAAGGTCGTCTGGTAGTATGAGCCGCCGTCGACGGGATAGACGAGCGTCTCGAAATCATCCCCGCCAATTCGTGGTCCCATCCGCGTTTGCTCGCACTCCAGATGGTGGTCGGCGGCCGTTTTGATCGGCTCCGTGAACGCATCACGCTTGCTGCGGCTGACGAGAACAGGAATGTCGTAGCCGTCAGCGTAGGTCGCCAAGCGGGCGAGTGTTCGGGCTTGGAGAGTTTTTTGTGTGCCTCCCCAAAGGTGTCGTCAGTGCGGCACTGGGCGTCGACGGCTGGCGCGACGATGAGCGACGGGGTGTGCGGGGAGGAGTCGTTGTCAGAAGCCGCTGGCTGTCGACCTCGCGGCTCGATGTTGTCGGTCCATTCCTGGATCGACTGATTCACTGCCGCCGAAAGGTCACAGACCGCGCCGTAGTGCTGATAGGCACAGACCGCGCCGTAGTGCTGATAGGCGGTGAAACCGCGTGCGACATGGATGCGGTCGAGCAGGCGCTGGCTGGGTGCGATCTGGGCGAGTGTGGTCGTCGTGGCGTGGCCGTTGGCGTCGACCCAGAAAGCGGGCCCATCATCGAGGAGTAGTTGATCGAGGACAAGCGACTGTAGGATTGGCACGCCACGACTGCTGTCGACATCCAGGAGCGTAACACCGGCTTCAACAGATGGGAGTAGGAGTTCGTCGCCTACCTGCTCAGCGTCGTTGATGAGCTCTCGATTTTGGTTTGATCCCCGAGTTGGTCGACTCACTGCGAGTGGTCTGGACGACGATGGCGACGTCGACCCTGATTTCTCAAACAGACTTGGTTAGTCGAGGAAAAATACCATAAGCCGAAGTGTGTGATTTCCACGTTTCAGAGGAGGTGTCGGGAAGCGACAACCTCAATCTCGTCTATCGATTTCCCGTGATGACTGCCTGTTTCCAGTATACTGTCGTGCGCTGTCGAAGTATCCTCGGCTTAGTCAGAGACGACTGCGTAGGCGATGGCCAACGGTACGGCGAAGACGATGTGGCCGACGAGGCTGAGGATCGTTCCTGGAATCGCGATGTTCGGGAACGGCGGAGCCCCCGCGAAGCCGACTACCGAGAGCCACAGCGGCATCACGAGGACTGCGAGGACGAGGGTCGTCACAACACCGTAGCCGACGCCGAGGCCAAGTGCACCCGGTAGTGTTCGGGCAGCACGTTTGAACGGGTTGAGCTGGACGAGTGCGACGTACGCAAGCCCCAGTACGACGCCGTGGAACTGATGAACCGCCCAGCCAGTCATGAGCGCTGGGCCTTCGATGCCGTACATCGCCGGCAGGACGACCTCAAGCATCGGTGGGGGCATAATATACTGCATCATCAGTCCGAAAATGACGCTTCCAACAAAGCCGCCAACAGCACCCACAGCCCACTGGTTGGTGGTAATTTGTCCGATACCGGTCGTGGATTGTGTTTGTGTTTCCGTCGACATTGGGTAGTTACCTACAGTAACCTTGGATGCGTGGCGGGGAAATAAGTCTAATCTGAGCTAGAGGTTAGTGAGTTACCGTGGGGAAACCCCGTCTATTGATTTATCAAAAACTCTGCTGGAAATAATATTAATTATTACATGTGTGGTTGCTTGATTCGCGTCACTGATCGGTTGCCGACGAGGCGTCGTCAGCCGGCGGTTGTAGATGTTCCATCCCCCACTCTGCCATCGCGTAAATGACTGGCCCGAGCGAGGCACCGAACTCGGTGAGCGAGTACTCGACTCGGAACGGCTTTTCGTTCACGACGGCGCGGTCGACGATCTCCTTGTCCTCTAAGTCGTCGAGCGTATCCGACAGCACCTTGCTCGAAACTCCATCGACCTCCGTTTTGAGGGCATTGAATCCCAACCGATCTTTTTCCAGCAGTCGGTGGATGACGACCGGGTGCCACTTCCGTCCAATCAGCGTCGTGGTCGTCGTAACCGGACACCAGTCCTCGCCAGCACACCAGACTTCCATCCGTTGGTCGCTCATAGCTGTCGTCCGTGCGTCGAGCGCATAACGGTTACTCTTAGATAGCTACTTACAAACAGTAACCATCAGTTGATCCACTAGCTATGAGCCACTCCCGGAATCAACAATTGCCACAGGACAACTGTATGAGTGACATGTTCGTGAGCATCGTATGAACATCAAAGACGTGCTCCCCCGTGATGCGATCCCCAGTATTGATGACCCCTCCTTCGGGACAGCCTACGGGGGCTCTGAGACCGACGATGTGCTCGTCGTCAAGGGCGAACCGACCCGGGGGTACCCGATCCGGATTCTCAACTACCACGAGGTCGTCAACGATGTCGTTGATGGTCAGCCACTCGCAGTCACGTGGTGTCCGATCTGCGGGAGTGCGGTGGTCTACGAGGCGGTCGTCGATGGCCAGCCGCTCACCTTCGGCGTCTCAGGAAAACTCGCGGACGACGATCTCGTCCTGTATGACCACCAGACCGACTCGGAGTGGAAACAGTCGACCGGCCGCTGTATCGCGGGCGATCTTGAAGGCCACTCGCTCACCGTGGTTCCGGCACCGATGATCTCGGTCGCAGCGTTCCGTGAGTCGTACCCCGATGGCGTCCTGCTGCAACCCCAGTCGGGCGGCTCGGCGGCGGGCCGAGACTACGATTCGACTCCCTACGAGGCATACGCCGAAGGCGAAGGGTTCGGCCTCGGTCCGATGCGGGGCAGCGGCCCGAGTCGGGGGTGGGGCCACGATGACCTCGATCCGAAAACGGTCGTGCTCGGCGTCGAACGAGACGACGAAACGGTCGGCTTCCCACTCCCATCCATCGAAAGCGCGGGTGGTGTGATCGAGTCGACGGTCGGCGGCCACCGCGTCGTTGTCATCGCAACCGACGATGGACTCCACGCCTTCGAGCGTCCTGGATTCGCTCTCGCGTTCGATGCCGATGGTCGGCTCGTCGGTGACGAGACCGTGTGGACTCCCGCGACCGGTGAGAGCGACGACGGCCGTCGGTTGGACCGACTCCCGGCCCGTCGTCTGTTCGCCTTCGCGTGGCAGGACGACCACGGCCCCGACGCGTTTTATACCGGCGAATCGGGCGAGTAACCGCTGCCTAACCGTCTCAGTCGATGGACGCCGGGGTCGTCGACCGAGTAGTCGACGTTTAATTGTCTCAGTCGCTCAGACGCCGAGTGCCTCGGCCAAATTGAAGAACGTCTCGATCGTGAGATCGGGCTCGGTGCCGAACGTCTCCCACGGTGACCTCTTCCGGTCGACCCAGACACTCTACATTCCGGCATAGGTTGCACCCATCACGTCGAACCAGCCCGCAGTCACATGGGCGATCTCCCTGATCGGCGTCCCGGTTCGTCCGGCGGCGTGACGGTAGAGGTCGGCGTTTGGTTTGAACGTTCGAATCTCGTCGGCGCTGATCGTGTTTTCAATGAGATCACTGATATCGGCGTGTTCGACCATCGAATTGAGCATTGCGGGGTTCCCGTTCGAGACGACATCGCAGTCGTAGCTACCCTCGCGGAGGCTTTCGATTCCTTCACGCACGTCGTCGAAGACGTCCAGTTCGTGGTAGACGGCCAGGATCTCGTCGCGCTCTTCGGTAGTGATGTCGACGCCGCGGGCATCGAGAGCGTACTGGAGGGCGTCGCGGTTGATCTCGTAAAACGGCTAGTAGGCGTCGAGCTGGTTTGCGACGACGGTGTAGGTCAGCGAGCGGGAGCGCCAAAGCTTCGAGACTGGCTCGGGCTCGTCTACGCGGGCGGCGAGGGCGGCGGTCCCGACGACCGTGCCGAGGCCGATACAGCAGAAGCTGATCGCGCCGACGATCGACAGCGCGCCAAGAAACGACTCGTCGTCCCCGTCGCTTTCATCACCTCCAACGCGTTCGTCTACCTGTTCGTTTGCTGTCTGGTCAGTACCCACGAGTGTTCCTCCAGCGTCGACGACTGATTCGGGTGTCTTCATTGTGAGAGATGGCGCTCGTCAGTCGTCGGCCGATGCTGCTGGTGTGTCGCTGATATGCGACTGCACGCTCTCTAAGAGGTCGTCGATCGACGGTCGATCGGCGGGCATCGAGCCCTTGTGGGTGAAGATAGATGTCGGCTCGCCATCCCGGACATCGAGGACCATCGCAAACGGCATCCGGCCGATCATGTCGTGGAGTCCACCCAGCGCGCCGAACCGCGTCGGCTGATCGAACTCGTCGCTGACTCCTTTCGATTTGTCGGCCAACAGTGGGTACGGGAGGTCGTAGGCTGCTTGCCACTCGGCGGCCTTCTCAGTCGACTCGGGCAAAATAGAGACGACGAGCGTATCGAGAGCTTCGAACTCGTCGTAGCGGTCGGCGACCTCCTGGACCTGCTGTCGACATTTCGGACAGTGGTGGTCCCGCTGAAACAGCAGGATGATGGCGTCGGTCAACGCGTCGGCTGCGGCGGTTTCCAGATCGAAGGGGTTGGGACCCGAACCGACGTTCGGCAGTGTGACGTTTGGGATCGTCTCCATACGTGACCGGAGGCTCACAGACTGACTAAGGGTTCGGGGGTTGTGCGGGTCGGCAGCAAAACCAACCAACGGTTCTTTACTCCACGCACGTACGGCCTCGTGTGGCGATTCTATCCCCTACAGTGGGAAGCGTCGATGTGTGTCTGTTCTGGCCGCTGGTCTCGGTGCTTGCCTCGGTCGTCCTCACCGTGGGTCTCTGGTCTGCCATGCGGCTCCGACTCTCAGACGTCACCCAGCAGACGGGGTGGGTCGGCGGACTCGTGATTTTCGGGCAGGTCCTGGATGCGATCACGACACTGATCGGGATCGACCGGCTCGGCTTCACCGAGGAGGTGTTTCTCTCGCGGCTCATCATCGAGTCGACGGCCCGACTCCCACTGCCCGACCTGCTGGGCACGACGTGGCTGTTCGTCCTCGTCAAATGCGGCTTGGCAGTCGGCATCGTGACGCTGATCGCCCGGACCGACGACGCCAGCCGCGCCGAACGGTGGCTGCTGTTCGGAATCACGTTCGGTGCCGGGTTCGGTCCGGCACTGAACAATCTCGCCCTCCAACTGACGGTGTGAGGCAGTCGGGCGGATTAGGCGAGGACTTCGAGGCCGACGACGAGCGCGCCGACCAGCCCGAAGACGACGCCGAGACCCGACTCCATGAGTTCGCTCGGCAGGTATTTGCCGACGTGTGTACCGACCGTGCCACCGACGATCACGCCCGGTATCGACCACGCGACGACGTACCAGACCGGCGTCGCCGTGAGCGCGTGGACCGCCGCCCCCGCCATCGCGGCGATTGCCAGCACGAAGACGCTCGTCGCTACCGCCACTCGGGGTGGCAGCCGACACCGAACAATCAACTGAGTCGTGACGATCTCCGGCAGTCCCGCGCTGATAAGACCCGTAATGAACGCGCCGACGGTCGACAGTGCCATTCCCGGCGGCCGCCAGCAGGTGTCGTAGACGAACTCCTCGCCGTCGCTGGCCTCGATACTGGTCGTTCCCCTGCCAGTGTTCTTTGCTTTCAAAAACTCACCCTCACACGAGCCGGGTTCGCACTCCTTGGGTGGATCGTTGTAGAGGAGAAATCCCCCAAGCAACAGCAGTCCGCCACCGAAGGCGAGTTTGAGGAGGCTTGGGTCGACGTAGTGGGCCGCAAATGCCCCCACGACGATGGCCGGGATCGCCCCCACGAGCAGGTATTTCGCGGTCGCGTAGTCGACGACGCCCTGCTTGACGTACGACCGGAGGCCGTTGCCCATCCCGAAAACCTCGGTCAGCAGCCCAGCGCCGATGGCTTGAGCCGGAGCAAGGCCGACAACCAGCATGAAGAAGGGACTGAAAAAGAGGGCTCCCGAGACGCCCGAGGCGAGTGCGACCGTCGAAAAGACGATTGCGGCCGGGAACACCCACCAATGATTGAGAAACTGATCGACCGGAAACGCGGTCGTCTGCCCGACGACTGGGCCGAGATCCGCTGCCGAAACGACACCCGTACCGACCAATAAAGTGACCACTGTCGACACACCGAGTGTAACGGCAGTGGTACGTAACTGTCTCATTAGTTCTGATATAGAGTAGAGGCTAATCAACATCATTCGGTCGTGTAATCGCAGCAACCGACCGCCTTCCTCCGAGACGGATTATCCGTTACCGCCAGCCAGTTTCGTCGACGCGGGCGACAACCGGAGCCGAAGCATGGCGGCCGTCCCGACTGCGGGTCCGATCGCGAGGAACGCGAAGGCCCACCGCCAGCCGACGACATCCGCGATGATTGGAACGAGTTGGATCGAGATCGTCGTCACCAGAAACCCGATGGCGGTCTGGAGGGTGAGCGCACTCCCGACGTACTGGTCGTCCGCCAACTCGGTGATACAGGCCGAGAACTGTGCGGAGTCAGCGACGATGGCGACGCCCCAGACGAGCACAAAGGGAACGAGAACTGCGAGCGGTGCACCGAACACGAACCCAGCAAGGAGCGATGCGCCACCACTCACAACCATGCTGGCGCTCGTCAGTGTCGTCCGGCCCCACCGATCCGCGACCATCCCGGCGACGAGCGCCCCCGGCCCGCCGATGGCGATGGTCCCGAACGCGATCAAGGTCGCCGTCGCTGGCGTCGCCAGCGGACCGTCGAGGGCTGCGATACTCAACGAGAGGTAGACCGGGAGCCACGTCCAGACGGCATACAGCTCCCACATATGCCCGAAGTAGCCGACGTTCGCCAGCATCGTACTCCGGTCGCCCAGCAGTCGACGGATCGCTCCTGGATCGAACGGCGCGGCGGGCGACTGGTAGGGTCCCGGCTGCGCGAGTAATACGAGCAGCCCGCCGACCACGGCGAGCCCCGAAGCCCCCAGCAGAACGACCCGCGGCTGGCCGACGCCTCCGACCGTTCGGAGGAGATGCGGGAGTGCCGAGCCGACCGTGAGCGCGCCGACGAGCGCGCCGATGGCGAGCCCGCGGCCCTCCTGGAACCAGCCCGAGACGAGTTTCATCCCGGTTGGATAGACGCCTGCGAGAGCCACGCCAGTCAGAAAGCGCAGGGCGATAGCAGGCGTTGGGCTTTCGACGAACAGAGCTAGGACGGCAGTCGCCGCCGCGCCGAGCATCGACGCAACCGCAAAGAGATATTTGGGTGGGACGGTATCCGAAAGCGTCGACACTGCCGAAACCACTGCGCCGACGACAAAACCGACCTGCACCGCGCTGGTCAGGAGGGCGGCTTCGCCAGCGGTCAGTCCCCAGAGGTTGGTCAGTTCGGGAGCGACCGCCGACGCGCTGAACCACAGCGCCATCGCTAACAGTTCGGCAACGGCTACGATCACCAACGCCCGCCACTTATTCCCGCTGTCGACCATACTGGGCGAATAGGTCCGAGGGCCTTGATCTCAGGAGTTACCTCCTGCTCACTAAGTAATAGATCGCTCCCCTCGCAGCACGGAGTGATCGCTGGAACGTGGCCTTGACGATTGAATCGTTTTCGTCCCACTCACGCAGCCATCAGTCCCTGCGGTCAGTCCCCTGCTCGACCGTCGATGGCCGCGATCACGGGACGTAGTGACAAACCTCGTCCCGGCCGTCTGCACAGAGCTGTTCAAGCGTGTCACACGCTCGGTCGTTTCCGTCGACACACGCCTTCCGTAGTTGCGCCATGTTTTTCTGTTTTATGTATGCTACCGTATCACAAATTGTAGTTGGCGGCCATATTATACATTCGTCTATTGTGTGCCATCATTGCACGACCTCCCGTAGACCCATTCTATCGTCCGCGTAGATCCGAGCGAGCGTCCAGTACGATGATAATTCTCGGCAAGCGTCGGACAGCAAATCTTAAATAATTTTTAATAATGAATGTGGCGAACCAATAGTTGCCATGTCTATCGACGACACACCACAAAGTCCCTCCGAGCGTAAATCCGCGATCAAGAAGCGTCACGAGCAGGCTGCAAGCGAGGTCCTCCCCGACCACCGGGAGCTGTATATCGGCGGCGAGTGGGTCCCCAGCGCCTCCGGCGAGACCTTCGGGACGACCGATCCGACGACCGGCGAGACACTTGCCGAGGTGCAGGCTGGCACCGCCGATGACATCGACCGCGCCGTCGACGCCGCATGGGAGGCCTACGACGAGGTGTACAGCTCGTATTCGAGCGCCGACCGACAGGCGATGCTCGAAGCGATCGCCGACCGCGTCGAGACCAAAGCCGAGGAGTTTGCCCGCCTCGAATCGCTCGACAACGGCAAGCCGATCACCGAGGCCCGGATCGATATCGAGCTTGTGACCGACCACTTCCGCTACTTCGCGGGCATCGCTCGCGCCCACGAGGGCCGAACGGTCGACACCGACGACAGCCGCCACGTCCAGACGATCGAGGAACCCTACGGCGTCGTCGGCCAGATCATCCCGTGGAACTTTCCGCTGTTGATGGCCGCCTGGAAACTCGGCCCCGCGTTGTCGGCCGGGAACGCGGTCGTGCTCAAACCAGCCGAGGAAACCCCGCTATCGGTGCTCAAACTGATGGAAGAGGTTGACGATGTGATTCCGGATGGCGTCGTCAACGTCGTCACCGGCTTTGGTCCCGACGCTGGTGAACCGCTGTCGAACCACGGTGGCATCCGAAAGCTTGCGTTTACTGGGTCGACTGAGATCGGCAGTCAAGTAATGAAAAGCGCCGCCGACAACATCACCGACATCACCCTCGAACTGGGTGGCAAAAGCCCGCTGGTGGTGTTCCCCGACGCCGACCTCAATCAAGCCGTCCAGACCACGATCACGGCCATCTTCTTCAATACCGGCGAGTGCTGCTGTGCCGGTTCGCGGCTGTTCGTCCACGAGGATATAAAGGGAGAATTCCTCGACGAACTCGCGGCGGCCGCAGAGGATCTGACCGTCGACGACCCGCTTTTGGACGCCACGGATCTCGGCCCGAAGGTGACCGCCGAACAGGTCGAACGGACGATGAGCTACATCGAAGAGGCCGAATCCGAGGGTGCGGCGTTTGTCACCGGCGGCAGCCAGCCCGACGACGAGGCACTATCGGATGGCTGTTTCGTCGCCCCGACACTGATCGACGAGATCGACCACGACAGCAGGGCTGTCCAGGAGGAGATCTTCGGCCCGGTCCAGGAGGTCTTCACGTGGAGCGACTACGACGAAATGATCGCGTTGGCCAACGACGTCGACTACGGTCTCGCCGCCGGGATCATCACCGAGGACCTCACGAAGGCCCACCAGTGTGCGAAGGATATCGAGGCGGGCAACATCTGGATCAATACCTACAACGACTTCCCGGCGGGCCAGCCGTTCGGTGGCTACAAGCAGTCGGGGATCGGCCGCGAGATCGGCCAAGACGCGGTCGACCACTACACCCAGACCAAGACGATCAACATCAGCCTGTAGGATCGTGACCATCCCGTTCCCGCCGGTCGACGGCGAGTTCCGCGCCCGGCAGATCGCCATCGCCCCCGATGGAGTGGCCTACCGTGTCCCGTCGGGGTTCCACGAGCGACTCCGGCAGGCGGTCGCCCCCGAACGGGAGGGACGGGACCCCAAGGTCGCCCTCGCGCTGTCTGGATGGGTCTGTCTCCAGACGGGCGGGATGACTGATCGAATCAACGTCGACGCCCCGGACACGCTCACCGACGCCACGCCGATTCGGCGGTTTGCCTGCGCTCACGACGCGGGATCGGTCGCCGTTGCCCGCCATCCCAGCGGCGAGGTCACGCGGTCGACCGAGCCGTCGACGTTCGCCTTCGACGGCCCAGCCGGGGCCGAGCGGTGACAAAAAGAACGCCTCAAAAAAACGGTGAGGTGAGGGACGCCGGGGGCGACGCCTGACCACTCAACTGCTGAAGTCGTTACAGACCGGAATCCCGAGGGTATCGTAGTCGCTCATCGCGGCCAGCTCGTCGGGGACGCCGTGGATGTCGACTGTCTTTTCGACCAGCGTCGTCGGGTCGAGTTTGCCGGTCTCGATCATGTCCAGCATCTCGCTGTACCGCGAGGGCTGGAGGCCGAGCGACCCCTTGAAGTCGATTTCCTTGGCGACGAACTCGTCGGTCGGCAGTGACACCATCCCCTCTTCCTCGGAGGTCGTGAGCCCGATCTGGACGTGGGTCCCGCCCTTCCGGAGGCTGTTGACGGCGTTCCGACAGGTTGTGGCGATTCCGAGTGCATCCGCGGAGACATCCGCCCCGCCGTTGGTGATGTCCTGGACTTCGGCGGCCGGGTCGTCGACCTCGCGTGCGTTAACGGTAGCTACAGCACCCAAATCCTCGGCCTTGTCGAGTTTCTCATCCATCAGATCGACGCCGATGACGTTGCCGCCGAGGGCGTCGGCGATGTGGACTGCCGACAGCCCGATGCCGCCGCAGCCATGGATAACCACGTCGTCGCCAGCACTGATCGGCGCGCGGTGGGCCATCGCGTGGAACGAGGTCATAAAACGACAGCCACAGCCGGCGGCGGCCTCGGCGTCGATGCTGTCGGGCAGTGGAACCGCGTTGATGTCGGCATTCGGGATATGGACCTCCTCGGCGAACGCGCCGGGAGCCTCGTTCATGAAGCCGAGGCCGACGTGGTTCTCACAGATGTTTTCTCGGCCGTTGCGGCACATATCGCAGGTGCCACAGGCGAAGTTGAACGGGATGGCGACCTCCTGGCCCTCCTCGATGGTTTCGACATCCTCGCCGACCTCGACGATGCGGCCGGTCGGTTCGTGGCCGAGGACGTGCGGCGGATCGGGCCGGTAGCCGAACCAGTCCCAGTCGCCCTGCCAGCAGTGCCAGTCCGAGCGACAGACTCCACAGCCGATGACCTCGGCGACAGCACCGTCCGGCTCGGGGTCGGGCCGGTCGACGTCCTGTACGGTCAATGGTTCCTGAAACGTTTCAAGTACTACGGCTTGCATCACGATCACAGACACCACATGTTAATGATTAAACATTATGGCCGTCGAAGCATCCGGTTTCCGGTGACCGTTCGGATAGTAACGAACGGTAAAATCGTGCCGTCGACGACGTGTCGTCCCTCCGTGAATACCTCGCTTATATACTGGTAACGAGTCCGTAAACCGGCTTCTGTGGGGCATACGTATTTGACGGCTCGCCGAGTGGTGTATCGGTATGAGTACCAAGACAGACGTTCTCAAGTACGATGTCGTCGTCGTTGGCGGCGGCCCAGCAGGGATGACCGCTGCCCTCTACAGCACACGATTGGGTCACAAAACGGCGGTCGTCACCCGCGGCGGCGGTCGCGGCGCGATGATGAAAGAGGTCCACAACGTGCTGGGCGTCACCGAGGAAACCAGCGGCATGGAGTTCCTCCAGATCGGTACCGAACAACTCGAAGGCTACGGCTGTGAGATCCACCGCGATATGGTCTCTTCGTGCACGCGGACCGACGAGGATCGGATCCAGCTCTCAGGCAACAGCGGCGACTACTCGGCAGAGATCGTCGTTCTTGCGACGGGGTTCAATGACGTTCGCCCCGAGCCACCGCTGCCCCGAACTGGTCGGGGACTGCACTACTGTCTGCACTGCGATGCCCACATGTTCGTCGACGAGTCCGTCTACGTCATGGGCCACGCCGAGTCCACCGCCCACGTCGCGGGGATCATGCTCAACTTCACCGACGAGGTCGACATCCTCACCCGCGGCAACGAGCCGGAGTGGAGCGACGAGACAGCCGGGATGCTTGATCGCCACCCGATCGACGTGATTCACGAGGACGTGACCGGCGTCCAAAACGGCGATGACGGCTGGCTCGAAGCCCTCGAATTCGAGGACGGCACTGTCCGGGAGTACCGCGGCGGCTTTGCGATGTACGGCGCGGACTACAACAACGGCCTCGCCACGGAACTCGGCTGCGAAATCAACGACGACGGCACCATCAAGGTCGGCGACCACGGCAAAACGTCGGTCGACGACGTGTACGCCGTCGGCGACTGTACGCCGGGCCACAATCAGGTGCCGGTCGCCCTCGGGCAGGGAGCCAAGGCAGGCATCGACGTTCATTTCCGGCTTCGTGATTTCCCACGCGATCCCGACCTCCTGGACGAACAGGGGCCGGTCCGGGACGACGAGGTGCCGGGAATCCCGGATGGACTGCTCGAACAGGCCGTCGACTTCCACACCTACGGCGAGTAGTCCGATCCTCGCTCGGCGAGGAACTCCTTTGCCTGTGTCACGCCAAGTCGCTGTAGATCGCTAATAAACGCCGCACTCCGGTCGGCTTTGGTCGAGCAGTGGAACCGCTGGCCCATCTGGATCCGGTGGATCTCGGTTTTGGTGAACTCGTCGGCCGGGAGTTTGCCGGTCTCGATCCACTCGTTGACCGTCTCGATGAACCGCAGTTCCTGATTGAGCGAGATGTTGCCCGCCAGTTCGTTGCGGCGGTCGGCGATAACCTCGCTCGTCGTCGGCTCGCCATCGAACTCCTGGGGATTGATTTGGATCACCCACAGCTCCTCTGGTTTCCGCTCGGGGAGATCCATGAGGTCGTCGACGGGCGGGTTCTGTGAGAACAGACCGTCCCAGTGGAGGTGGCCGTGGATCTCGACGGCTCGGAACAGCTCCGGGACGGCCGCCGAGGCCAATACAGCGTCGATGGTCACGTCCTCGTTGGTGAACGTCTCGAAGATCCCGGCGTTGACGTTGACCGTCCCAACGACGAGCTCCGGCGCATCCCGCTGGCAGAGCTCCGGGATCGCTTCGAAGTCGATATATCGCTCCAGGATCTCCCGAATTCGATCCTTCCCCGCTTCGGGGCCGGGAATCTGGTAGGGGCTCACGGCTGGCATCGGGACACCCGCGCTCTCCAGTTGCGAGCGGCCGGTCACCATTGCGTTGGCCCACCAGTCGACGGGGTCGTTGACGGCGATATCGTCCCACACCGCGGCCACCAACTCGCTGGCCGTCTCGGCGTCGCCCGTCACGAGGCCGTACCACGTCGCTAAGGCGTTGAACGCGCCGCCAGAGGTGCCGCTGATCCCCACGAGTTCGAACTCCTCGTCGTCCCAGTTGTCGAGCACTGTCCGCAGGACGCCAGCGGTAAAGGCGGTGTGGCTGCCGCCGCCCTGACAGGCGATGGCGATGCGGGTCGGCTCGTCGCCTTGGTCATCGTCGTGGGCCTCGCTGGTCGACGACTCACTCATAGGTCGTAGTGTAGCCGCCGTCGAACAGCAGACCCCCGCCGTTGAGGTGGCTCGCATGGCTCGACAGGCCGAAGACGAACAGATTCGCGACCTCTACGGGCTGACGGACGAGGAAATCAAGATCGTTGAGGAAGCTGTCTCCGAGTGAAAATGCTGCCTCTGGTGCGTAATCGAGTTATGCTAGAACTCGATTGGAATCTCGGGAGACTGGCG
>Ga0208283_10390_pt1 | contig 13249 bp, 7 predicted proteins | sample AntRauMetaRauer1_FD_184785 | JGI IMG/M metagenome (GOLD analysis project Ga0208283, IMG submission 184785) | Saline lake microbial communities from Rauer Lake, Antarctica, in enrichment culture - Antartic Rauer Lake 1 Metagenome Rauer1 (SPAdes)... ...
CCCCGAGGTGGTTTACTCGATTACCTAGCCCCAATTCACAAAACTGCCGCAGGTAACTCACAATGGGGTCTCTGGGCCTAACTCACAGTCAGCAGGCTTGGTTATCTATTAGCTATTATCCCTCATTTTGTATTCAAAACCCGACTGAATGTGTGATTTTCGACCTTTATTATTGGAAATACAATTACCGGCACGGTTAGGGGGTCTGGATCATGACCCGTTTTGATTACCTCCACAAGCACAAAAACCGCCATACTGCGGTAGATTACCCCCAACGAACTCCGACTTATAATAATAACAACAATGGAATCACTGCTGGGAGGTGTGAGCAAAGCCAGAGACAGATCCAGCACGGAGGCAAGAAAATGACAGAACTAGGTGGCGCTGATACCGTGGCTAGATCTCACCACAAAATACCCGTAGGATCACCACCAACCAATCGCCAATTCGGACTTGTCCTTTGGACCGAATTGCACACCTCGTTTGTTAGGTCGAACTACTATCCAAACACAGGTCGGCTATAGAACAGATCAGCAGTCGACTAGTCCTACCGCCGCACACAGAAAGGGAGTGACTTATCACTCAATCAGGGACCCATTCGACAGGCACGTGCTGGTAGCATCGCGACGGTGAGTAGCAATGTCCTGTTGGACAGTAGCTTTGACAAACAATCGGTCGACACTCAATGGCGAAATTGAATACCAACACAACGTTGCTACTCACCCACTACCGTCGGCCCCCGTCGACTAATAGATCACGATGGTCTCTCAGACTATTTGACCAACGGACGAACATAACAATGATACTCATCGTTAGGTCACCTGGTTCGTCGACATCGATGTTTCCCCGACCAAACTGATTTCGAGTGGCGAACGATCTCGAGATGGTTCGGAACAGATTGCCGTTTGCATGAGAACGAATCACCAGTTGGGAACTACTCGTAAGCAGCCATCACTTGTGGGACCACCCCACCACCCAGAGCGGATGAGTAATATAAATGATTCGACAACCCCCAGTTATTCGGAGTAGTAGCATCTGCTGTCGCTGCCAAACTAAGTGACGTTCATAACTGTCTGCCACTCCATGAAAGAATCTGCGCACTGAGACCCACAGAATAATACAGAATCTGATATATACTTGTTTTCCCTAGTTGTATCGAGGTATGGACTCTCCGCGAGGGTGGTTGAAAACTGGGCTCCGCCCTGGATGATTGGTGTTCGAGTACCCCCATTAGAGGATCCCCTTCTTATTGTTGTTATAAGTCGGTGTATTGTGGCCCTAATCGACTGCCGTCTATGGATTTTCACCTATGGTCCCGGTACTCGATGACAGGCACTGAGTAGTCCCCTTACTCGTCCCCCTAACTATCGTTGACGACGAGAGATCACGTTCAGTTGTCGATGAAATCGAAACTGTATTTTGTGCTAATAGAAGTATCACAATATTGGTTGTTTTATGCTACGGTTGGTGATTCAGAGAAGACATTCGAATCGGTTTGCACACTCCTAACCTGATTGCCGGGAGACACAATGTGGACTTCAAATCGATTTTCTGTTACTGGTGGATCTGGTTTTGATCTATGTTCTGCCCCTTTTTATTCTATTTGCAATTTGGTTGCGATCTGTTTTTGAGTAACCTTCTGTGGTATTTTGATTTGCTGCGTAGAATGTTCGACATCCTTTTTGAGATGTGTTGGAGGAGTTTTTTTGAGAATAGAGTCTCGGCGTTTGGATTTGGGAGACATCTCTTGGGATTCCAACCGTCTTCGTGTTGTTTGTTTCGCTGTCGTAGGTAGTCGACTGCTGTCTTGGGGGTCACACCGACTTTTCTTTGGCTCTTCGTCACTGTCCTATATTGGTTCAAACGATCACTCAATAGTAGTCTCAACTCGTTTCCTGATCATGGATGAGTTACCACGTCCACTTTTTTGAATAAGTCTGTGGCTTGCCCAGCCACTTCGGTGGTTGTGGATTCGGTCTCTGTTGTAGTCTCGTTAGAGAATTTCTTGATCAGAGTAGAATGGGTATCAAATGAGTACTCAGGTACGGCAGACTTGGTGTTGGGAATGTAGTTGCTCACAGTAGCCTCGTTGTTGAACTAGCAGTCACACAGCGTGGGTATTGCAGTCTGGATGCTTACGGTTCACGGCTGTCCTGACTTAGACAAAAGGTTGTTCAGAGACATTATCAAATTCGATACGTTGATCAATGCAATTATAAATGAACTATATTAATGACCCTAATGAATCATGACTACAGAGCACAATATAGGTTTGATTGGGGTGTCGGTGAGTGGTGAGACGTGGACGTCGTAGTCGACTGCAAGAGGACTCTGTCTCTCGGTGGGCTCTGAGTTGGCTCCTCAAGTGTAGCAGAGAGACGAGACCAGACAACTAACCCATGTTGATCGATACGCGAGACATTACTCTCTCGACTAGTACTCGCCGAAAGCCTACAGCACATGATTCCCACCAGTGGCTTCGTATTATTCCACCAGGCATCACCGACCCACAGGTACGGTTCGATGGGCCAGTTACAGGCCTCCTTTCGGAGTTCATCGAAAACGCGTTTGGGACACTAGCACTCGCTGGGATCGACTGTCTGAGCTATCCCAGTCGGACTCACCAGTCATATTTGATTCGCCCTCGCCCAAATGGTAAGATCGATCCAGTAACTGCTGGGAAGTGGCTCTCTGGTCAAGCCGACCTCTCCGAGTTGACAAACAAGGATATAGCACCACCAGTAGCAGGTCTAGCAAAACGGGCCGAAGCTGATTTGATCGGTCGGATTGGCCTCGAAGTTGTCACGCTTGATACGACACCGCTTGGTAAGACACCGGGAATAACGACCCGATTTGTGAGTCCAACAGCGTCGCCCAAGGTGTCAGTAGAGCCAGATCTGTCGGGATCGTTCAGCCAGTATCTCACAACACTCAACCAGGAAGGCATCCCACACTTCGCGCGGACGACTATTGGTCCGACTGCTGCAGATATATACGCTGTTGAGCAACAGGTCGGGCTCTTCGGTACTGCCAACCGGTGTCTCTATGCTGGCGATCATGCAGCTCTCCTCGAAGACCACGAGGCAACCCGTATGGCCGCTGAGTCGCATCTCGAATCGCTGAGTTCTAATCTCGGCGTCTTTGCGGACTCACCACTGGACGTGCGGTCTCCGAGCCAGCCTCCGTGGGCCACTCATAGGAGTGTTCTCACATCCCACCGCACAGACACCACACTGACTGACGCTGCCCGGAAGACGGTCACCAGTGGATTAGAATACAAGCGGTTGTTTGGTCGACTCACAGATACTGCCCCGCTACGGGACGCCTACGACCGGCTGGGTGTCTCACCAACACTCGAAATTCCACCCGCACTGCTGCCACAGTTTCTTGGACTGGTACCGAACTACGGTGGCGGTAGGTGGTCGACACAGACACCAAGTAGGGCCGCTCCGGTAGTCACCAGACTAGCAACTGTTCGGGATGCAAGCGGGACAGACCACGAGACGCTTGCGCCTTCGAGGTCCGAATCACGGCCACCGGCCACCGGGCATACTGCAGCTACGTCGATCGGGACGACCGAACTCGGTGAGACCGCCATTCGGCGGCTCACAGAGTATGGTGACGACATTTCTGGAGAGACACAGCTACAGGTGCCGGGCGAGGTAGTTACCCGCGAGACACCAACGGGACACACCGAGCCCGTCATTATTGGACCTAACCGCACGCTCTCGGCTGGTGACCTCATCGCTGCGGCTGACAATCGTTGTGGGGACACCGAAACAGGGCTGACAGTTATTACAGACACCGAAGATATTGCTTACACAATATGTGGGCTTCTTCGAGAGCCCTTCAGTGAGGTCTCTGGTAGCTGGACGACGCTGTATATGCGCAGTAATCGGTACTGGGTCGGTCCCAAAGGCGGTGTTGCACTCATCAAACGGAACGCAGAGGCCCACTGGCAGATCAATCCAGACGGCCAGCTACGATTGCTTGTAGATGGTGAGCCAGCGGCTACCGGAGAGACGACACAGACTGTGAGGCCAACAGCCAACGACCCAACTGTCTTTTGGGGTGTCGATGAGCCTCCGCACTACTCGGTGTTCGATGCTGAAAAACAGCTCTATGAGACATTCCAGACACGCTCGGAGCTTGCCGAACGGTATCGCCCTGTCGACCTGCCTGCGATTCCGTCACGGCCGTCGTATTTGGGCACGACATCGGTATTTTATGTTGATGGCACACAACTTGTGGGCGTCGAGCCAACCTCTCAGATAGATTCCACTGACCGACAGTGGCACACCGAAGAATTAGCGCTGTTTTTGCGGAGGTTCAGTTGTGAGACATCGGCCGGGCGGCTTGCAGCCGACACCGTTGAGCGTGTGTTTCGAGAGTATCTCTATCCACAAACACCGAGGAGACTTCCCTCGGCGGCCGAAGTGAAACGGTCACTGAGAGAGCTTCAACCTACCTTTGAGCCAGACATTATTGCTCCCAAGATGGACGATCGCCAAGATCCTGATATTCGATATCGTGCTTGGCGGTATCCGTTCGGCGAGTCGGTCGGCCCATTTGAGTCCAGTGACCCAACGACTGCTGGCCAACAGCTAGCCTGCCGCCTTGCGGACGAATTCACAGACAGCTAACATAGAGCAATCCATCACATGATCAGACACACCACAATCGATCCAGAGGTACAGTAGCATGACTGATTCCAGCGACGATAGCCCACGAATCTTCTCGAAGTGGCCCCGAACCGGCGGGATTAGAATCACACTCCCTGATGATGGCGACGACGACACTCGCATGTTAGATCCGGTTCCGATAGAACCTGTTGTCAATGAGGTTCTCGAAAAACAAAACGGGATTTATCGTGTTGAAATTCTCTCATGGCCCGGTGAAGATCAACAAGAGTGGGTATTGTTCCCTGAGAAATCGACACGGCCGTCTAAATCCGAGCAGGAAGACGAGCTGTCCGAGGTAACTGAAGATCTCGGTGAGTATGGTACTGGTACCACCGCAGATCAAGAGACAGCTACCCCCGAGTTGACGAGTATACACAAGTCATGCAAAGAACATCTGTCATCAGCATTTGGTTATGATCGGTGTGCTGTTGATCTATCACCGATTGAAAATACGATCCGTCCGACCTGTCGTCTTATTGTTCGCGAAAGCTCTGATCTCACTCCGCTTGCTCGAAGAAACCCACACCCAATTGTTGGCCTCATGGCTGATCTCAAAGAGAAAGATATTCCATATCTCTTTCAGACAATCATTTCGAAGGCAAGCGGCAGCGGTCACGATTACCAACTCTCACAGCGGTTGGCGGCATATCCACCCAATTACGGGATCGGTCTTGATCAAGACTTTGCAGCCTACATTGAGGAGGGGCCTGTCGTAAACCTGAGTGAGTATTATGATGAAAATACCGCTCGGATTCGCTCAAATTTCGATCTCGATAGTAGTGAGTACTTCAAAATCCAGCAGTCAGAAGACGGCCGTCACAGAGTCAAAAAACGGCACAAACACGGAGAGAAGGCTGTTGAAGATGCTCGCGAGATTCTCGAAGGTAAGCGAGAATGCTATGATTTATATGCAGGCTATCATGATACGGACAAAAAATTAGAACGACTGTATTCACATCTGAGTTACTACAGTAGTATTGCCCTCAACAAACCGGATCTTCGTGCATTTGTGATGTTCGTCCCAGAGTATATCGACTATACGCCGTGGGAGGCTGTCAACTATGCAGAGCCACCACGGATTATCTCACAGCCACGGGAGATTGCAGAGGGGTCACAAGCACCACATGCGGACGTTATTGCTGATACTGAGACGACGCTTGCCACACAAGGGAGCAAAGGCCACCAACAAGGTGTGGGATTTGTCAAACAGTATTATGAATCACGAGGGTTTGAGGTTGAAATCCTCGACGACGAAGACACCGAATCGATCCCTGATCTTCGAATGCGGAAAGATGGGATCACTCATGTTCTAGAAGTCGAAGAATCAGGCCTGTCGCGGCCAGCGAATATTCTCACAAATGCTGGCCGAGCATATCACTATGATCAAAACCCAGTGTTTATTGCAAAATCAAAAGGGGATGCTCGAAAAATCGTTAAGATTCTTCGCCATCCAGTGAGTGCGAATACAGACAGTGGTGCCTTATTGTATACATATTCATCTGGGCTGACCTTAGAAGATGGAAGCAAACCGGTGTTACCAGAAGACGTGTCAGAAAACGCATCTAAGTGGTATCTCTCGCATGATGGAACGCTTGAACTGAAAACCAATGGTGAAACAGTTGTATCAGGGTCACCAGAGGATTCTATCAAAACGTGGGACTTCCCTGATGTCGTTAGTGATGGTGACGTTCCGTCACACCGAACCCGAGTTCATGCACCGTTTGTCCCTTCGAGACTACTGTATCTCTCGGATGTAGAAATTAGATACATAACTGGTGACGTCCTCTCGCTGCTTGAGGAAGATGACTATCCAACTGGGTGGGATTATTCAGATCAAGAAGGCAAACGGAAACGATACGAAACAGCTTTTAAACGGTTTGTCAACCAAAAAATGGTCTTTGATTCCGGTAATGAAATCGGAAAGCAAGACGTGTTTTCAATTGCTATCGAGGAGTTTTATAAACCACAGACAAGCCGCAAAGTCCCAGGTCAATCCGAACAAGGGCGCGCACTTTGGAAACACGTCGACAAGAAGCCCAAAGATGATAATAAACGAGACGTCGTTTTGAATCAAGCTTGGCGTTGGCCACGGGGGCTTGAATCACCAGATCGTCCGTTTATTGGTGGTAAAGAACTCAAACTTGACAAGTGGGATTGAAGTAGTAGTTTCAATACTACCGTCACAAACGGGAGGAGCTACAGCTTGAGTTGACACCGCCAGTTAGCCACCGTTTCGTGATGGGTTAGACGAGTTCCCGAAAAAGAAACTGGAGTCATGGTCGCAAACCTGAAACTCCCAACGCTCGGGATTCCTGCGTCTTCAGGCGCAGGAGGATGTCAATTCAGCTGTCGACTGGGTGCCTACTCTCCCTCGTCGACCGGTCGATACTCGTGGGTTCGCCCGACGGGTTCATACCCTGGGACGTAGGTGAAGTGCTTGTCTGGCTCATCGCAGAACAAGATGGGTAGCGGATTCCGTTTTTCGCGGGCTGTATAGGTGGTGGGGAACGAAATGAGATCATCACTGAGTACCAAGGTGGTTGGTGCAGGGAGTGCTCCACGGTTGAGATCATCAAGTTCTAGGACTCGCACCTCCCACTTGTTGGCGATCTCTTTGGCCCGGTCGGTTAGCCGAGTCGTATGGCACAACACTGGCATTGCTTTGCAGGTAAAGGCAAGCATACACAGCCGGAAGATCACATCTGGAGTGATCGGTCGACTCTCCCAGTCTTTGCACTGGGCGACGATCCAATCGGTGGGATCGTCCTGTTTCGGATCGCGGCGAGCGATGGCGTCGACTTCAAGCCCATAGATTTTTTCGCGGAGTTGAGTTCGGTAGCCCCACCGCTGGAGGGAGTTACTCAGTTGGTGTTCGAGCCACCGCCCATCGCCATTCTGGCGCCCCTCTGTATCGTGCCGTGGTGGGACTTCGGTGCCGGAGACACACAACAGTGAGTACAATTCGTCGATGTACCGCTGGGCGCTGCTGAATTTGAGGTGGCACTGCCGACGATCCAGACTCCCCGTTTCGTCGGTGGCCTGCGTTTCGAACCGTTCGAGGTCGCTTCGTAGTTGGTCAAGCGTTGTGTGGTAGGAATCGATGGGGTCGCCCTCCTCGGCAGTCGGCTGCCAGTCGGGATCACCTGGTGGATCACATAGCACGTTGCGGGCATTGAGCAGGACCCTTTGGATATCCTGGAGACTGCGTCTGGCCTGCGTTTGTGTTGCGTCGGCGAGTTCGTCATCGTCGGCGACCCTCTCGTCGAGTGCGGCGATCGTATGGATCACTGTTTCGAGACCTTCGTATTCGCCGAGCGATTGGTCGGAGACGGTCATGTTGTCGTCCGGGCGGGTATCGAGGAGTTCGTACCGTCGGTGGGGGCCTGCCCGCGGACGGACCAGAATTTCGCTTGTGGTTGTGAGATCGCTACAGTGGGCCACCAGGCGGTCGTCGTAGGCTTCTAGGCCTGGTTCGGGAATGCGGAATTCGTGGCTGTCAGTGTCGTCTTCGATGACCAGAAAACCGGTGTAGCCGACTAGGTACGGCGGGACGTCGACGCCCTTTTCGGTGATTTCGAGTGTTTCTGTGGCGTGGGTTTTGACTGAGAGCTCACAGAGGTCACCACAGTAGGTGGGCTGGCCGTCTGTGAGTTCTGCAACCGAGACTTCGCTGCCGTCTTCGGCTGGGACCAACAGAAGCGTGCTATCGGTGGCCTCAATGCGTCTGGCCGCTGAGTTGGGATCGTAGGTGACGATCTGGCCGTCGGTTTGGGTGGTGCCGTCGGGTGTCTGCCAAGAGAGTTCGACCGTTGAGTTTGGTGGGATGGTCTCAAGGTGAGCTTTGAGGGCTGCTGTGTCAGTCATCGGTTTCGAACACCTCCAGCGTGGGCTCTGTCGACGGTGTGGACTCGGCGTCTTCGCGTGTTGAGTTCGTATTGGGAGTGGTCTTTGGGGCGTCGTCTGGGAGTTCGGAGGTTAGTATGTCGGTGGCCGTCGCCTGGAGTGTGTCGGCGACCCGGACTGCTTGCTGTGGAGAGAGTTCAACCGTGGTCGACTCTGTGTTGTTGATTAGCCCGAGGGTGAGTGTTGGGCCGGTTGTTGCGGCTCGTGTGATTTCGAGGCTGCCGGTGGTATGGTCGGCTTCTCGTTGGCGGACGATGGTTGTATCGAGTTTGAGCGCTGGGCCTTGGATGGTATGATTGGAGGGTGTGGTATCTGCGTGTTCGTCTGGGTGGGTCAGGCTGGGACGGCAGTCGTGAGCTGCGATCCGTTCTGGGAGGCCGACCACATCGCAGTTAGGACAGGATTCGAGTTGAGGGCCACTTGATTGGTGGCTGTGCTGTTCGACAGATTCATCTGGCGTAGATTCGGAGTTTTTCATGCTTCGTCTTGGTGGCGAAGCACGGAGGTCGGTGCTGGAACACCGGCCTCACTTTCTGAGGCAGTCCGTGCTTCTATTGCCATATATGGGATCCTTATTTTTAAAAGTTGCCATATATGGGAAGTATGCTGCTTCCAATGTATACAACGCTTGCAAAATCGGAACCACTACTCTATTGGAATTGCGTAAGGACTAATCAAGCAAGGATGGCAAGACGCCGAGCAATCTTAACTGATACTGAGCGCGAGTTATTGGACACCAATGAAAAGTCCGACCGTTACTATCAAGCAGTTTCCCGTATTAGAAGGAAGATAAATCAAGAACTCACCGAAGACATTCAACTTCTCAAAAAAAATAATCCTGAATTGTTCGAAGAGCTTCAAGAAGTTGTGTGTGACTGATATAATAGATATTAGTTGGTTTCGTGAAGATTGGCATAAATATTAATAATCAGTTGTTATCACGACGAAAAGTAATCAATCTCTGAATCTGCAGCAAGCGCCTGTTTGACAATATCAAGATCTTCGATGATCCGGTGGGTATTGGTGATTCCTTTGCCTCTTCCTCGACCAATCCGTTTTGAACGGATCACCGAATGAAAATTAAACTGCTTGAGAATCTCAGAGACACGTCGTTCCGAGACTGGTGTCGTTTCGGTTGATTTTATGATTTCCGTGTATTGATTGTATACCGCTTGGGTAGGTACAGCGTCGTCTTGCTGTTCGATCTGCAGTACAAGTGCAGAAAGAACCAGCTTTGCTAACTGTGTCTCGCCGTTAATTAGCTCACGAACACGGTTGACCTCCATCTGTTCTTTTGCTTCACGCACATGAGTTTCAGTTATACGCTTGGAGTCAGTGTCCTGTGCAATGTTTCCGGCAATGCGTAGGATATCGATTGCTTTGCGTGCATCTCCATGTTCACGGGCAGCAAGTGCAGACACAAGCGAAATCACGCCATCGTCGACCACTCCCGGTTTGAAAGCCTCTATCCGTCGTTCGAGAATTTCTGTGAGTTGGGTCGCATCGTATGCTGGAAACACCATATCTGTATGTTGGAGACTTGATTTAACACGTTCTGAGAGGTTGTCTGGGTAATTAAGTTGGTTAGAAATCCCAATTAGACCAATTCGTGAACTCGTAATCTTTTGATTTTCACGGGCACGAGAGAGTGTTCGCAGAACTTCATCATCTTCGAGCATATCAACCTCGTCGAAAATGATGAACACAACATCAGTGACTGTCTCAACAATTTTCCAGAGCCGTTTGTAGTAATCCGATTTCGAAAGTCCACGGAGTGGGACTGTAATATCAGTCTGATCAGGTTCATTGAGCTGATGGGCAATTGTTTTGACAGCAGATGTCTCAGTTGTTTCTTCGCCACAGTCTAAGATGACCGTCTCAACGTCCGTTCCTCGCTTAGCAGCTTCTGGTTTGAGTCGTTCAGTTACCATTCTCGCCGTTAGACTCTTTCCAGTTCCTGTCTTTCCGAAAATGAGGAGATGTGTCGGAGTCTCTCCAAAGATTGCTGGATTCAACCCATTTGCGACCCGCTGCATCTGTGTGTCCCGTCCCACTACTTTATCTGGATCTGGTAAGTGCCCAATCTCAAGGAGCGTTTTGTCCTGAAAGATAGATCGCTCGTATCGGAAGAGTGGATCACTGGTGTCTTTTTCATTAGTGTATTGTTCCGTTTCATCACCGTCTGATTCCATTACTAGAGTAGCAGTGATACTCTTTAATAAATACTGGGTACTACTTCGAGTGTAAACTCCTGAAAAAACTAGGTAGAGAGATAATTCAGCTGCTTTAGTTTTAAGGTCAATAGAAGTGGCACTTCGTGTGTATTGGCCCTCACACACGGTACCGCTTCGAGTGTATTGGCTATTAGATTCCAATGAGAGTATTTGTTTGAAGCTCTCTAACCGCGCGAACACACACCACTATTTCGAGTGTAAACACCCTATATTGGTCCAAAGAATGGCTTACAGACAAAGATACACTCGAAGTGGTGGTGTCTGACTGAGGTTTACCAGAAACCGCGACAACTACGCCTCATCAGTATTAGAGTTACACTCGAAACACTGGTGTCGGTGTTTTTATTTTCAAGTCGGCAGCATTGTTCCTTCAACGAATTCATTCGATTTTGTACGGTGTTTTGATAGTAATTACTCATAGTTTACACTCGAAACACTACCCCTTCTCTGAACAACCAGATATTGACCCTTTAGTTCGTCGACGGATGCATGACCACCTTGCAGATCTCACAATGCTGGGTATTCTCAACCGGCAGTCTCGAAATGAGGGCCGTGCTGGCGGTCAGTACTACGAGTACGAATTCAATGTCGGACTCAAACTTGTGTGAGGTGGTCGACACACTCGATGGTGTCGCCCTTCCAAGGCGTATTGGGGAGCATCTATGAGAGTCCGTCCTGTTTTGTAAAGAACACTCGACACAGTGGGGTGTGGCTGTTCGACTCCATATACAAGTACATGTCGACATACTTGACACAGTGGTGTTATTGATATGCGCTGTGTTTGTAGCCTACTGTAGGTCACTCACACCGTATTCGATATGAAATATAGACCGTGGTCCAAAACAAGGCTCCGCCTCAAGAGCCATGTAACCATCTCTGTTTCGAGAGATCTCATTGCAAGATAGGATTCAGTATCGGGTTCGCATTTTCAGCACTCAGTATCTATCGCCATTTCATTTCGACGTCGGTGTCTTAGATAACTGATTTCTAGTCCACTAAGTTCATACAACCCCACCGGGATTCACTTTTCTGATTATGACGCCACTGAACCCATCGAGATACTTAATGTCGACCGGTTGAATTCTTACCAAGTTGTTGCAACTACGTCTTCTAATGACCTGGTAAGAACGGTTGTGCGGGCCTGTCGCACCAAATACGGAAGTATATCCCACTTTGACGGCTTATAGTGAAACGGTCGAATTATATTTAGTGGGCGACCAAACCCACCTAAATGAATCGTCGAAATTGCGATCAATAAAAGTAGCACTTCGAGAGTGTATTCTATTTTGAGTAAAATACTAGTATTGGTCCAAAGAGTGGCTTACAGACAAAGATACACTCGAAGTGATGGTGTCTGACTGAAGTTTATTGAAACCGTCGGCAACTACACCTTATCAATATTAGAGTTACACTCGAAACACTACCCCCTTTCTGAACAGCCAGATATCGATCCCTTGGTTTGTCGACGAATGTATGGCCATCTTGTAGATTCACACTGATCAGTATTCTCGGTCAGTGATGTCGAAATGGGGTCGGACTGGCGGTCGGTGCTACGAGCACGAATTTATTGTCGAAGTTGAACTGGTGTGAGGATGTCAACACACTCGGTGGTGTCGTACTACCATGTCGTATTGTGCAACATCTGTGAGAACCGTCCCTGTCATACACAGAACACTCGACATAGTGAAGGGTGAAAGATTGGTTGATAGATGATTCCAAATATCCTCTGTTCACTCGGTATTGGGTGTGGGATCTAAAGACGAGAATGCTATTGAGACGCTATCTCAAGCTAGAGAATTGATCTCTTTGTCAACGAGGGATGGTTGAAGCAGCTGTGCGTATCATATGAGCACATCCGGCTTCACTCCCCAAAGATCGTGTCTTTCGACTTCTCAAAGGACAATCGTTCCTCGGTGTGACTGAATCGAACTACACTGGTGGAGGCCAGAGTAAGGGGAGCTATTTCAAACACCGTCTGTTATGTGACCCAGAGACTGTCGTCGAAACACAGGATGCCTCAAAAAGGACACAGCTTTTGGAACGGTTTTCACTCGGTATGAGGTGTGTGGTTCATTTCTATTGATAACATTCTCCATGGTGGCACTGTCTAGTTAGCGACCTCCTCAGCTGGCGTTCGATCATCGAGCGATTGATGCGGTCGCTGGCGGTTATAATAATGTGCGAACTGCGAACACCAGCGACGAACGCTCGACCGACTGCCCACCCACGAATTATGGAAGCGGTCGATCCGCATTTTGAGTGTCTGAAACCACTTTTCAATCAGGTTTCGGTCCGTATAATTGCGCCGACCGCTGAGTCCTAATCGAGCAAGGGCAGTCTGATAGCCGAAGCCATCGACGAGAAACACGGCCTCGGAGAGGTCGTGTTTCTCGGAGAGCCCATGCAGAAACGCAGCAGCTGGATCGGTCC
>Ga0208283_10393_pt1 | contig 13166 bp, 13 predicted proteins | sample AntRauMetaRauer1_FD_184785 | JGI IMG/M metagenome (GOLD analysis project Ga0208283, IMG submission 184785) | Saline lake microbial communities from Rauer Lake, Antarctica, in enrichment culture - Antartic Rauer Lake 1 Metagenome Rauer1 (SPAdes)... ...
CGTCGAACGCGCCTTTGGTCTTGATCACGGGCATCGGGCAGTTCTGTCCTCTCACGTCTAGCGTCTCGGCTGCGGTTTCCGTACTCATGTTGGGTTCCCCGTGTTGGGGTTACTGCACAATACTGGGTCCTGCGGTATAAGTGTGTCGATACTTGTGATTAACCTGAACAACTGAATTATCGAACGCGCACAACATACGGTATATCGACCTACACGCGCGTACAATGGTTTTGAATGAGCTTTCGCCACACCATTATATTGTGTGTATAGTGGATTACTATACGAACTCTTAAGTTCCTTCCCTCATTATGAATGGGTGTACATGGACGCAGACGAGATGGACTTTCCGACGCCGGACTCGGACGTTGACTCGATCGAACCCGAATCGCTCAAAGCTCGCATCGACGACGGCGAGTCGGTAACGCTGCTCGACGCCCGGATGTCGAGCGACTACGAGGAGTGGCGGATCGACGGGCCGAACGTCGAGTCGATCAACGTGCCGTACTTTCAGTTTCTCGACGAGGAGATCGACGACGACGTCCTCGCCCGCATTCCCGACGACGAACACGTCACGGTGCTCTGTGCGAAGGGCGGCGCCAGCGAGTACGTCGCGGGCGCGCTCGCCGATCGCGGCTACGACGTCGACCACCTGGAAGACGGGATGAACGGCTGGGCATCGATCTACGAGGCCCAGGAGGTGACCGACTACGACGGCACAGGGACGCTCATTCAGTACCAGCGTCCTTCCAGCGGCTGTCTCGGTTACCTGTTACACGACGGTGACGAGGCCGCGATCGTTGACCCGCTGCGTGCGTTCACCGACCGCTACCTCACCGACGCCGAGGAGCTCGGCGTCGAGCTGACGTACGCCTTCGACACGCACGTGCACGCCGACCACATCTCCGGGCTCCGCGACCTCGCCGACGAGGGCGTCGAGGCGATGTTACCGTCCGCCGCCGCCGACCGCGGCGTCACCTACACTGACAAGGTCACGCTCATCGAGGACGGCGACGAGTTCACCGTGGGCGACGCGACCGTCGAGACAGTGTTCACGCCCGGACACACAACCGGGATGACATCCTACCTGCTCGACGACAGCCTGCTCGCGACGGGCGACGGACTGTTCATCGAAAGCGTCGCTCGCCCCGACCTCGAAGAGGGCGACGACGGCGCCCCGGAAGCGGCTCGCATGCTCTACGACTCGCTGCAGACCCGCGTCCTCGCGCTCGACGACAACGTGCTCGTCGGCGGTGCACACTTCAGCGACGCCGCCGAACCGGCGGCGGACGGCACCTACACCGCGCCGATCGGCGAGCTTCGCGAGCGGATGGACGCGCTCTCGGCCGACGAAGACGAGTTCGTCGAAATCGTTCTCGCCGACATGCCCCCCCGCCCGGCCAACTACGAGGACATCATCGCGACAAATCTCGGGCAGAACTCCGTCGACGACGACGAGGCGTTCACACTCGAACTCGGGCCGAACAACTGCGCCGCGAGCCAGGATGCGCTCACGAGCGACGACTGATCCGACCGTGACCGCACCTCACGATCGGCGACAGGCCCACTCGCGCGCCACCGTCGGGGGTGACCCGCAGTGATCGACGCCATCTTTGCCGACCTGCTGGGCCCCCAGACCGCCGACGCGCTGTTCCCGAACGGCGTCTCCCGGTACGCGATCGGCGGGCTGCTCGTCGGCCTCGGGACCGTCTTGATCTACCTCGGCACGGGGATCACGGCGGGCGCGAGCACGTTCCTGGAGTCGACCCTCTCGTACGTCTCCGGGCAGTCCCAATTCGCACAGTACCGCCCCTCCCGTGACTGGCGCGTCGTGTTCACCGTCGGGATCATCGGCGGCGCCGCGATCTACGCGGTGATCTATCAGGGTGACCCGTGGTCGATCGCGGGCAGCGGCTGGACCACCGAGGTGTCCGCGTGGCGGCTGTTCGCCGGCGGAATCCTCGTGGGAATCGGTACCCGCGTCGGGAAGGGGTGTACCTCCGGTCACGGGATCTGCGGCGTCGGCTCGGTCTCCCGCACCTCGCTGGTCGGCGTGGCGACGTTCCTCGTCGTCGCGATCGTGACCGCGAACGTCGTCTCCGCGCTGGGGGTGGGACTGTGAGCCGACATCCGCTGTTCATGCCGCTGATCCTCGTCGGCGGGCTCGTCTTCGGCTTCGGGCTCGGGTTCAGCCACATGGCGCGCCCGGAGGTCGTCATCGACTTCCTGACGTTCGAGGACTTCGGGCTCCTGTTCGTGATGTTCGGCGGCTCGATCGTCGCCGGACTCGCGTTCTGGACGCTCCCGAAGCTACGTGAGTCGGCACCGCTCACCGGTCGCCCGTACGGCCGTCGCCTGAAGTCGTTCGACCGCAACGTGCTGATCGGCGGTTCAATCTTCGGGGTCGGCTGGGGGCTGTCGGGTATCTGCCCCGGCGCCGCCTACGCCAGCCTCGGTGTCGGGAACTGGCCGGTCCTCTACGCAATCGGCGGAATGTTCATCGGCGCCTACGCGCAGGGCGTCTGGCGGAGCCGCGACGCCGATGACCCCGCAGTGGCTCCGAGCGACGACTGACGAGCGTCTCCGGACCGCAGATCCGGCCTCCGTCGACGGACACCCGTCCCCTACTGAGACCCGATTTTCTACTACGACCCGTTTGTTCACCCAGTAACAGTCGCGTTCCACACCATGACACACAACCCATCAGACACGAACGAGCCGACCGACGCGACGGCGAACGCCGTCGGCAGCGGCGGCGTTCCGTCGGTCCCGACCGATCGCGTCGTCGACATCGCGACCGACCTCCTCGCGATCGACACGCAAAATCCACCCGGCGACGTTCGTCCGGCGATCGAGTACGTCGAGGAGCTACTCTCGGCTGCCGGTTTCGAGGCCGAGCGCGTCGCAACCGACCCGGCGAAGCCCAACCTGATAGCGACCCTGCCGGGTGAGTCCGACCGGACCCTGCTGTACAACGGCCACGTCGACACCGTCCCGTTCGACCGCGAGGCGTGGGACCGCGACCCGCTCGGCGAACGCGACGGCGACCGTATCTACGGCCGCGGTGCGACCGACATGAAGGGGCCGCTCGCCGCGATGCTCGCGGCCGGTGAGGCGCTGGCCGTCCCCGACCACGCCCCTTCGGTGTCGATCGCGTTCGCAATCGTGAGCGACGAGGAGACGGGCGGCGACGCCGGTGTGGACACCCTCGTCGAGCGCGGCGCGCTCGATCGACTCGCCCCCGACGGCTGCGTCATCGGCGAGACGACCTGTTCGCGCGGGCGCCACTCCGTCACCGTGGCTGACCGGGGGAGCATTTGGCTGACGCTCCACGCGTCGGGCACCGCGGCGCACGGCTCACGCCCCTCGCTCGGCGACAACGCGATCGATCGACTCTGGACGGCGGTCTCGCTGGTCCGCTCGCGGCTCTCCGCCCGCGAACTCTCTCTCGACGAGACGCTTCGACCGATCGTCGAGGAGTCCGTCGAGTTCTACGGGCCGACGCTCGGCGCGGACGCGGCCCGCAACCTCTTCGAACATCCGACCGTAAACCTCGGAACGATCGAAGGCGGCGACGCGGTGAACACCGTCCCCGATTCGGCGACGGCCCGCCTCGACGTCCGGCTCACCGCTGGCGTCGACACCGCGGACGTGCTCGCCGACATTCGGGAGTGCCTCGCAGACTTCCCGACCGTCTCCGTCGCCGACGCGAGCTGGTCGGTCGGGAGCTACGAGCCGGTCGAGAGCCCGCTCGCCGAGGCCGTGACGCGGACCGCAGGAGATGTCGCCCGCGACCGGATATACCGACGGAGCGCGACCGGTGGCGGCGACGCGAAGACGCTCCGCCACGCGGGGGTTCCGAGTGTCGAGTTCGGATTCGGTACGGACACCGTCCACGCCGTCGACGAGTACACGACCGTCGAGGCGCTGCGACGTAACGCGGCCGTGTACGCTCACCTCCCGGCCGCGTGGGACGCCGAGTTCCAGTAACGAGATCACGAATCGAACGGCGATCGATCGGGCGCTATCTGGAGCGGCAGTCGAAGCGCGCCGCTGGTAAGGAGTAAATAAGAGAGCCGACGGGCCGACCGAAAAGACCGCGTCGGGGAACGAACGTCGTTCCTACTCGTTGCCGAACATCTGGCGCATCATGAGTGCGAATTAAAATATTATTAGAATCACTTATGTGAGTGGCTCTCGTATAATGGTTGATGCACATTGTCCATCTACAGATGGGAGACACCATGGTCGTGGTCCAGTCTGACGAGGAAGAATTGGATACGTGCGTCCACGCTGCTCATAATGAGATGTTGTGGCTCAAAACGAAGGAGCGAGTAGAAGCATTCGCCGACCATCGCTGAACAGTTGGAAACGAAGCAAATCCAGTCGGCGAGAATCATAACAGGGGCATCATACCTAATATGAAATTCCTGTATTCAATACTACAGAAATGGAAAGACGAACATTCCTTACAACTACCGGTGTACTGTCGATGACTGCCGTAGCGGGCTGCCTTGGCGGGAATCCACCTGAACCAACGTCTGAAATCATCGCTGACCCTCCAACTGGAATCGTCGTCAGTGACATCAGCACGCGAACGGAGTCAAGCGAATTGACCGGAGAGGGACTCATCGTTACTGGAACATTGGAGAACACCGGAGACGAACCAGTTCGAGTCCCACATATTGATGCTGTCTTCTACAGTGCTGACGACGTTCGGCTCGATGATACCTACAATTATGGCGAAACATCCGATAGAATTGCTCCCGGCGAGAAGGTACAGTTCGATATTGTTTACCTCGGGGACACGACTGAAGTCGCACGGTTTACTCTCGCGTTTGCTGGCTCCACGTCTGTGGGGTCGAACCCCTCAACAGATACGACGACAGAGACAGAAAACGAAACATCAGAAGAGCCGGAGGAAGAGCCATCAGAACCGGTCAGCGAGTCGTTTTCGGATGAGTTCGAGTCAGGAGATATCAGAACGAGCACTCAGTGGTCGCTCAATCTTCAAGACAAGCAAGCAACGGAACAGAAAGAGGCTGAGGCACAAATAGTTGAGGAAGCTGCTCCCGATGGCGGAAGTGGTTCGCTCTCGGTTACTGTTAGGAACGGCGGCCGAGCTGTCTTGACCAGCTCCGAGGAATTTCGGTGGGACGCTCCGTGGCGTGTCGATGGTATGTTCAAACCACAGGTCCAAAACAATCGCTTTGCCTACACTCGGATAGGGCTGTTCGGCGGTGAGGTGTTGCTGGAGATAGATTTCGCCTCCAGTATGGCGGGCATCACCGGCCGTAATGAGAGCGTCACTCCCGTACAAGAGGATATCGGCGAGTGGCAAGACGGTGTCTGGTACGCATACAACGGCGAGTACGATGGCGATTCACGGTATCTACTTACTGTCTGGGATGCGTCGGAAGCACGACCTGAGTCACCGACAGCGGTCACGACCGGACGCACGCTTAGTGACACCGAGATGCCCATGATGATACGCGCATACGCAGGCGGAGACGTTACCGTCAACCACGCGTTCATCCGCTACAACGCGGGTGAAGAATTAGAGTAGTTTGGGGAGACTACAGTCGCTAAGTTCTGTCGTTACAACTCAACCGGCTGCGACAGACCGCCTCAAACACCCTCAGTACCCGGTTATTATGATACCTATCAAGCGCGGTGTAGGAAAGTTGTTTTTCGACGAGCGATTCAGCAGGTAGTTCCTCGTAGACCTGTGTGAGTGATTCAGTAAGCTCCTCTTCCAACCGCTTAGTGTCTGATGTCACGCCCCTATCGACTCGACATCCCATCATACCTGTACTGACAACCCAGAAGATTAGTGATAGAGTCTTGCGCTATCTATTAAGCCGGATGTCACTTCGCTGTATATGTCGGCTTGGCCGCGACGGTCCCCGTTGGGTCAATGCGACACAGAACAATGAGCACAGAAACAAATCTTGCGTCCACACTCCTCACTCTACTGCGTGAGCGAGACGACGATGTGGACAGATACGACGACGCCCTCCTCCTCATCGCAGAGCGCATCGACAGCCTCGACAGCCAAATAGACTCAATTACGTACACCGATGACATGTGCGAAGAGCTCAACGACCGAGTCACCAAGCAAGCGCGGATGCACGCAAAACTGATACAACGCGTGAGCAAACTTGAGCACAGCCGAGCATACGCTGAGGTGATGGACGGGAACGTCCACCTCTCAGAAGCCGAAAAAAATGAACTACAGATGAGTGACAGTCTCGCTAAACCGAACGGCCCCGAACGTCGCGCGATGGCGATTGTCCGGAACTGGGACCATTGGGCTCTCTCCACTCCACAGAGCGAGTATCTCGACATCACAACTGGGAATCTCGACAAGCTGCTTGAACAGGCAACCAACGAAAAACTGGACAACAAGCAAGTATACGACGCGATGGAGCGAGCCGAGACGCTAACTGACGGTAAGCTACACGTCACGATGCACCAATTCGGCGGAAAAGGTCGAAAGAGGCGGATTCTCCAGTCAAGCGGAGAGCAGCTCATTCTGACTGAGGATGCTCTCAGAGAGGCCGTGTCTCAGCTTGAGTCCGACGGACAGAACGACAAATAAGCGGATTGTTTGGTGACGCTCATCGTCACTACCCATTTTCATCGAATGGCGAGCAACGGCTGAAATCACCCCGAAAACGGGCGGGTTGATATTCGTGGTTGGCAAACAGCTATATACACCTCTGATGTCCTACCTGATGTGAGCGGTTGATTGCTGCCTCGGTTAGAGGGTAGTAATCCAACCAGAAGAAAGAAAGAGAGAAAGAAAGAGGCTAACGACGAACAGTCGGAGTGACGGCTGATTTCACTACTTGCTCTCCTGCTCGTAGAAAGTTTCAGTAAGGTCTGCTCCGTTTCTGTACCCGTTGCCAAGCGCTTCCCTCGTCTCCTGCATGTGCTGAACTGGTACTCCGAACTCTCGGAGCATTTCCCGAACCATCGCTAGCTCAAAATACAACTCAACCGTAACGAAGCGGCTCATCTCTTTGTAGGTATCACAGTGCTCCCGGAATGAGTCTGATAGCGATTCTAGTTGAGTCTCTAGTGCGCTCAGACGCGTCTCGAAGTCCTCGAACTGCTGTTCGTCAAGGACCACTGTGCCATCACTCTCTTCCACATCATAGAGAAACCCGTAGTCCATCGCAGCCCCGGCAAACTCCGTGAGTGCGAGAATCTTTGGTGCGTTCGTGAATCGCGTATCATCGTCGTAGCCGACCAACTCGACCAGTCCAGCCCGTATTAAGATGCCATCTGAGCGCACTCGGCTCTCAATCAGGTGCTTCGGAAGCCCGGTTTCCCGACGCAGAACATGCGAGTTCGTCTCCCCTCGACGGGCCAGCGTCCGTAGTATCGAGAGTGACGCCTCGTCATACATTGAGTTCGACAACTGGTTCGGTTCCATCTTCTCGGTGTCGGTGAGGTTGACCATGACTTCCAGTCTCAATCGCTGTGCAATGGTGTTGTGACGAGGTATAACGCAATATCAGTTGTATGCTGTATCTACAGTGTTGGAGAACATTTTGTTACGATATTGATGTGTGTATCCGACATCCCCCTACAGGGGACCCGTTCAATACGGGTACTCTCAAGAGCTCGCTGGGGGGCCACTCTCAAAGGCTCACAGCCAGACATATCGAGAACTAGAAGAGGTAATTAGACGAGACTGAAGTCTAACATCACGGCAGTCGTATTCCCCCAATGGCGGTCGGGGGCAGCTACTAACTACCGAGCATGGATGCCGCACTCACACACCATCCAGCAGATGGTATTGACCGCCATGCCCTTTCTACACCGAACGTATATCCATTTGACGAGAACTCGAAGACCTGTGAGCCGATACGTGGAACGATGCTTCGCCATGTCCCAACTCCGTCAGCCCCCACGCATTTCGGCTGGAAACGTGATGGCGGCTCGAAACGGCGGTCAGCCAGAAAACGTGACCGGGGAGCGAGTGAACAGCCAGTTGGGTACTGAACAAACTCTACGACAAGAGAAGTCACAAGAAGAAGATAGAGCAGAAGCGGAGTCATCTCAAGGTGGGAGTTATGTGTGTGTCAACACAAGTCATAGTGTACCGAGGATAGGACATATGTCAGTAGTAAAACCAACAACGTGGCTGGACTACACAGGACCTGAGAACACCTATGTGTGCAGATCTTGTGGAGGAGCTATTATTGATGAGAGCACGGCCGACCATGCTGACCATGTCTCTCCACTCATAACGGGGGTATGGTACGACGAACACATCGATTATGTGTCATTACGCTGTATAAATCATCCTGAATGTTATTTTTGGGAATCTAGCTCAATTGAACTCAAGATGCTTGCAGACCGTCGATATTCACTACATCATGGATATGACATGGTGTACGATGAGCTGCCGGACCATCGTCCATAACATATTTCATCATATTTTTTGAAGTTTTTATATATAGTATGTGATATATAGGAGGGTTTAATATTGGATACTGTTATAGATTGACATGGCAACCTGTTACGAGAAAGGCTGTAAGGACAAAGGTACGATGAAATGTCGGAATAATGACTGCCACGCTACCTACTGCCGAGACCATCAGAAATCGCTGCCTCATGCTATAATGCATCATAAATGCGGACGATGTGGGGACGGTGATGTCTGGTGAGGTTCGGTCCTTAATTTGAAACACTACTGAAAGGTATCCTCAAATTAAGTATTTTGGCAAGATAATTACTAATTTCCGGATACAACAGTTGCGTCTGCGGGTCATAAGCAGCAGTCTCACTATTCAGTTACGGGTGGTAAGCGGATGGTCATTCGCTTACATTTGATAGCTCAGTCGGTAGAGTCTGTTTTGTTGAATCTGTTAGAAGAACGTCGTCCGGTCTTCATCTAGACCTAAGTCACAAATGCTAGAATACTGAGTCATGTCTTCAGTATCGATTAGTTGGTTCCGTAGTAACCGGCGGAACAACACCGATGCAGCTTCATAGTCCATATAGAGGTCTCGGAAGTCAATAGCGTTGAAGTGCTCGCCATGAACCACGTGTTGACGTGACCTGTTGTAGAAGTATTCTTGATATCCATCCTCCTCTCCTAGCTTGTTGTTATCGAATGTCGGTGAATACCGTGCTAAATCCGTCGTCTCTACATCCAGCTCAGTAACTAGATGACGGATTTTGTCTTTAGTCTTAGAATGTCTCGGTCCATGCTCAGAGCGTCGCTTTGCCATAACCTCGATACCATTCACTAAGGACGAGAATCGAGAATCAACCGTCCGAGTTGAATTGAGCGAATCCAAATACCAACTAATAGCGATATTCAGTGCGTATTTCTCCCGAAGTGTATCTACGTACTCGTCATACGCCTCATCAAGGAACTCTCGTAAATCGTGGTGCCATATGATTCTCTTCCCTTTGAACATATGACCCATATCTGTTCGGTATCCTGAGAGGAGCCACGTACAAACATCATCGAGAGGCTCTCCATCTACTTCGGTTAAACGTGCTCGAACCGGGGTAGGTCCTACTCCCTGCAGGAATGATAGGAGCTCTACCATCTTTTGCAGGCGCTCTTCTGCACGTCGGAATTGGACTTCTGGTGGCCCGTTCACGACCTGCTGAAATTGTATCTGTCCGGTTCTCACCGGTGTACGATACTCTTTGATGTAATCTATCCGTTCTTCAATATCTTCATACGATTCTCCGTAAGCTACCCAGTTGTCTCTCTCCAGTAGTGGAATGTCCTCATAGGAATCCATCAGAGGTTCGTTCTGCCTGAAGCAAAGCATATCGAACTCTATCGTGACTTCTTCACCGATATAGGGGTCTCCAGAAGTATCACCTAGAACAACTCTCTGGGGTGATATGGTGTTAACTGAGTGTGTGACTCCAGAACCAAGCTCAGTTTTTGTTTGAGGAAAATACGTATTCTCTAGGGTAACTGGGTTCCCCGATTCATCGAATCCTTCTAAATCATATGTCTCGTTATCTGGAAGCTCGGAAACCTCTACTGGCTCCTGTAATTGTATATCTATATTTCCGCTTTCAGTCAGACGGACATCTACCTTAGCACTCTCACCAAATACATCAACCTCCACAGTTTCCTCAACCCAATAGTCAGATGCTCGCATAAGTGAGCGGAGACATCGTTAAGGTATAATTATTGTCGTTATCAAAGTCGGGGCTCCTACCAGAATCGACCTACCAAACTTGGTAGGTCTGAAAGCACCGATATAGAGGGTATTGGGGCTTCTGAGTTTTTGGTGTTGTAACATTGCTAAGGTGTATGGGTGGGTCTTCCTACCGTTGGTAGTAGGTCTTGGTAGCGTTTTTTAGAGCTCTTGTCTGAGTTTCCGATGAGCGTCTTCGTTCTGATGACGAGCTGCTTTGGAGTCTTTTGAGATGTACTTTCTGGTCGTGTCGAGTTTGCGGTGTCCCATCGTGTTTGCTAAGATGTGGAGTTTCATATCTGAATGATTGGCACGGTAACTGGCAAATGAGTGACGTAGTGTGTGCCCAGTTATCAAGTGTCTATCTTTGCCTGCTGCGTCCGTGTAGAGTGGCTCATTGAGGCCAGCATCGTATGCTGCTTCTTTGACTTTCCGGCTAATCCATGATGGTCGAATTTGGGGTTTCTTAGACGTGACAAAGAGGTATGGGGACTCTTCGTGGTACTTGGATTCGGTTCGGACGCCAGTGATGTACTCGTGGAGGAGACGGTCTAGCTGGTCACTGTACCATACGTCTCTCCAGTGATTGTCGTCTCCCGGCTTCGTCTTAGCGGTCTTGATGTTGATATGCCTCTCTTTCCGGTCGAGATGACCGAGTTTGTTCTCACTCCAATTCGGGCGGAGTTGTTCAGTTGTCTCGTCGTCGTACTCTGTTTTTCCAATCTCAATGGTGCTGAGTTCTTTGGCTCTGAGCCCTGTTTCCCACAGAAGGCGTATCCCTAATTCGACGAGGAGAGAGTCTGCTTCCTGCCAAATGGCTTTGACTGCTTTTGGTGGGATTGCGATTACATTTTCATCTTTGAGTTCTCCCCGGCTAATGAGTACGGAGATTTGTTTGGGTGTGTTAGCGTCAATATCAAGCTCATAGTCATCAAGCGCAAAGCCATCAAAGGGATTTTCGCTGATGTGGTCTCGGTTGCTCGCCCAGAGGTAGTGGATACAGACGGTGGAAGTACGAGCACTTACACTGGTGCCTGCGAGTCTGCCGTGGATGTCGTCGACGTGTGCCCAAAGGTCGGATTCTTCCGGAGCAAAGAAATCTACGTCATTATTGGCGCACCAACCGGCCCAAGAGATGATGTTGCTCTTGCGGTTGCGGTAGGTGGACGTATTGTCTCGACCTGCGTCAACATCGACGACGTGCAAGAAGGAGAGCCACTTTGCAATACGCTTGAGTACGTTTTCGTCAACGTTGGCCCCAGCCCACTCGAATTCGTCGTCGTTTTCTGCCCTTTCCTTCTTCGAGGCGAATTCTTCCAACAGTTCCTCTTTACTGACCATTGATTATCACGTAGTGTTTGTTGTTTCTGTGGCGCACGAGTACCACATCGTCTTCTCGCCCGGCAAGGAGCTCGCAGGCGTCCTGTACGTCCTCTCTTGAAAGAGCATCATAGTCCTGAGCGAGTAGAGCATTGAGGATATCACTGACTCGACCGTATGTCTGGGCAAGGTCTTCAGGGCTATCTGGCTCAACGGTGTAGCTGCTGATGGTCTCAATAAACTCGTCCTCAGAGCTAGCTACGGGCAGGAGAGAGCGGATGTTCGTGAGCAGACTGAGGAAGGCGTCGGACGTGGGGTCGTCGGTGATGCTTCGGGTGTCTGTGAATTCTCTGAACTCTTCGTGGAACTGTTGTACGTCGGTTGAGAGTTCGGTGAGTTGGTTGAGGATGGGGTCGAGGTCTACTTCTGCTTCGACGCTTTCGACGCTTTCGACCTCAACAGACTCAGCGGGTTGGGTCTCGGCCCATGGTCCTTCGTCTTTGTCGTAGGCTATTTGGTTGCGTACTGCTCGCTTGATGAGGCCTGTGAGTGTATCGTATTGCCTGTTGTCTTTTACCCAGTCTTGCCACTCTTGTTTCTCTGTAGAAGAGATGTTGAGCCCGATGTAGGCTTGTTCGTCTTCTTCGTCGCCGTCCCCTCCGTCAGGTGCCATGCCCTGACGAGGGGGCACGAGATATTAAAATCTCGTTTTAATCGTTCCCAAACATCTGGCGCATCATCGGGTGCATCTCCATCAGCTGCTCTTCTGCGATCTCTTCGTACAGCTTGTACGTGATAGAGACCGCGAGCAGCAGCCCGGTTCCGGAGACCTGTCCGATGGTGCCGAGCAGGTTTGCCATGACGGCGAGCAGCCCGACGAGAGCGCCGCCGATGACGGTCACCTGCGGGATGTACCGCTCCATCACCTTCTCGACGACCTGCGGATTCCGCCGGAATCCGGGGATCTGCATCCCGGAGTTCTGGATCTGTTTTGCCGTCGCTTCCGGGCCCATTCCGGTGGTCTCGACCCAGAAGATGGCGAAGATCGCACCGCCGATGACCATGAAGGTGAGGTCGATGATCAGTCGAACCGCGATCATCCACGGCTCGACTGACGCCGGGATCTCACCCAGGAACCACATCCAGTCCGTACGGGCCTGAATCGGGTTCAGGTAGTAGAACAGCCCAGAGAGGGGCTGACCCTGATCGCCGTAGACACCGAGCCATCCGGGCATCCCCGCCCACTGTGAGGAGAGGAGTTGCCCGAGGAACTGGATGTTCGCCTGCAGCGCGCGAACGAGGATCATCGGCAGGACGGACGCGTAGATGAGCTTCACCGGGAAGCGCCCGCGAGCACCCTTCACCCGCGCGTGCGACAACGGAATCTCGACGCGGACCGACTCCGCATACACGACGATCCCGAAGATGAACAGCGTGGTGAAAAGCGCCAAGATGTTCCCCGGATCGAACAGCAAGTTCTGGAGCCCCTCCGCCGTGAACGGCGACAACGACACCGGCACGTCGCCGACGATGATACCGTACCAGCTTGCGAAGAAGCCGGACGCGCCGAGCGCGGAGAAGCTGAAGAACCCGCCGACGATCTGCTGGCTCACCGCCGCGATGATAAACAGCCCGACGCCGGAGCCGACGCCCCACTTGCTC
>Ga0208283_10400_pt1 | contig 13015 bp, 10 predicted proteins | sample AntRauMetaRauer1_FD_184785 | JGI IMG/M metagenome (GOLD analysis project Ga0208283, IMG submission 184785) | Saline lake microbial communities from Rauer Lake, Antarctica, in enrichment culture - Antartic Rauer Lake 1 Metagenome Rauer1 (SPAdes)... ...
ACTCCCGCGCGCACGAGCGAACGGGCATCTCGACGCTGCCCGAGTTGGTGTGATCGGGATCAGCAACAACTACACGTTCCGCTCGTCGCTGAGCCCGAAAGTCAAAGACACGCTGATGGAGAAGGAACTGGCCTTTTCGCCGTACGACGCAGACGAACTTCAGTCGATCCTCACTGCCAGAGCCGAGAAGGCGCTCGTTGACGGTGCATCAGAAGACTCTGCGATCAGACTCGCAGCCGCGAAGGCCGCGAAAGACACCGGAAGCGCACGGCAGGCGATAGACCTCCTTCGCGAGGGCGGTGATGTCGCTGAAGAACAGGGAGCGACGGCGATCACCGACGACCACATCGAAGTGGCTGCCGCACGCGTTCAGCGAGGTCGCGTCCAAGACAAGTTGCGTGACCAGACCATGCACGGGCAACTCATCTTAGAGTCACTCGCACGGATCGAAGCGAGCGGAGACGTTCCTGCACGGTCGAAAGAGATTCAGGCGGTGTACGAACGCGTCGCACGAAACTGGGGTCACGATCCACTAACCACGCTAAAGAGCATCCAGAATCACCTCGCGGATCTCACGATGCTCGGGTTTCTCGAACGGACCGAACAGAACGAAGGGCGTGCGGGCGGCGTTCACTACCGATACGAGCTCGCGTTGGACCCCGAAATCATCTTGGAGACGCGCGAATCGATCGAGAATCAGCCGTAGTCAGTTTCCAAACGGAAGAACAGACGAAATGAGGGGTGTCGATGCCTCAGAGAGGACCCTCTAGCTGAATAAGAACAGACGAAATGAGGGGTGTGATTCAAGCGAGAAGGACCCACCACGGACTCCAGCGACGAGAACAGACGAAACGAGGGGTGTCCGGACTCCACGAGCCGACCGTCAAAACTCCACGAGCCGACCGTCAAAACTCCACGAGCCGACCGTCAAACGCTGTCGAGCTATCGCACTCTCGAGCCTGACCGAAACCCCGACAAACCGCGTTACTCCACCGTCACGCTCTTCGCCAGATTTCGCGGCTTGTCGATCGCTCGGCCCTTGTCGTTCGCCACGTGATACGCGAACAGCTGGAGGTACACGTTCGCCACCAAGGGCTCGACGACGCCCACGTCGGGCACCTCGAACGACACGTCCAGCGTGTCGTACTCGTCGCCCGCAGACACACACCCCAACGCAGGCGCGCCCCGCGTCTGCGCCTCGGTGACGTTGTTCATCGTCTCGTCGGCCCGCGCACCATCTGTCAACACCGCCAACACGGGCGTCTCGGGCGTCACCAGCGCCAACGGGCCGTGTTTGAGCTCGCCTGCCGCGAACCCCTCGGCGTGGTCGTAGGAGATCTCCTTGAGCTTCAACGCGCCCTCTAAGGCCACGGGCACCCCCAACGCGCGCCCGACGAAGAAGAACGCCTCGCCGTCGCCGTACTCGCGGGCCGCCTCCCGCACCTGCTCCTCTTCGTCGAGCACCTGTTGGACCGCGCCCGGGAGCCCGCGCAGGTCCTCCAACACCGATCGCGCGTCGGCGGCCCCGAGCGCGCCGCGGTCCCGCCCCACAGCCACCGCGAGCATGGCGAGCGTCGCCACCTGCGAGGCGAACGTCTTCGTCGCCGCCACGCCGATCTCCGGGCCGGCGCGGATGAACGCCGTCCCGTCGACTTCCCGCGTGACGGTGCTCCCCAAGGTGTTCGTCACCGCGAACGTCCGCGCGCCCGCGGCGTTCGCGCGTCGCACCGCCCCGAGCGTGTCGGCCGTCTCCCCGCTCTGAGTCACGGCGACCACCAGCGTCCGATCGGGCGTCCGCCCCGCACCGAACTCGTACTCGCTGGCGATCTCGACGGTCGCGCGCACCCCGGCGAGGTCCTCGAACAACCGCGCGGCGTACCGGCCCGCGTAGTAGGAGGTCCCGCAGGCGACGATCCGGATCTCCTCCAGATCCGCGAGAAAGCCCGGCGGGAAGGAGACGTCGAGATCGACGTCCCCAGCGTCCACGTCCAGCCGCCCGGCGAGCGTCTGACGCAGCGACTCGGGCTGTTCGTGGATCTCCTTGCGCATGTAGTGGTCGTACCCCCCTTTCTCCGCGGCGTCGGCCTCCCACGTCACGGTCTCGACCTCGCGCTCGACCGGCTCCCCGCGAGCAACGATCTCGACGCCGTCGGGCGACAGCGCCGCCACGTCGCCGTCCTCCAAGTACGTCACGTCGCGGGTGTGCTCCAAGAACGCCGTCACGTCGCTGGCGACGAACGACGCGTTCTCGCCGCGGCCCAACACTAACGGGCTCCCGCGTCGGGCGACGATGATCCGGTCGTTGCCCTCGCGGACCGCGCAGATCGCGTAGCTCCCCTCCAGTCGGTCCTCGACGCGTCGGACCGCGGCCAGCAGATCGGCGTCGGGGTCGGCCGCGAGCTCCTCCTCGATCAGGTGCGGGATGACCTCCGTGTCCGTATCGCTCGTGAACTCGTGGTCGGACAGCTCCGCTTTGAGCGCCTCGTAGTTCTCGACGATCCCGTTGTGGACGACCGCCACGTCGCCCGCGCAGTCGGTGTGCGGGTGGGCGTTCGCGTCCGTCGGCGGCCCGTGCGTGCTCCACCGCGTGTGGCCGACGCCGTGGGTCGCGTCCGGCACGTCCGGGACGGTGAGCCCGTCGACCTCACCCGACCGCTTCGCCACCGTGAGTCCGCTCGACGCGCCCACGAGCGCGACGCCCGCCGAGTCGTACCCGCGGTACTCCAGGTTGCGGAGTCCCTCGTGGACGATCGCGCCCACGCTGTCGACCGCGCCGCCGTCAGTCTGCCCGCCGCTGTCCAGCTCGCCGACGTAGCCGATGATCCCACACATGGTTACCCCCTCCGGACGACCGCGCCAGATTCAACGCGCCCGTCGATCACGACGCCGGCGTCGGCCCGCACGTCGTCGCCGACGACCGCACCGTCCGTGAGCGTCGCGCCGCCGCCGACGGTCGTGTTGTCGCCGACCACGCCGCCGAGTGCCACGTCGTGGTGGACCGCATCGCCCACGACGACGGTCGCAGGACCCCCGGCGATCGTCGCGTTCGCCCCGATTCGGGCGTTCCCGGCGACGATCGCGTCGCGGACGACGGCTCCGGCACCGATCACGGCGTCGGGGAAGATCACCGCGTTCTCGACGACCGCTCCCGCCTCGATCGTCGCGTTGCTCCCGATCGCGGTGCTCCCGCCGACCGTGACGTTCGGTCCGATTCGGACGTTGCCCGCGAGCGCCACGTCGTCGGCGACGGTCACCGACGCGCCGAAGGCGGCGTCGGTAGGCTCCGTCTGTTCGGACTCACCGATCAGCGCGGCGTTGACACCCAGCAGGTCCCAAAGGTTCGATACGTCGAGCCAGCGGCCATCGTACCCGACCGCGGTCAGGTCGCCCGCCGACGCGAGCTCGTTGAGCGTCGCCGTGATCGCCAGTTCGCCCGTCGTGTGCGTCTCGCGGATCGCGTCGAACACGGCCGGCGAGAAGGCGTAGACGCCGGCGTTGATCCGGTTCGTCTCAACCGGCCCCTCGGGCTTCTCGTCGATCCCCGTCACCCGGTCACCATCGAGTGTTACCACGCCGTACTCGCGCGGGCGTTCCGCGGTCGTGACCGCCATCGCCGGGTGGTCGCCGTCGCGCGCGAGATCACGGACCCGCGAGACGACCGCGGCGTCGACGATCCGGTCGCCGTTGAGCACGACGAAGGGGCCGTCGACGACGGGCTCGGCCTGCAAGACGGCGTGACCGGTTCCCAGTTGGGTCGACTGCTCGACGTACTCGATCGTCACGCCCCAGTCGTCGCCGTCGCCGAAGTGGTTCCGGATGCGCTCCTGTCTGTACCCGACGACGAGGGCGATCCGATTGATTCCGGCCGCGGCGACGGCCTCAACGACGTGTTCGAGCAGCGGACGGTTCGCCACGGGGACCATCGGCTTCGGCCGCCGGTTCGTCAGCGGTTCTAACCGCCGTCCCTCGCCCGCGGCGAGGACCACCGCAGTCACGGGAGTGTCGCTCATGACGCAACCGTCGCCCGCCCGCGGTTTAAATCGCTCGCGGTCGGCTGTCCGAGTGCACCGTGACCGCTGTCACAGACGGTGTATAGATTAATTGGGTTGTAGACGCAACTGGTTTGTATGTCGACAGCGGTGAAAATGGACGAAGATGCGAAATCAAAACTCGAGGAGCTTCAGGCAGAGATCAAACTGAAGACGGGGAAGAAGGTCACACAACAAGAAATCCTCACGCAGCTGATCGAATCAGCTGTCGAGTCCCGGGCAGAATTCGTCGACTCGTTTCGCGATGGGAGCACGAGTCTGAGTGAGACGGAGGTTCAAGCGTTCAACGAGGGGATGATCGCGTCCGGCGTGGAGACGGACGAAGATGACATCGACGACATTCTGTACGGATGAGTGTTTTCGTCGACACCGGAGTGTTCTACGCGCATCACGATACGGATGCCAGTCGCCACGAGGCCGGGGCAGCGGCGCTGAACGCCGTTCTCAGATCGGCTGAGTACGGTCACGTAATGACGAGCGACTACATCTACGACGAGTCGGTGACGCTGACACACAGGCGAACGAGGGACATCGACGCCGGGCTCGAGATCGGACGGCGAATTCGGGGAGAGGGGTATCCGTCGGCTATCGAACTCCTCCACTCGTCCGAGACGCTCTTCGATCGTGCCGTGACGATACAGGAGACGTACGCCAAACATCAGCTGAGTTTCACCGACGCGATGACCGTCGCTCACGTCGAACACCACGATATCGACTGTGTGTTGAGTTTCGACGACGATTTCGACGGTGTCGTTACGCGTCTTGTGCCCGAGACGCTCTTTTCGAGAGACTGATCGTCGCGCTGACGATACTCCGAACTACTCCGACACTCGATCGCGAGTCAGAACCTCTCCGGGACCGGTCGTCTCCGCTGCACCCAGTTTGACGCCGGCGTTCAGCGACGTGTTGATCCCCGTCTTCGCGCCGTCGCCGACGATCGCCCCGAGCTTCCGGCGGCCGGTGTCGACGCGGTCGCCTTTAACGGTCATCCGGACGTTCCCGTCGTCGTGTCGGAGGTTCGCGACGTTCGTCCCGGCGCCGAAGTTCACGCCGCGACCCAGCACGGAGTCACCGACGTACGAGAGGTGCCCGACCGACGCGTCGGCCATGAGTACCGAGTTCTTCACCTCGACGCCGTGTCCGACGTGCACGTCCGGACCGACCACCGTCGACCCGCGAACGTACGCGTTCGGCCCGACTTCCGCGCCCTCGCGAATCAGCGCCGGCCCCTCGACATACGCTCCAGACCGGACCAGCGCTCCTTCCTCAATGACGATCGGGCCGTGGAGGTGGACGCCTTCCTCGACGGTCCCAGCGTTCTCGACGGCATCCGTGAACTCGGTGAGCGCTAGTTCGTTGGCTTTCAGCAGCTCCCAGGGACGACCGACGTCGAGCCACGTCCCCTCGTAGGGCGCCACGTCGATAGGATGGCCGTCGTCGAGGAGGAGCTCGATCGTCGTCGTGATCTCGTACTCGCCGCGTTCGCTCTCGGGGGTTCTATCGATATACTCGAAGACCTCGGGCGGAAACGCGTAACAGCCGACGTTCGCGAGATTCGTCGGCGGGTCGTCGGGCTTCTCGACGATCCCGGCGAGCGAGCCGTCCTCAGTCGTCGAAAGCACACCGTATGCCCGAGGATCGACGACCTCCGTGGCCGCGACTGCCGTCCCGTCGGCGTCGGCAAGGGAGCGGGGGAGCGATGCATCCACGACCACGTCGCCGTTGAGCACGAGGAAGTCCTCGTCGACGACGGGCTCGGCCTGCGCGACGGCGTGAGCGGTCCCCAACGCCTCCGCCTGCTCGACGTAGTGGACCGGATAGCCTCGATACGACTCGCCGATCGCGTCGCGGATCGCGTCGCCGCGGTACCCGACCACGACCACGATCTCGTCGACGACACCGGCCACAGTGTCGAACACCCGTTCGAGCAGCGACCGATCGCCGACCGGGAGTAGTGGCTTCGGACGACGGTCCGTCAGCGGTCGCATGCGGGTCCCGCGGCCGGCCGCAAGCACGACTCCGTACATGTCCAAGGTCGACGAGGTGACGGGGTTTATCGGCTGCGGTCGTCGCCGGCTCGATCGATGAGGTCCCGCGCCGTCTCGAACAGCTCGTCGGCGTCGCTCTCGTCGCGCGCTTCGGCGGTGATCCGTACTAACGGCTCGGTGCCGCTCGCGCGCACGAGGAACCAGCCCGCGTCCGTCTCCACGCGGATCCCGTCGAGCGTCGACACGTCATCGAACCGCTCGCGGGCGATCTCTGCGACGCGCTCGACGACCGCCCGCTTCGCGTCCGTCCGCACCGAATCGCGCCGAATCGGGTACGCCGGAAGCTCGTCGACCATGGCGGCCAGCGATCCCTCAGCGCCGACCAGCGCGGCCAGCGTGCAGGCGGCGAGGGGGCCGTCGGGACAGCGCGTCTGTTCGGGCCAGATCCACGCGCCGCTCGGTTCGCCGCCGAAGGCGACGCCGGGGGTCGCGGTCTCGGCCGCGACGTACGCGTCGCCGACCGGCGTGTACGTCACGTCCGCGCCGACCTCGGCGAGCGCGTCCGCGACGAGGAGGCTCGTGTCCACCGGGACCGCCACGCGGTCCCCCGCGCCGGCTTCGCGCCGGGCGAACAGCGCGAGCAGCGCGTCGCCGGAGACGAATCGGCCGCGCTCGTCGATCGCCATCATCCGATCGGCGTCGCCGTCGTGAACGATCCCGATGTCCGCGTCGGTCGCCGCGACGACCGCGCACGCGGTCCCGCAGTTCTCGGCCGTGGGCTCGCTCGGCCGCCCCGGAAACCGGCCGTCGCGCTGGGCGTTGAGCGTCTCCACGTCGCAGCCGGCCGCGTGCAGCGCGTCGGCGGTGACGCGTCCCACGCCGTTGCCGAGGTCGACGACGACGGAGAGGTCGTTCGGGATCGCGACCGACTCGCGGAGCGCGCGCTCGTGGCGATCGCGTGCGCCGTCTGCGTGACGGTGGTCCCCGAGTTCGTCCCACGCTCCGAAGTCGAACGCCGCCTCCTCGACGATTTTGGTGATTCTGTCGTTTTCGTCGTCGCCGAACGCCCGCCCGTCGGCCGCCCAGAGCTTGATCCCGTTATCGGGCGCGGGGTTGTGCGAGGCGGTGACGACGACGCCGGCGTCGGCCCCTTCTCGGACGACGCTCCGCGCAACGGTCGGTGTCGGTTGGACGCCCACGTCGATCACGTCGCCGCCGCACTCGGTGACGCCGGCCGAGAGGGCGCGACTCAGCGTCCGTCCGCTCTCCCGGGCGTCGCGCCCGAGGACGACGGTGTCAGCGCCGTCTGTCGCCAGCGCGCGCCCGATGTCGAGCGCGAGGTCGGCCGTGATCGTCTCCCCAACGCGGCCACGCACACCGCTCGTTCCGAACATACCTTCGCTTCACTGTCGGTCGAAAAGACGTTTCGGGTGGTGAACGAGGATCCCGCGGGCGTCGCGGGCGGGACTGCGAGGAACGGAAGCGCCCGGTGGATCGACGCGAGAGAGTACATTTCGTCTGTCTTCCGACGCACGCACCTCGAGAGAGTTATTCAGCCGTTCGTCCAGTAGCGAGACAGATACGATCACGCCCAGAGCGTTCCGAGTCGCTCGTCGATCCACGGGAGAACGGTCGCTTCGAGCACGCGCGTGAGATCTGCCGAATACGCCCGGTCGACTGCAGCCGCCGTTCGCGCGTCCGGAAGCGGGTGGAAGTGGTCGCGCGCGTTGTGGGGTTGATCGTGTCTGTCCCATCGACACCGACGCCGGTCTCCCGCGAACTTCTCGAGATACGAGACGTGGAACTCGCCGTTCGCGTACGCACGGATCTCGAGAGAAACCTCATCGATGTTGTCCGGGTACGGGGCCGTGTCGAGGCGAACGACGAGACTCTCGGATTTGGTGGCGGGGAAAAGCGAGGTGCCTTCGACCCCGTCTTGACGCCCGAACGGCTGTCCGATATATCGAAGCGTCGCCTCGTCGACGACGCGAGACGCGTCGGGCTCGACCACAGTTACGCGGGTTCGCCCTCGAAAGACGGGTCGTCGGCTCGCTTCTGGCGAACTGCTTCCAGTCGTTCGATGCGTCGGCGGACGGTCTGCCACTCGCTCAACGCGAGCCAGACGTCTTCGATATCGTCGTAGTCGGCGTGATCGAGCGCATCGACTGCAGTGGGCGCGTCCGCACCGAACCGCTCTCGAAACGCCTGCTCTTGAGAGGTGAGATCGGCGAGCGTCTCGCGCAGGTCACGCATCGACTGCTCTTCGAGGCGATCGCGGAGGCGCCACTCGAAGTACGACTCGTTCCGTACGTACGTGACCGGTGTCTCGGAAACGAGTTCGACGACGCCGATATCGGCGAGTCGCTTGAGGTGTCTGCGAGCGGTGTCCGGCGCACACGAAGCACGCTCTGCGATCTCTGAGACGCCTGCGGAGTCGTACAGCTGGAGCGCAACGCGGTACACCCGCTCGTCGGCTGGTGCGGACGTTAGCTCCTCGCTGAATCCCGTCGCCAGATCGACATTCGCAGGTGGATCACCGGCCGTCATGCCCGTACGTCGTCGCTCAAACAGAATAAATCTGCTGTAGACTATTTATGTACGAAAAGAGCGAGCCAGAGGGGAGACGAAAGCGATTCAGGTCACCACCGGATGATCTGGCATCCGCAGCGCGGGCAGTTCCGAGAATCGCGACCGCACCACGGGCGCCGTTACAGTCTGGCGATCAACTCGGCGGACGACCCAGACGCTACGGGGAGTCGGCGGCGGCAGTCGTCGACGGACACTCGGTGGCTGCAGTGCCACGACTATATTTAATAAATAGAGGCATTTACCCATCACAAAATAAATTTGATATATCTTTGTCGTGTCGTTGTGACCCTCATGCTGTCCCAGCGTGGCTCGATCGCTGACGATCGTAATGTCGGAACTGTACGTTCTGAGAGAGCGCACCTTCGAATCCCCGGCGATATGGACGACCAGCCGGGTGCCGACTGCCGATAATCCAGATATCCTCCTCAGATTGAGAATAGTTGGATGAATACACAACTACTCGCTTTTTAAACTATATATATATAAATAGAAAAAATAGGATCAAATCGATAGAAACGGACAGAACGTGCTGGCCATCGGCCGTTCGAACGCTGTCTGATCGACCGCAACGCGATCCGGTCCTCGTCGCTGACCGATCGTCGATCGATCTCTCGAACGCGATGATGAATAGCGGAGCGTTCTCTGATTGACGACAGAATCACCAGATAAAAAATATGTATTTAAATATTATGTATCTACGAGATGGCGACAATCCCCGCCTCCCAGATACGTCGGCGCCGGCCCAGTCTCTGAAGCAGATCGGCGGTCGACTGTCTTTTACCATTACACTCGTACAGCTGTAATTTTTTCCGCGGCTGTACACCACCCCGACGCGGAACACGGGAGAGTGACAGCGAGACGGCGCAACTCACGACGGTGAGGACGAACGGCGCTCGACGACGCCAGCGAGACCGGAAGTGAACGCTCGTTCTGCAGCGCAAAACGTCACGAAACGCTACGAGTACGTCGCGCGAATCCCGATAATTCGGGCGGACTGCGCGACCATCTCGGGAACCTCCTCGTGGTACCACGTTCCGTTCATCCGGGTGGTCGGTCCCGAAACGCTGATCGCGCCGAGGACTTCCCCGTCGTCCGCCGACAGGATCGGCGCGCCGACCGCTCGCATCCCGACGGTCCGCTCCTCGTCGTTGAACGCGTACCCTCGCTCGGCGATCTCGTCGAGTTCGGTCCGCAGCGCCTCGGCGTCCGTGAGCGTCTGGGGCGTCTGATCGTCGAACGCCACCCGATCAAGCAACGCGTCGAGTCGGTCGTCGGAGAGGTGCGCGAGGTACGCCTTGCCGACCGAGGTCGCGTGGAGGTCGACGACGGTCCCGATGTGCGAGTCGGTTCGCACCGCCTGATCCGCCAGCGACTGGTAGACGTAGATCCCGACGCCGCCCTCCTCGACCATCACCTGTGCGCGCTCGCCGACCGCCTCGACCAGGCTGTCCGTCTCGGGCTTGACGACGTGATACAGGTCGTGACGCTGGCGCGCGCGATCGCCGAGCCCGAGGAACTGCAGTCCGAGTCGGTACTCGTCGCCGTCCTGAACGACGTACCCCAGTTCCCGGAGGGTCTGGAGGTGGTTGTGGACCGTGCTCTTCGAGATCGACAGCGACTCCGCCAGCTCCGAGACGCCACACCCCTCGCGCTCGCCGAGCTGTTCGATGATACGGAACGATCGTTCTGTCGCTCCGACCGACGCCGCGTTCGGTGTGTCGTCTCGTGCCATACCCGACAGAATGCATGGCCGGGTCAAGTATCTGTCGCGTCCGTTCGGCTCAGCGAAACGTTCGTTCCGTATTACGGTCGGAGCGCGGCGACCGTCGACCGAACCGGGCGCTCTGCGACCGCGTCCAGGGCGTCGAGCGCCTCGTCGACGCGGGCGTCGTTTTCCCGACCCTCAGAGAGCCCGTGCGCCAGCAGCGCGCGGTTCCGAGCGCGGTACTCCGCGTCGGGAATGGGGTCGCGGTAGTCGCCGCGGGGGTAGTCGCGCGCACCCGTCAGGGTCGTCCCGTCGCGCAGTTCGACGGCGACGCTCGCCCCCCACGACTCGGGGAACGCCGCCTCGTACCCGTCGTCCTCGCGGAGTTCGACGCGCGCGGCCACGGACTGGACCGTCTCGTCGGCCAGCGCCTCGGCCGTGAAGTGACCGAGATCGACGCTCCCCCGACAGAGGTACGTCGCCAGCACGTACGGCGCGGAGAACTTCCCGGCGGTCATCGTCTCGGGCGCGGCGTGGGACATGTCGGTCGCGTTGGCGAACGTCCGGACCGTGATCGCCTCCACGTCGTCCGGGTCGACCGTCTGTCTGTCGCCGCCGCCCGCCCGCCCGCTGCCGTCTCCCGCCCGCCCGTCGATCGCCTCGCGGAGCGCGTCGAGCGGCGGGTGGGTGTACCGGCAGGACGGGTACGGCTTGCAGTAGTGTTCCGCGATCGCCCACTCCTCGCCGAGCGTCTCGAACTGGCCGGCGAACCCGTCCGGCAACATGTCCTCGAAGGGGTCGTACACTTCCTCGATCGCCGCGCGCGAGCCTTCCAGTCCCGCGAGCGCGGTCAGCGCCGCGGTCACGCCGGCCTGCGCCGAGAAGCCCGCGGTGAAGTTCCGCGCGGGCGCGCCCTCCGCGTACGGGTCGTGCATCGAGACCACCGCGAGGTTCGCGGCGATCCGGAACGTCTCCGTCAGCTCCTCGGGGGTCGCGTCCAGACAGAGGGCGCTCGTCACCGCCGGCCCCACGGTCGTCCACGTCGAGTGCGGGTTCCGAACGAGCCACGGGATCGCGTCGTTCATCCGGTCTTTCATCGCGAAGATCGCCCGTTCCAGCCGGACACAGATCTCGTAGGCCCGAGTACACGCGTCGACGAACGCCTCCCCGTCGACGTCGTTCGCCTCCGCGGCGGCGAGCCCGCCGGCGACGATCCCGGCGCCGACGTGGCCGCCAGTGTTGTGTCCCTCCTCGATCTCCTGTGCGATGGCGGCGGCCGCGTTGGTCATGGCGGCCTGCGGCGGCGCGACCCGTCGGTCGGTCCCGAGGATCGACGCCGTACCCTCGACGAACGAACCGTCCCTCGCGACGCCGGCGACACCGGGCGCCGCCGACCCGGCGACGGCGGCCGCCAGCACGTCTGTGACCACCGCCCGTCCGTGTTCGCGGGCCGCGTCGTCGACGGGCGACGCGAGGAACTCGGCGACGGCTCGCTCCCACTCTCGTGTGTGTCGTGTTGCCATATTTGGGAGACGCGCGTCGCGGGCAAAAGCGTATGGGCCGCGGCGGGCGTCGTAAAAAGGGTCCCGTGAACTCAGCGCCGCGCGAGCGTACAGAGCACGCGCGGCGGCTCCGGCGCTCTGGCGCTCTCCCAGAGCGTGGCCGCCCGGTCCTCGCCGATCACGGGCGCGACCAGCTCTCGGAACTTCGATTCGAGCCGCGCCTCGTCGAACGGGTCGTGGTCGCCGCCTCGCGGGGCGACGACCTCTCGCGAGACGCGCTCGTCCGCCGTCTCGACGGTCACCCGTGCGCCCCGCTGCTCGGGAGCCCGAGCGGCGATCTCGTCGTCGACGGCGACCGTGACGCGCTCGGCGAGCGCGATCGCCTCCGGCGTTATCGCCTCGTCCGCGAACGCGGTCGGTCCGGTCTCGCCGTGCAGCAGCGCCGTCGCGACCGCGAAGGGGATCGAGAACTTCGCCTGCAGCTGGTTCCGCGGTCGCGGCTCCGTCAGCCGCGCGGCCGCCGGATACGTCTCGACGCGGACCGACTCCACCGCGGTCGGGTCCATCCCGTCCGGGAGCGCCGCGACGGCGTCCAGCACAGGGTGGGTGTACCGGCACGCGGCGTGGATCTTGAAGTAGCCGTGTTCCAGCTCCCAGCGCTCGCCGAGCCCGGCCGAGAGGGCCGTCTCGTCGACCCCGTCGGCGGCGGCGGATTCGAGGTGCCGCGCGATCCCGTTCTCCAAGCCGCCGAACCCGGCCGCCGCCTGATCGACGGCGACCAGCGCCGCGAGGTTGCTCATGCCGGCGTAGGCGTTCCGCACGGTCGCGCCCTCCGTCGCCGCCTCGAACCGGGTGTGTTGCGCGTAGTTCGCCGCGATTGCCATGGCGGATCGCGTCGTCTCCGGGTCGAGTCCGCGAGAGCGCGCCACCGCGGCCGCGCCGCCGACCGCGCCCCACACGCCGTGCGGGTGGTACCCCGATTCGAGCGCGCCGACCGCGCGGGCGGTTCGGACGGCCACCTCGTAGCCCGCGACGAACGAGCGCACGAACGCGTCGCTGTCGCCGTAGCCGATCTCGGCGTCGGCCAACAGCGCGGGCAACACGTGGATCGCCGGGTGGCCGGCGGCGAACCGATGCCCCTCGTCGAGTTCGAGGACGGTGCCCGCCGCGCCGTTGCAGAGC